>JABNAD010000082.1_pt1 | contig 85363 bp, 65 predicted proteins | sample 7240381 | NCBI WGS metagenome assembly JABNAD01 (sample SAMN11332834, study PRJNA596920) | anaerobic digester metagenome | biome: digested sludge; isolation source: digested sewage sludge-derived enrichment culture grown on H2/CO2 | place: Germany: Goettingen | reverse complement strand
CAAGGCCAATAAAATCAAGCATTTCAGAGGATTTCCTTAACTAAACGACATTGGCCTTGGTATCCTCAAAATCTTTTAGGTTAACAAGCGCAATCTGGTTTGCTTTTATACTCTCGTTGGCGTTAGCAAACTCCAGTTCAAGAGGAACAGTTCTCGACTTATAATCAACAACGTTACCTATTTGTTTAATTGGCATGGACAAAAGGATATCGGGGAATGTGGGAAACGAAACCTTAACCATATCGCCCTCATCAATTTTAGGAAGGTAATTCTCGGCCAAATTAGCCTTAACCTTCATTCGCTTAAGGTTTACTAGATGAAGAAGCGGAACTCCAGGAGCGCCCAGTTCGCCCTCCTTAACATACACCTCATCAACAATTCCCGAAAATGGCGCTTTAATAACGGCCATGGCAAGCTGTGCTTTAAGTGTTTCCAGCTTACGCTCTAAGCTCTCCTTTGCACTTTTGGCCTCAAGGTACTGTATCTCTGAGCCCACATTTTGATCATAAAGTGATTTTTGCTTATCGTACACCTTTGTTGCAAGCTCAAGAGCTGTATTCACCTCCTGAATGCCGCGCTCAGTAACACTTGTATTTAGCTCAACAAGCAGCTGCCCTGCATTTACTCTATCGCCCTTTTTAACGGCAACCTTAACTATTTGGCCACCCACCTCGGGGCTAATCTTTGCCTCCTCAACAGGTTCAACAACACCATTCACTATAACAAAGTGCTCAAAAAGTTGCTGTTTTAGCGTTTCAACGTAAACGGGAATTTTACCGCTCTCACCCTCGCCAGTTTTAAGCTCAGCCAGCTCGTTTTCAAGGGTCTTAATCTCGTGATCAATTGTAATGGTTTTTTCTTTAAGCTCTGCCAGCTTAGCTTTTTTCTGCTCCTCGATGTTGCCACCGCAGGAAACTAGAATTACAGCAATTGAAAGGGCTAATATTTTTCTCATTGTAGTAAAGTATTTTTTGCGTATCAATGCCTTTGGTTAATTTAAATTGCACTTAAGAGTTTGTCGAGCTTTAACTTAGCGTTAAGCAAATCGTATGCTGCCTGTACAAAATTCCCCTCAGCCTCCAAATGCTTATCGTTTGCCTGTATAACATCGGTTTCTGAGGCCACGCCCTTGGTGTACTTTAGCGTTACATTCTTGTATATTCTAGCAGCCAATTCTCTATTTACTTTAGCCGATTCATACATGCTATATAGGGTTTTATAGCTGTTTAGCGCATCGGCATAATCCATGCTTAAAGCGTACTGTACAAGTTCCAAGGAGTTTTGCGATTGGTTCAAGCTTATTTTTGCCTGCTGCACTTTAGATAGGCGCTGGCCGCTGGAGAAGATTGGTACCGATAGGCTAAGTCCAACCATCATTTTAGGATTAAAGTTAATTGCAGGCTCGTTAAACAGCTCCTGATATGTAAAAAAGGCAGCCAATGATGGTAGGAACTCGGTTTTTTGGCGTGCCAGATCCAGGGAATTAAGCTTTACCTGATTCTCCAGAATGCGCACATCAATACTTCTGTCAAGTTCCAACTTACTAGCATCGTACTGCAGTAAGGACATGCTTCCAATAAACGCATTGTAACTATCGGTTAGCTCAATATCAACGTTCATAGGTAAGCCTATTTGGTACTTAAGAATATTCTTGGCATTGTTAAGCTGCGCCTCTACTTCCAGTCTTCTATTCTCAATGGTAGCGCCAGCTAGCTTAAACTGGTCAACGGTTACATCATCTACAAAACCTACATTGTACATTTTTTGAGTATGATCTATTACCGTTGCAATATTGGTCACGCTTGAGTCCAGTATAGTCTTACTCTGGGCAATGAGTAGAACCAAGTAATATGCTGTGGCCACATTGCTTTTAATATCGATATCGGTTTTCTCAAGGCTAAGCTCCGATAGCTGCTTATATGCCTTCGAAGCACGTAACCCCACAATATATGAACCGCTAAACACCAACTGTGTAGCCGTAACTCCGTAAGTACCACTAGTTTTTTCGCCAATGGGAATTAGAGTAGGCTTTTCCTCAGGATCGGCTGGATCTGGTGGCCCAAAGGGTAAAAGAGGAATATCATCGAGCCTATGCTGTAGATTAGCCTCACCGGTAACTTGTGGTAAACCCATTGCTGTGGTTTCCCAAACCTTTTTATTTGCCTTTTCTACTTCTAACTCGGCATTCTTTCTGTTCAAGTTATTCTCTAGTGCGAACTCTTGCGCTTGCTTAAGCGACAAAGCCATCCGCTCCATTTCTTGGGCCATTCCTCCCTTGAACAGCAACACCAAGAAGATTCCAATAACTACTTTTTTAAGCATAAATAACAGGGGTATTTAATATTACAGTTACTAAAAATTCCATTTTACTTTGCACTTTTCTTCAAGAGCCTTAATACCCTGCTCGGTAGCAACCCCTCGAATATGGTATATCATAGAATTAAGAAAAGCCTCGTCGGTAGTAAAATTCTCAAGGGTAAAAGCCTCACTTGTTAGCATCCCTTCAAGCCTTACCACATGGAGCTTACACATAAGCTCCTCGTCAACATCGGAACGGTAAAGACCTGAGCTCTTTCCCTTTCTAATATTTGATCTAACGTTTGCCATCACCCTTTCGCGTCGATAATCGGCAAATCGCCGATACTGTTTTGGATAGTACTTTTTTAGATCGAATAGCACGGCGTGGCCCAGACTCTGAATTTTATGCTGAATCATTTTATTAATGGCAAACAGCTCATCTAAAGCATCGTAATTTTTTGCAAAAATTGCCTCAAACTCATCGTCAAGCATCTTAATATCGCACTCAACATATTGCTCAACCAGTTCCTCTTTGTCCTTAAAAAAATTGTACAGCGTTTTCTTAGACACACCTATCTGATTGGCTATATCACTCATTGTTACGCTCTTTATACCATATTTATGGTATAAATCGCATACCTTTTGAACAATACTATCCCTTTCCATTCTGGTCTTTTTTAGGAAACCAAAGAAACTAAAATAGTTTCCATTGTGCGTAAAGAAAAAGCTAATTTTTGCTAATGAGTGTCAGCCAATTAAAAAAAAATCTGCCAAGGTGGCCTATATAATATTTGGAATCATAAGAATGGCTACAGGAACTATGCAGATGCCACATAAAATGGAGAAGGCGTTGCAATGCAACGCCTTCCTGCCGAAACCTCAATTTCTTTTTTCCAGCCCGCCCCTGTGCCCATCAAGGGTAAATTTTGGTTTAATACCAAACCTGTTCTACGCACCTATTTCTAAAAAGGTACATAATTGTCATTATATTTTAAAGATAGACTAATCAGATTTAATCGCCATACACTTTTTCAAGTAAATGAAAATAATCATCGGAAATTTTTTCCCAGTTGTAGTTTTCATTTACAATATTCCTGATAGCAACCCTTTGCTTGGGAAATAAATCATTGTGAGAAATAGATTTTTTAATAAGCTGCGCTAGCTCAAATTCGTTAGAGAAGTAGAAACCAGCATCACCAAGCACCTCTCTATTAAAGGCATTGCTATGCGCAACAATGGCACAACCACAAGCCATAGCCTCCAGTAAGCTAGGGTTTGTTCCTCCAACAGTGTGCCCATGAACGTATAGGTGAGATCGCAACCGCAATGCGTTTAGCTCCTCTTGGCAATAAGTTGCACCGTAAAAATGAATATACTCACTACTAGAATAGTACTGATACATCTCTTTTCCGTACCCACTCTCTACGTTACCAACAATAACCAGAGGGAATTTTGCGATAATTGCCGCTTCGGCCATTATCCTTATACTATTCTCTGGGGTAATACGGGCAATTGCCAAACAGTATCCATCTGGAACATTAATGGATATATTGCTATGCGAACAAATGTTGGCACCATATGGTATATATACAGAACTAACCGCATACTTTTGGTATAGGATAGTACCTATAGCCCTACTATCCACAATCAGGTTAGGGCAAAGATTAACTGCACAATACTCGCTAAAGCGGAGAAATAGCCTAGCCATAAACCCCCACTTTTCCCTAGAATACTCTAACCCATCCATGTTTACAATAACCCTTTTACGAAAACGCTTTTTAAAAAGAAAGAGCCAAGGAGCAAAGCTATAGCCACATTCAAGAACTAGATGGTGACCCATCCTTTTTGCTTTAACAAGAGAAAGGAAATCGTATAGAAGGGTTTGTATATTGGAGGGTACAAAGGATGGTACAGCAATGGGAACAACCCAAACATTGCCATACATGTAAGCAGCAGAAGACTTGCTAACCTGAGAAAACACGTAAACATTTACTCCCCTAAGGGCTAGCCTTGCAGAAAGAACTTCGGCAAAACGCTCAAACCCACCATATTCATTGGGTATTCCGCGCGTGCCAAGTATTGCAACCTTCACGAGTGCTACTAGTTAAGTGTATCGGAATAATCGGATTTTGGAACTGTGAAGTAAAAGCGGGATCCCATATTTGGAACGCTCTCTAAACCAATTACACCACCGTTTCGTTCAACAAACTCCTTGCATAGAATAAGGCCAAGGCCAGTACCCTTTTCTTGTTGTGTGCCGATGGTAGTGGGATTAGAATCAATTTTGAATAGCCGTTTCTGATCCTCTGGGGCAATTCCAATTCCAGTATCGGTAACAGAAACAAGCCACATATCGCCCTTATCGGAAATGGTTATGTGAATTTCCCCGTTAACGGGAGTAAACTTAATTGCATTAGACAGCAGGTTACGCACCACTGTTGTTATCATGTTTGAGTCAACAAAAGCAATCTTGCTATCTATTCCATCAAGCAGAATGGCAATCTGTTTTTGCTTTGCGTTGCCCTGAAGCAGCTCCACGTTTTCGCTCACTAGGATGCCAATATCTACTAACTTTGGGCGTAACGGCATTCGACCGGTTTGCACCATGGACCACTGCAAGAGGTTCTCCAAAAGGTTAAAGGTGTTGTTGGAGTACTTATATATTTGGTGGATAAACTCCTTAAGGCGTTCCGAATCGAACGACTCAAACTCCCTTGCAAGTAGCTCCGATAGTCCAAGAACAGTGCTAAATGGATTTTTTAAGTCGTGAGCAATAATGGCAAAAAATTTATCCTTGGTTGAGTTTAACGCTTCAAGCTCAAAGCGCTGCTTCTCTAGCTCCTCTTTTTGGCGCTGAACTTCCTTGTTCGAGTTCTTAAGTTCCACTTCCAACTTGTTATAATCGCGCAGGCGAAGAACAAGCCCTTTAAGCATGGCAAGGGTAAGCTTAGAGTTTGTATTGATAAGCTCGAAAAATATCTTCTGGTCTAACCGTAACAACAAGGTAGGTTCGTTTGCCGATACCGATGTGGAACGCACACTTGAATCCACAAGAGAATACTCCCCCACATACTGCCGAGGCCCAAAATTTGCATATACATAATCGCCAACGTGAGCCCTTACACTTCCCTCAACAACAATGTAAAGTGCAAAATCGGCATCACCCTGCGTAAAAAGTAACTGGTTGGTATCGCAAAAGGTGGGCACAAGCACTTGCGCAATGCTCTCAAGCAAAGGGGTTTCAACATCAGCAAAAATAAAAACCGATTTAAGAATCTCTACCCTCCTAGAAAACTCAACAGACGGAACCTTTTCCATTCGACTCAGATTAAATCCTAAAAATGGCTTTTTATAGCCCAGTTTCTGTAGAAACTTTAGCTGGTTAAGTTAATCAAATTATAAAAACTACGTATAGGCAAGCTTAACTTGACCAGTATTGTTTGAGGAATCAACACTTAGCCTTTGCCAAAACCTATAAAAACTTGATGTAAAGGGAGGTCTTTAGCACTCTTTTATCCTAAAGACGATGCAATACACCAGAAAGTGAACTGAAACAACTAGAAATTATTTTGTAACAGCTACATTTACAAAATCTCGTATTACATGTTATTAATTAGTATGAGATTTTTCTTATGTTTAGACCGATTTAATTTTAATTGCTTCCGCTATGAGGCTCAAAATGAACATCCGCCAGAAACTTATCGTTTTTATACTATCGGCAACCGTAGTACTCTCATCGGCTACCATTGGTTACATTAGCGTTAAAGCTCGCAACATGGCCTACACCGATGCCAAAGAGCTAACCAACACATACTCCGAGCAGTACGCAGCCATGGTTCAGTCGTGGTTAAATAGCGACATGGCCATAAGTAGGACCCTTGCTTCGGCTCTTCAGGAATACAAGGTTTTACCTTTTGAAGAGTGGAAAACCCTTGTACTTGGCATGTACAAACGAGTTATGATAGCGAACGATCAGGTTGATGCCATTTGGGATAGCTGGGAGCTTAGCAATCTGGATCCAACGTGGAACAAACCTCACGGAAGATGGCTTCTAATAAATTACAGGGAAAACGGAGTTATTAAAAGCAAAGCTGAACTACGAAGCCTTGATGGAGATCCTGTTGTTTACGGAAAACTTAAAGCCGCAGAAGCCGAAAGCATTGTTGAACCCTACGCTTCGGCATTACAAACCAACGGGTTAATGACCTCCCTTGTTGTTCCCATGTTTGAAAAAGGAAAGTTCATCGGCCTTGTTGGGGTTGATTTATTTCTTGGTAGATTACAAGCCCTTGTGTGTGGAATAACCCCTTACGAAAACAGCTTTGCCTTTCTTATTTCCAACGAAGGGAACTACATTGCACACCCCGATACCGCATTCTTTAGCAAGAACATTGCAGATGTTTCTCCCGAGCTTAACGAAAAGCACAAAATTACAGAACGGGTTAAAAAAGGTGAACGATTCAACATATCGGAAAAAAACGATAGTGGCGAGGAGTTCTACTACGCATTCTCGCCTATTAGCGTTGGAAACACATCTACCCCTTGGTCGCTTGGTATTGCTGTACCCGTAAATACCGTAATGGCCGAAGCCAATAAAAACTTTAATATCAGCATTTTTGCAGGTGTAGTTGCCGTACTGCTCATTATTATTGTAGTAGTGCTCCTTACCAATAGCATTATTAACCCGCTAAAGAAAATTACCATCCTACTTAAATCCCTAGCCCATGGCAAGATAGACCACAGCATGAAAATTGCTCTTGATACTGGCGATGAAATTGCAGAAATGGCGCAAGCCCTTACTCAATCCATAGAGGGTCTGAACAAAAAAGCAGAGTTTGCTGCTAAGATTGGAAGCAATGAGTTTGAAACAGAACTAGCGCTTCTTAGTGAAGACGATGTTTTAGGGAAATCGCTTATTGACATGAGAGATAACCTTAGAAAAGCCAAAAGCGAAGAGGCTGCAAGAAAGGCAGAGGACGAAAAACGGACCTGGATTAACGAGGGGCTAGCCCGCTTTGGCGATATTCTAAGGCAGAACAACGACAACATGTCTAAACTAGGCGATGAGATAATTAAGAATCTTGTTTGGTACCTAAAAGCCAACCAGGGAGGGTTCTTTGTTAAACAAGAAAAAAGGGGTAAGCCTGTGTTTAACATGGAAGCAGCCTTTGCATACGATAGGAAAAGATATCAGAATAAAACCTTTGAGCTTAGCGAAGGACTTATTGGAACCTGTGCCGCCGAGAAGGACACCATTCATCTAACCGAAATACCTGCCGATTACATTGAGATAACCTCTGGGTTGGGTGGTAGTAATCCTAACAACCTATTACTTGTTCCCCTTAAAATAGAAGAAGATGTTTTAGGTGTTATTGAGATCGCATCGTTTAACAAGTTTCAAAAACACGAGATTGAGTTTGTTGAGAGCCTTGCAAGCAGCATTGCATCAACCATTCGTTCTGTGCTTATTAATGCCAAAACCAACGAGTTGCTAACCAAATCGCAGGAACAGGCAGAGATAATGGCCGCACAAGAAGAGGAGATGCGGCAAAATATGGAAGAGCTCCAAGCTACTCAGGAAGAGGCTGCTCGGAAGGCACAAGAAACAGAGGGGCTTATTACCGCGCTAAACACATCGGCTTTTGTTGTTGAATACGATTTGCAGGGATTTGTTACCAATATAAACAATGGCTTTTTGGATTTACTTGGCATAAGTAAGGATCTAGTAATTGGAACTCACCACACCGAGGGCATAAGCCTAAGTGCCGAGGAAAAATCTACTTACGACAGATTTTGGGCCGATTTGCGCAAAGGCGTAGTTAAAAAGCAAAAGACTAAAGTTGCATACAACAATAAGCACTATATACTATTAGAAACATACACCCCTGTTAGGGATCAGTTTGGCGAGGTTTCAAAAATTTTGAAAATTGCCATTGACATTACCGACCTTGCCAATTAACATTGAGCAATAAGTAAAAAGCAAAAGACCTAGGTATCTCTAGGTCTTTTGCTTTTTATGGTATTGGGATGTAGAGGAATGTGAGGAATATGAGGGAGAGGAAGAAGAGTATAATTAGCCCCCAATATTAGACAACAAGTTAAGTGATAAATTTAATAACTTGTTGACATGAGAAAAAGAAAGACACACACATCTGGCTTTAAGGCTAAAGTAGTTCTAGAAGCCCTTCAGGAGCGAGAGACCATTCAGGAACTAGGCAGGAAGTACGAACTTCATCCAACCCAGATTTCGACCTGGAAAAATCAGTTTTTATCCAACGCAGCCAGCGTTTTCGAAAGGGGAACGCCGAAAGATGCTGATGGAACGGACAAGAACGAGCTGTTCAAGAAGGTTGGCCAGCTCCAAATGGAAATAGATTTCCTAAAAAAAGTATTGGGGAAATAGGCAAAGCGGATCGACTTCGGAAGGTAAGCAAAGAGAGCGGTTTAAGCGTAACTCGGCAGTGTGAACTTCTAGAAGTGCCCCGCAGCAGCTTCTACTATATTCCCCAGAAGCCCCATTCCTACAACCAGGAACTAATGAAGCTGATTGACAAGCAGTACATGGACACGCCCTTCTTCGGGGTTCCCCGAATGGTGGAGCACCTGAGGGGGCTAGGGCATGGCGTTAACCCCAAGCGCATCCGAAGGCTTTACCGCCAAATGGACTTGCATGCCCTTGGGCCGCGTCCCAACACCAGCCGTCCGCATAAGGGTGATGGCCATACGGTTTACCCGTACCTGCTACGTGGCCTTAAGGTCGCATACCCCAACCAAGTTTGGGCCATGGACATCACCTACGTGCCCATGGCTGGCGGGCATATGTACCTTGTTGCGATTATAGACCTTTACAGCCGCTACATCGTGGGCTGGTCGCTCTCCAATACCATGACGGCCTCCTGGTGTAAAGAGTGCCTGGAAAGCGCCATTGCGCAGCACGGCAAGCCCCGTATACTTAATACCGATCAGGGTAGCCAGTTCACCTGCCCCACTTTTACTGAGTTTGTTGAGGAGCAGAGGAGCATTCGGCTTAGCATGGATGGTAAGGGCAGGGCAATAGACAATATCTTTATTGAGCGGTTCTGGAGAAATATAAAGTACGAGAAAATATACCTCGAACCATCTGACGATGGCATCGAGCTGTACGGTAAGATTAAGCGATATATGGCGTTTTATAACACCCAAAGGAGGCACCAGTCTTTAGGGTATAAAAAACCGGAGGAGGTGTTCCGGGAAGCCGCCTAAATTTCCTTTCCCGCCCCATGGGGCGGGAAAGGAAATCTAGCTTATCTTTATGCTAAAGTTGTCTAAAGAGGGGGAGTATTTAATGTGAGGAATTTGAAGAAGTAGAGGAATGCTCTCTATTTGTGCTAATTCGTAAAATTTGTGTAATCTGTGTTCCATGTAACAAGTTACAATTTGGTGAGATTAGAAGTTGATTTCAACATTATACCCAGCATAACTTCTAATGTTTAGTACAACTCCACCGTCAAGAATTAGATACTGCCCACGAATCCCTATTAGGGTACCGCTAAACAGCGGATCCCTATCTAAATTGGAACTCTTTATTTTCTCGGGATATTGTAAAACGGGGTATTCAATTTGGTAAATGCTATTATCAGCAGGATTATGGGTTAATGAGGCCTCCTCTACAAGCGCCAGCGCCCTTTCCTTTTCCTGTAGTAAATCTCCATCAAACTCATCCTTTCCCTTAAGCATCGATTGCCATTTTGTTTTATCGGCAAAACTCTTCTTTAGTTCAACCTCTACAAGCCCAGCACTATATCTATTTGGTGCTGTTGCTAATACAACAGCGCACGACGCTCCCTGATCGATCCACCGAGTGGGCATCTGATGGGTACGCGTAACACCAACCTTTAAACCTCCAGACACAGCAAGGTAAACCACTTGATCGACTAAACAGTTCTCCTTTGCATAGGCCATATCCCTAGCAACCCCCTCGTGAGCCCTGCATAGTTCTGGCTTTATTACGCACTCCTCCGTTTCGGGAGTCGACACAAAGCAGGGGTAACAAAAACCCTGACCAAATGACTTTTTGGTTTTCCTTCCACACTTAATGCAGTTTATATCACCTGTAAACTCTAACCTAATACTCTTACCAATTAAGCTGTTCATATCTAACGAATCGGCACCAGAGAACAGAGTATAAAGAGGCTTGATAGAGGTTTTAACCGATAAGCTATTCGCAACCGACATCTTTTTTAGTATTGGCATATACAGGTCTCCTATCCTATTAATTTACTTATAAATGCTACAATTAGAGGCGGTAAAACCTCAAATGCTAAGCTAAGAAAAAAGCTAATAAATGCAAAAACAAACTACCTTGTCTTGCATAGTAGTTGTTATTTACATATACTTGCATTATAAACATACTACCCGTAACAAGGTACTGTGATATTAAAACAAAACCCAAATTAATATCTACCGCATATGAAAAAGACAGTTACAGTTAACCTAGGTGGCTCAATAGTAACCCTTGAGGAGGATGCATACTCCATACTAAGCGGATACTTGAGCAGGCTCGAGCGTCATTTTGCAAACGACCCTGGCAAGCAGGAGATTATAGACGACATAGAGCATAGGATGGCAGAGCTTTTCCGAGAGAACGGGAAAGATGAAAAGTTTGTGAACACCTCCCAGGATGTAAACAGAGTAATTAAAACAATGGGAGAACCCGGAGAGATTGGCGATGCCGAACCAAATAGTACAAACAAAACTAATACACATTACACTATGCCTGGTTACAAAAGATTATACAGAGACTCCGACAACAGAATCCTTGGAGGAGTATGCTCAGGATTGGGTGCGTACTGGAATGTAGATCCTATCCTACTCAGAATTCTTTTCATCTTCCTATTTTTTGGAATTGGTACAGGCTTCTTACTTTACCTAATCCTTTGGATTGCCATACCAAAAGCCGTTACGCTTACTGAAAAGATGGAGATGCGCGGAGAGCCAATAACGGCCGAAAATATTGGAAAGAACTATACCTCAACACAAAAATAGACAACTATGAACGCAGAAAACTCAAAAGCACAAATGCGCAAGGGGGTTTTAGAGCTTTGCATACTATCAATCCTTTCGCGGGGCGATTCATACGCATCGGAGCTTATAAACAAGCTAAAGGAAGCCCAAATGATTGTTGTTGAGGGTACACTTTACCCAATGCTAACCCGACATAAAAATGCAGGGCTACTAACATATCGCTGGGAGGAATCTCCACAAGGACCACCCCGCAAGTACTACTCACTTACCGATAAAGGGAAAGAGTACCTTACCGATTTGGATCAGACCTGGGAGGAGCTTATTAATACCGTTAACGCCATTAGAACTAACGCAGCCTAAACCACTTTGCCATGAAAAAAACACTAACGGTTAGCCTTAATGGTGTGGCATATAGCATTGACGAGGATGCCTTTACCATTCTTGAGTCGTATATCAATGCACTTAAGCAAAAATTTGGAAACAATGCCGATGGTCAGGAAATTCTTCGCGACATAGAGGAGCGAATGGCCGAACTTTTTGCTGAAAAAAAGGGCAAGACAGAATCCATATCCCTAAGTATGGTTAACGAGGTAATTGATGTGCTTGGGAAACCCGAGCAAATTGATTCCGACGATTCCTCTGCACCCTATGAGGAAAACACCAAGAATGAGTACACACAAAGGAGTACCAGAAAACTATATCGCGATACCGATCACAGCATCATTGCAGGGGTTGCAGGAGGGCTTGGAAGTTACTTCAATACCGATCCAATCGTTTTTAGAGTGCTTCTAATTGTTCTTCTTTTTGCTCATGGAATAGGTCTGCTTATATACTTAGTGCTTTGGTTTGCACTACCTAAGGCAATTACCCCAAAACAAAAAATGGAGATGAAAGGCGAACCAATCACCTTATCGTCCATCGAGAAAAACATAAAAGAGGAATACGATGAAATATCCGAGAACATAAGGAAGATAGACCCCGCTGGGGTATCACAAAAAGCTGTTGGTATGGTGGAAACCATACTCAGGGGTATTGGTCGTGTATTTATTGTTGTGCTTAAATTTTTTGTGGCAGCAATTGGTGTAGTGCTACTTGCAGGTGCAGCTATTATGCTACTCTCATTAATTAGTGCACTTTTCTTTGGAGGTCTAGCCTTTAGCACTATAATACCCGAACTTGGCGGTTTTTCTTTAATAGAGTTTTTCTCTTCGGTTTTCGATATCTCCACAAGTTCATGGATACTAATACCGCTCACGCTAATTGTTGTAATCCCTCTACTAACGCTTATGTATCTAGGTGTTAGAATGATCTTCCGGTTTAGAGCAAACGATGGAATACCGGGTGTCTTTGCTGCAGTAATCTGGGTATTCTCTGTTGTGGCGGTGGCAATATTCATCTTTTTCCAAGCAAAGAGTTTCACTATTAGAGAATCTAACAAGGAGGAAATAACGCTTATCCCCTCAAAAACAAAGGAACAGCCCTTAATAATAAAGGCTGTAGGCACCATTGATACCCTAAGTTTTAATACCGATGAGGCACTTCGTTTTAACGAGTACACAGTAAAGGTAACCGATGGAAAAACCCTTATTATGGGTAAACCACGCTTAACAATTAGCCAAACCAACGAGCAGTACCCAACGCTAGTCCTTGAACGACGCTCTAGAGGAGGTACCCATACCCTAGCCCACGAGAATGCAAATAAAATTGAGTACAGGTACGCTCTTACCGATAGCCTCCTAACCCTAAACCCCTATTTTGGTTTAACCCAGGGAGAAAAATGGAGAGCCCAAGAGCTGTTTCTTGAGCTAAAGATTCCTGTGGGAACAAAAATTTTTCTCGACAAATCGCTGCTTAAAATACTAGCAGCAAATCAAACATATTCAAATCTTTGGCCAGACGAAATGATAGGAAAAACATGGGTTGTAGGGCATAACGAGCTAGAATTAACAGAATAATTTTTTCATTGGGGCTATTGCACCATTAAACTTTTGTATTACCTTTGCACCGCCAGTTGAAAAAATTGGCACTACGGATTGACCCATGGTGTAATGGCAACACAGCAGATTTTGGTTCTGTTATTCTAGGTTCGAGTCCTAGTGGGTCAACAAAGCCTTGCAAATAAAATTGCAAGGCTTTTTTATTTTCTGCAAGTAGGTTTTTTATGCTTCTAAAACCCTGAAAATCCAATTGTAACCTTTTTTAGCTTTCTCAGTCCAAATAATGTCCTAATTTCGGGACTTAGTACAAACACCCTAAATATCACCCCTATGACCAGAACAAGCCTAGCGTTAACCCTATTGTTCTTTTTTAATATTGCTGGTGGTGTAAAAGCGCAGGATACATGGAGTTTAGAGAAGTGTATAACCTATGCTCTAGAAAACAACCTCCAAGTAAAACAGCAAAACCTTGCCGTAGAAACCAAAGAGAATGCATTAACGGTTGCTAAAATGGCTCACCTTCCAACATTCAATGCATCAGCAAGCCACTCCTACACTTTTGGTCGTGCCATTGACTATGGTAGCAACCAAGTATCTAAAGATATCAGCTCAACAAACTTTTCAGTTAATGCTAACGTCACCCTATTTAACGGGTTTGAAATACTTAACTCCAAAAAACAGAGCCAAACTGACTACATGGCTGCCAAATACAATGTAGAAACCACAAAAAACAGCATTGCAATTCAAATTGCACTTGGGTATTTGCAGATTCTTTTCAACGATGAACTTGTAAATAGTACGGCTACACAGGTTGAACTTTCCAAAATGCAAGTTGAACGCACCCGTGTTCTGGTTAATGCTGGGAGCCTACCCGAGGGTAACCTATTTGAAATGGAAGCGCAACTTGCCAGCGACGAAGCCCAGCTGGTTAATGCCCAAAACCAGCTAGACCTAGCGTACCTTACGCTTACACAAATGCTAGACCTAAAATCGGCTGAGAGCTTTAGAATTGAAAAGCCAACAAATGTTGATGTTGAAGAGAAACTTGCTGCCACAAACCCACAGGAAATATATAACATATCCATGGGTATTATGCCGCAAATAAAAGGCTCTGAGCTAAACGTGGAGAGTGCCAACTATGGCTTAAAAATTGCCAAGGGCAGGTATTATCCTCAGCTAACATTAGGAGCCAGCTATGGTTCTGGAGCTCGACAGTATTTAAAAGAGCAACCTGTAATTCTAGATCCAACTGATCCAACTGTAAACCTAAACGAAGAGGTTCCGTTTGATGTCCAAATTAAAAACAACGCTAGTACTTATGTTGGGCTTAATTTATCCATCCCTATTTTTAACGGTCTTCAAACCCGAAAGGGGGTAAGCAATGCAAAAATCAACTTAAGCTCGTCCCAAATTGATTTGGAGAACCAAAAGAACTCACTTTACAAGGATATTCAGCAAGCTTATGCCGATGCGCTTGCTGCTCTAAAGAAGTACAAATCCACCCAAAAATCGCTACAAGCCCTAGAGGAAGCATTTAGATACTCGGAGCAGAAATTTAATTTGGGCATGGTAACTTCTATTGACTACACAACAGCAAAAAACAAGTTGGCCAAAGCCCAAACAGATTTGCTGCAAGCAAAGTACGAGTTTATTTTTAAGTCCAAGATCCTCGATTTTTACAAAGGAGAAACCCTTAAGCTATAGCATAGCCGTTTACACAACCTTACAGAAAACAATCTTAGCCCCCAAACAAATAGCATGACCATGAAAAAGAAAAACAACCTACTTAAATATTTACTGGCAGCAGTAGTAGTACTAATCGTTTTCGCAATTGTAGGCAAAAAGGCTGGTTGGTTTGGGAAACCAGAAACAATTAAGGTTTCCGTTGAAAAGCCCGAGAAAAGAACCATTACCGAAAGCATATCGGCTAACGGAAAGGTTCAACCCGAGATTGAGGTAAAGATAAGCCCAGAAGTTTCGGGTGAAATAATATCGCTTCCTGTAAAGGAGGGCGACTACGTGGAGAAAGGTCAGCTACTGGTAAAGATTAAACCCGATACATACATCTCGTTTAAGGAAAGAGCCATAGCCTCGGTTAACTCATCAAAAGCAAGACTTGCACAGGCTCAAGCACAGCTAGAGCAAAGCGAACTTGGATTTAACAGGAGCAAGCAACTTTTTGAGCAAAAAGCAATTTCCGAGTCGGATTTTGAAAGCGCGCAAACCAACTTTAATGTAGCAAAAGCCGATGTTAAAGCCGCTCTTTTCAATGTAGAAAGCGCCGAAGCATCGCTTCGCGAAGCCGAAGAGAACCTAAACAAAACAACGATTTACGCGCCAATGACAGGAACCATCTCCAAGCTAAACGTTGAGCTAGGCGAGCGAGTTGTTGGTACAGCACAAATGGCTGGAACCGAGCTGCTACGCGTAGCTAATCTTAGCCGCATGGAAACGCGTGTTGATGTTAACGAAAACGATATTGTAAGGGTTAAGCTTAACGATACTGCTCTTATTGAGATTGATGCCTATGTGGACCAGAAATTCAAAGGAGTTGTTACGCAAATTGCCAACTCAGCAAGTTTACAAGGTGTATCGGCCGACCAAGTAACAAGTTTTGAAGTTCGCATCCTTTTGTTAGAAGAGTCATACAAGCATCTAATTTCCAACAGGAACAAGAATCCATTTAGGCCTGGTATGTCAACCACAGTAGAGATACTTACCGAGACCCGTAACAATGTTCTTTCTGTTCCAATACAGGCAGTAACTACTCGCTCCGACTCTGTTTCTACTGGCGCAAAAGGATTTGAAGAGGTAGCCGAAGCATCTGTTGAACTCGATAAGGAAGAGGTTGCTTCTGTAAAAACAAATCTTAACGAAATAGTGTTTATAACAAGTGGCGATACTGCCAAAATGGTTCAGGTTAAAACAGGTATTCAGAACAATGCGTATATAGAGATTACATCGGGCTTAAGTGGCAACGAGGAGGTAATTGTTGCACCTTATAGTGCTATTTCGCGCAAGTTACAAAACGGAAAACTTGTTCAAAAAACCAAGAAAGAAGATCTATTTAAGGAAAACAAGTAACTAGCATAATGGCAACAGTACTACTTATTGAGTCTGGAGGGAATGTTTGCTCTGTGGCACTTGCCCGCAACAATGAGCTAATTGGAATAAGAGAGGAGAACGACCCAAAAAGTCATGCCACTAGGCTTACCGTTTTTATTCAAGAGCTAATGGAGGAGCATGGCATAGCAGTAACAGAACTTGACGCTGTGGCTGTAGGCCGTGGGCCTGGCTCATACACCGGATTACGAATTGGAGTTTCTGCTGCTAAGGGCATTTGCTACGCAGCAGAAATTCCTTTAATAGCCATTGATAGCCTTCAGGCGCTAGCCAGCGGTATTGTTAACTACACATCACACTCAAAGGCCTTTTCAGAAGAAAAACCGCTTTTGCTCTGCCCAATGATTGATGCCCGAAGAATGGAAGTTTACTCGGCATTTTACACCCCTGAACTTGAAAGAGCAACAGAAGTTGAGGCTATTGTGATAGATTCAAACTCTTTTAAGGAAACCCTAGAAAGCAGCAACATAATATTTTTTGGTAGCGGAGCCGATAAGTGCAAAGAGGTTATAGTAAGCCCAAATGCACACTTTGTTGAATCACTAGAACCTTCGGCACGGTTTATGATTCCCTTAGCATTTAAGGCCCTAAACACAAAAGATTTCGAAAATGTTGCTTACTTTGAACCATATTACCTTAAAGACTTTGTTGCCATTAAAGCAAAGAACAAAGTTCTTATACAGGCAAAAGACTAAAAACCGCTTTACAATGCTTTTACGCTGGTTAGCCATAGCTGCACTAACTTTTGTTATGCCACAACTAACAGTGGCGCAACAAAAACAAGCTTTTAATCCCGGCGAAAAATTAAAATATACCATTTACTACGGCTTTATAAAGGGCGGCGTGGCAGTACTAGAGGTGCGCGATGGTACTTACGAAGGCAAAAAAGCCAACCACTTCTACCTTAATGGCAAAACAGTGGGGCTTGCAAGCAGCCTATACGATGTAAACGACACCTATCAGAGTTTTACAGATCCCAAAACCGATTACCCATACAAGGCAATTAGGGACATACAGGAGAATCGGTACAAGACGTACAACATTCAAACATTCGACCACTGGTCTAGAGCCGACTCATCAATTGTATATAGCACAGCAACCGGTGAAGTGGTTGTATCAAAAGGTTGTCAGGATATACTTTCCTCATTCTACTACCTAAGGAACTGGCACCTATGGAAGCCCCTTAAGAAAGATGAGATTATTGTTATAGACACCTACTTTACCGACGAGACCTACCCTTTAGCTGTAAGATATAAAGGCAAGGAAAAGATAAAAACCAAGCTAGGAGAGATAGAGTGCCTAAAGTTTATGCCTGTTGTAATTACGGGCAGGGTATTTAAGAGCAAAGACGACATGACCATATGGTTCTCCAACGATGCCAATTTTATTCCCATAAGGGTTAAATTCGACATTTTTGTGGGGTCTGTTTACTGCGACTTGTACGAATATTCTGGATTAAGGCACAACTTCTCATCGCTTAAACAAAAAAAATAATCCCCTTCACACTCCATTTTGGCTAACAAAATTGGCCTTACTCAAACACAATACACTAAATACTAACCACTATACACACTTTTTTTGCTTCGTTTTTCTATTTTTGCAAAAAATATTTGAATCTAAATCCACACTATGGCTACTACAGCAGATTTTAGAAACGGCATGTGCCTTGAGTTCAACGGCAAGCTCTATACCATTGTTCAGTTTCAACACGTAAAACCAGGCAAAGGTGGTGCATTTGTTCGCACCAAAATGAAAAACCTTGAAACTGGTAAAATTCTTGAAAATACTTTCACTGCAGGTGTAAAAATTAACCAGGTAAGAATTGAAAGAAGACCTTACCAGTTCCTTTACAAGGATGATCTTGGATACCATTTTATGCACCAAGAAACCTATGAGCAAATTAGCCTAAACGAAGCCTTGGTTGACAATGCCGACCTTCTAAAAGAGGGCCAAAATGTAGAGATGGTTGTTCATGCCGAAGAGGAAAACGTGCTATCGTGCGAGCTTCCTCCTTTTGTTGAGATGGAGATTACCTATACAGAGCCAGGCCTAAAGGGTGACACCGCTTCATCAACTGCGCTAAAACAGGCAACAGTTGAAACGGGTGCTACCATCAATGTTCCTCTTTTTGTTAACACTGGCGACAGAATTAAAATAGACACAAGAACCCGGGAGTACTCTGAGCGGGTAAAATAATCATGAATTGGCACCCTTTTCCAAGGGAAATTTATGGTTTCACCAAATTGTATTGCCTTTGGATAAACTATGTACTAAATTGCTAGTTTATTCAAAGGCTTTTTTTAGAATTTAATATATGGCATCAATCTCATCATCGGTTAAAAGGCTAAAGTTGAGCACATTTAAGCTCAACACTCTACTTAACATGGCACAAGCCATTAACGATGACTTTAAGATTGACAGCCTTCTTGAGCGTTTCCGCTCAATTGTTAACGACGACTTAAGTATTGACAGGGTTCTTTTCTATAAAAAGGAAGAGGAATGGGAGCTGCTGCTTAAAACCAACTGCCCCGACTATATTGTTGATAACATAGATGTTGATAGGGATTTAGCATCTATTGACGACATAACCTTTATAAGCACATCGCAAAACCCCATACTTCAAGAACTCGACATTGTTATTCCCATAATTCAGAACAATAACCCCCTAGCCTATATACTTATTGGCGATACCAATGAGTTCTCTAAAGGTGTTAGCTCAACCATAAAGCATCTTAACTTTGTACAAACCCTGTCCATAATCATATTTGTAGCCATAGAAAACGTTAGGCTATTCTACAAAAGTCTTCAGCAGGAAACCATGAAAAAGGAGCTAGAATTAGCTTCAAGGATGCAAAACATGCTTATACCCGGACCAGAAACTTTTCCCCAAAATAAGCACATAAAAATAGCCTCTTACTATCATCCACACTACGAGGTTGGAGGCGACTACTACGATATTATACCTTTAGGAAAAGACGAGGTTGGCTTTTGCATTGCCGATGTATCTGGTAAAGGTATATCTGCCGCGCTGCTAATGTCTAACTTCCAAGCCAACCTTAGAGCCCTTTTTAGCCGAAAAATTAAGTTACAAAAGCTTGTAGAGAAGCTTAACGAAAGGGTTATGTCCACTGCAAAAGGTGAAAAATTTATCACCATCTTCATAGGACGATACAACTACGAGAAGCACGTTTTGGAGTACGTGAATGCTGGGCATAATCCGCCTATTATGTACAACACTAAAACCAAAGAGCTAACCCTACTCAAAAGCGGCTGTGTTGGTCTTGGCATGCTAGATGAGATACCGTTTATGAACATTGGTAATATTCAGGTTCAAGAGCCGTCAAAGCTAATCTGCTACACCGATGGGCTTGTTGAGTACCTAAACGAGAATAAAATTGAGTACGGCACAAAGATTATAGAGGAGAATATTGCCAACAAAGACTCCATATTCCAGAATATCGAAAGCATAATTGAAACCCAAACCAATAGTGCTAATGGTAACTCCAAAGTAATTTTTGACGATATTTCTATTCTCGGATTCGAGTTTAAGGAGTAGCCTACTTACCAATCTCCTCCCCCTTAGGTTGTTCGGACTCTACAATTAATCCTTCATTGTGCTGCTTTTTACCAGAACCAACTCTTGGTGCGGTATGACAAATGGCCAAAACCATAGCTATATAGGCCCAAAAGGGAGCAGCAATTTTATCCACATCAAGAAAATTATTTAGAAAACCATGTACCACATAGGTTAACAATCCTAGCATTGAGGCCAGAAGGAAAATTCTGTCCCTTTTATCGGCTAGCTGCCTTATGGATCGAAATCCAACTAAAAATGTAAATACTAGAATAAGCGAATAACCCAGAACCGAAGGCAGCCCTGATTCCGAAAGCAAGCCAAGATACTCACTGTGAGCATTGCCTAGCGTTCCAAAATTTGTGCTAATAATGGTTTTTTGGTACGATCGCTGAAATGGTGCATATAGAAACATGTATGTACCAGGCCCCCAACCAAAGAATGGCCTCTCATTGAACATCCTAATTGCCGCATTCCACCTATTTATTCGCTCCATATTGGAAGCATCGGTCGATATGTTTACCATGGAAACTAGGTGCTCCTTTAAATCGCCGCTAGACTCGGTTGTATTCTTCTCTAAACTACTGAGTATTGGTTCCCTAACAACAACAAAAAGAAGAACCACCCCTACAAATAGCATGGCAACTGTTTTAAAGCGTATTCTAAGCAGGTAAATTACCCAAATGCCGCCAGCAAAAATAAGGCTTAGCCACGCCGCTCGGGAATATGAGAAAACCATTGCCACCAAAAGAAACAGAAGCAAACCGCCCCAGAAAAATTTGATAAAAATCCTTTTAGCGGTAAATAGTAGCGCAGCAATGGCAGGTATTCCAAAGGCCAATGCGGCACCATATGAGGTATGATCAATAAAAAAGGGAGTACATGCACCATGAGCTGCGCGCTGGTTTAGCAACCCTTTTCCTGCATGGTTTACCAAGGTAATTAACGCCACTGTAGTAAGCCCTAATCCAAACAGGAGGAAAAAGCGCTTTATGTTGCTCGGGTTTCGCTGGAATAAGCTGTAGCCAAAGTAGAAAAACACTACAACAAACCATGTTCTGGACAGAAGATACTTTGCCGACACAATTGGCATCTCGCTAGGAATAATAGCAATAGCAATCCATCCCAACAGGAAAAGAATAGCATAAAAAACGGGTTCGGTAAGGAGCCTCTTTTCAAACGACCTCTTAAACAAGGCATTTGCGAATACCAGTAGCATTACGGTAAATATCACGGGTTCTGTAGGAACCCAAAAATCAAAGGATAGCCCTGGAATAATCCTCCTTAGGGGAACGGACAAAGGTATAAGGAGAACCAATATCCAGAATACCGTTTTAGGTGCAAACAGTAGCACAACACCTACCAAAAGCACAAAGGGAACACCAACTAAAAGGAAGTTCCCTTCCGATACAAAAAAAGCGTTTGCTGCAATGTATAGCATTGCAGCAACCACTATAAGAATATCGTTACGAAACTTCGGCAAAAATTACCTCCTAAGGCTTTTTCTAATAAACTCAGCAATGATAAGAAGGAAAACAAGAAAGAAGAAGGCCGACATTGTTGAAACAACAATAACAATAGACTTCTTAGGGTAAGTTTTTTTATCGGGAACTGAAGCCCAATCAATAACAAACTGAGAAGGAATTACCTGTGATGCTTCAAGCCTTAAAACCTTCAAGTTTTCGCGCATTTCGGAGAGATGCAAGGCCATGTATTCAATCTCCTCGTTATAGCGAATATACTTACTTCCATAAGGAGCAATTTCCGCTATTTTTTTGGCGATAGCATCAGCACCAGAGCGATTCCCATTAACCAGCGCCTCAGCATAAGCTTTATGGTACCTATCGGTTTGACCCTCAAAGTTAATCACACCATTCTGCATAATTGCAGTTAGTGAATCTTCTAGTGAGGACATCTCCTTAAGACCTTCCTCATATTGTACTTTCAACGCTTCAAGTGCCTTTGTTGTTACCTGAGCCTTTGCTGCTCGCATAAGGCTATCGGCAACGCTAACAATGGTGTTTGCAATTGCGGCGGATGATTCTGGAGCAAAATCCTCCACATCTATCCTCACGCTTTGATACTGTGTTGGTCTAAAGGATACTATATCGCCATAAATACCATACACCTTTGTTCTAGCATACCTATCGGAAGGATCAATACCCCAATTTTCAACTAGGTGATGCTTCCTAATCACGATATCGCGCAGCGTTTCGGACGATAGAATTTGAAGTAGCTGCTCGGCCTCATCGTCCTCACCAAAGATGGTTAATCCACGTTGAAGAGTAGTTGAGAAGACATCCTTTGATTGCTGGTTTGCCCTTGCAGGATAAACAACTGCGGAGGCCTTAAAGCGCTCGGGAATTAGAAAGGAAACAGCCATAGACACAACAAATGCTATGGCTGTTACTATAATTATAAGTTTTCGCTTCTCCCACAAAAATGTAATGATTTGGGTAGAATTTAGGCTAAACTCTTTGTTGCTCTGCTCCATTTGATACAGGTTAAAAACTCTTAAACGTAAAAACTATACAAAGCGTATAAGGTTGTAGCTCTTTTTCCCCTTTTGAACCACAAGAAACTTGTTGTTGATAAGCATTTGGGAAGTAACCACCATTTCGGAATCCTCTACCTTTTCGCGGTTCATGCTAATGCCACCGCCTTTAACCAAGCGTCTTAGCTCCCCTTTTGAAGGGAACACAGGAGCCATTTCTGCACAAAGAGCAGAGAACGAAACGCCCTCGGCTAAAGCCGATGCTGGCACATCAAACGATGGAACTCCCTCAAAAACAGAAAGGAATGTATCCTCATCAATCTTTCTCAACGATTCGGCTGTTGCATTACCAAAAAGAATAGCCGAAGCCTCAACGGCAACTTCGTAATCCTGTTGAGAATGAACCATAATGGTAAGCTGCTTTGCAAGCTCCTTTTGAAGCTTACGCAGATGTGGCTCTTTTGAGTGCTCCTCAATTAGTCCGTCAATTTCCTGACGATTAAGAAGGGTAAATATCTTTATGTAACGCGCAGCATCCTCATCGGAAGTATTAAGCCAGAACTGGTAGAATTTGTAAGGTGAAGTAAGTTTAGGATCGAGCCACACGTTACCCTGCTCTGTTTTGCCAAACTTGGTTCCATCGGCCTTGGTAATTAGTGGGCAGGTTAATGCAAACGCTTCGCCCCCAACCTTACGACGTATAAGCTCGGTACCGGTTGTAATGTTTCCCCACTGGTCGGATCCACCCATTTGTAATCGGCAACCGTAGTTCTCGTATAGGTACAAGAAATCGGTTCCTTGAACCAGCTGGTATGAGAACTCAGTAAATGATAATCCGGCACCACCTGCTTCTGGATTTAGACGCTTCTTAACTGAGTCCTTAGCCATCATGTAGTTCACGGTGATATGCTTACCAATGTCGCGAATAAAACCAAGGAATGAGAACTCCTTCATCCAGTCGTAGTTGTTCACCAGAACGGCAGCATTGGCCTCCTTCTCGTCGAAATTCAAGAATTTGGCTACCTGATTCTTAATGCACTCCTGATTGTGCCTAAGCGTAGGCTCATCGAGCAGGTTACGCTCCTGTGATTTTCCCGAAGGGTCGCCAATCATTCCCGTTGCACCACCAACAAGCACGATGGGTTTATGCCCACAACGCTGAAAATGCTTAAGCATCATAACCGAAACAAGGTGACCTATATGTAAAGAATCTGCGGTTGGATCAATCCCAACGTATGCAGAGGTTAGCTCTTTAGACAGTTGCTCTTCGGTTCCTGGCATAATGTCGTGGATCATACCACGCCAACGAAGCTCTTCAACAAAATTCATATCAGTAAAAAAGTTAGTTGTAGTCAATGGAAAAACGCCATTACTCATTAAGTAACGGGTGCAAAGATAGCTCTATGTGAGGAAAAAACAGCGGATTACTCCTTGTTAGGAGTAAAGGTTTCCTTAAGTGTTGCCTGTATCTCGTCAAAGTTAAGATAGGGGAACACAGCTGGAGCTAACTTTGATACAGGAGAATAGAAAATAGAGTTTTCCGTAATGTGCTCGGGAATAACCTTAAACTTAGTATCGGCTTTGTTAATAATAACTATTACAACGCTTAGTATGAATGCTGTTTTTAGCACGCCAAAAGCAACACCCAGCAGACTATTGGCCACACCTAAAAACGCCATGTTGAAAACACCCTCAACCAGTAATCCTAAAAAGTGAACCGCAACAACAATAAGTGTAAACGTTACGGCAAAAGCAATAAGGGGTAGGTACTCTGTTGTTAAATCGAACTGTTCTCGAAAAAAGGTTGCTGTTACATCAGAAAAATGAATAGATCCCCAGATACCTAAGAGTAGTCCAGCAAGCGATGCAAACTGAGCCACAAAACCCTTTTTGTAACCCATAAATCCGCTAAAAATGAATACAGCGGCAAAAACAATGTCGATAACTCCCATATAGCTATTAGTGTTTGGTATCTAGTATTTGGTGTTTAGGAATTCCCACCTATCGTCTAATATCTAAAATCTAATGCCTAACATCTACTTATTCCTATCAACCACATAGTTTGTAAGCAAAACCAGCGAATCGCGGCAAGCGGTTTGGGGCAAGCGCATTAGAACGTTAATAGCCTTTTGCTTGTAATCCTGCATAACCTTCTCGGTGTAAACCAGTCCATCCTTAGAAACCACAAAATCAACAACCTGAGCAACGGCTGCACCATTGCGTCTGCTAGACCTTACCAAATTTAGGATACGCCTGCGCTCTGCCTCAGAAACCTGAGCAAGAGCGTGTATTAAAGGCAATGTTAGCTTTTTCTCCTTGATATCGTTACCAGTAGGCTTACCAATTATACCTTTGGGCTGATAGTCAAATAAATCGTCGCGAATTTGGAATGCAATACCTAGGTTTGTACCAAACTCGTGCATCATGTCAACCACCTCGTTGCTGGCACCCGCCGATACAGCTCCATTTGCCGCACAGCTGGCAAGCAGCGTTGCGGTTTTCATACGAATTATCTCAAAGTAAGTAGCCTCATCTACATTCATCTTGCGTGAGCGCTCAATTTGCAGCAGCTCCCCCTCACTCATCTCCTTAACAGCATTGCTCATTAGCTTGAGCAGCTCAAACTCACCTGTTTCTACGGCAAGCAACAATCCCTTTGATAGTATAAAGTCGCCAGCAAGCACAGCAATCTTCGAGCGCCAAAGAGCATTTATGGAAAATACACCGCGCCTTTCGTACGACTCATCAACTACATCGTCGTGTATAAGGGTTGCGGTGTGCAGCAGCTCTATCATTCCAGCCGCGGTGTAAGTTGACTGGGTAACACTACCTGTAGCCCCTGCCGATAAAAAAACCAGCAACGGACGCAGCTGCTTCCCTTTATGCCTGTATATGTAGTTTGTAATAATATCGAGTAACGGAACCTTTGATTTCATCGACTCCTTAAAGAATTGCTCAAAGTCATCGAGTTGCCTTGCTATTGGTTTCCGAATTTTATCGATTGGTGACATTAAATAGCCCATTAGTAATTAAACAGCAAATTAAACATTTTTTTAACCTTTCTTTATAACAATTCTAGGGAGCTTTAGCTTTAATATTCAACATTTAGTTGTTCACCCTTAAATTGCTACTGCATTACTAATCCATTGCAAAACGAAGCCTCCAGGTTAGCTATACTGTTCAAAACGCGACAAACATTATTACGTAACAACCTGTTTTTTACTCCAATTAGGCAATTACAAATCAAATATTCATATATTTGCATACTTTTTCGTAAACAAGAAACACAATGCATCAATTTAAAGATTTGCAAATAGAACAACTAGAACAGGCTGCAGCTATGCTAAAAGCCATAGCACATCCAATGCGAATAGCCATTATCAGCCTGCTTGAGGATGGTAAAAAGCTTACCGTTACTGAAATTCACGAGAAGCTGAACATTGAGCAATCAACCACCTCTCATCATTTAGGAATACTAAAAGACAAAGGAGTTCTCCTTTCAAAAAGGGATGGTAAAAACACCTTCTACTTCTTACGAAACGAGAATCTTGGCAAAATACTCGACTGTATAAGCCACTGCTGTAGGGTTTAATGTGCCTAGGAAGGGCTAACTAATAATGGCATAAGCAATAAAAGTTACTCTTACTTAGCCTTTCCTGTACCAGTTTTCATCTCCTTCCAAAAATTAATGCGCTCGCCCATTCCAACCAAAGAATATAGCAGAGCCAATTTTTAGCATTCACAAGGTTTTAATTCGTATGCCAATCTCCTTTGTTGCAAACAAAGGTTACTTTTGCATATCAAAACATTATAGTTAAATGGCAATTATCAGACTAACAAAGGAATTTCGCTTTGAAATGTCGCACATGCTTGAAGGGTACGATGGTTTGTGTAAAAATCTTCACGGACACTCATATAGACTCTTTGTTACAGTTATTGGCGAACCAATAAATGACCTATCCAACCCAAAGAATGGAATGGTTATGGACTTTGGTGACTTGAAAAAGATTGTTGGATCAAAAGTGATAAGTGTATTCGATCATGCACTAGTAATTCCCAGCAGTGAAAAATTTGAGGTGCTAAAGCAGATAAACGAGAAAACGGTTGTTGTTCCTTTCCAACCCACCTGCGAGAACCTTTTGCCTTACATTGCTAACGAAATAATGAATGAGCTTCCACAAAGGGTTAAACTTTATCAACTAAAACTTTACGAAACTGCCAACTCGTTTGCGGAATGGTATGCCTCCGACAATCTATAACGAATTACATAAAAGCCACATTTACCTCTAAATAACAATACAATGCCAAAGAAGTTACTGCTACTCGATGCTTATGCTCTAATTTATCGCGCATACTTTGCTTTCATAAATAGACCCATAAGAAACTCGAAAGGGCTAAACACTTCGGCTGTATATGGCTTCACCAAAACGCTGCTCGATGCGCTTAAGCGCTTTGACCCAACGCACATTGCAGTGGCGTTCGACCTATCTGGCCCAACCTTTAGAACCGAGCTTTTCCCTGAGTATAAGGCAAACAGAGAGGAAACACCAGAGGATATCCGCCTTGCGGTTCCAATTATTAAGGAGCTACTTCAATCCCTAAACATCACCATTTTGCAGATGAAAGGGTTTGAGGCCGACGATATTATTGGCAGCATGGCCAAACAGGCCGAGAGGCAAGGCTTTGAGGTACTAATGATGACCCCCGATAAGGACTACGGCCAGCTGCTTAGCGACAATATAACCGTTGTTAAGCCCGGCCGCTCTGGAAGCGATATTGAAACCGTTACCAAGGAGCTATTCTGCAAGGAGTACGGCATTACCGCACCCGACCAGTTTATAGACATCCTAGCTCTTTGGGGCGATAAATCCGATAACATTCCCGGCGTCCCTGGCATTGGTGAGAAAACCGCAGCAAAGCTGATATCGCAGTATGGCACCATCGATGCTATTATAGAAAACATTGATAAGCTATCCAAAGCACAAAAAGAGAACATACTTGCCAACAAGGAGCAGCTCTACCTAGCGCGCACCCTTACTACAATCAAAATCGATATCGATTTAGAGCTACACGCCGATGAGCTAATTAGAAAAGAGTACGATAAGCCCAAGCTTAAGGCTATTCTTGAGGAGATGGAGTTTAAATCACTGCTCAAAGAACTGGTAGAGGAGCCCAAACCAGTGGCACCAACCGCCGTGCAAGGCAATCTTTTTGGTTTTGACGATACGGTTAAACCCGCAGTACAATCGGACTACCTAACCATTGCCGACAAAAAGGTTGATTACCGGGTAATGGCCAATCCCGACCAACGGAAGGAGCTTATCGAGACCCTATCATCAGCAAAAGAAATTTGTTTCGATACCGAAACTACTGGGCTAGACCCAATAACATCAACCCTTGTTGGGCTATCATTCGCAATAAAAGAGGGAACTGCTTGGTACGTTCCCATTCCCAGCAATCAGCAGGAGGCACAGAGCATACTTAATGAGTTTAAACCCATTTTTGAGAACGAAGGCATCACCAAAATTGGGCAAAACATAAAGTTTGACCTGCTAATGCTTAGGGCATACGGCGTAACGCTTAAAGGGTACATGTTTGACACCATGCTTGCGCATTACCTTCTTGAGCCCGACATGCGTCACAACATGAACTACCTTGCCGAGCAGCTGCTAAACTACAAGCCCATTGAGATTGAGGAGCTAATTGGGAAAAAGGGTGCAGGGCAGCTAAACATGCGCAGTATTCCTGTTGATAAGATATCGGTTTACGCCGCCGAGGATGCCGATATCACCCTACAGCTAAAGAATATACTAGAGCCACGCCTACAAAACGAGGGCTTAACAGAGCTGTACAAGGAGATTGAGGCTCCGCTTATTGAAGTTCTGGCCGAGATGGAGCTTACCGGAGTTAGAATTGACTCCGACAGCCTTAACGAGTTTGGCAAATCTCTTAACGCCGAACTTATTAACCTGGACAACGAGATAAAGGAGCTGGCTCAAACCCCCGACCTAAACATATCGTCGCCCAAGCAGCTTGGCGAGGTGCTATTTGAGAAACTCAAAATTGCCTCGGACGTTAAGATGACCAAAACAAAGCAGTACTCAACCAGCGAAGAGGAGCTGCTAAAGTATAAGGATAAGCACCCAATTATTGATAAGATATTGGAGTTCCGCTCCATAAAAAAACTCTTATCAACCTACATTGAGGCGCTACCAGCACTGGTAAGCCCAAAAACGGGACGCATACACGCATCGTTTAACCAAGCAGTTGCTGCAACCGGTAGGTTAAGTTCCAATAATCCTAACCTGCAAAACATCCCCATTCGCGAGGAGCGCGGCAGGGAAATACGCAAAGCGTTTATCCCATCCGATGATAACCACATTATCCTATCGGCCGACTACTCGCAAATTGAGCTAAGGCTTATGGCTCACATGAGCCAAGACCCATCGCTTTGCGAAGCATTCCTCAATAACGAGGATATTCATACAGCAACCGCAGCCAAAATATTTAAGGTGCCCATTGCCGAGGTTACCCGCGAGCAGCGTAGCTCTGCAAAAACGGCAAACTTTGGAATGATATACGGCATATCGGCCTTTGGGCTTTCGCAGCGCCTTAACATCTCCCGTACCGAAGCCAAGGAACTAATTGACGGGTACTTTGGAACCTACACCGGAGTTAAGGCATACATGGATAGCTGCATTGCCAACGCGCGCGAAAAGGGCTACGTAACCACACTACTTGGCCGCAAGCGCTACCTTCCCGATATTAACTCCAACAACGGAACCGTGCGCGGACTTGCCGAGCGAAATGCCATTAACGCCCCAATTCAAGGCTCTGCTGCCGACATCATCAAGGTGGCCATGATTCGCATCAACAAACGCCTAAAGCAGGAAAATTTACAATCGAAAATGATTATTCAGGTACACGACGAATTGGTGTTTGATGCTCTTAAAAGCGAGCTATCCACTCTGCAGCAACTTGTAAAGGAAGAGATGGAGGGTGCCATTAAGCTTTCGGTTCCGCTAATAGCAGAATCGGGTGTTGGCGACAACTGGTTAAAGGCTCATTAGTAATGAGCCTTTTTACTTTGCCAGTATCCAGCTAATGGCAAGGTAAACCAAGGGCAAGGTAATAATGCTAAGGATGGTTGTTACCATAAGGTTTGAGGTTGCCAATTTATAATCGGCACCATATCGTCTAGATAGCACTACAACTATTGTTTGGGCAGGCATTGCCGCTTGCAGACCAATAACCAGAATGGCAATTGGGTCGAAGGAGATGTTTAGCCCATTTAGCGCAAAAACGTAAAGCGCAACCATTAGCACAGGCATAAAAAGGAGCTTTACTAGCGATAGTACATAAACACTCAGCTGCTTAAATGCTGTAGTAAAATCCATCCCAACCAGTATTGCCCCTATGTAAACCATGGATAATGGGCTTGTGGCCTTACCCAAGGCAGAGAAAGCGGTATCGAGCCTAAAATCGACCTTAATACCCACCAGCATCACAACACCTCCAACAAAAAGTGCAATGGTGTTGATGTTTAGCAAACTCTTAATTCCCTTCTTCTCCGTTCCACGGCTAAGTGCATAAACCCCATAAGTAAACGTAATGGTATTTGATGCCAACTGGTATATGGCACCATAAAAAATTCCCCGTCCATCGGGGAATAGCGCATCTAGTAAAGGGAAACCAAGGAACACAATATTCCCGAACATTGTGTGCAGGGTATGCACCACCCTTTGGGGCTGCTCAAGCCCAAGTACCCTTGATGATACTCGCCCAGCTACATGCAAAAGGGCAAGGTTAACAAAGGCCAGAATAAAGACGATAATACTACCCCTTGCCAGCTCTGGCGAGAAATCCATTTTGGCAAAGGTGGAAAATATAAGAAAGGGAAGGGTAACCTCTATAACAATCTTAGCTAGCGCATCGCGTCCCTCGTCCGATAGTACATTAAATCGCTTTGCGATATAACCAACAAGAATAAGAACACCAAAAATGAGCAGCTGATTGATTATTATAGAGGTTGCCATTTAGAATTGGATTAGACTCAATATCTGAACCAGAATAATAAGCACTACCATAGCAATTGGGTAAACTGCGGCATATGAAGTGCTGGGTACGTTGCTGTTGGTCATAGAGTCGCAAGCAGCCAAACCTGGAGTACTGGTCATACCTCCAGTAATGGTTCCCAATAGGTGCAGAATGTTCAACTTGTAAACATACCTACCAATAATGGCTGCAACAATCATAGGGATAAGCGTTATTGCTGCACCAATAAATAGCAGCTGCAAACCAGCCGTTTGTACCGTTTCAACCAAATGTGCACCAGCGCTTGTACCCACCCCAGTAAGGAAAAGCAGTAACCCTAGCTGACGCAACAGCTGATTGGCCGAACCAGTCATGGTCCAAACAACAGGACCAGTACGGCCAATGCTACTTAAAAGGATAGCAACAAGCAGAATACCGCCACTCAAACCAAGGCTAAAGGTAAAGTTTCCGGGGAACGACAGCTGAAGCTGTCCAGCAAGAATACCCAAAACAATACCCGCTGCAATTGGGAAAAAATCGGTATCGGACAGTCCCTGATCGTTGTTACCAAGCAGCGCAACAATCTGCTTCATATCCTCCTTACGACAGGCAACCAGTAGCTTATCACCAAATTTAACTTGCAGGTTGGGAGATGGAGCAATATCAATACCGCTTCGCCTTATCCTAGTAATAACGGCGTTGTACGACTGATGCAGGTTAAGTTCCTCCAAGGTACGATTAACCACCTCGGTATTTGTTACCAGCACCGATTGCACTTCGTACTCTTTTCCTAGGTTAATATCCTCGTCAACAACAGGCCCAATAAGCAATGCAAAGCGCTTAAGCGAATCCTCGGTACCAACGGCTCTTAGAATATCACCCTGATGCAGTATGGTTTCGGGAGATGGAGTAAAAGCATCCTCAATATGTTTCACCCTTGATATGGTTGCACCAGTCATGGTTCTAACGCGTAAATCCCTCAACGTTCTACCAAAAACGGTATGGTTATCAACCCTAAAATGCTTATGCACCATCACAGGATAGCTCTTAAGCAACTCGCTCTCGATACTCTCTGTCTCCTTTTTGATATCGGCACGAAGTAGTTTGGGCAAAATCTTCACAAACAGAATAACCCCTACAACCCCAAAAGGATAAGCAATACCATACCCTATTGATGCCAAAGGCGATGCTGTTGTTTCAATGGCAACCGTTAAACCGGGAGTAGATGTTAACGCGCCGCACAAAATTCCCACAGCAATAGCCGAGTCGATGTTAAGGAAATACATAAACGCCAGAGTTGATAGGCCTCCAGCAATAATAATAACCGACGCAACAACAGCCAGCTCCCTTCCGTTTTTCCTAAATGAGTCGAAAAAACCAGGACCCGCTTGGATGCCTACAGTAAATATGAATAGAACCATGCCTATCTTTTCAATAATAGGTGGCATCTCCGTACCATAATGGCCAAAAACCAAAGCAACAAATATAACAGCCGATACATCAAACGAAATCCCTAAGAATTTGATTCGACCCAGAAGAAAGCCAATACAAATAATTAGGAATAGTGCAAAAACAGGATTGGTTAGTATCTCCATATAAAGTAGAGTATTTAGATATGGACAAAGGTACCTAAAATGAAACGAGCATGTACACAGTAACCTGTGCCATAAAACAGGTTTGCTAGGCCAACTGCTAAATGCTTAAATTTCTGCAATTTAAAAAAGAGATAAACGCGCGGCGATATTTTTTTAGCATAATTACGTGTTTTTTTGGGCTGCCAATTCTAGAAATTCAAAAAAATCCTTAAAATTGCATTATAACGAACCGTATAAAGCAATTGTTAATCAAAGTATTAACCAACCAAATGACTGGGTATTATTTTAACAAGGCCTGAAATGAAAGCAAAAAAGGAAACAAAGAAAGCTGGTAAAAGCAATTTCTACGAATCCGATGAGTCACAAAAGACGCGCAAGCTCAAACCTGTTAAAAAGGAGAAAAATCAAAAACGTTCGATATTTCAAGAGATAGATGAGCTTGAAGATATCGATTACAAGGACATGGTTTTTGATGATGAAGACTATTATGAAGACGAAGACTATGATGAAGATGACGAAGAAGAGAATTAACTGAGAATATGTGCATTACCATATGCAAATATAGGGAGCGAGGATTATCGCTCCCTTTTTCATTTAATGCGGGTGTTTATGTGGCTGTTCGCTTTTGCTATCGCGCTCCTTTATACAAATTCTAAACAAACCAAACATTTGATAAATTGTAACCTGTTTTATAAATTGTTGGCTCATTACAACTCCATGTATAAGCAACACGCTATTGCCTTAAAGAGAGTTTTGCACACAATTAGCACCATTACGGCACTGCTAATTGCCCTTGTTGTTTTTAAAGCAGAAAGGCCAATAGATTTAGATAGCATTAACAGGCTACTTTCCAATGCCAGCGACTCCGCTAAACTAGAGATACTTATACAGGCCTCCATCGAAATAATTAAAACAGATCCTCTTCTCGCTAATGAGTATGCATCACTCGCCAAAAATTTGGCTCAAACCCTTGGCAACTCCAAGGCAAGAGTCGAGGCAGAGCTCATAATCTGCAAATCGTATTACATACAAGGCGACTATAAAAGAGCTCTAGAAGTTGCAAAAGCAGCAGAGAACGCAACATTAGAACTGCAAGACAGTGTAATGTTGGCAGAGGTTTACCACTCCTATAGCCTTATTTACACAAGGGTAGGAGATTTTAAAAATGCGCTTAGCTATAGCCAAGAAGCTTTTACTATAGTTGGCGCGTTAAAGCTACCGGAAAAACTAGCCGATTTAGTTAGAGAAACAGGTAACATCTACTTCTACTTTGGAGAAAGCCTAATTGCCCTTGATTTTTACCAAAAGAGTTTGAAAATATGTGAGGAGAATGGCTATGAGCAAGGCATGTCCAAGGCTCTAAACAACATTGGAAGAATATATAGCGAATCCAATCAGTTCGACAAAGCCTTATCCCACCTACAAAAAGCACTTGAAATAAAGTCGAACCAGAAAGATAACTTGAGCATAGCTAATACGCTGCTTAACATGGGCACCATTCATTATAAGCAAAACGCCTATACAAAAGCACTTGAACTATTCGATAGCGCATATAACTACTATGCCTCGGTTAATAACAGCGAAGGGATGTCTAACGCCCTATTCTTTATTGGCAGCTCACATTCAGGGCTAAGCAACCTTCAAAAAGCCGATTCCTTTTTTTCTAGGGCATGGGAAATAGCCGAGAAAACCAACTCAAAACCACTGCTTTTTAGTATTAGCCAAGCACAATCGGACCTATTTCTAAGAAAGGGGGACTACGCATTGGCCTACGAGCGCCTAAAAAAGCACAATGAGATAAGGGACTCTGTTTTTAGTGACGAGAAGAGAAAACTCCTTATGGAACTAGAGGCTAGATATCAGTTCCAAGCAAACCAGCGTCAAATAGAGCTCCTCTCTAAGGAACAGGCACTTAAGGAATCGGAACAAAAAAAACTGTTCTTCTGGATTGCCCTGCTTGGTATAACTGCAGCAGGATTCATATCTATTACTTACCTAATTTACAGCAAGTTCAGGCTTAAAAGCAAAACAAACAACGCACTACTCGCCGAAATAGCCCAGCGTAAAAAGGCAGAGGACGAACTTCAGCGACACTACACACAACTTGAGGCAATTATTGAGGACCGAACTAGGGATTTGAAAATTGCTAAAGAAAAAGCCGAAGAGGCCGATAGGCTAAAAACTGCTTTCTTGGCAAATATGAGCCATGAGATTAGAACTCCAATGAATGCCATTCTTGGCTTTAGCAACCTTTTGTTCTCTCCTAATCTTAACGAAACGGAGAAATCGGACTTCCTTAAGTTGATTAAAGCAAACGCAGAGAACCTTATGAGCCTTATTAACGATATTATTGATATCTCGTTAATAGAATCGGGGCAGATTAAAATATCCTACTCTCAAATAAAGGTCACCGATACCCTTACTGAGCTGCTAAACGTTTTTGATCAGGAAAAAAACATACTTGGCAAGAAGGACCTTGCCATTGAGCTAGAATACGAAGGCAACCTTAAGGATTTAGTGCTACATACCGATAAGAATAGGTTAAGACAAATACTCTCCAACCTTATTCATAATGCGCTAAAGTTTACCGATAAGGGAGCCATTACAATAGGATTTAAGCGCTACAACGAGGAGAAAATACTGTTCTATGTAAGGGATACAGGAATTGGAATACCTAAAAATAAGTTTGAGTTTATTTTTGGCAGGTTTAGTAAGCTAGACTACAGCACAGGAAATCATAGAGTTTTTGCAGGAACAGGTTTAGGTTTAACAATCTGCCGCCAGCTTATTGGATTAATGGGGGGTGCAATATGGCTTAGCTCAGAAATAGGAGAAGGTTCTACATTTAGCTTTACTCTCCCAAACAAACAAGCAGCAGAAAAAGTGACTGAAAACAATGGAGTTAGCTATACACAAGCCAAGCCACTAGAGGGGAAAACAATCCTAATTGCCGAAGATGCAGAATCGAACTACCTACTTGTAAAAGCCATTCTGGCAAGAAGCCGGGTTAACCTAATTTGGGCAAAGAACGGTACCGAAGCACTAGCTGCCTACAAGCAAAACCCTAACATCGATTTAATTCTAATGGACATTCAAATGCCTGTAATGAATGGGATTGATGCAATTACTCATATTAGAGCAATTAGCAGTAAAGTACCCATAATTGTACAAACTGCTTTTGTTTTTAACGATGAAATGGAGAAGGGAATAAATGCTGGTGCCAACGATTATGTAACCAAACCCATCAGAAAAGAAGAACTTCTAATGAAAATTAGTTACTACTTAGTTTAACCAAAACACAAAGAAACACCAGCTACTTATCGCGCCTATTTCTAATAACGCTTTTATCCTTTACGTAAACCTGACGCTCAAAGGCCTGATCCAACGATATAAATGTTTCGGTATCAGAAATTCCAGGAATGTTCTGAATGGTATTCACCAAAACCTCCATAAGGTGCTCATTATCCCTACAGAACAACTTCAAAAGCAATCCGTAACCACCAGTAATAAAATGGCACTCTACAACTTCGGGCATTTGCTTCAAATCCTCAACAACCCCCTCGTACTGGTTTGCAGCAGAAAAACGAACACCCACAAAAGCACAAACATCAAAACCTAAGGCTTTTGGCTTAACAATCATTCTGGAACCGGCAATAATACCTGCCTCTTCCATCTTCTTAACACGTTGATGAATTGCTGCTCCAGAAATGCCACACTCACGGGCAATTTCCAAAAAGGGCATACGCGCATTCTTTACCAGATATGAGAGTATCTTCTGGTCTATAGCATCAACCATATACTTTTCAGCCATCTTGTTACAATTTAGTATGTAATAGCAACTAAAAATAATAATTTGTAAGCAAAAATAGCATAAAAATTAAGGAAAATATTCTCCATTCTGATAATAAGGGCATATACATCTATACAGCCCTTGAAAACATTACTTTATGGTCGTTAACATCGTAAAAATCCTTTAGTGTTGCCTCTATACTATAGCCATTTGACAGGTAAAAATAACGAGTTGGCTCATATAGCGGCTTTGATGATGTTTCGATGTAAATTCTGCGTCCATTCATTTTGGCAACCTCACGCTCAACCGCCAGTAGAATATCCTTTCCAATTCCCTTACCCCTATAATCGGCATGAGTTGCAATCCAGTACAAATCAAAACTACCAATTGTGCAAGGAATTGGACCAAAGCAGGCATAGGAAACGGTTTTGCCATTAGCATCGGCAAAAACAAAGAAGTAGCCACTCTCCTCGCCTTTTGCCAGACGCTCCTCAACAAGTTCAACAGCAACAGGAATCTCGTGATCTTGAAAAAAGCCAGTTGAGGTAACTATTTCGCGAACCATTTCGGGATCGGACTCTACAGGGGCAAACCTTAGGGTTATATTACTTTTCATCTCTCAAATTTCTGTATATGAATGCATAAATAAAACATCCATTGTATAGTTATAGCACAAATATGCTGAACTATACAAACAGATGTTTCACGATATATGCTTGGTAAGATGTGGAGCGTTGTTTACAATTCGCTTAACCGCTTGAGCAAACGCTATGCCCGACTGTTCACATGCTGCATAAAAGCCGCTATCGGGGGAAATACATGGATTGGCATTAATCTCAAGCACAATTGGGTTTCCAGCAGAATCAACTCTAAAATCAACCCGTGCATACCCATTCAACGAAAAAACATCCCAGCACCTCTCAGTAAGCAGACGCAGCTTTTCGAGCAGTTCCGAGTCTGAGCTAGAAAAATTAAAGGTTCTATTGGTGTGCTTATACTCAAAACTATCCTCAACCCATTTTGCGGTGTACCCAACCACTTTGGGCTTACCAGCGGGAAAAGCATCAAATATTATCTCGGCAGGAGATAGCACCTGGGGACGATGCCCATTGGCCAGAATGGAAATGTTGAACTCACGCCCATCTATAAACTCCTCTACAAAGAATTCATCGGGGCTAAGCGTTGCCACGAGCCTGTTAAGTTCAGGATTAGCACCCGAGAACACGCAATGCTCGTCAAGACCAAGAGAACCATCTTCCCACAAGGGTTTAACAATGTACGTTTTGTTTGGATCAAAAGTCTGAGGGCTGCCCACGGTAAACCACTGCGCCGTAGGTATGCCCGCACTTAGCATGCGCTCTTTTGCTAGTGTTTTTGACGAGGTAACAAACATGGGCTCAAGCAGCGAACCAGTGTAAGGTATGCGCATAGACGAAAGCAACGAGGGAGCCAAGTACACCAAGCTGCCCTTGTTATTTACAGACTCTACCAGATTAAAAACAAAATCGGGGTTAAGGAGCTCCAGTTCTCGCTTTGCCTTAGCCAAGTCCAATGAGAATTGAAGTTCCTTAACCTCAACACCATGAAACAAAAGCATCTCCTTTACCACGTTTACCTGATCGAGAACATCGGCCTCATCGGGACCAGGATTTTCTGTAAGCTGATTATAAAGAATTACGCAAAGGATATTTGACATGCTTTAGAGTGATTTACACGTTTAACAGCAGAGTTCATAATCATATCAATAAGGTCTATGTAGCTAACACCTACCTTACGGGCTAGCATTGGAAAATCGGAATGCTCTGGGTTGATACCAGCCAAAGGATTAACCTCAATAAAGTTGGGAACTCCATTGGCATCCATTTTTAAATCAACCCGGCCACCATCACGACAGCCAAGGGCTTGCCATGCACGTAGGGCAACATCGGCACAATGTTCGTAGGCTTCGCCGTGTGCCATAGGATACTCCACAACTCCATGCCAGTTCTCTTTTGTATGGAAGGAGTATATCTTTTCCTTTGCTCTACTGGTAACCACAATTTCCATCACGCCAACCACCCTAGCCTCCGAACCGGTGCCAACAATACCAACGGTAAACTCTCTTCCAGGAAGGTACGTTTCAATAAGCACAGGCTGCTCATACTGCTCGAGCAAGGAGCTAACTACAGCCTTAAGCTGTAGCCTTGATCGGATTATTGATTTACTGCTTATCCCTTTTCCTGTTCCTTCGGCAACTGGTTTGGCAAACAAAGGAAAAGGAAGATTAAGATTATCAATATCGGATGTCCTTTCTGCCACTATAAAATCGGCAGTGGGAATTCCATGATAACGAATTAGCTTTTTGGTTAAAGCCTTATTAAGCGTTAAAGCCATAACCAAAGGATCGGAGAAAACATAGGGAATACGATAAGCGTCCAGTAAAGCAGGGACCTGTGCTTCTCGAGCTACGCCATACATCCCCTCGCAAATGTTAAACACTAAGTCCCAACGCTTTCCTGACACCAGCGAGTGTAGTAGTGCTTTATGATTTCCTATACGCTCAGTAATGTACCCCAGCTGCTGTAGGGTGCTATCTATGGCATCAATGGTTACCTCTGCATCAAACTCGGCGGTTTCCTCCTCGGAGAAACCATCGTTGAGGTAATCCTCTCTTAAATCGTAAGTAATCCCAACTAGCATGTTCTAATGTTTTTAAGTTGTGTTTAAACTAGTTCCAAAAACCCTCCCACATTCCAGATAGAAACTTTAGCGCATTTGCTCCTAAGCTTTTTGTTCTATAGCCACCTTCCTGTACAACGAGAGTAGGGATTTTTAACTTTCCAATAAATCGGCCGTTTCTACTGAAATCGGCAGGTGTTAAGTTCCATGAACCTGTGGGATCGCCTTTTGCTGTATCCAAACCAAGGCAAACCACAAGGAACTTGGGGTTAAACTTCTTTACGCTGGCTAAGGCCTTTTCCAGAGCAGCGGTGTAATCCATAGTAGTTACCTTTTCGGGCAATGGTATATTTAAATTGTACCCCACCCCAGCACCGTTTCCCTGCTCATCCCTATACCCACTAAAAAACGGGTAAGCAACAGCAGGCTCTGCATGTATGGAAATGGTAAGCACGTCGTTTCGCGAGTAGAATATTTCCTGCTGACCATTACCATGATGGTAATCTATATCGAGCATGGCCACCCTACCATACTTCGATAGCAGACTTGCCGCAACAGCGGCAGAATTGAAATAGCAGAATCCGCCAAACACGTTGGTCTCGGCATGATGCCCTGGAGGACGTACAAGGGCATAGGCCAACGAACGGGTTTCAAGCAGCCACTCTGCCGCAGTTAACGTACAGTCAACCGCAAGTCGAGCAGCCTTATACGAGTTCTGACTAAGTGGAGTAAAAGTATCAATGCAGTAGTATCCAGCGCTCACCAGCAAGTCGTTGGGTAGCCGCTTTGCATTTCGAATTGGGAAAACGTACGGATACACCGATTGATTTGAATCCAAACCGCTACAAACCTTTTTTAGGTATGCCACCAAGGATTTACTGTGAACTTCCAGAAGGTAAGAATCTGGAAAACCCTTAACGGGAAGGGTATGAAACAGCGTAGTTTTTGAAAACTCCTTAAGTATTGTATCTATACGTACAGGAGCCTCCACATAGCCTCTGGCTTTAACATGATGAATTGAGTGCTCATGATTTACCACCATGCCTATACGCTGTAGTTTTACCACAGCAACATGCTCATTCTGAACCTTGCTCTTTACATACATTGGTTTTCGAAGAACCACAGAATTACCCTCAAAGGAGTTCACTACCCTGTCAATGTAATCGGGAGGGCAATAATCGCCGTACTTGCGTTCAAGAATTGCGCGCACTATAGGTTTTACAATTTCTGTTGATAAGGGTTCTTTGCTGCCTAACGCATCAAAAACCAGGTAGGGCGCACAGGTATCATCTGCAACTACGGGTGTTTCATACAGAGTCCCAGCAATAGGGCGGGCATTATAACGCTCGTAAAACTTTAGTCTCGATTTATTCTCCTCAAGAAGCTGAGCATCGGGGCACAAAGCAGGATCGTCAGGCAAGCACTCAAAGAATACACCAACAACGTTCATCTGCAAAGCCTCTTCGCGGACACGCTGGTATAAGGCGCCACCAATACCCTGAGAGCCAATACCGCGGCGAGTTGCAATGTAATCGAGAAAGCAAAAACTAAGGTCGGGAGCATAGTAAAGAATGGCGCACCCCTTAACATCGCCCTTAAAATCGTCGGCTACAAACAACCGTATTTGGAAGCGATACTTAAGCGGATCGTTTAGCAGCATAGGAATCTCAGAAAACTTTTCTGGATTAGCCAAAGGGAATAAGTCCTTAAGCATAACCACAACCTGGTTCACTGCGCTGCTATCCATAAGGGATAGGTTATCGATAACGGGACGGATTCTAAACATGTACTCCCCCTGTTTGCTTTCTATTTTTTCAAACGGAAACCAATGCCAATCTATACTGCAAAGCCACAACTATAGTGGCTCCCCGTTGGCACAAGCGGCTTATAGCAAGAGTAAAAGCGGCTGCCAGCAGAGAATAGGCTTACAACAAAGCCCATTTGCTGAGGGAAGGTAAATCCAGGTGGAAGAAGAACTCTAAAAAAGAGCCTCTTTATATGGGTTACAGGGGTAAATGAATGAGAACTAGAAGATAATTCGTTTTGATAAAAGGGTAATCCAAAGTGGATTCCGCAGGGCAAAAATGCCTTTCCAGAACTCGGAGGTTCGTCGTCATCGGAGTACTCATTGGTGCTGTACACCAAAAGCTCATTCATTTCTATCATCTCCATAGCGCAGATGTTGTTTATTTACAATGCATTAATACTATTTCTTGGCATTGAATTATGATACAAATATTAGCAATAAATAAAGCCATTGTTCTCAAAAAGGCATCTTTTTACATGAAAGATAGAAAATATTTTTACGTAAATCGCATATTATTGTTTTACTGCATATTACAAATATTTTATTGCCAATTTGAAAGGATGATTACAACAAGTGTAACCGGGATTAAAAAACTGAGGTTTTTGTCTGGTTTTTTACATAAAGATTTGGCGAGAAACACAAAATGATATACTTTTGCGGCTCTAAGAATGGCTCCATAGTTCAAGGGATAGAACGGAAGTTTCCTAAACTTCAAATCCAGGTTCGAGTCCTGGTGGGGCTACAAAAAAACCTCAAAGCGTGCTTTGAGGTTTTTTTATTAATATCGAATCAGGTTAGAAGTAATTAACCTCGGCACCAGTTATTCTTGCCACAAGGTTGTTAGCTAACCTACTTGCACCAAGTCTAAACCATTCTGGTGTTAGCCACTTATCGCCAAGCACATGCTTAACTATTAGATAGTAGCCAATAGCATCTTCGGGGGTTACCACGCCACCAGCAGGCTTAATACCAACCATGCGACCCGTTTGCTCGTGATACTCCTTAATGGCCTTGCACATCACATAAACCGCTTCAAGAGTAGCAGCAGGTTCCATTTTTCCAGTTGATGTTTTGATGAAGTGGGCACCTGCTTCCATGGCAAGGAACGATGCTATGCGCACATCCTTTAGCGAAGGAAGGGCACCCGTTTCTAGGATAACCTTAAGGTGAGCTGCTTCATCAGCAGCCTCAACCATTTGCTGTAACTCGCTAAAAACAGTGAATAAATCGCCCTCTAGGTATGAACCAAGAGAGATAACAACATCTAGTTCATCGGCACCCATCTCCATTGCCATTTGGCACTCGGAAAGCTTAATATCTATAAATGTTTGCGATGAGGGGAAGCCTGCCGCAACAGAAGCAATGAACACGCCCTCAGCCTCTAAGTTCTCCCTTACAGCCGATACCAAAGTTGGGTAAACGCAAATTGCAGCAACGTTACCTAAATTTGGATACTTTTGAGGGAACTCATTAACCCTTTGAGCAAACAGTTCACCGCGTTCTATTCCGTCTGTTGCGTTAAGGGTTGTAAGATCTATTGCATTAAAACAAGCATTTAGTACCTGCTTGTTGTTGGAATATGAAGGTACCTCCTCTTTAACCTTTGCTACAAACGAAGTAACATCGTTCTCATCAACCTCAAGGTTGTAGTTTAGCTCAATACTATACTCTTCCATCTTAATATGTGTTAATCTATTCTTTTGTCAACTTATCATTCTGTTTGTGCCGCAAGGCATCACGCTGGGATTTCTTTGCAATATTGCGCTCAAAAGCCTCTGTTAGGTTTACACCTGTTTGGTTGGCAATACAAATTAGCACAAAAAGCACATCGGCAAGCTCATCGGCTAAAGAAATATTTTTATCGGATTCCTTAAACGACTGCTCCCCAAACTGCCTTGCCATTATACGAGCAACCTCCCCCACCTCTTCGGTAAGCATTGCAAGATTTGTTAGCTCGTTAAAGTAGCGAACGCCATGCGTTTTAATCCAGTCATCAACAATTGCCTGCGCTTGTTCTATGCTAATACCTTTATCCATTCCTACTCGCGATTTTTTGAGTCAATAGCTATGGTTACAGGGCCATCGTTTTCTATAGAGACCACCATATGAGCACCAAACTCACCCTGTTGAACACCTTTACCCAGCTCGCGCTCAAGAACAGCAATAAAACTTTTGTACAGAGGAATGGCAATGTCTGGCTTCGCTGCCGATATGTATGATGGTCTGTTCCCCTTCTTTGTTTTAGCGTGCAAGGTAAACTGACTAATAACAAGTATATCACCGCTAACATCCTGAATAGAACGGTTCATAACCCCTTGTTCGTCATCAAAAATACGCAAACGTACAAGTTTTGAAGCAATCCACTCAATATCCTCAGCGGTGTCAGAGTCCTCAAACCCAACTAAAACGGTTAGCCCAATGCCTATTTGCCCAATAACCATCTGATTAACACTAACCGAAGAGCTATTTACTCGTTGAAGAACAACCCGCATTACATTTTTTTTGCGAAGATGAATAAAAAAACGAAATCGAGCAAAAGTGCAGAAAATGGAGAAAAGTTTAATAAACTTCGAGCAATATGATGAATTATAGAATGGTAAGTTCAATAACAAATACATTTATTTAAAGAAAATTTACCAAATTGCGGCGTTAAACTATCCTAAACATTAAACCATGAAGCAGTTTTTATCCGCATTATTTGTAGCAATTGCACTTTTATTTGCCTACCAAAATGCAGAGGCCGTTCAAGCCTACCCAGATCCAATTGAGTACAAACTCCCTGATGGTAGTTTACTTACCATCATGTTAAAAGGTGACGAAAAAGTCAAATGGGCTACAACAACCGATGGCTATACTATACTAAGAAATAAGAAGGGATTCTTTGAGTATGCAACTCAATCCAAAGAAGGAAACCTCTCCCTTTCTGGAATTAGAGTAAGCAATGTTGAAAAGCGTACTGAAAAAGAGAAACAGCTGTTACAGTCACTACCTAAAGGGCTAAAGTACTCACAGTCGCAAACTCAGATGATGAAAAGCATTTGGGACATAAAGCAGCAGGAAGCTCAAAAATCTTTTCCAACTACAGGTGAGAGAAAGTTAATCTGCATCCTAATGGGATTTCAAGATCTTGCCTTTACTAAAACCAAAGAAGATTTCGACGCTTTATTCAACCAAGTTGGTTACAATGTTAATGGAGCCACAGGAAGTGTAAAGGACTACTATTTAGAGAACTCATGGGGACAGTTTGATTTAACAGTAACTGTTGCAGGCCCATACACTGCCTCAAACAACATGGCCTATTATGGGGGAAATGATAGTAACGACAACGATTCAAATCCTGACGAACTTGCAAGAGAGGCAGTACTACTTGCAGACAATGATGTTGACTTTACGCAAATTGACAATGATAACAATGGTACTGTAGATGGTATATATATAATCTTTGCTGGATATGGAGAAGAAGCGGGTGCTTCAGATGACGCAATATGGTCTCACGCCTGGGCATTCTCAGAAGTAACAGTAGATGGAGTAAAGGCCAGTAGATACTCATGTTCTCCCGAATTAAGAAGTAACAAGGGTACCAATATAACTTCTATAGGGGTTATTTGCCATGAGTTTGGCCACGTACTTGGAGCACCAGATTACTACGATACAGATTATGAGAATAGCGGTGGCGAGTTTCCTGGAACAGGTAAATGGGATATGATGGCTGGTGGCTCTTGGAATAATGGAGGCGTTACCCCAGCCCATCATAATGGTTTCACCAAAACATTTGTATACGACTGGGCACCAGTAACATTGTTAGAAACAGGAAGCACTATAACGCTAACTAATGCGATTGCTGATAAAAATAATTTTTATAGGATAAACACTTCAACACCTGGTGAGTTTTTCTTTATCGAAAATAGAAACCAGATTGGTTTCGACTCAAACATCCCTGGTGCAGGAATGATCATTTATCATGTTCATAAAGATGTCTTTAACTCTGGAAATAAAATAAATGCGGGAGCTCCACAAAAGATGTATCCTGTTTGTGCCAACTCAGCTCAAAATCCAACATCAATTCCTTCTTCATATGGTTACATTAATTCCACAGGAACCCCATTCCCTGGTTCTGGGAATATAACATCGTTTACAGCAACAACCCTACCATCAATGATAGAATGGGGTGGTTCCCTTGTAAACAAACCCATTACAAACATTAGACAAGGGCTCAATAACACTGATATTATCTTCGATTTCATGGGTGGGTATTCTGAAGATCCTATCAACTTTTCTGCTGTGGCTAATTCTACTACAGAAATTGGTTTAACATGGAATTTATTTCAAGGAAAGGATGTGCTGTTAGCCTTTTCCAAAAACCAAATATCAGATATTCCTGTAGACGGAAATACATATAGTATAGGGCAAACCCTTGAAAATGGAGCAGAGGTAATATATACAGGAAGCTTAGAAACTTACACACACCAAAACCTCGATCCATCAACAACATACTACTATAAACTTTGGACCATTGAAAATAATGATCCTAAGTATTCTAATGGTATTCAAACAAAAATAGCCACTAACTGTGAAACAAAATCAACCCTTCCTTACTTCTATGATTTCGAAAGCGATCTACTAGATGCTTGCTGGGAACAACAATCGATCTATAAATCTTTAGAATGGAAATGGGGCACAGGAAATGGAGGCGCAAACCCCTCTACCGCATATTCTGGCAGTAAAAATGCTTACTTAAAAGCATATAGCCTAGAAACAAAAGGTAGCATAAGCCGTCTGGTTTTGCCAACCTTTGATCTAGCATCATATACATCAAACAACATTGAGTTGGAGTTTTGGCTAGCAAACCAGAAATGGTCTAGCGACCAAGATGTTTTAAAAGTTTATTATAAAACTCCTGAAAAAGATTGGGTACTACTAAGTACGTTTAATTCTGATATTCCTAATTGGGCCAAACAAACCGTTCGCATCCCAGAAAAAGTAAATGGAATGCAATTTGCATTTGAAGCACAAACCAACTGGGGTTATGGTGTTTGTATCGACGATATCAAGCTATACGAGGGTTCTCCTGTGAGCACACCTACAAATGAGCTTGAAAACGCACGCATTTACCCAAATCCTTTCTCTAACGAGATTAACATCGAAAACCTTGTTGCTGCTAAAAAGGTTAAGGTTGTTAATCTTCTTGGGCAAACGCTTATTGATCAACAAGTAAGTAACGAAACCAGCACTAAAATCAATACCGAAAGTTTAGCGTCTGGCATATATCTAATTGTGATTGAGGGCAAAAACGGCCTACGAGCAGTTAACAAACTTGTAAAAAGATAAACTGGTTTTAATTAGCTAGCATAAGCGAGGGGCGATTCCCCTCGCTTTTTTGTTTTACATTGAAAAGAGTTATCTCAACAAAAGTTTCCTCACATAAAAAGTAACGTATATTTACAAATTGATAATCATGTTACTACTATGAAGAATTTCTTTGTTGGAAGCATAATCTCTATCGCACTTCTTTTTACTGAAACAGGATTTGGACAAGAAGCGAAGAGCATAAAGCTGGAATCTCACAAAAAGAGCTTTAGCATACAAAAAAGTGGATCTCGAAGACTTAAAGCTGAATCGAGTATTGAAAAACTATTGTGGAAAAGCAAAGTTGAAAAAACAACAACTGAGTTTACCGACTTATACTTACCTAACGGATATTACATTGGAAATATTGGAGATCCCAAACTTCCTGCAATAAAAAAGCTAATACTTGTCCCTGCAAATGCTTCGCTTAAGGTTGAAGTAAAGAGCTGCACAAAAAAGGAGATGAGCCTATCAAACTTTGGCATTAAATCTCCACTTGTTCCAGTACAACCCTCTGTAAAAAAATCGCAGGATCCCAGTTCCATTAAGTTTGAGTATAACAAAAGTGCATATAGCACCAATAAGTATAGCAACACACCCTTAGTTACAGTGGAATACCTTGGCACCATGCGAGGCATTGGCGTTGCTCGTGTTGTTATTGCTCCCGTTAGCTACAACCCTATAAAGGAATCCATTATTGTTAGTAACGATATTGATTTTGATATTTTGGTTAATGGAAGCACTGGTGGTAATGATATTACCATTGACAATGCGTTAAAATCGAATTACTTCGATCCAATATATCTATCTATTGAAAAATCAGCAGGAAGCGACATTTACACCAACCATAAGGATCTTACAAAGAATCCTACAAAAATGCTTATAGTTACCAATAGACTATTCGAAGAAGCATTAAACCCATTCGTTAAATGGAAAGCACGCAAGGGTTTTGAAATAGAGACTGTTTTTACAGATGAAATAGGTTCTTCATCCACAGATATAAAACATTACATAAACAAAGTTTATAACAGCGCTACAGAATCAGATCCTGCCCCAACTTTTCTTGTTATAGCTGGCGATACCGATATGGTTCCTGCATCGGCTGTTGGATCTGCATCGGAAAGGCAAACAGACCTATACTATGCAAGCATCGACGGAGACTACTTCCCCGAGATGTACTACGGAAGGCTATCGGCCTCAACGGTAGAAGAGATGAACAACATTGTTTCTAAGATTCTTCACTACGAACAGTATCAGTTCGAAGATCCCACATATCTAAGTAATATTACTCTTATTGCAGGCGACGACGCACAGTGGAACCCACAAGTAGGACAAGCTACCATAAAGTATGGAACCGCAAACTATTTTAACGCCAACAAAGGATTCAATAGCATCTTTGAGTACGGAGTTTCCAACGACCCAAACAACCCTAGCGCCTCGGCAGGTTACGATGGTTGCTACCAACAATCACGGTTTAGGGTTGGAATAATTAACTACACAGCGCATTGTGACGAAAAGCATTGGCAAGATCCTGAGCTAACCCAAACAGCAGTAAGAAATATTACAAACACCAACCATTACCCTGTAGCCATTGGAAACTGCTGCCTATCGGGAGATTTTGGAACAGAAGAGTGCATTGGCGAAACATGGATTCGCCAGAAAAACACAGGTGCTGTTACCTACATTGGCTCATCGCCATCAACATACTGGTACGAGGACTTTTACTGGTCGGTTGGAGCATTTCCTATGAGCGAACCCAATAATGGATATGTACCATCATACGATGAGACAACCCTTGGTGCTTACGATGCCCCTTTCGTAAGCGACTACACCACTCTTGGAGCAATGGTTTTTGTAGGAAATCTTGCCGTTACCGAGGTGGATATAATGAGCTACCCAAGTCAATCCAGCCCACTATATTATTGGCAAGCATACAACATTCTTGGCGATCCCTCTATTAGCCCATACTTTGCTCAGGCCCACGATAACAGGGTAACTCTATCTGAGTCGGTTAGGTTCGACCAAAAAGAGATAACCATTGAGGCGCTACCCAACTCTCTTGTTGCACTTAACGCCGACAATCAAACCCTCTCAAAAGGAGTAACTGATGAAACGGGTAAAGTAACACTTTCAATACGTAGTCTAGAATCGCCGCAGGAAATTGAGTGCGTTATAACCAAAGCACAACGTGTTCCTTTTATAAAACCAATAAAGGTGTTACCTGCAGAGCAAGCATACATAACAGCAACAAAAACATCGGTAAACGACGCGCAATTTAACAACAACGGTATTGCTGAATATGGCGAAGATTTTATGTTAGACCTAACTGTTGCTAATTACGGAGAAACAAATGGGGAAAACATTGCAATTGCTATTTACAACAAGGATAAGTACTTCAGCACACTCTCCGATACATTAAAATTGATTGGGAACATAGAAGCAAAAACGGTAACTATTGCTAAGGACGCTTTTGCTTTTGGGCTAGCGACCAATGTTCCAGATCAACATAAAGCAAATATCGAGGTGCATTCCACCGATGGCGTTAACACCTGGGTATCGGCACTAAGTCTTACCGCTAATGCTCCTAGCCTGGAACTCACTAAAGTAAATGTAACAGATTCTTTGTATGGAAATAATGACAACCAAATAAACCCAGGCGAATCCGTTCGAATAGGGTTGCAGATTAAAAACACGGGGCATGCAAATGCAACTAATACCAATATTACACTATTGGTTCCTGAAATTATTAAACCCTATATATCAGTTGTTTCCCCTACTACCAGAACGTTGCAAGGTATTATTCCTACCGAAACCGTAGAGGTATCGTATGATATTGTAGTAAGCCCAACAATAGCCGCAGAGGAGATTACTTTAAAAGCGGCCCTTGCCATTGAGGGAAGAACTACCGATACTGTTAGCGTTTTGATACCCGTTCAACAAGGGGAAACCATTAATATGATTTCAGGAACAGTAGATGCTTGCAACATCTTATTCTTTGATTCGGGTGGTGAAAGCGGAAACTACTCTCTAAATAGCAATATAGTTAACACATTCAATTGCAGCGTAACGGGCAGTAGGTACCAAGTAGAGTTCCTTGAGTTTAACCTAGAAAGTGATTACGACTACTTGTATATCTACGATGGACCAAATGAAAGCTCGCCACAAATACAGGGTAGCCCATTTACAGGAAGCACAAAACCAGCTGCATTTACCACAAGTTCTGGTACGGTTACCTTTAAGTTTACGTCGGACGAAGGAATTAATGCTGCTGGCTGGAAGGCTAAAATCAGCCAAGTATTCCCAACTAGCCTACCCGAAATAGCAACAGAACCTATGCCCGAAAATGGCATTACGGGCTACAACAACAGCAAGCTATCGTGGAATGCAACTGGTGCAACTGAATTTGATGTTTACTTAGGTACACAGACTAACCTTGCCTTTGTTGAGACAACAACGCTCCAACAGGTAAACATATCCTTTGAGCCCAACACAACCTATTACTGGAAAATTGTCCCTCGAAACATAAATGGACAGCCAAAAGATGAGCAGATTGAAACTTGGAGCTTCACAACAGGGAATATGTATCAAAATATTCTAATGTCAACAGATATATTTGTTGTGGATAGCGCAAAGTTTTACGACGAAGGAGGTCCTAACAACAATCACTCTGATAATACCGATTATACCTGTACAATTTTCCCTAAAGAAAATGGCAAAAAGATCATGGTAAGCTTTGAACAGTTCGAACTTGAGGCTGATAACAATAACCAGTACGACTACTTAGAGGTATATGATGGCACAACCACAAGCTCAAATCTAATTGGAAAGTATAGCGGAAGCACACCCCCCGAAAGTATTACAAGTTCAAATGCTTCGGGTGCGTTAACTTTCAAGTTCCATTCAGATGCAAGCATAAACAAGTCTGGATGGGCTGCCAAAATTGAAAGTGTATCTACCTCAACACTAAAAACCGTTGAGGTTACGATGGTAGATGGAGCAGAGCCAATTACTAATGGCATTGTGGGCATTGGCAAGACATTAAAGCCAACAAACAATCTAGGTAAAGCCTATTTTAAGGCTCCAGAAGGATTAACATCCTTAGCTACTTATGCACCAGATCGCCTTCCCTTACAAACAGAAATAACCGTGCTATCGAGCGCAGATACAACAAAGATCACTATTAACTACTCTGGTATTCCCAATGTAGTTCCGGTTACTTTTGAAGTTAAGGGAATAAATGGAAGTGCCCTTTTTGCAAGTGAGGTTAGCATTTCAAGCAGTAACATAAATAAAACCTTACTAACTGGCATAAATGGATGTACTTCATCACTATTACCTATAGGTGAACATAACGTAGCCATAGCCAAGTCTGGTTTCTCTACATTTAATGGTTCCATTGCAGTAGTTGAAAGTACAGACACAGTAAAAATATCGTTAAATCCGGTTCCCGTTGGTCTTCAGATTACGGTTTTGGATTTAAGCAATAACCCAATAGAAGATGCAACTATTACCATAGATCAGAATTCCATAACAACAACTAGCCTTGGCATTGCAAGTACAAACCTAACGGTTGGCAATTATCTTATAAAAGTAGAAAAAGAGGGCTTTGAAACGGCTTACCTTTGGGAAAGTATAAAAGGTGCAAGCAATAGCTTAACGGTAAATCTTAAGCAGAAAACAAGCCTCTACTTAGCCACCATAATATCAAAAGCTTTTGAATCATCAGATTATTTACCTCTGGAAGGCTCATCTATTTCAGTTTACTACAACAACACGATTGTTTCTAGCGGGGTTAGTAGTGCAAAAGGCGATTTTAACACATGGCTAGGAGCTGGAACCTATACCGTTACCATAGAAACAGCCAACTACCAGAACCCAGCACCCGCAACATTGGTTATTTCTAACGATAATGTTAGCCTAACCATTCTCTCACAACCCAATAGTTACAACCTTACAATCAGCGTGCTAAGTAACAACTCGCCCGTAGAGAAAGCCCTAGTAACAGTAAAAGGATACTTACCTGTTTACACCAATAGCAATGGAGTTGCCTCCTTCGAGAAAATATCTAAAGCATCAGCACTAAGCATAGTTGTAGAAAAGGAAGGCTACCAAAAATCGGCCCAATATGTTGATATAGCAGCAAACACGTCCGTAGAAATTCTATTGTCGCCTGTTGGTGTTGAAACAAACAGAACTCTTGATGTTAGGATGTACCCAAACCCAGCAATCGATTATTTCATAATTGAATCGGACTATAACATCGCTACGGCAAGCATATTCTCGCTGCAAGGTCAACTAGTAAAGCAGCTAAAACCCACAACAAATCCGCTTACTGTGCCCATTAGCGATATTTCTAACGGAATGTACATTGTTACAATTACTACAAAGGATGGACAACAAAAATCCTTTAAGCTAATCAAAAGGTAAGCAACAGTCATATTTCCGAACACAAAAGGGCCAGTTTAACACTGGCTCTTTTGTTGTTTAAACATTTTTTTAGCTTCATTTTATAGCTTAATGAGTGGGAGTTTCATAAATATTTTTACATTTGGTGGCGTTCAAAAACCTAACATAAATTGAAACTTAGCACACTTGAACAGGAACGGAAAACAAGAAATAAGGTAATTCTTTTCGTCTGTACAGTTATTGCCGCTCTTTCTGCATTCTATAGCATTCAATCCGTTCAAAATAACCGGCGGATTAAGGATGCATTGGTTGCTCATCAGCTTCAAAATGTTAGGAACAATTTTGGCAATTTCTTCGATATAAACCTCGATATTTTTTCTCAGCAACTCTCGCTGGTCTCCGAGAGCCCAACACTAAACCAAAGCATCAATAAGGGCGATACCCTGCAACTTGCCCAAGAACTTAAAAGGCTTTCCCTAAAATACCTTACTGTACACCCCAATTTTATAAGCGTGTACTCCGATAGTACAACCCTTATTCAACTTGGTGATAAATTAACGGCTAAAGCCAGTTTGCATCGCTTTAGGAAAGATTCTGCGCAACGAGTTGCACAAGATATTAGATTTGGGGAGAAGGGTATGTACTTTATGCTTACCCACAAAGTAAAATCCAACCCTAACTACCGCATTGAAGTAGGTTATTTAGACTCCACAGGAATGGTTATGATGCGGGAGAAAATTGACATGATTATTATTGCCTATGTCAACAGCTCCTTTCTAAGTAGCATTAAGCGTTCGGCGTTCGACATTCAACACAACAACCACCTAATTAACACTTACGGAAAACCCGAACTAGTTAACAAGCTCTTCAGTAAGTTGAACTTAGAACCTTGGACTGGGCTCCAAACCCATAGCATAGATTCAAAGTACTATGCTATAGAGCGAACATCTGAGTTTACAAGTAAAGAAGGAGAGGTAATTGGCGGAACGCTTGCCCTTCTGGATATAACAAACCTTGAAGCACCATACAGAGCATCGCTATTTAATGCTATTGCCATTACCCTTGTGCTTATTATTATAACAGCTCTAATAATCCGCATTTTCTTTGGGCGGTTTATGAAAAAAATACTAAAACTAAAGGAGCGCTATGAGCAAGAGCTAACCCAACGTACCAAAGAGATTATTGATTCAAACATTGAGCTGAACCAGATTTTCAACTCAACGGGAAATGGCCTTAGAATAATAAACACAAACCACGAAATTATTCGTGTTAACGATGCCTTTTGCCGAATTGCAGGAATGCCAAGATCGCAGATAGAGGGTAAAAAATGCTACGAAATATTCCCTGGTCTTTTCTGCCACACATCTGTTTGTCCGCTTGAGCGCATAAAAGAGGGGGAAATCCACGTGGAGACAGAGGAGGTACGCTTTAAGCGTGGAGGGAAAAAGGTACGCTGCGTACATAATGCCGCCCCATTCTTGGGAAAGGATAATGAGCTCATTGGAATAATTGAAGATTTTAAGGATATAACCGAAAAGGTAGAGGCAGAAAAAGCGCTAAAAAAAGCCGAGGAACAGTTCTCTGCCTTTATGGATTCTCTACCAGTAGGCGTATTTATTAAAGATAAGGATGGCGTACTGCTTTACCAGAACACCTATCAATGTGATGTTTTTGGAAATCAGGACCTAATTGGCAAACGGGTTGCCGATCATTTTCCGCCAGCAGTGGCCAGCAGATTCTCTCTCGAAGACAAGCATGTGCTAGAGTCTGGACTTCTTGAGCTGGAAGAGAGCCTAAAGGACAAGGAAGGAAAAGAGCGTCACCTATTTACCCATAAATTTAGGTTTAGAGGGGTTGACAACCAGTGGCGAATTGGCGGAATTTCCATTGATATTAGCAAGAGAAAGGCCGCAGAACACCGATTAAAAGTACTCTCAAAGGCCATATCCAACTCACCAGTTAGCGTTGCCATAACAAGTCCATCGCTCGAAATTGAGTACATAAACCCTGCATTTGTAAAAATGACAGGTTATTCCATTGAACAGGCCATAGACCAAAACCTAATTAACCTTTGTGGAAGAAATAACTTCCTTCCTCCAGCCATAGAGATGGTGCTAACAGGTAGTGTATGGCAAGGAGAGCTACAACAAACCAAGGCAAACGGACAAATTTACTGGGTTATAGCATCAATATCGTGCGTTTACAATAGCAATAAGGAGATTACTCATATTGTTGTTATAATGGAAAACATTACAACAAGAAAGGAGAATGAGCGCGACTTGCTTCACGCCAAAATAAGAGCCGAAGAGTCCGATAGGCTAAAATCCGCTTTTCTAGGAAACCTATCTCACGAGATACGTACCCCGCTTAACGCCATAACGGGTTTCTCCACGCTTTTGGGAAGTCCAGATCTTGCCGATGATGAGCGCCAATACCTATGCGATAGCGTTTACGACAACACCAACAACTTGCTAAAGCTTATTGAGGATTTGATAGAGATATCGGAGATTGAAACCAACCAGCTAAAAATTAAGCATACAGAGTGCTCTGTAAATAAACTCCTAAGCGAGATACACCAAACTGTAGTTGATGAGCAAAAAAAATCGGGAAAAGTAAAGATATACCTAAAAAAGGAGGTTGTAGAGGAAAGCTTTTCCATACGCACAGATCAAACCCGTTTGCGGCAAGTGGTTAGCTACCTAATAAGCAACGCCTTAAAATTTACTGAAACGGGATTTATTGAATTTGGCTACACGTTCAAAGATCCAGAAACGCTTATGTTCTATGTACTCGATACAGGAACAGGCATTGATGTAGAAAAGCAGAAAACCCTGTTCTCGCCATTTAGACAGGCCGACGATTCTACTACAAGAAAAGTTGGTGGCTTGGGACTAGGCTTGGCAATATCAAAACATATTATTGAGAAACTTGGTGGCGAAATATGGTTCACATCAACACCAGGCTCTGGATCAACCTTTTACTTTACCATTCCCTATATCCCTGTTCAGTCTAAATTTGAGAACAAAGCTTTTATAAGTGAACGGAGAAAGTACAACTGGAGCAACAGAACAATTCTTGTTGCCGATGATATTGATACAAACTTTAAGCTGATTAAGGCAGCGCTAAAATCCACCAACGCAAACTTAATTTGGGCAAGAAATGGAATGGAAGCCATTCAAATAGTTAAGGACAACCCCAAAATTGACCTTGTTCTTATGGATCTTGTAATGCCCGATGTGGATGGATTTGAGGCGACCCGACAAATTAAAGCAATGAAAAAAAGCATCCCCGTTATTTGTCAAACGGCCTACCCAGAGAAGGAAAACCTGCAACAGACAGAACGTTGTGGTTTCGATTCCTTTTTGGCTAAGCCAATTAAAATAACGGGAATGCTTAGAACTATTGATTCTTTTATAACAAACAACTAGAAACCTACAAGTACCGCACGCCTAACGGAGTCCTTTTGCTGCTCTGTTAGTTTAGCTTTGCCGTATAAATCCTTTTCCCAATCGCCATACATAGGGTTTGGAAGAACTATGAACTTTCTACCAAACTCTTCTTTGTTCTCCTCAACAAGAGAGCTACCCCAATCGGTTCCTCTCTCCTCAAATATCTCGGAAAAATCGTTAAGGTTATCACCTATCAGTAGCACAATATCGTACGATTTTGATAACGTGTCCCTTCGAGCCTTTTTGCTACTCTCGGCAGAGCGAAGAATAACATTGCTCTCTGTAGCATAGGCAAAGCCAAGTGAATCAAGATTTTTAATGGTTGCTGCAAGCTCATCAACCTTTCTGTTGCTAATATAGAATAGCTGCACACCCTTCTCCTTGCAAAACTGAGAGAACTCCACTGCGCCAGGCAATGCCTTTGCCTTTGACATAGAGGTCCACTCCTTCCAAAATTCCGAAGTGTACCCTTGTTTTCTAATAATCTCCTCAGCCTCAAAAGGGCTATTATCTAGCATGGTCTCATCTATATCAACAACAACAGCTGCGGGTAAGGTTCGTTTCTCCTTAATGGCTAACTCAACATTAGCTTTAGCAAGGTTAAACCCTTGATGGTAAAGCGCCTTCATCTCGGGCGCATTTTGGTACCAAATGGTTGCCATAATCAAATGGTCCTGCGAAGCCCCCTCGTTATTGGTAGCACTATTGTGTGAGCAGCTCCATAGTAGCGGCACCACAATTGCAATAAGCAGTTTTTTCATTCCTATACGGGTTAAAATTAAGTAACAACAAAAAAACGAAATTTTACTGTAACTTTTCGTAACCTTGAATCGTCCCACAGCTGAAACCCGAAAAAAGAATGACGGTTAAAGAGTACAACCAAAGTGTAGATACCTTTGCAGACAACCTTTACCGCTTTGCCCTCAAAACCCTAAACGACGAGGCCAAAGCGAAGGATGCTGTACAGGATGCTTTTGAAAAGCTCTGGGTTAAACATGCCGATGTTTCTTTCGAAAAGGTGAAATCGTACCTATTTACTTCGGTTTACCATAATGCAATTGACACCATAAGGAGAGACAAAAAACAGGACTCATTTGACTCTATTCGCTCATATGAACATTCAGTTGATCATAGCTACAGCGACTTACAGGAGATTCTTCATGAAGCAGTAAGTAAGCTTCCCGAAGACCAAAAATCGGTTGTGCTGCTACGCGACTACGAAGGTTACTCTTACCAAGAGATATCGGAGATAACAGGATTAAATGAATCGCAAGTAAAGGTTTACATTTACCGTGCTAGGCTTTTCCTAAAAAGCTACATAGGTAAGATGGAGGCTGTAATATAGGAATAGAAGCAAAACATACACCATGCGCATTAACAGGGAAAATTACGAGCTGTTTTTTATTGACTATATAGAGGGCAATATTTCGCCCAGCGATAGTCAGCAGCTACACCTGTTTCTTGAGGCCAACCCCGACCTAAAGGTGGAGCTTGATTCCCTTTCTTGTACAATTCTTGTTCCTTCCGATACCATGCCAAGTATAGCTAAGCAGCAGCTAAAAAAAACGGAGCAGGAGGCTTATGGTATAGCCAACAATCACGATTTCCTATGCATTGCCTTTCTTGAAGGAGATCTATCGGCAAGCGAACGTGCCGAATTTCTTGAATCGGTATCTAAAAGCGATGAGCTAAAAGCTCGTCTCCATAAACATAGCACAACCAAGCTAATTGCTGATACCCACACGCATTTCCCTAATAGGCAAAGCCTAAAAAGAGGTGCACTACACTCCATTGCTCCCAGCATAACCCGATTTGGGGTAACCCTTGCTGCAGCATCGGCTATTGGAGCTATTCTATGGTTTGGCAACAGCTATTTTGTAAGCACAACGCAAACAGAGATTCAAGCCAACATACCAACCCTTCCGGTTGAAAAATCAGCGACTCCCTCAGGCAATGCACAACCAGCTGGCACAACAAAATTTAACCCAGATACCAATAAAAACAAGGGCACAAAGGCCACTCCTATTTTTAAAATGGGCAGCAAAACAGAAAGCACAGCAACACCGCAAACCGAAGCAGTTAAGGCATTAGAGTTAGAGCCTGCCCCTTCGGTCATGGCAAACATTAATCAGGTTACACTTAGCAACGCATCCAATATTAAGGCCGAACCACTTTTCAAATTAAACAACGTTGTAACAGAAATAACAACAGCGACTGCAGCACAGGAGCCAGAACTTATAGCCTATTCGCAAGAGGAGCCAACAAGCCTTATACGCTGGGTTAAGAGCAAGACAAAACAAATTAAAGGCGAAATAAGTAAAGTTATCTCCATTGATGTGAAAAGGGACAATGAGGGTATAATTGAAAAGGTTAGCATAGAGTCTAAAATATTTGCCTTTTCTACCACACGTAAGAAAAAGTAACAATCGCCTGTAACTTTTCAAAGGGCTAATCGTCCTACGGGAAATTCAAACAACTTGATACCATGAAAAACCTAACATTAGCAATAGTACTTCTATTTGCATCAGCAGCCACAAGCTTTTGTCAGAACCTAGAGGAAAGTCTAAAAGTACTTGAATCGCCAGATACAACCATTGCAAAAACAGAGACCGCAACCCCCATTATTGTTGCCGATACCACAACCAGCAACATCGATACAACCAAGATACGCTTAGGCCGACGCTCGGTTATTATAATTGACAAGGGCACAACAACGTCCGTTGAGATTCCAGACAGAGAAGAGTATCGTGACTGGGATGTTACCTACAAGGAAAAGCGTAAGTTTAGAGGCCATTGGTCGGGCTTTGAGTTTGGAGTTAACGGATTTATGGACAAAAACCAATCCATGATAATGAAAGACGACCTTGCATACATGGATCTAAAGCAAGCCCGCTCATGGAACGTAAACATCAACTTTTTACAGTACAGCTTGGGTTTTGGTACCGACAAAGCAGGACTTGTTACGGGTATGGGTATCGAATTTAACGATTACCATTTCTCATCGGAAACAACCCTTAAAAACGATAATGGTGTAACTAAGGTTGATAGTAGCTTTGTTGACTTTAACGTAAGTAAATCAAAACTATCAACCACATATTTTACAGTGCCATTGCTCCTTGAGTTCCAAATTCCTGCTGGTCATCACAGATTATACGTTTCTGGAGGTATAATAGGTGGTGTAAGACTAGGCTCACACACAAAGGTTGTTTACAACGATGGAGGAAAAGAGAAGAAGAAAAACCGCGATGACTTTAACCTATCTACGTTCCGCTACGGATTAACAGCACGTGTTGGATACCGTGGGTTAAGACTATTTGCAAACTACTACCCAACCTCGCTATTTGAAAAGGATAAGGGTCCAGAATTGTACCCATTCTCTTTAGGTTTGGTACTAATTGATTTCTGAGAATAACATTTCCCCACAAATAGCATTAACGGGCACAAATTGTTGCCCGTTTTTCTTTTTTCGTACATTTGAGATTCTAATCTCAAAAGGATGAGAAAAGGAGCCATTCTAATAGCAATAATCCTACACCTTGCCAGCATGTGCTTTGCGCAGGCTGGTAAGCATAGTGTGGATAGTCTAGTACAGGTTGCTACATCCAATGCCAGCGATTCCATTAGAATAAAAACCTATGGTGAACTAGCCGTATTTTATATCGATAGCTCTTACGCTATCTCCCAAAGCTATCTTAACGAAGCAAAAAGGCTTGCAAAAAACAGCGCTACCAAAATATACCTGGTTAATGCCTACCATCAGGTTGGCTATACTTTATACAACAAAGGAGAACTTGAGCTTGCCCTAGATAACCTTACCGCAGCACTTGCAATTGCCGTTGATATTGATGACATAAATACCGAAGGCGATTTACATAACGACATTGGGCTTGTATATAAAAACTGGGGAAAATACGATGTTGCCTTAGGCCATTTTGGAAAAGCAATGGATTGCTATCAAAAGGGAAGTAACCTAGAGGGTGTTGCAATGGCATCCAACAATATTGGGCAAATTTACTACTACACAAGCAACTACCCCAAAGCAATAGAGTACTTTAAACGTTACTACGATGTAAACCTTAGCTTAGGAAATAGCCGTGCTGTGGCTGGAGCATCCAATAACATAGCAAGTGCCTACATAGAGCTAAATGAGTCCGATAAAGCCATGGAGTTCTACCTTGTTGCCCTGCGAATTTATGATTCGCTTGGGGTAAAAGTAGGCGTTGGGGTAATTAAGGATAATATAGGAACACTAATGCAACGCAAGGGAATGCTAAGCGATGCTCTATCGTTCCACTTAAAGGCGCTGGAAATATTTAAGGAGCTAAACAGCAACACCCGCATCTGTTTCACGCTAAAAAACATAGGACACGTTTACCACCTAATGGGAAACCAAAAAGAGGGGGCAAATACCCTAGAGGAAGCCCTTGCATTAGCCAAACGTTTGGGCATAAGAGAAACAGAGAAGGAGATTTATGAAACACTGGCAAGCATTTATGCCAGCACCAACAACTACCCAAAGGCTTACGAAAACCTTAGCAGGTATGTTGTAGTTAAGGACTCGTTGGTTTCGGAGGAAACCAGCCTTAAGCTTCGTGAAGTGGAGGCTCAGTACCAGAACGCACAGCGAGAGACCGAAATTCAAAACCTGAAAAAAGAATCAAGCAAAGAGCGGCAGCGCAAAATAATCTTCCTATCGTTCTTAGTTACAACCCTTGTTATTATATCCCTCCTATTGCTAGAGATAGCAAGAAACAAACGAAACTTTAACGCTATTGCAAAACAAAACAAAGGGCTATTGTCCCTAACAAGGGAAACCAACAATCAAACAGAAGTACCCAGCATAAACGCCCTCTACAACTCGGCATGGATTATTTCCACATGCCCAGCTAAGCCAAAGCTTGTAGTACAAACAACAAATCAACCCAAAATAAAAGTACTAATACACATTTCCTGTAATAACGCTGGCAACGAGGTATCGACCCACTTATTGAGCAACAGACTAAACGATTACCTTACGCTCGATAATCAACAAACAACAAGCTACATAGCAACCAAAACGGCCGAGTTTATACATGATATTCTTGAGCCATTGCTGGGTACAAAGGGGAGCATAGCGTATATGGTGCACAACCAAACCAGCAATGAACTTATTGTGAATGAGTGTATTTCTGGTTTTCACTTCAAAAAGGGTGATGAGCCTATACTAGTTAAAGAGACTGGTAGTACAATAGACTTAAGCAACAGCAACTACCTGCTACTATTCCTAAACCAAGGAAAACAAAAGGACGAGTCGCTAAGCTACGTTAGGAATACCCTTTCTAAGATTACACACTTTAGTAACAACGACATTAAGGAGACCATGCAAAGCAACCTCTTGTTTTGGAAAGACGGACTAAAACAGCAACAGCAGCTTAATCTAATTGGAATACCCCTTGATTAATGCTTATGCAGTTCGAATTAAGAAAACAATCTGTAAATTGCGAAAGTAATAACAACCCATAAAAACACAAGTAATGAGGCTACTTCTTATTAGCAATTCAACCAACGCCGGCGACACATACCTAAACCATCCCAAGGAGGAGATTAAATCCTTCCTCAACGGCGTAAAAAAGGTTCTGTTCATTCCTTACGCTGCTGTAACCTACTCTTTTGATGAATACGAAAAGAAGGTTCAAAACCGTTTCGATGAGTTCGGAATTGAAGTTGACTCTATTCATCATCACAAAAATCCCAAAAAGGCGGTTCAGGAGGCAGAGGCGTTTGTAGTAGGAGGAGGAAACACCTTCCGACTGCTTAAAATGATTCAGCAGTTTGATCTTATTGAGGCGCTCCGCTTTAAAGTTCTTGATGGCACACCATACGTTGGTTGGAGTGCTGGTTCTAATGTGGCTTGCCCAACAATATGCACTACCAATGACATGCCAATTACAGAGCCCGACAACTTTAGCGCATTCAACCTAGTTCGGTTCCAAATAAACCCACACTACCTAGATGCACACCCCGATGGTCATGCTGGAGAAACAAGGGAACAAAGAATTAACGAATTCCTTGAAATGGATCCATACTGCTATGTGGTAGGCCTTAGAGAGGGAACTATGATAAAACTTGAGAGTGGTACCATTCACTTAATTGGGCCAAAACCAGCGCGTGTATTTAAGAAAGGAATGGAACCCAAGGAGTACCATCCTGGTGACGATCTTGACTTTCTTTTTGAGTAAATCATCAACATTTTCACCTACCCCATTGACAATCAATGGGGTTTTTTTATACCCTACCACCTCCTTCCCCGTTTTATATTACTTGCTGTTACTTTTTAGCTCGGTCAATCGTCTAACCTATCAAAACAAGAAGAAATGCTTAAAACATCGGAGTTAATAAAAGTGTTTCGCACCGAAGAGGTAGAAACAACTGCACTAAACAATGTGTCAATTGATATAGCCGAAGGAGAATTTGTTGCCATAATGGGACCATCGGGATGCGGAAAGTCAACCCTACTCAACATCCTTGGGTTGCTAGATAACCCATCCGGAGGGGAGTACCTATTTATGAACACGGAGGTATCCAAGCTAAAGGAGAAGCAAAGAACCAGCTTAAGAAAAGGCAACGTTGGCTTTGTGTTCCAAAGCTTTAATTTAATTGACGAGCTAACCGTTTACGAAAACGTTGAGCTACCGCTCCTTTACTTAGGTAAAACGGCATCCGATAGGAAAAAAATGGTAATGGATGTGCTGGAGCGTATGAATATTGCCCACCGTAGAAACCACTTCCCTCAACAGCTATCGGGTGGACAACAGCAACGTGTAGCCATTGCCCGTGCAGTTGTAAGCAAGCCCAAGCTAATACTTGCCGATGAGCCAACGGGAAATCTCGACTCGGCTAACGGCGAAGAGGTAATGTCCTTGCTCACAGAGCAAAATCAGCAGGGCACAACCATAATAATGGTTACCCACTCCCCTTCCGACGCAGAAAAAGCGCATAGAATTATACATCTATTCGATGGACAGGTTGTTACCGAGAACATTAAAAAGTAACCACAATGATTAAGAACTATTTAGTAACGGCATATAGAAATATACTTAGGGGAAAAGGGTACACTCTAATAAACGTTGTAGGGCTAGCAATAGGGGTTATATCGGCAATTCTAGTTCTTCTATTTGTAACCGATGAGCTGTCGTACGACAAGCACTATAAGGATCATGATAGAGTTTACCGATTAATATCGCACTTCACCATAGGCAACAACGACGATCTTTTTGCGGTAACCTCAGCATCGCTTGCTCCTGTCCTACAGCAGGAGCACCCAGAGATTGAGGACTATGCTCGTTTTGTTGCCGTTGATAATTTTTACCTCAACATTGAGGGCAAAGAGTTCTACGAAGAGGATTTTTACTATGCCGACTCATCTGCTTTTAGAATATTTAGCCATAAGTTTTTAGCCGGTAATCCAGAAAACGCGCTAGTAAAACCCTACTCCGTAGTGCTTACCGAATCGGTAGCAAAAAAGCTCTTTGGAAACCAGAACGCCATAGGCCAAAGTATGAGGGGGATGATGAACGAGCCCTTTACAGTTACTGGCGTAATAGAGGATTTACCAAACAATACCCACTTTAAGTACAAAGCGCTAGTTTCTGTAGCAACGGTTGTTGAAAGGATTGGTCGGGAGCGTTTCCGCGATTACAGCCCACCTACCTTCTGGAACGTTAACGTTATATCGTACATAAAGCTTAAGGAAGGGAGTAATTTGTCGGGTATTCAAATGGGCTTCCCCGATTTTTATGAACGACACATGTCGTCCATTGGAGAACAAATCAATGCATCCTTTAAGCTCATAATACAGCCACTAGCCGATTGCCATTTTAGTACAATCAAAAACCTTCAGGGCGATTTTCCTGTTGGCAGCAAGGCTAACATTTACATCTTTAGCGTAATAGCCCTGTTCATACTAAGCATTGCATGTATTAACTACATGAACATGGCAACGGCCCGAGCAGCCAAAAGAGCAAGAGAGGTAGGAATACGCAAGGTTGTTGGCTCGCAAAGGAGTAAGCTAGTTGGCCAGTTCCTAAGCGAATCGGTTCTACTTAGCATACTAGCAACTGCAGTTGCCCTTTTTGCCACATGGCTAATCCTGCCAGGGTTTAATGCTCTGGCCGAAAAACAGCTAACCTTCTCCAACCTTTTGGAGCCGCAGCTAATTGGTATTATTGTGGGCATTACCATTCTAGTTGGCTTAGTATCGGGCAGCTACCCTGCTTTTTACCTATCGTCGTTTAGACCGTTGCTTGTGCTAAAGGGTAATTCAGGATCGGCAAAAGGACATGTTGGGCTAAGAAAAGCGCTAGTTGTTTTCCAGTTTGCCATATCCATTACCATGATTATTGCAACAATAATTGTATCGTGGCAACAGCACTACATTAAAACTAAAGATTTGGGCTACAAGGCCGATAACTTGGTTATTGTACCAGGCTTGGACTCCGCTGTTAGCAACCATATCGATGCATTTAAACTTGAACTGCTAAGCAATCCTGCCATAGAGTCGGTTGCAGGTTCAACAAGCACTATGGGTTTAGATAACGCCAAAATAGTTTGCCGAATTGAACAGGATGGAGAGATGAAGGACATTGCCATAAATCTCCTATTCTGCGATCACGATTACCTAAACACCCTTGGTCTAGAGCTTGCTCAGGGTAGGAATTTCGATAAGACCAACGCAGGCGATGCTAAAACTGCCTTTCTAATTAACGAAACTGCAGCCAAAGTTTGGGGCTGGGCCGATAATCCGCTGGGCAAACGCGTACAGTATGGATGGAACCTTGATGGAACCGTTGATAGGGACGGAAGCGTTGTGGGCGTAGTTAAAGATTTCCACTACACATCAATCCACAACCCAGTGGAGCCTTTCCTTTTCATTCTAATGGATTTTCCCCCACGAATCCTCAACGTAAGGGTAAAGGACAATACCCGCAAAGAGGCCGTTGAGTTTCTTGAGCAATCGTGGCATAAGTTTAACGCAACACGCTTGTTTAACTACAACTACCTTGACCAAAGACTTGCCGAGCTATATAGCGCAGAGCAAAAAATGGGCATACTATTTAGACTTTTCTCTCTGCTCACCATTTTCATATCGTGCCTTGGATTACTGGGGTTAAGCTCATTTGTAACCGAGCAAAAGAACAAGGAAATTGGCATAAGAAAAGTGCTAGGCGGTGCCAGCGGCAGCATTGTTTACCTAATATCGAAGGAATTTATTGGACTTGTTCTACTTGCAAACCTATTTGCTTGGCCTGTGGCTTACTGGGGAATGGCTAGGTGGCTTCAGGATTTCTATTACCGTATTGATTTTGGCCTTAGCCCTTTCTACATTCAAACGTTTTTGTCCTTTGTTGTGGCAAGCATTATAGCTCTTATAATTGCCGTTATTACAGTTGGCGGGCTTGCATGGAAAGCAACCCAAGCAAATCCTGTTGATGCCATAAAATACGAGTAGAGAGTACCAGATAAAGCTAAAGAGCTATCCATCAGTGGGTAGCTCTTTTTGTTTGCATTATTTAACACTTCGTGAAACCCTAGCCACATCAACAGTATCATCATCGAGAAACAATCCCTAAAAAAATGCTTTCGAAACATCAAGTGTTTATAACAGATAAAAGAAATAATAACGCTACCTTTGCACCCCAAAATTTATTGCAAGTAAATGCTCAAAATTAGAAACATTGCCATCATTGCCCATGTCGATCACGGGAAGACCACACTAGTTGATAAGCTGATCATTCAGGGCAAACTCTTCAAAGAGCACGAAACTCCAGGAGATCTCATTCTTGACAGTAACGACCTAGAGCGCGAGCGCGGAATCACCATCCTTGCCAAAAATGTATCGGTAAACTACAAAGATGTTAAGATTAACATTATTGACACACCAGGCCACTCCGACTTTGGTGGCGAGGTAGAGCGCGTGCTAAACATGGCCGATGGCGTTCTGCTTCTTGTTGATGCATTTGAGGGAACCATGCCACAAACCCGCTTTGTGCTGCAAAAGGCACTTGCACTTGGGCTTAAACCCATTGTGGTTATCAACAAGGTTGACAAGCCTAACTGCCGCCCCGAAGAGGTGCAGGAAGAGGTATTCGAGCTTATGTTCAACCTCAACGCAAACGAAGAACAGCTTAACTTCCCTACCATTTACGGAAGCGCAAAGCAAGGCTGGATGTCTAGCGACTGGAAACAACCAGCAACTGACATTACCGCACTTCTAGACCGCATTGTTGAATACGTACCAGAGCCAAAAGCGCTTAAGGGTACACCGCAATTGCTTATCACCTCACTAGACTACTCATCGTACGTTGGACGTATTGCCATTGGTAAGCTTCACCGCGGTGAGCTTATTCCAGGACAAAACGTATCCCTAATGAAAAACGACGGTCGCGTAATCCGCACTAGGATTAAAGACCTACTTGTTTTTGAGGGATTAGAGAAGCGTAAGGTTGATAAAGTTGTATCGGGCGATATTTGCGCGCTAGTGGGTATTGAAGGCTTTGATATTGGTGATACCATAAGCGATTGGGAAAACCCAGAAGCGCTACCAACCATTGCCGTTGATGAGCCCACCATGAGCATGCTTTTCACCATTAACGATTCACCTTTCTTTGGCAAAGACGGTAAGTTTGTAACCTCTCGCCACCTAAAGGACAGACTTGATAAAGAGCTAGAAAAAAACCTTGCCCTAAGGGTTAAGGAAACCGATAAAGCCGATGCCTTTACCGTTTACGGAAGAGGCGTTCTTCACTTATCTGTTCTAATTGAAACCATGCGCCGCGAAGGCTATGAGCTTCAGGTAGGACAGCCACAGGTTATCATCAAAATGGTTGGTGGCGAGAAGTGCGAGCCTATTGAGGTTCTTACAATCGACCTACCCGAAGAGGTATCTGGAAAAGCCATTGAGCTGGTTAACCGCCGTAAAGGGGTGCTGCTACAAATGGAGCGTAAGGGCGACCGCATTCACCTTGAGTTCGAAATCCCTTCAAGGGGTATCATTGGGCTAAGGAACATGCTTCTAACTGCAACTGCAGGTGAGGCCGTAATTGCGCATCGCTTTAAAGATTTTGAACCATACCGTGGCGAGATTGAGCTAAGACAAAACGGCTCACTTATAGCAATGGAAAGCGGAACCGCCTTTGCATACGCGCTAAACAAGCTACAGGATAGAGGCAAATTCTTTGTTGATTCTCATGAAGATGTTTACGTTGGACAGGTTATTGGCGAGAACTCTCGCGCCGGCGACCTTGTGGTTAACGTAACCAAGTCCAAGAAGCTAACCAATATGCGTGCATCTGGCTCCGACGACAAAGCATTCCTTGCCCCTCCTATCAAGTTTAGCCTGGAGGAAGCTCTGGAGTACATACAGGAAGATGAGTACGTAGAGGTAACGCCAAAAGCCATGCGCCTACGTAAAATCCTCCTCGACGAAAACGATAGAAAGCGAAGCCAAAAATCATAGATGCCCGTAAATAGTGAGATGTAGTATCAAATTTTTTTATTTGATATTAATTTTTACCTTTGCGCGATGTTTTTTAAAGAGCCATGAAAAGGCAACTTAGTTCATACTCAATATTTTTCAAAGGACTCAAGGTCGGAATTCACGACTTTGAATTCGATGTTGACGATAAGTTCTTTGAACTTTTTGAAGAAAGTGAAGTAAAAAATGGAAAACTTTTAGCAAAAATTCGTCTCGAGAAGAGGAATAACATGCTAGAGCTGGCCATAAACGTCACTGGAACCGTTGAAGTACTTTGCGACAGATGTTTAGAGTACTTTAACCTACCCACATCATACAACGGGAAGCTATTCGTTAGGTATGGTGAGAACGAAGTTGACGATGATGAGTACATGGTTATCTCGCCCGACGAGAGCGAGCTTAACTTGGCTCAATACATCTACGAGAGCATTTGCCTGAGCCTGCCCTACAAGAAGTACCACGGAGTAAAAGGTACCGACAAGAAGGCATGTAACCCAGAAATGCTTAACAAGATTGGATACATTAGTAACGATACCCCAGACGAGGACGAAGAGGACGAAGACGAGCCAACAGATCCACGCTGGAATAAATTAAGAGATTTGAATTTTAACTAGTTGTACAATTTCATAAAACGCTTGTAAAATGGCACATCCTAAATCAAAGATTTCGAAGCAGAGAAGGAATAAGCGCAGAACCCACCAAAAGGCGGTATTGCCAACATTGGGAACATGTTCAAACTGTGGCGCAACCGTACAGTATCACCGCGTATGCCCAGAGTGCGGATTCTACCGTGGGAAGCTGGCTATTGAGAAGACCGTAAACGCATAACCTGTTAGCAGGTAACGCAGGGCTTTATCATAATCAGTAACCCAAACATTAACTTATGAAAATTGGCGTAGATGCAATGGGTGGAGACTTTGCCCCCGATGCAGTAGTATCGGGAGCTATTCTCGCTCAAAAATCCCTGTCACCCGATCAACAAATAATACTCTTTGGTGATAAGGACAAGATTATTCCTATTCTCAAGAGAGAAGGAGTAAGTGAGGATTCTTTTGAGATTGTTCATTGCTCAGAAGTTATTGGTATGGGAGACCATCCCGCCAAAGCGTTCAACCAAAAACCAGACTCAAGTATCTCCGTAGGCTTTAAGCACCTTGCAATGGGTAAGATAGATGGATTTGCAAGCGCTGGAAGTACTGGAGCTATGCTTGTTGGTGCAATGTACTCCGTGAAGCAGGTAAATGGAATTATCCGTCCTGCCATTGCAACGTACATTCCTGTATCGGAAACAGAGTTTAACCTGCTTCTTGATGTTGGAATTAACCCCGATTGCAAACCCGATGTACTTCACCAATACGGGATTTTGGGCTCGCTATACGCAAAGTTTGTGCTAAACATTGCCAACCCTCGTGTAGCCCTTCTTAACATTGGAGAGGAAGAGGAAAAGGGGAACCTGGTAACCAAAAGCGCATTTGAGTTAATGAAAGATTCCACTGAGTTCAACTTTGTTGGGAACGTGGAGGGCAACCAGCTCTTCTCTAACGACAAAGCCGATGTAGTGGTTTGCGATGGTTTTGTTGGGAACGTTGTTCTTAAAGAAGCCGAAGCCATTTATCACATACTCAAGAAAAGGAAAATCCAAGATCCTTTCTTTGAAAGATTTAACTTCGAAAACTACGGAGGTACACCAGTACTTGGCGTAAACGCACCAGTAATTATTGGGCATGGGGTTTCAAATGCCAAGGCTATCATGAACATGATTCTACAAACACGTGAAGTCATTGGTTCTAACCTCTGCCAAAAAATTAAAGAAGCCTTTAACTAATGGGTAAGATTACTGCAGCAATTACCGGAGTGGCCGGGTATGTTCCCGACTACATCCTTACCAACGATGAGCTTAGCCGTATGGTTGATACCACAAACGAGTGGATAATGACCAGAATTGGAATAGAAGAGCGTCGAATTCTCAAGGGAGAAGGATTGGGAACATCGGACATGGCCATTCATGCTGTAAATGACCTTTTGCGTAAAACCAATACCCGTCCAGAAGAAGTTGATATGCTAATTTGCGGTGTGGTTACACCAGACATGGTTTTCCCTGCCACTGCAAATATTATTAGCGACAAAGCGGGCATTAAGAATGCCTTTGGATACGATATAAATGCTGGTTGCTCTAGCTTTCTTTATGCTCTAGTTACCGCCTCGAAGTTTGTTGAGAGCGGAACGCATAAAAAAGTTATTGTAGTTGGTGCCGACAAAATGTCGTCAATAACCGACTACACCGACCGTTCCACATGCCCAATCTTTGGCGATGGCGCAGGAGCAGTTATGCTTGAGCCCTGCGAGGATGGCTTTGGAGTGGTTGACTCACTAATGCAGGTTGATGGCTCTGGTCGCAAGCACCTACACCAAGTTGCAGGAGGATCGTGCTACCCAGCAAGCATTGAAACAGTAACCAAAAGGCAGCACTACATTTACCAAGAGGGACAACCCGTGTTTAAGGCGGCCGTATCAAACATGGCCGATACCGCTGTTGAGATGATGAGAAGGAATAACCTAACGCCAGAAAACCTTGCGTGGTTAGTGCCCCATCAGGCAAACATGCGTATTATTGAGGCCACCGCTAAGCGTATGGAAATTAGCAAGGAGCAGGTAATGATTAACATTACCCGTTACGGCAACACCACCAGCGCAACCATTCCATTGTGCTTATGGGAGTGGGAACCAAAACTTAAAAAGGGCGATAACATTATTATTGCTACTTTTGGAGCTGGCTTTACCTGGGGTGCCGCTTACATTAAGTGGGCATACGATGGCGATAAGGTTAAGTAACAAGCCAAAACAATATATACAAGAAGCCTCCTTTATGGAGGCTTTTTTGTTTTTGCGAAAAACGGGCGCCAATCAGACTAAAACAACAAAAAACGCACAACACTACACCTATTTGCAACAAAGGCAAAATTGGGCATGATATGCGGGAAATATGGCCAATTACCGATTACTCATTACAACAACATATCTGGCGTTGCGAAAGAGCCTCGTCTCAATGGTTAGCTCTTGCTATCCGTTTCTATTGCTGGCGCGGACTTATAGTCCGTGACATTCTCGCTTTAGCACATAAATTTTCCTGCAAACGTAAAAACCTAGCGTGTTACAACTAGGCTATTGTTTGCTATATGCGCACGGATTGGCTACGCCGAACTCCCTTCGGTCGGTTGCAAATCCGCGCTAGCGGAGATAAAGTGGAATACTATCCCAACCTCCCTTAGGAACCGTCAATGTATCTGTATAAATTGGATGGCTAAATAGTATCATACTGTTTTCTGGTTTAACCGATGAAAAAACAACAAGATAATTACCATCAGGGTAATTTACCTTTCCCTCTAAAGTTTGTGTTTTCCTATATCCAACCTCATTCACATTATAAAAGTACTCCAATGTTGAGCCATGCCTTGCCCCAAAAGATTCTCCTGTTGTACCAATTGTATATCTCTTATTTTCTTCTAATTCCTTATTATTCTTTTCTGTACTAAGAAAATATTGAACAATGACATAGAATAGAAATAACAAAATAACTGTTGCATAAATATCGGACGTCTTAACGTTTCTCATTATTCTTTTTCAGTTTTTTCATTAGCGGTATTTACCTGTATTTTTATCCCTTGTCCTACTCCGCACGGATTGCATATTTTGGGTGTTCGAAACCTTGTTTTTGTAATTGTCCGTCACACATTGCAGTTTACCCAAATGTAAGAAAAAGTTGCCGGTATTTGGCATGCAGTTAATTCTAAGAAATAAAAATGGGCCGCCTAAAAAACAGACAGCCCATTAGAATTATTTAGGTTGATATTTACCTTACTACAAGTCGTTTAGACACTGTGCCCCTATCTGTTACCACTCTAATTATGTAAACGCCCGATTTTACTCCAGAAAGGCTTAAAGTAGTTACCGACTGCTGTGCATCTATGTTTAGATTTGAGAGTCGAATACCTACCAGATTAAACAGCTCAACGCTACTAACAATAACGCCAGCAGGAGTCTCAACCACTACTTTATCGGCAGCGGGATTGGGGTAAACCTTAACATCCAGCGCTCGTTGAACATCATCGATACCCGAACCAACAGATACCTCGAATTGCTGAGCTTGCGACGTTGCTATTTCACCCCTTAAGTCCGTAGCTTTAACATAGAAATGAATTGTTGCCGCTTCCGATTGTGAGGGTATGCTTCCAGAATAAGAATTTCCCTCGCCTGCCGACATATTAACGGCATTAACCATTGCAGCACTAGATGTACCCCAGTATAGCTGAACTAAATTTAGGTTTGATTCATTATCGACAACAACAGCAGAGACAGCCACAGGCTGATTTACTTTTGGGGCCGATGGGGTGAAGCTTACATCGGAAATAACAGGAGCCGTATTAGCTGGCATAACCTCAAAATATAGCGCAGAGCTGCTAGTAATATCGGGGCCAACATCGGAAGCCTTTACCCTAAAGTAGTATTTCCCAGCCTCTGCGATTCCAGGAATAGTTCCCTGATACTTTCCTTCGGACAAAGACATATCAACGCTATTCACAAGAGAGGAGGCTGTTGTACCCCAATGAATTCTTACGGATGTGATATTATCCTCAGCATCGGTAACTTCTGCAGTTATTGTTATACTCTGATTTACCTCTATAGTCTCTGGACTAACCTCTATATTACCAAGAACTGGCTTGGTATTAACCAATGATACAACAACAGAACCAACAGTAGTTACTACTAAACCGCCATCGTTATCCTGAGCAGAGAGTCTGTAGTAAACTGTACCGCCAGTAGTTAACGCTGGAATGGTTGCACTATACACCGACTCCGAACTAGTAAGGGATAACCTATTGGCTAAATTGTCCTGCGTTAACCCCCAGTCAACATAAGCCGAAACAATGGTTCCATCGCTATCGGTAATAGTTGCCGAAACAACAATATTATCGTTGCTTGTTGGGTTTTGAGGTGAATTTGATATAGCAGAAATTACCGGGATCTGATTTTCGGCATCGGAACCAGAAATGGTAATACTATGCACACTCGATTGGGCAACACCTCCATCATTATCCACGGCATAAACACGATACTCCAAAATTCCAACCCTATTAGTAGCAAGAATCTGTGCGGTGTAAGTTGTTTGAACCAAAGCTAAATCTACTCTACTATCCATGGCCTCTCCGGCAAAGCCCCACATGATGTATGCCGCATCTATGGTTCCATCGGCATCAGCAATGGCTGCTGTTATGGTAATAGCATCTGTAATGGTTGGCGAAGAGGGAGTGCTGCTCACCTCGCTAATAACAGGAAGCTCATTGGCTGGAGCAACAACGCTTATGCTACTCACCGCGCTTTGAGTTACACCATCAACATCATCGGTAGCGCGAATTTTAAAGAACACATTACCCTCAGCGTTCTGCGCAGGAATAGCTGCGGAGTAAATGTTGCCGTTGGCTGTCATGGGAACCTCATTTGTAAGATTACTCTCAGCTACGCCCCAAAGAAGAACAGCTGCTGCAATTGTTCCATCGCTATCGGTTACCGTTGCCGATACAGTAATAGCATCAGCGGGAGTAGGCGATGTGGGAGTGCTGCTCACTTGGCTAATAACAGGAAGCTCATTGGCTGGTGCAACAACACTTATGCTGCTCACTGCGCTTTGAGTCAGGCCTCCATCGTTATCGGTTGCGCTAATCCTGTAGTAAATTGTTCCCTCTGTGTTTAGGGCAGGAATAGCTGCGGAGTAAACGTTGCCATTAGCCGTCATAGCAACCTCATTTGTAAGATTACTCTCAGCTACACCCCAAAGAAGAACAACAGATGCAATTGTTCCATCGCTATCGGTTACCGTTGCCGATACAGTAATAGCATCAGCAGAAGTTGGCGATGTGGGAGTGCTACTCACCTCGCTAATAACAGGAAGCTCATTGGCTGGAGCAACAACACTTATGCTGCTCACTGCGCTTTGGGTTACACCATCAACGTTATCGGTAGCACGAATTTTAAAATACACATTACCCTCAGCGTTTTGGGCAGGAATAGCTGCGGAGTAGATGTTCCCGTTGGCCGTCATGGCAACCTCATTTGTAAGATTACTCTCGGCTACACCCCAAACAAGAACAGCCGCTGCAATTGTTCCATCGCTATCGGTAATCGTAGCCGAAACGGAGATGTCCTCTGTAGGAATGGGAGAAGCAGGTAAATAAGATATGTTTGATATTGAGGGTAAACTATTAGTTGAAGTAGAGCCACTAACCCACTCAACATCATCAATTATAATTCTTGATGCACCGTTAGATTCCAACTTTATCACAAAATTTCCAGACACACCCGAAACGGCAATTTGCGCTAAGCCTTCAACATCGGTAACCGCAACAGGCTCTCCTCTTTGGGTGCCGTTTATGTATAGGGTTAGCTCTCCGCCACCACCCGAAAAGGCTTGTTTGTGCTTAAACTGGATGGAGGTAACGCCACCCGATAATGTACCCGATTGGACATAGCTACCAGCTACATCTTTTATGCAAATTGCGGCCTCATTAATTGTTTGGTCGGTTCTTGCATTGGTTGCGGTCCATGTTGAGCCATCATCGCCAGTCCAACTCCTTGATGAGTAGGATGAGCTAGATGCTGGAATATTTGTGAAGGTTTCAATATTTGATGCCGATGCCTCAGAAACAGTAACCACAAACGATTGGTTTGTCGAAGCTGAGCCAGATGTGGCCACAAGCGTAACATTGTGCGTTCCCACATCGGTAGAAGCTGGCGTTCCTGTTAATGTAGCGGTTCCATTGCCTGTTGATGTAAAGCTTAGCCAAGCGGGTTTCTGCGAACAAGAGATGCTAACCGATGCGCTTGGGTTATTGGAATCGGTTGCAGTAATGCTGTAAGTGTAAACCCTTTCTGCTGTTGCAGATGTAACTGCTGATGAGGTAAAGGTTAAGTTAGCACTCACCTCCGAAACGGTAATAGTAAAGTTTTGGTTTGCAGAGGTTGTACCATCGGTTACCAAAAGTTTTACGCTAGCGGTACCCAAATTTGCAACACCTGGAGTACCCGATAAGGTTGCTACACCATTTCCTGTACTAGAAAATGTAAGCCAGGTTGGTTTCTCTGTACAGGAAACCGTTCTGGTTGCTCCAACTGTTCCACCAGTGGTTGTAACGCTGTACGAATAGGAAACACCAACATTTGCGCCTGTTATTGGTGATGAGGTGAATGAAACGGGCTGGTCTGTTGAGCATGAAGCCCAAATACATTCCGCGTACTCAGGATTATCGATAAAGGGATTTCGGTTATGCTGAAAGTTATTATAGATAGCATTATTCCTATCAATCTCTTTTTGGCTCACGGGATCCTGACGGTGCCACTCTAGGAGCATATTTTTAGACCAAGTTGTGAATGCTGGATATTTTGAGCCATCGAGCATGGCCGAATTCCAGTTCATAACAACGTTTTCGTAACGAGTAACCATGTAAAAGTAGGAACGAGCAAAATCGCCCTTATACTCATCAATGGGTTCAAACACGGTTCCCGAATACCCAGGATAAGACGATGAACCCAACTTAGACCCGTTCATAGATGTCCATGTTGCAGATCCAACCTCACCAAAGGGATAGTTACTTCTTTTCCCGTTCACGTACCCATCGGTAGGGTAAAGATGAAATAGATCCGAGTACATTGGAGTGGCATCGTTAAACCAGCTCTTTGGAAAGGAGTGCTCCCTATTGTAGCAAGAGTTTTCTCCTGTGTACGAGCCGCACTGATCCGATCCAAATGTAAACTCATAAGGAGGAGTGCCACCAGGATTATCGGAGTACATATCCCACACCTTGCCATTTGGCTTTCTATCGGTGGTTTCAAATGCAGTCCAAAGTTCCTTATAAGTTAGATCATCGTGATCCTTAATGATTAGGTAGAGCGCCGTTTTAAGCTCGGCACCCGATTTCCCATCGGCTGTACTGTAGTATCCAGCGGGAATTTGAGCCAGTACAGGAAGTAAAGTAAAGGCTAAAATAAAAAATGCTATAAATCTTTTAATCATAATGTTATGATTTACGAAAAACAATTCCCTATGATAAGGGTATAATAAACTTTACTGTTTCTTTTTGGGGTTGCGAAGTTGCAATAATATGATGCTAAACCAATGGCTTAAAGTTAGATTTAGCTATTACTTAACAACTAGGCGCTTTGAAATAGATCCATTTTCGGTAACTACCCTAACTATGTAAACCCCAGTTTTAACACCACTAAGCGATAGTGTGAAGCTTGTTTGCTGGCTGGTTACATTAGCAGAAGTTATTCGTTGCCCTATTAAATTAAAGAGTTCTACCCTTTTAACCGAAATACCAACGGGGGTATCTATATTCACCAAATCAAAGGCGGGGTTAGGGTAAATGTTTACGCTAAGGCTTGTATTCAGATCATCTATTCCGTTAGGATCGTTGGGGCATGTGGCCCAGATACACTCAGCATACTCTGGATGATCTATAAAGGGATTCCTGTTATGTTGGAAGCTGGTATAGATTACATTATTCCTATCGAGCTCCTTTTGGCTTACGGGGTCCTGTCGGTGCCATTCCAAAAGCATATTCTTGGTCCATGTAGCAAAAGCAGGGTACTTTGTTCCGTTTAGCACCTCTGCGCTCCACGTTGTAATAACATTTTCGTAACGGGTAACCATGTAAAAATAGGTTCGTGCAAAATCGCCCTTATACTCATCAATTGGCTCAAAAACAGTTCCAGAGTAACCTGGGTATGAACAAGTACCCAGCTTAGAGCCATTCATGGATGTCCATGATGCAGAACCCACCTCACCAAAGGGATAGTTGCTTCTCTTCCCATTCACATACCCATCGGTTGGGTAAAGATGGAAAAGATCTGTGTACATGGGATACCCATCGTTAAACCAGCTCTTAGGGAAGGAGTGCTCACGGTTATAGCAAGAGTTCTCACCAGAATAGTTTCCGCACTGGTCGGTAATAAATGTGTACTCGTAAGGTGGTGTGCCACCAGGATTATCGGAGTACATATCCCACACCTTACCGTTTGACTTCTTATCTGTAGTTTGGAATGCAGTCCAAAGATCGCTGTAAGTCAAAGCATCGTGATCCTTAATAATAAGATACAGTGCCGTTTTAAGTTCCGCACCCGATTTTCCCTCGGCGGTACTGTAGTAACCCGCAGGAATTTGAGCCAGTACAGGAAGTAAAGTAAAGGCTAAAACAAAAAATGCTATAAATCTTTTAATCATAACATTATGATTGAATGTAAAACAATTTGTTAACTTTTATATCGAAGGGCTCTGTAGGAACCTTATCTACAACCTGAATATCCAAACACACGCCTGCCTTAAAGGCTCTTGTTCCAGCAAGTGTTTTATCGTAATATCCTCCGCCACGTCCCATTCTATTTAGGTTGCTATCAAAAGCAACACCAGGAACTACAATAAAGTCAACTTCGGCAATGCTTGCCATTGGGCCATTTGCTGGTTCTAGAATTCCAAAGGATGGGCCAACAACCATACACTCTGGACCAGTGTACTGGCGTAGCTCTAGCTCTCCACCAACAACTAGTGGTAGCAAAATCTTCTTTTTCTTATACCATTTCTCCACAAACCTATGGGTTTCTATCTCATCGGACAGCGACCAGTAGGCCATTACACAACTTGCCTCAACAAAAGATGGCTCCTGCTCAATGAGCTTAAACACCGCCTCCGATTGAAGCAGGCGCTCATTGTTGGGTAGCTCCTTTTTCCGCTGACGGATTAACCGCCGTAACTCCTTTTTCTCCTCAACTATAGTCATACCAACTAATTTACCATTCAACTGCATGTGGTTTACTTTTGGCTATTTGCGGCTCAACCAATAGTTCTTTTACGCCACCAAATCCAAAAAGTTGATTTATATCTACCGAAAACACTACCTCGTTAAACGGTTCAAAATCCTCTCCCATAAAACCTTGGCGGTAACCAATTCTTAGGGGGTATCGGGTACGGAACAGATTAAAATCTGCATAAACCTCGGCACCATAAGAGTGCATCGTACTCTTAAGCGTAACAAGTTGTCCCTCCCTACGAGCAGGGAAACTATTAACGCCATAGTCGAAGTAAACATTGGCAAAAAAGCGCTTAAGGTAAAGTAATGAACCAACATTAATATCGGGATACCAAAATGGGAATAGGTAATTGGCCGATAGCGTATTCAACTCTTGCGATATAAAGTCAGCATACCCCCTAGGAAAGACAATCTTATTAGCCAAATAAAACCGTTCAAGTCCCTGCTTTTGATATGAGTAGCTTAGCATTAAGCTGTGGTTTCTGGCAAACCCCGGGAGGAAAGCTCTAACCGTTGAAGCCGACAGCCAGCCAAAGTTAGAATCGTCGAAAGGTGATGACACCAACTGACTATGAAGTGTTACTCCAAGTTGCGGACGTATATCCCTATGGGACATGCGTGTATGAGAGTAAAACCACAATGAGTTCTCAACTATGGATAACCCGTGCCTAAATGCGTTAAGATCGGGTTTATACAGCATATCGTTGGAGTAGGTGTATTTACCTCTAACAGAAAATCCCGTTAGGTATGCGTTTGCCGATAGAGTAACGGGCACTAGAACCGAAGCAGATAAGCTAAACCTGTCTCGGCTAGAGTAATATGGCGCTATTCCAAAGGGGGAATAGGTGCGCGCATTTACATCGTACTTATTTGCCGTTAGGGTTATTTTAGGATACATCCCGCTATACGAAATGCTGGAGTGTAGCGCATTCCCTTCTGATTCGATGGAGTAACCTGCACTTGCAACAACAGTTCCTGTTAAATTTTGCGACAGCACCGAGAGCCCAGGATAGGCTGTAATAGTGCCTGAGGCAATATCGTCTAAATCGTAATATATTGGCCCCCAGCTATGAATTCTGAAAAGATTTGCTGCCTTTGAGTATCGTTTAGACCCTGTTTGTAATGGCGCGCTTTCAACCACAGGCTTTCTGCTAGCAATGGTAAAGGGATCTGCATACGCTTCAATTTCAGAGACAGCAAGACTGGTAGGAGTATAATAAGCGGTTTTGTAACCATCACTGGTAAACGTTGAAACTAACAGTTTATTACTATGCGATAAGTAGAGTGGATCTGTTAAACCGAGGTTGGACTCTAACTCTAAGCGTAAATCGCCATTAATTGGGCTAAGAGAAAAAATCTTCTCCGAAGTTCCTGAGGCAGCAGAAAAGAATATACGTCCATTGGAATAGGAGAGGGAACGAATATAGCGCATTAGCGGAGGAGTAACTGGTTTTAGCAGCATGCTTTCTGCATCCAAGCTAAGAATATGAGCGCCACTATTGCTATATGCAAGCACAGCCAGCTGATTTTCCGAGGTCAACACCAGCTCTCTTGGTTCTAGTCCTTGCTCTAAGCTAACCGACTGCAAAACGTTTCCACTGCGTGGATCTACTCTTACAATAGCCGCTCCATGGGTACTATATGATATTGCAAATAAATTCTGGCCAAGAAGAACGGGTGAAAAAAACTTTCCCCTTCTTGTTACCACATTATACTCGCCAGTTTTAATGTTTAAGGTTCGAATGTTGGAGTAGTTTAAATACTCCCATCGAGGATGGGGATCAAATTCTGCCCAAACTACTGTACCATCACATATGGATACTCTACTATCTATATAGCCAACTCTTTTAATAGTTTTAACATCACCACTTAAAGTATTAATTAAAACAAAAGAGGGTGTTTTGCCTATTGATGTTTGGTAGGCAAACAGCGTTGAATCATTCAGCTGCTGAGGATATCTAATATCGGCGTAAGCCTTTTCTTTTCCCAACACTTTAGAGGGAAGAGGTTCTTTTACCTTATTAGCGCTCCAGGTGCTACGAAGATAAGCAAATGTACTCTGCGCTAAACCCTTTCTTGAGAGCCCCGTCTGCGCTTTTATGGAAAAGTAGCTGGGTATTAGCGTATATGGATATCCAGAGGTAAACCTAAGCATATTGCTCCACAAGGAATCGCCATACTGTTTTCGGCCATAGGCCACTATAGGGTAACCAAACTGATAATGATTAGGAATGTTGTGTTTATAGGAGCCAAGCAACAGCTTATCGTAAGAAAAATTGGTTTGTGAGTTAGCAAAGTATGCTCGGTACTGCTGAAGAAACTGTGGCTCGCGCCCACGACCAAAATTGCTAATTTCGGTCTCGGCATAAACGGCATCGCCCTCAAGGAACCAAGTTGGCACAAAGGCAGTAACCCCACCTACAACTTGCTCACCAAAAAGGAAGTACAGAACTCTTGTAAATCGATTATTCAGCTTATCAATTTGAACCACATGCCTTAACTCATGCGAAGCAACGCTGTTAAGCCAATTGCCCTGATACCCATCAAAAGCAGGAGTGGTAACCAGTTCCATTCGCTTAGGTGCCCAGGAAACAAAACCATTGGATAGAATGCTGTTTGGGTGTAAAACAACGGGGATTCTCCTTGTTCTATGATGTAAGCCAAGCTGAACCGAGTCACGAATGGACTCAAGGTAGCTAGCTGTTTGCAAAGCTTGTTCTTCTACACTGGCTGGGTAGATTACCCTGAAATTGCTAGTCCTAATTTGCCGCCACTTTTGACCATAACGCTCCTGCCCTGGGTTAAAGAACTGCCCTAGAGTAATTGTACTTATAAGGTTAAGTACAACAATTGTGGATATGGCCAACCGTTTCAAAGCATCAACATTAGCTAATTCTTAAGAACCTTTTTTACAACACTTTGCCCATTGCTACCTGTAATACGAATTAGGTAAATTCCCTTTGCTATGTTACCTGTGGGAATTTCTACTTGCGATGCAGATGGATTAACATTTGCACTATAAACCAAGTTTCCAATAACAGAGTAAATCTCTACCCTATATGCTGAAGATCCCATTCCATCGGCAAAGCGAATTCTAAAAAAGTCGCTAACAGGGTTTTGCGCCGTAATGCCTAACCCGTTCATATTTGTTTCCACTGCTGTTGCAGGAGATTGGTCTATGGCAAGCTTTAGGGTAACGGGAAGATGATCGGACATATAGTAAAGGGCATTTAGCACATCAGTTGGCACGGTGCTATTGGCTGGGCTAAGCAGCGATCCATTGAATCGTTGACCATCTTGCCCAACAGCCCAGTAGGAGTCTGGAACGTAACCAACAAATCCAGTTGCATTTAAAACGCTTGGCGAGGCCAGTATAAAATCGAACCTATCGTCCATTCCACCATTAGAATGACAACCCTTTATTGTATGCGTTGACTGGGTGTGAGCGTATCTATAGTTAAAGTTGTCATGCCAATCGCCTACCTCGTTTACTGGATCAAAAAATCTGAAACTATCACCAGAGGTTGATGTAAACGATACAAATGCTGGCTCCGATGCTGTGTACATATTCATGTCTCCCATCAAAAGCACATTTCCTGTAATCCCTTTTACCCGCAGGTAGCTCATAATGGTTTGGGCTGCTTGACCCCTTTCGTAGGCGAAGTCCGACCCTGCTTTTAGGTGGGTTACAACGCATGTAATGTAAGCGGTATCGCCATTGGCAAGTTCCGGCGATTTGTAGTAGAGCCGGTAAACATCGGTAAGCCGTGGACTGGTTTGAATATACGACTGGCTTTTAAGTACCAGCTTCTCGGTGTTATAGTAAAGCATATTAACCAAGGACGAACCGCTATATCTTGCCATAGCATATTTACTTACACCGTTTACATTAAGTGCATTATTAAGTACACGCTGAACGCTTACACTTGAGCCATTAATCTCGTTAGCAGTAAAAATATCGGGCTTTACGTGATTAACAATCTTTGTTAGGTAACTGTCCTTGCTGGAAACATTATTATTGGACGAAGTGCAACTAGTGGTGTACTTATCGTAGTAAAGCAGATTGTAGTGCATTACCTTAAGCGTATCCTTAGCCAGAACACTAAACCCTGTAAGCAGTAGCACCAAAATAAAAATTGAGCGTTTCACCTTTTCAAAATTAAAAGCGTTAATACTATTATCCTCCCTACACAAAACCAACAAGTAGAAAAGGTTAACCAATAAGAGCAACCACCAGCCCTATCCTTTTTTTACACGGTAGCCCATCTCCTTTAAAATATCATGAACCTTATCTTTCAGGTTTCCTTGTATAATAACCTCGCCATCCTTAGAGCTACCACCAACACCACATTTGGTTTTAAGGGCTTTGGCAAGATCCTTCAAATCGTCGTCGGAGCCAACAAATCCCTGAACAAGGGTTGCCACCTTGCCCCCACGGTTCTTTTTCTCAATGCGCACAATTAGGTTCTGCTTTGCTGGAGGCAATACCTCAGCAGTGGGCTCCTCTTCGGGCTGAATACTAAAGTCGGGGTTTGTGGAGTAAACCGCGCTAAGCTTGTCTTTCCAATCGCTCTGCTTCATAAAAAAATAAAAAATGGGCGTTAAAGTTAGCGTATAATTTTGTTTTATAAAGGGTTTTGACAATAAATGACAGGAAATTGAAAACCAGCAAGAACAATTTTAGCCATACATATGCGTTTGTAGGCTCAGAACTATTGTAACTATATGATAGGATTGAATAAAACGCTATTTTAGCGGTTCTGTAAAATAAGTAAAGATGAGCAGGTTTAAAAAAATTGATTCCATTTCGGGCTGGATAGCATTTGCTATATCAGCAATTGTGTATTTACTAACCATTGAGCCCACTGCATCGTTTTGGGATTGCGGGGAGTTTATTGCAACTGCGTTTAAACTTGAGGTTGGGCATCCTCCGGGAGCGCCTTTCTTTATGCTGGTTGCTCGGTTCTTCACCCTATTTGCTGGCGATGTTGAGAATGTTGCCATGATGGTTAACGCTATGTCGGCACTGGCAAGCGCATTTACCATTCTTTTCCTTTTCTGGACTATCACGCACCTTGCCCGCAAGTTCTTTGCGCCCGAGCAGGAGCTTAGCAATGCCCAAATTATTGGGGTTATTGCCAGCGGATTTGTTGGTGCCTTGGCCTACACTTTTTCCGATACCTTTTGGTTCTCGGCAGTAGAGGGCGAGGTTTACGCCATGTCGTCGCTGTTTACAGCAGTGGTTTTTTGGGCCATTCTTAAATGGGAAAACGTAGCCCATGAGAAATACGCTAACCGTTGGCTAATTCTTATTGCCTACCTAATGGGGCTTTCCATTGGCGTTCACCTGTTAAACCTACTTGCAATACCTGCCATTGTATTTGTTTACTACTTTAAAAAATATGAACCAACCCGTAATGGCATTATCGCTGCACTTGCAATAGCTATTGCGCTGTTAGGCGGTATTATGTATGTTATTATACCTGGGGTTGTAAAGGGTGCCGCTGCCTTTGAGCTGCTTTTTGTTAATAGCTTTGGGCTACCCTACAAAAGTGGTTTCCTATTCTTTTTGGCGCTAATTATAGGTTTGCTAATTTGGGGAATATGGTTTACGCTAAACCGCAACAAGGTTGTGCTTAACACCATTCTAACGGGTATAATTGTTATTCTAATAGGATACTCATCTTTCTCGCTAATCGTTATCCGCTCCATGGCCAATCCGCCTATGGACGAGAACAACCCAGCAAACGTATTCTCGCTGCTTAACTATCTTAACCGTGAGCAGTATGGCGATAGACCACTATTTAAAGGACAATACTTTAACGCACCTGTTGTTGACGATGGCGAGGCTCACACCTACATACAACGCAACGGCAAATACGTTAAGTCGTACCTAAAGCCAACATACGAGTTCGACGAGCGATTCGAAACCGTTTTCCCAAGGATGTATAGCCCTCAGGACGGACACGCCGAGGAGTATAAAAAGTGGGCCGATATTAAGGGAAACCCTGTGAGGGTGGAGAATAGACAAACTGGTGAACAGGAAACCCTTTACGTTCCTACATTTGGAGAGAACCTAAAGTTCTTCTTCACGTACCAGGTTAACTTTATGTACTGGCGCTACTTTATGTGGAACTTTGTGGGTCGTCAGGACGATATTCAGAGCCAAGGCGGCGTACTTAATGGTAACTGGATTAGTGGAATCCCCTTTGTGGATGAGTTTTTCCTTGGCAATCAGGAACACCTTACCAACGAGATGAAGAACCACCCAAGTCGTAACACATACTACTTTCTTCCACTTATACTTGGACTAATTGGATTGGTTTACCAGTTTAAGCGAAACCAAAAAGATTTTTGGGTTGTAATGCTCCTTTTTGTGCTCACCGGGCTTGCCATTGTGGTTTACCTTAACCAAACACCTATTCAGCCACGCGAAAGGGACTACGCCTATGCAGGCTCCTTCTACGCATTTGCCATTTGGATTGGCTTTGGGGTACTGGGAATTGCCAACATCATTGGTAAAAAGCTAAAACCATCGGCTAGCATTGTTACCGCAGCTGCACTATCGCTTTGTGTGCCTGTGCTAATGGGTGCCGAAAACTGGGACGATCACGACAGATCGGGCCGTTACACCGCTCGCGATTTTGCTCATAACTACCTCAACTCCTGCGAGCCCAATGCCATTATCTTCACCAATGGTGATAACGATACCTTCCCGCTTTGGTATGCTCAGGAGGTTGAAGGTATTAGAACCGATGTTAGGGTTGTTAACCTTAGCCTATTGGGAACCGACTGGTATGTAGATCAAATGAAAAACAGAGCCTACGAGTCGGCACCGCTGCCAATAAGCATGGAGTCGGACAAGTACGTTCAGGGTACACGCGATATTATTTACTTTATACCCCGCGTTGATAGGGCAATTGACCTAAAACAGGTTATTGATTTTATTGCCTCCGATAAACCCGAGACCAAATACCCGCTTCCCGGCAACGAAACAATAGATTACATCCCAACCAAGCAGTTTAAGCTTACTGTAGATAAAGAGCAGGTGCTTAAACATGGCGCGGTTAAAGAGAAGGATGCAGAGTTAATTGTTCCCGAAATTGTATGGACCGTTAACAAGTCGTACATCCAGAAGAGCGAGATGATTATACTAGATATCATTGCTAACAACAACTGGGAACGCCCAATTTACTTTGTATCTCCTTACGGCGATAGCGATGTTGGCCTACGCGACTACCTACAGCTTGAGGGTTTTGCCTACAAGCTGGTTCCCATAAAAACGCCTAGCCCCGATATCCTAAACATTGGCCGTATTGATTCCGACAATTTGTACAAAAAGTACATGGAAACATACATGTGGCGCGGAATGCAGGAAAAAGATGTGTTCATTGACCACAACAACCAGCGTACCGCAGGCGTACTAAGGTTAAGGCACAACTTTACCCGCCTAGCCAACCAGCTTATTGCCGAGAACAAAAAGGACTCTGCAATTAAGGTGCTAGACAGAATAGTCGAGCTAATGCCACAGGAAAAGTATCCATACGACTTTTACATGATTGGCATTGCCGAAGCGTACTACAAGCTTAATGAAACCGAAAAGGCCGATAGCCTCCTGAACGAGTACATTAAGTACACCGAGGATAATTTGAAGTATCTGTTTAGCTTAACGGGTAAGTTTAGCGACCTTGTTGACTACGATAAGCAGCTTAACCTGCAAATAATGCAAGAGCTAAGCGGCATAGCCGACAAGTACGGACAGCCACAAACCAAAACGGACCTAGAGCAAAGTATGCGCAAGTACATGGAGCTCTACTTCCAGGGTTACTGATAAAAAGAGACGCATGGTACTTTTACCATGCGTTTTTTATTTATAACTTGTACAAAATCATTACCATAGCCTTATGAATAAATTATACCTATCCATTACCCTTTTTTGTGCAGTGATTACAGCTAGTGCGCAGCAAAAAATAACCTTTACAGCTACCGATGGCTTAGAGGTTACAGCCGATGCATACATATCGTCCACATCAAACCCATACATAATCCTAATGCACCAAGCAGGCTATAGCCGTGGTGAGTATAGGGAAATTGCCCCAAAACTGGCAAACCTTGGCTATAACTGCATTGCCCTTGACCAGCGATCGGGCAAGGAGGTAAACTTTGTAACCAACGAAACAGCCCAACGCGCTGCCCATAAGAATTTACCACAGAACTACATAGATGCTCTTAGCGATATTAAAGGTGCAATTAAATACATTAAGGAGCAGTCTAGCAAACCCATAATACTGTGGGGCAGCTCCTACTCGGCATCGCTAGCACTTGTGGTTGCTGCCGAGGAGCTAAAGGTTAACGCGGTAATTGTTTTTAGTCCAGGCGAATACTTTGCCGATAAGGACTACGTTAAGAACAGCATTAAGAAGCTAACCATACCCGTTCTAGCGCTAACCTCAAAACCCGAAAAGGAGAAGATGGAAGAGGTGTTTACCCTAATGCCCAAAAAGAATCTAACCCTATTTACCCCCACAACAGGAATTGGCACACACGGCGCAAAAGCCCTATGGGACAACAACCCAACTAGCAAAGAGTACTGGATGCAGATAACCCAATTTTTTAGCCAACTAAAAAACAAGTAGCTATGGTAGGATTTCTGGTTGCAACACCCGAATCAACAGAGCAAGCACTACTACTTACCAAAGTGGTTAGAGCCATTAAAGCGCAGGTTGATGAGTCGCAAGTGTTTGTTATATCGCCCGCAAGCACCATGTTTGTGTTTGAGCACAACCCCAACGTTAAGCTGGTTATGAGCACCAACAGCAAGCTAACCGATATACTTAGCAAACTCGAAAACGAGGAGATACACTACCTAATAAACTTTACAACAATTAGATACATTAACCGCATTGGCCGTAAGCTGGGGCTTATACCCTTTGCCCCTTACCACCTCTCGGTTTTTAACCGATTATTTAAGAAAAGTTACATAAAGCGCATTACCACAACCGACTATACCAAGGAGGCCTTTGAGTGCTTAGAGGTATTTGATGTTACCGACGACAACCAAAACCCAGAGCTCTATTTGCCCCAAGCGCAGCAAGAGCCCAATTTGGCCATGCTTCCCTTTGCGGTTGATGTAAAGAGGGTGTAGGGTGCTCTCCATGCCGCTTCCACCCTCTAACCCATAAAACCAATGTAACCATTACAGCCTCGGCTCAACTGGCGCAACAACCCAAAGCATACCAAAAAGTAAATCGTTGTTTGACGATTTGTAGAAATATATTTTTTTGATATTGTGTACCTTTGGTGTACAATATTTACTATATTTGGTATGGTTAATACACCTTAGGTGTATAGATAAGTAAGTTGTGCGTCAGCTTAAAAGACAAGACCCCGATAATGGAAATACCACCTTAATATAAAAGAAGTGATTATGAAGGGTGGAACTTTTCAGGGACAACTTTCAGCATTTCAATAAAACAATCT
>JABNAD010000013.1_pt3 | contig 87530 bp, 94 predicted proteins | sample 7240381 | NCBI WGS metagenome assembly JABNAD01 (sample SAMN11332834, study PRJNA596920) | anaerobic digester metagenome | biome: digested sludge; isolation source: digested sewage sludge-derived enrichment culture grown on H2/CO2 | place: Germany: Goettingen | reverse complement strand
GGACAGTCGTTCTCCGGAACGTCGCACTCCGCACCCTCCGGGTGCTCGAGCTCCGTTCCTCGAAGCCTGACGGCTTCTCGAACTCCTGTTCTGCGGACAGTCGTTCTCCGGAACGTCGCACTCCGCACCCTCCGGGTGCTCGAGCTCCGGGCGTTCGCACCTTCGGTGCTCATGCTCCCGCTCTGGCGACCGGTCGCATTCCGCCCATCGCACTCCCCGTCAGCCCCTCAAAGAACTTCGTTCCTCTCATGCTCCTGCCCTTCGGCCAGTCGCACTCCCCGCGTGGCGATAAGTGACGTTCCGGCAGGAACGGAGCTGGAGCACCGAAGGTGCGATACCCTATGGAAAACCGTGCATGGGCGTAGCCTGTGCAATGCTCCAGAGCACGGCGTTCGGCCGGAAGGTGACCCGTAAGAACAAATCTTCCCCTGTTTCTTGATTCGCACATTGCCACTCCACCCCTCCTTTTATCCCTCACTCCCCCGACATCTCCCCCATGCAGATTGCAGTCATCGGGCGGGGGGACTGCTCCGGGGAGGAGTACGAAGCGGCGGAGACCATCGGCTACCTCATCGCCGGGAACCGCGAGACCGTCTGCTGCGGCGGCCTCGGCGGGGTGATGGAGGCCGCCTGCAGGGGTGCAAAAGAGGCCGGCGGAACGACCGTCGGCATCCTCCCGGACACCGGGGAGGGGAACCCGTATCTCGATATCGTCATCCGCACCGGGATGGGCCACGCGAGGAACGTCGTCCTGGTAAACTCGGCCGACGCAGTGATCGCCGTCGGGGGTGGCTACGGCACGCTCTCGGAGATCGCCATCGCGCTCAAGACGGAGAAGCCCGTATTCGGCCTTCTGACCTGGAAGATAGAGGGGGTGTTTGTCTGCGCGACGCCCGAGGAGGCGGTCATCCTCGCAGTTCGCGCAGCACGCCTGTCCCGGCCGTCTCGTAGCCCCCGAGATCCTGGAGAATCTTCTTGAACGCCTCCGAGGAGACGGTCTCGACGAGGGCCGCGATCCGCGGGTCATCGAGCATCTCGCGGTGCATCGCGAGTTCGTAACGCTCCGTCGCCACCGGGACGAACGCGAGACCGAGTGCTTTGGCGGCGCTGTAGACCCCCATCCCCGCGTCGACCTCCCCGGTCCGGACGGCAAGCGCCACCGCAAGGTGCGTCGTCACCTCCCGCTCGTAGCCGGGGATGGATCTCGGGTCGATCCCGCGCTGTGCAAGATGGTGGTCAAGCAGCATCCGTGTCCCCGATCCCCTCTGCCGGTTGACGAACGTCCGGCCGGGCAGTTCCTCGAACCCGAGGCCCTCGCGGGAGATGACGCCCTGCTGGCGCTCCGCCACGCAGAGGAGGACGAGATCGGCGCCCGGTATGTAGCGCTCCAGGTAATGGACGTTGTAGGTGCCGTCGGGGGCGAGGAGGTGCATCGGGGCCGCGTGGCACTCCTGCTTCTTCAATGCAATCACCCCGCCCATGCTTCCCGTGTGGGTGGAGTGGATATCGACGCCGCGCGGCCGCACCAGGTCGGCCAGGTGGTCGAGGGCGGGGTCGTGGCTGCCGGTGACGAGCACCGCCTCCTCCGCCTCCGCGCGGGGGACGGCGAGCCGGACGTCCACGGTCTCCCCCACCTCGACCCCCTCCTTCTGCGACGGAATCTGCATGTATCCGTTCGCCCGCACCGCGCTCATCTGAACGCCCGCTCCCCGTGACTGCGGCACCGCCACCCAGCGGTCGCCGATCCTTCCTGCCGAGAGGAGGACGAACTCGTCGGTCCCGATATCGGAGTGGAGGCTTGTGGTCAGCCGGGCGGCGACGCGTTCGGGCTCGCGGACAAAGAGGCCGTAGCGGGCGACGAGCGGCATCACGAGCTCGCGGAGCACCGTCGCAGCGGCAAGGGGATAGCCGGGAAGCCCGATCACCGGCTTTCCCTCGATCCTCCCGACGATCACCGGCTTTCCGGGTTTGATGGCGACCCCGTGCGCCAGCACCTCGCCGAGATCCGCGATGATGTCGGCGGTGTAGTCCCGCGTTCCGGCGGACGACCCCGCCGAGACGAAGAGGATGTCGTTCTCCGCGACACCGCGCCTGACCGCCTCCCGGATCATCCCGTAGTCGTCCGGGACGATCCCGTAGCGGTGCGTCTCCACGCCCGCCTCCGCGAGGACGGACGCGGCCATCAGGGTGTTGCTCTCCACCACCTTCCCGGGCGGAGGCATCTCGCCTGCCGGCACGAGTTCGCTCCCGGTGGGGATCAGGCCGGCCCGGAGCCTCGTGACCGCAACCTCCGTGACGCCGTAGTTTGCGAGCGCCCCGAGGTCGTGCGGCCGGATCCGGTGCCCCCTCGGGAGGATCATCTCCGACTCCCCGATATCCTCGCCGACCGGGCGGATGTGCTGCCAGGGGCTGACTGACTTCCGGACGGTGTAGGTCTCGCCGTCAGGCTTCGACTCGACCCAGACGTCCTCGATCATGATCACTGCATCGTAGCCGGGCGGAACGATGTTTCCGGTATTGACCCGCGCCGCGTCCGGGAGGGTCACCGGCCGCTGCTCGCTCGCGCCGACGGTATCGGCGCTCCTGACCGCGATCCCGTCCATCGCCGAGAGGTGGATGGCGGGGACCGAGAACCGGGCGAAGATGGGCTCTGCGGTGATCCTCCCCACCGCCCCGACATTCACCGGGACGCGGACGACTCCCGGAACCGCCGAAAAGGAGGCTTTGAGTAACTCCCGCGCCTCCGCGAGCGATATCACCGAGAGGTAACGCCTCACCACAGGATCACCTCGACCTCTTCGCCGACCTCGAACCCCTCGCTCGATGCCGGGATCCGCACCAGCCCCTCGCTCTGCACCAGGGTGTTGAGGAGCCCCGACTTCCCGAAGACCGGTGTCGCCTCCCCGTTGCCGAGACTGACCCGGACGTAATCCTCCCGCCCGCGGGTGGAGGGGACGTTCTGGGTCAGCCGGGCGCGGACGGTTCGCCGGAAGACGGCGGTCTGCCGCATCGCCGCGAGGAGATGGTCGACGACGGCGACGAGCACGACGAAGGCCGAGGCCGGGTGCCCGGGGAGCCCGATGACCGGTTTTCCGCGTGCCGTCCCGATGATGGTGGGTTTGCCGGGTGCGATGGCGATCCCGTGCACCATCACCTTGCCGAGTTCCGCGACGACCGCCGCGGTGTTGTCCCGCTCGTCTTTCGACGAGCCTCCCGAGACCAGAACCGCATCGCACCGTTCAAGGGCGGAGGAGACCGCCCGCTTCAGTACCGCCCGGTCGTCCCTGACGATCCCGAAGTAGACCGGGTGGCAGCCCCGTTCCGTCACGAAGGCACCGGCGAGGTAGGAGTTCGCGTCCCGGACCTCGCCCGGCCCGGGGGCCTCGACGACAGGGACGAGCTCGTTTCCCGTAGAGATGATCCCGATCTTCGGCATCTTCACCACGCTGACCCGGTCGGCTCCGACCGCCGCGGCAACGCCGATCTCGCGAGGGGTCAGCACGCGCCCCCGTTCCAGAACCGCCTTCCCTGCCCTGAAATCTTCACCGCCAAAGACCACGTTCTCGCCGGGCGCCACCGGGCGGTGCACCAGGATGTCGTCCCCAATCTGTTCGGCGTGCTCGATCATCACCACCGCGTCCGCGCCTGCGGGGAGTGCTCCGCCGGTGGGGACGTACCGGCACGATCCGGGAGAGATGCTCCCGGCGTCTGCGCTCCCCATCCCGACCCGGCCCCGGCACTGGAGCATCGCCGGGATGGCCTCGGACGCGCCGGTGGTCTCGGATGCGGCGACCGCGTAGCCGTCGACCGTCGAGCGGTCGAACCCCGGGATGTCGATATCGGCAAGGACATCTCTCGCGAGAACCCGATGCAGGGCGTCTGCGAGCGGGACGTCCTCGCATCCGGGCGGCGGCGCGATCGTCTGCACCGCCTTTACGGCCTCGGCGACCGATACGACCTCGAGGAAAAGGCTCATCTGAAGCAGCCCAACTGACAGCCGCGGATCTTTATTCTCGGTTCGCGCTGGTTGCAGTACCGGGCGATATCCATCTTCGGGATGCTGTACTTCTCCGATATCTCGAAGGCCTGCGGGCAGGTAATCTCGTCTACTATGCCGTATGCCTCGAAGGCCTCCCGTATCTTGTCCTCGTCCATAGTACCCACATGATATGCCGCAAGGGAGATAGGATTTACTATCGCGCCGGTCAAGCACTACCATTTAGCAGCCCCGCGACCCACATTGTACCCGATGCGGATCGCGCTGATCAATTCGGAACAGGACGCTGCAGGGGTGAACATCAGGCGCCACCTTGAAACCCTGCTCGCGGCGTGCAGGGGGTGGCCGCTTGCCGAACGGCACGAACTGACGTTCTATGAGGTCGCAGGAAGGCTGATCCACCAGGACCGGATCGATACGGAGGTCGATGCCGATCTCATCCTCTTCATATCCCGGCACGCGAGCGTGCACCAGACGCCCGCCCTGACCGTGCACGTCACCGGCAACTACGAGACCGCCGACCTCGGCGGGGAGCCGGGAAAACTCGCTCCGGCGGCTCCCGCGTGGATGCACGCAATCCTTCATAACCTCGCCGCCCGCGCCCCGGAGGGCTACCGGGTCTCCTACGAGGTGACGCACCACGGCCCGACGGAACTCTCGACGCCCTCCCTCTTCGTCGAGATCGGGTCGACCGCGACCGAATGGGCCGATCCGGTCGCCGGAAGGGCGGTGGCGGAGAGCATCCTCGCCGCGGAGCCAGAGGAGACGATCAATCTCCTCGGTTTCGGCGGCACCCACTACGCCGTGCGGCAGACCGAGATCGCCCTCTCCTCCCGGGGCGCCTTCGGGCACATCGTTCCGACCCGACAGATCGGCGCGATCGATCCCGCTCTCCTCCGGGCGATGCAGGAGGCGAGCGGCGCCGTGGCAGCCTACATCGACAGGAAATCACTCTCCCGGGACGAGGCCGGGCGGATCGAGCACCTGCTCGGCGGTGCCGCCATCCCTCTCCTCTCCGAGTCGGAGATCCAGGAGGCATCCGGCCTTGCGTGGGCCACCTATCTCCGGGTCAGGTCTCTCGCCGAAGAGGTCGCTCCCGGGTCACGCGTCCGCATCCACAACCTCAGAGGAGAGGGGAATCCCGCCGTGGTGCGGATCGCTCCCGGGTTGATTGAAGAAACGATCAAATCAGACAAGTCGGGTTTTCTCAACGGTCTCGACCGATTGCCGGTCGTTCATCTCTCGGAAGGCTCGAAGGAAGTTCTATCGACGTTCATCTGCTTTGAAAACGAGTCGTCCCGACTCGCAAGTGATATAACTACCCTGTGTGTAAAACTCTTACTTATCTGTGAAAATGCTGTTATCGACGGTGATCACCTCGTCCTTCGGAAGGTGCGGTTCGACCCTGAGAAGGCGCGCAGGCACGGGATCCCCAAAGGGCCGCTCTTTGCCATGCTTGCCGGCGGAAAGGCGGTCGAGATCGAGGGGAGGAAGGTCACACCCGATGCAGTGCAGACAACCAGCGTGAAGCGGATACATATCCCGGGATTGGAGAGTTACATATGAAATCCATCGTAGAAGAGGCACTTTCACGGGCGCGAGAGGAGCAGCGCTTTGCTGAGCCCACGGAGGTCGACAAGGATCTTGAAGATCTCCTCATGGAACTCAGGACTGAGATCGCAGTCGTCGGGTGCGGGGGCGGCGGTTCGAACACAGTGACCCGGATGGCGGATGAAGGCATCAACGGGGCACGGCTGATCGCTCTCAACACCGACGCGCAGCATCTTGTCAGAACACGGGCGGAGACCCGGATCCTCATCGGAAGGCAGAGAACCCGCGGTCTTGGCGCGGGCTCTATCCCCCAGGTCGGCGAGGAGGCGGCCCTCGAGAACGAGGACGAGATCAAGCAGGCTGTCCAGGGATGCGACATGGTCTTCATCACCACCGGACTCGGGGGCGGGACCGGTACCGGCTCAGCACCCGTGGTCGCGAAGGCCGCGAGAGAGGAGGGCGCACTGACCATTGCGGTGGTCACCCTGCCGTTCACGGTGGAAGGCGCTATCCGGGGCCAGAATGCGGAGGCCGGTCTCGAGCGGCTCCGTGAGGTGGCGGATACCGTCATCGTCGTCCCGAACGACCGGCTGCTGGAGGTCGTGCCCCGGCTTCCGCTCCACGCGGCGTTCAAGGTCTCGGACGAGGTGCTGATGCGGGCGGTCAAGGGCATCACCGAGCTCATCACGATGCCCGGTCTCGTGAACCTCGACTTTGCCGATGTCCGGACGGTCATGGAGCGGGGAGGCGTCGCGATGATCGGGATGGGTGAGAGCGACAGTGAGGACAAAGCCGCCGACTCGGTCAAGAAGGCGCTGCGCTCCCCGCTGCTCGATGTCGATATCTCCGGGGCGAGCGCGGCTCTCGTCAACGTGGTCGGCGGGCCCGATATGACGATGTCCGAGGCGGAAGGCGTCATCCAGGAGGTCTACGACCGCATCGATCCCGATGCCCGCATCATCTGGGGTGCTCAGGTTGACCCCGACATGCAGGGCAAGATGCGGACGCTGCTCGTGGTCACCGGCGTCCGGTCACCACAAATATATGGGAGAAACGAGAAGAGTATGCCGCGCATGATGAAACAGTTTGAGATCGACTTCCTGAAGTGAGCCGGTATGATGGATTATAAAGAGACGTTAGAGGAAGTAAAGTCGTTCAGGATCGAGGAGGAACTCTTCAAGAAGTACTGGCGGGTGCTGAAACTGGCACGGACGCCGACTCGCGACGAGTTCTCCAAGATTGCCGTCGTGGCGGCGGCCGGGATCATGCTCATCGGCCTTGTCGGCTTTATCATATACGAGATCATGCTGGTACTGCCCAAATGATGGATATGGTTGAGAGTACAAACCGGATATACGCGATAAAGACGACCGCAAAGCAGGAGCGGACGGTCGCCGACAACATCGATAAGGTGATCCGCGAGCAGAAGGACATTCACGTGGTGGCCGTCATGGTTCCCGAGGAACTGAAGGGCTACGTCCTCGTGGAGAGCCCGGACTCCATCGCCCGGATAGAGCAGCTGGTGGAGATGATCCCCCATGCGCGCGCGGTGGTGCACGGCTCGACGGCCCTCTCCGAGGTGGAGCATTTCCTGGTGCCGAAGAAGGCAGTCAGCGGCATCACCGAGGGCACTATCGTCGAGATCATTGCAGGTCCGTTCAAGGGCGAGAAAGCGGTCGTCAAGCGCGTCGATTCCGGAAAGGAAGAGATTACGGTCGAACTCTATGAGAGTATGATTCCGATCCCGATTACGGTCCGTGGCGACTCCGTTCGCGTCGTGGAGCGGTCGGAAAACATTTCCTGAATAATATAACGTTCATCTTCTTTTTTCCCCGCCGCGTTCCGCGTTATCGGCAGCGATGCAACTCCCGGCGGCCGGGCGCTACGTTGAATGCGGGCCGGTGCGCCACCCGGGTACTGTACTTTAAATCCTCCCACGTTGACCTTAGATAACCCAGGCAACTATTCCCCTGAGGAATAATCAGCTGGTGAACTTGTATGGCAGAAACGGTCGAGGTATTGGTACCCGGTGGCAAGGCAACAGCAGGCCCGCCTCTGGGGCCCGCGCTCGGACCTCTCGGTATCAACGTGAAGGCTGTCGTCGACGAGATTAACAAGAAAACAGCCGAATTCAACGGCATGCAGGTGCCGGTGACGGTTACGGTCGACGATAAGAAGAACTTCACGATTGAGGTGGGCATTCCGCCCACGACGGCGCTCGTCATGAAAGAGGCCGGTATCACGAAGGGTTCGACAGAGCCGGGTGCTTTAGTGGCGGGAGATCTGCCACTGGAGGCCGCTGTCCGTATTGCCCGTATGAAGTTTGATGGCATGCTCTCGTACGATCTGAAGTCCGCGGTCAAAGAGGTCCTCGGAACGTGCGTGAGTGTCGGTGTCACCGTCGAGGGGAAGAAGCCCCGCGAGATGATCCAGGCCGTCAACAACGGGGAGTACGACAGCGTACTCGTCGCATAGATGTCAGACAACCATAGAAGATCGTGAGGTCGTGTACTATGGAGGCAAAGGATGGTTGATAAAACCAGTATACAGGAAGCCGTGAAGACGGCCCTCTCAAAGGCTCCGGAACGGAAGTTCAAGGAGAGCGTGGATATCACCGTCAACCTCAGGAATATCGATATGTCCCAGCCCAAGAATCGTATTGATGAGACGATTCACCTCCCGAACGGTTTTGACAACGTCAAGATCGCAGTTCTCGGGAAGGGCGACATTGTCACACAGGCAAAAGAGGTGAATGTGGACCTCATCATCGGACCTGAGGAGATCGAGCGGCTCGGGGGAGAGCCCCGCGAAGCGCGCAAGATGGCGGATGAGTACCGGTTCTTCCTTGCCGAGACGGCAATGATGCCTCTCGTCGGCCGTTATCTCGGTGTCAGGCTCGGTCCGCGTGGACGGATGCCGATGCCGGTTCCGCAGGGAATGGACATCCGGCCGATCGTCCAGCGTCTGAGGAGCTCCGTGAAGATCCGGACAAAGGATAAGAAGGTCTTCCACACGAAGGTCGGTTCCTCCGGAATGACCCCCGAGCAGATAGCCGAGAACATCGATACGGTTATCCGGAGGGTCGAGTCCGTGCTCGAGAGCGGAGCGATGAATATCCACTCAGTCTACGTGAAGACGACCATGGGGCCGGCAGTGAGGGTGATCTGATGGCGCTCTATACGCACCACCTGCCCCGGTGGAAGAAGGATGAAGTAGAAGAGATCAAGCGCGGTATCGAGGAGCACTCGCTCGTCGGCGTCGTGGACATGTATGGCATTCCCGCCTCGCAGGTCCAGCAGATCCGGCGGAACCTCCGCGGCACGGCGAGGGTGAAGATGGCAAGGAACACGCTGATCGAGCACGCCTTAAACGAGCTCGGCGGCAGCGTCGCGGCCTTAAACGACCACGCCGACGGCCAGAGCGCTCTGATCTTCACGAACGAGAATCCTTTCAAGCTCTTCAAGCTGCTCGAGAAGACCAAGACGAAGATGGCGGCGAAGCCCGGCGAGACAGCTCCCGAGGATATCGTCATCCCGAAGGGTCCGACCAGCTTCAAGCCCGGCCCGATCGTGGGCGAGCTCCAGCAGGTGGGCATTCCCGCAGCCATTGAGGGCGGAAAGGTCAAGATTCGCGAGACGAAGACGGTCGTGAAGAGGGGCGAGGTCATCAACAAGAAGGTTGCCGACGCTCTCGTGAAACTCGGCGTCAAGCCGATGGATGTCGGCCTCATCCTGCAGGCCGCATACTACCGGGATACCATCTTCACGCCGGACCTGCTCGCTATCGATGAGGACGCCTACGCGAACAACATCGTGCTCGCGGCCCAGCAGGCGTTCAACCTCTCGGTCAACGCCGTCATCCCGACCAGGCTTACCGTCGCGGCCATCATCGGCAAGGCGGTGCGCGAGGCCCGGAATGTGGGCGTCGAGGCGAGTATCTACGAGAAGGATATCGTCGACCTGATCATCGGGCGGGCACAGCGCGAGATGCTGGCCGTCGCGCTCGCGGCGCAGGGCCGTGGGTTCGAGCTCGATGAGGCGACCCTGAAAGCCGCATCGGCTGCGACCGCTGCGGCACCCGCGGCAGCAGCCCCGGCGGCAGCCGAGGATAAGCCCGAGGAAGAAGAGTCTGAAGAGGAGAAGAAGGAAGAGGATGAAGAGGGCGGCATGGCCGGTCTCGGCGCCCTCTTCGGCTAATATCATTTCAAAAAGAGGTGAATGAACTATGGAGTATATCTACGCTGCACTGCTCCTGCACAACGCAGGCAAAGATGTAACTGAAGAGAATGTGACTGCTGTCCTGAACGCGGCCGGTGTCGCGGTCCAGGATGCCCGCGTGAAGGCGCTCGTCGCCGCACTCGAGGACGTGAACATCGAGGAGGCCATCAGCAAGGCCGCCGTCGCGTCCGTCGCCGCTGCCCCCGCCGCAGCCGCTGCCCCTGCAGCCGCCGCGCCAGCAGCCGAGGAAGAGGCCGAGGAAGAGGGCAAGAAGGAAGAGGAAGAAGAGAGCGGCATGGCCGGTCTCGGCGCCCTCTTCGGCTAAACCTTTTTTCTTTCGCCTTTAACGAACCGGTTGTCTTCGCGGTTCGAGTGACGTTCCACTCTCGCCAGACCTTTTAGAATGCTTCTCCGGGCAGCCGTGCGTCTTTTTTCGGTATTACGCTGCCAGGCGGGTGATCTACGGGGAAAAAGAGGGCTTCTGTCCGATCACAACCCGCGGGCTACGGGATCTCACTTCTCCACGCTCCCGCCGTAGACCACCTGCCCGAAGCTGATGCAGCCGTCGCCGAGCGGGTAGTCCCTGTTCATGATGAACTCGAGCCCGGCGGCACGGATCTCTGACCGGATCGTCTCCCGGATCGCACGGTTGTAGGCCACCCCGCCCGAGAGCGCCACCCGGGGGATCCCTCGTTCTTCGGCCGCCCGGACGGCCATCGCGGCGACGCCACGGGCGAGGTTGTGCTGGAGCGATGCGGCGAGATCCTCGGCCCGCTCCCCTGCGGCTGACCTCCGGTATGCCTCAGAAAGGAGCGAGCGGGTCGAGAGAACCTCGCAGCCGCCGTCGCCCCGCCGGTATTCAATCTCCCAGGCCGAGGGCTTCCCGGCGTGCGCCGCGGTCTCGAGTTTCATCGCCGGCTCCCCGTCGTAGGTTCGCTCCCGGCAGATCCCGAGGAGGGCCGCGGCGGCGTCCAGCACCCGGCCGGTGCTCGATGTCGCGGCGACGTTCAGCCCCCGCTCCACCTGCCGGACGAGGACGGCAAGTTCGATATCGCTCCAGCCCCGCGCTGCAAGGAGGTCTCTCACCCCCGATGTCGGGAGGATGCCGTAGAGCATCCGTTCCGGGAACCGGGTGGCGAGGTCGCCGCCCGGCATCGGGACGACCTCGAGGTGGGCGACCCGGTCGAGGTGGGGTACCTGTCCGGCGAATACCTCCCCGCCCCAGATCGTGGCATCGTCGCCGTAGCCCACCCCGTCGATCGCGATCCCGACGCACTCCTCCCGGGTCGTGGCGGCGATGTGCGCCCGGTGGTGCTGGACGGCGAGGAGCTCCGCCCCGGTCGCTTCGGCAACCTCCTTCGCGTAGCGGGTCGAGAGGAACTGCGGGTGGAGGTCGTGGACGATCCGGTCGTACCTGGCGCCGGTGAGGCCGCCGAGTCTCTCCGCCGTCTCCTGCAGGTAGGCGAGGGTCTGGGGGTTCCTGACGTTTCCGACATGCGGGGAGGTGATGCAGAAGCCGCCCTTGTAGATGGAGACGTTCGCGTTCAGTTCCGGGCCGACGCCGAGGATGCATCCTTTGCCGAGGTCGATCGCCTCCCGTTTCGGGGCGAGGCCGCGGGAGAGCCGGATGATGTAGCCGTCCCGGACGACGGAGTCGTCGCACCGGTTGACGATCCGGCGGTCGTGGGTGAGGATGTAGTCCACCTGCCCCGGAAGCCGCTTGAGAGCGAGACCGAGATCGGTGATCATCGGGTAGCCCGGCAGGTTCGCGCTCGTCATGATGAGGAGCGGGTGGGCGAGGTTCGCGAAGAGGAGGTGGTGCAGCCCGGTGTAGGGGAGCATGCATCCGATGGTGTGGAGGTCTGATATCGCCGGGAGAGACGTGGGATCACGCTTTTCGAGCACCACGATCGGGCGAGCCCGGGAGTGGAGGATCGCCCGCTCTTCGTCCGAGACGATCGCGAGCCGTTCTACCTCCTCCGGGGTCGCCATCACTGCGAGGGGTTGTTCCGTCCGGCCGAGGCGGCGTTTCAGAACCCCCGCCGCCTCCTCGGTGCAGGCGATATGAAATCCCCCGATCCCGCGGATGGCGACGATCGAGCCCGCGTCGAGGAGGGCCGCCGCTTCCCGGATGGGGTCTCCCGCCACCGCCGTTCCGTCGGCCCGGAGGAGGGCGAGACCCGGCCCGCAGGTCGTACAGGCGATCGTCTGGGCGTGGTGGCGGCGGCACGACGGGTCGGTGTACTCCCCCTCGCAGGCGGGGCAGACCGGGAACTCCGCCATCGACGTACGCTCCCGGTCATAGGGGATGGTGTTGATGATGCTGTACCGGGGCCCGCAGTTGACGCAGGACGTTGCCCAGTACCCCTCGTATCGGCCGCCCTGCGCGAAAATATCGGCGATGCAGTCGTCGCAGATGGCGACGTCGGTCGGGATGAACCCCGAGAGGCTCCCGGAGTTGCTTTCGAGGATGGTAAACCCTTCGGTCTGCCCGCCGCGCAGATTCTGGACATCTACGGAATCTATCTGAGATAATGGCGTTCCTTTAGAAACAGCCACCAGAAACTCCTCGAAGCGCTCGCCGAACGCATGGATCTCGACCTCGCTCCCGAGGTTTTTGACCGTCCCCGTGATCCCGAATTCCCTCGCTTTTGCATAGACAAAGGGACGAAACCCGACGCCCTGGACGATGCCCCGGATGATGATTATGCCACTGGTACGCATTGAGATTTCAGCAAAAATTTATGGAGTTATACCACCATATAACAATAGGGTATCGCAGTGACGGGACATATTAAAATTCTTAACGATCCAGTAGAACTGGTTCCTCTTCTCATAACGTTCAATAATGTCGATTATAAAAAGATCTACGAGCTCCTGAACAAGGCCTGGCTGACCGAGGAAGATCTGGTGGCGTATGCCGGCCCCTCGACAGTGACCGAGTGCCTTGCTATCCTCAAGAAGGGAAACCTGATCGAAGAACAGTGGCGGATGCCCAAGCCCGGAGAGAAGCCGTTGAAGGAGTACCGCGCGACATACAGCAAGTTCCGGGCCAGTTTCCAGTGTTCCATGGGCGATATCGGAGATCTGCTGCACATCGCCGTCTCGAACGACGAGGGTCTCCGCACGATTGTGGACTCGGTCGAGCAGGAGATCGTGGCCGGAACCACCTCCATCGGCGATATCTCCCGAAAATACGGGGTCAGCCCCACTTTCATCAAGGGACTGGCGAAGAGGATCCCCGGTCTCGACGTGAAAGGGCAGGGAATGGTGCTGCTTGACCGAATTCACTGACGACCCTCTTTACGTCATCCTGCGCAGCAAACGGGAGGCCACCCGGTTCCAGATTCTCGTAGAGGTCGCTGAACACCAGCCGGCCGTCCGCCAGCAGGAGATCGCCGCGAAACTCGGGGTGACGCCTCAGGCCGTCTCCGAGTACATCCGGGAACTGGTTGACGAAGGGCTGGTCACCGCTCATGGCCGGGGCCGCTACGAGGTGACGAAGAACGGGATCGAGTGGGTTCTGCATCACGCCGAGGCGCTTGAGTCCTACGCCCGCCACGTCAACCGCGATATCATCCAGCAGGTGGCGGTCTGGACGGCCATCGCCCGGGACGATATCCGGAAGGGGGATACGGTCGGTGTCTTCATGCAGGACGGGTGGCTTTATGCAACGAAAGAAGAGCAGAGCGCCACCGGCCTCGCGACCATGGACGCGGCACCGGGAGAAGACCTCGGCGTCGCCCAGTTGAACGGTATCATCCAGCACGAGGAGGGGCTCATTCACGTCTGCAAGGTGCCGCGGGTGGAGCGGGGCGGGTCCCGGCAGGTCAGCACGGATCTTCTCCGCGAGGCGATCCGGGACGTCGAGATGGTGGGCGCCGTCGGCCTCGAATCCTACGTGGCCCTCAGGAAGGCGGGCATCGAGCCGGATATGTTCTTTGGCTCAAGGGAAGGTGTCGTCGAAGCGGCGTTTCACGGTCGGGAGTGCGCAATTTTTATCGTCGATGAGGAGTTTACCGATTTCCTCAAACGTCTGGAGACGGTGGGGCTCACCTACACGATCCACGACCTGATCCCGTCATGAAAGTCATTGTCCAGCCCCAGAAAGGCACGTATAAACTGTTGTTCGTCGAAGGCGGCCGTGTCGAAGGTTCGGGTTTCGTCGACCTGACTGCGACCCCGAAGGGTCAGCGGCCGAAGAACTTCAAGATGCGCCGGCGCGGCAAACAGCTCAAGCCCACCCCGACCCGCGATCTCATCGCCCTGTTGCGCCGCTCCTCGGTGCTCCTTGCAGCGAGGAGCCCTGAGTTCGAGTCGTTCCTTGCCGATCTCCAGATCTCATGGTCGCGGATCAATATCTGCCGGTTCTGCCAGCTCGAGGACCGGTTCGTGCCGGTCGACAGGACGACCGGTGTGCGGTACGGCGGCGAGTGGATCTGCATGGAGTGCGCAAAGCGTGAGATGCGCCGGGAGCTCGGTTACCTGGGGAAGTTCGGCGGCTCGGTGCTCGTCCACCTGGAGAAACTTCTCGTTCAGGTTCGCGATCTCGACCGGGTGCTGGCGTCGGTGGGGCCCGAGCACCCCGACCGGAAGCGGACGCTCTTTGACCGGCTCGAGGCACACGAGGTTCAGGAGACCGCCCATATCACCGACCTGCCGTTGCCTCCCGCATTCGCGAAGGCCGCCGGGGTCGAGTACCTGATGCCCGTCCAGCAGCTCGCCGTCCAGAACGGCCTCCTCGAGGGGCAGCACCTCCTGGTCGTCGCGGCCACTGCGAGCGGCAAGACCTTCATCGGGGAGATGGCCGGGATGAAGAACTTCCTCGAAGGCCGGGGGAGGACGCTCTTTCTGGTTCCGCTGGTCGCGCTCGCGAATCAGAAGTATCAGCGGTTCCGCGACCGCTACGGCCATCTCGTCCGGGTCACGCTGCAGACCGGGGTGAGCCGTCTCAACCTCCCCGAGACCCGATCCTCAGGGGACCGGGACGTCAACGCTCCCGTGGTTGTCGGAACCTACGAGGGAATCGACCACGCTCTCCGGACCGGGCGATCCTTGAAGGATATCGGGACCGTCGTCATCGACGAGGTGCAGATGCTCGAAGACCCGGAGCGCGGCCACCGCCTCGACGGGCTGATCGCACGGCTCAAGCACATCGCGCCCGAGGCTCAGTTCCTCTATCTCTCGGCCACGATCGGGGCTCCCGGGCTGCTCGCGGAGAAACTCCAGGCAAACCTTGTCCGCTACGCGGACCGGCCGGTCCCGCTCGAGCGCCATCTCATCTTCGTCGAGCGAAACAAGAAGATCAACTTCATCAAGCAGATGGTCGCCGAGGAGTTCAAGATACGGTCGTCGAAGGGCTACCGCGGCCAGACGATCGTCTTCACGAACTCCCGCGCCCGCTGCCACGTCATCGCCGACGCCCTCGGAAAGAACGCCGCCCCCTACCACGCGGGGCTGACCTCCCAGGAACGCCGCGACGTCGAGCGGCGGTTTGCAAACGGGGAAGTTGCCGCCGTCGTGACCACGGCGGCGCTTGCCGCAGGCGTCGATTTCCCTGCATCGCAGGTGGTCTTCGATGCCCTGGCGATGGGCATCAAGTGGCTCACCGTCCAGGAGTTCCACCAGATGATGGGTCGGGCGGGCCGTCCGGACTTCCACGATCTCGGCCGGGTGGTCATCCTGGCCGAGCCCGGGGGATCCTACTCCCGGGCGTCCGGGAAGACCGAGGAGGAGGTCGCCGTCGGCCTCCTGCGAGGCGAGATGGAGGAGGTCGCGCCCGAGTACGACATGGAGCAGAGCACGGAGGAGTTCGTCGCGAACGCCGTGGTCTCGAACGGCGACGAGCAGCAGGTCATCCGGATGACCCGCGCGATGGTCGGGACGCTGGAGCCGGCCCTCCCCACGCTCCTCGACTACGGACTGGTCAAGCGGCGGGCAGGGCGTATCGAACTCACCGATATGGCCCGGGTGATGGCCGAGCACTTCATCGGCGCCGAACGGTTGATGGAGATCATGGATCTCGTCCGGCGCATGGACGATGCGGCCGAGATCGTCGCGGAACTCGAGTGTGCCGAGGAGACGACGCCGTAGGGTTTTTTTTGAGGCTGTCGGGAGAGCCGCCTGGAAAAGATGGCTCTCCCAGAAACCGCGTTTATTTGTGCGCTTAAAGTTTACTTGTCCCCCTGTTTCACGTTTCGGGACGTTGCAACCCCGTGCACGGATTTCCACCGGACATCGCACCTTCGGTGCTCCAGCTCCGTTCCTCGAAGCCTGATGGCTTCTCAAACTCCTGTCCTGCGGACAGTCGTTCCTGCCGGAACGTCGCTTATCGCCACGCACTGCCCCCGCCCCCGGGGCGGGGTGCGACGGGCTGTAGGGCCGGAGCATGAGCACCGAAGGTGCGGAGGAGGAGGCCGGAGGCCGGGTGGGGTGGGGGTTACAGGCATTCATTCCGACGTGGAGACAGGGGAGGGGGGATGTTCCCCCCTCAAACCCTACCGGCTTCTCGTGCTCCGTTCCTGCCGGAACATCGCACTCCCCGTCAGCCCCACCCCCGCGTGGCGATAGCCACCACGGTCCACTGTATTTGGACTCTCTTGTCTCAACAGGTCTATTGGCGATCAACAGCACTGCAGTATTCTCAACCATCACTGCAGGTTCACTGGCTCCTCAAACCCCGGCCGGGTACAGCCCAAAACCCTCTCACCGATACCTCTCCAGATACTCCCGCACCTTCTCCGACTCCACCCAGCCTTCGTCGAGTTGCTTGAGGATCGCCTTGATCTGCCGGACCTGCTCGCGGATCTTCTCCGCCCGCGGATCATCGATGAGGTCGGCCATCCCCTGGACGACCTGAAGGGGGTTTCTGATGTGGTCGGTCAGAACTGCGAACTGCTCGATGTTCCTCTCGATCTGCCGGTATGCCTCCATCCTCTCCCGCTCGATCCTCTCCCGCTCTTTCATCTCGCGCCTGAGGTTCTCGTTTGCCGCCCGGAGTTCATCTGTTCGTTGCGTCACCAGTTCCTCAAGGCGGTAGCGGTAGTCCAGCAACTCCTTCTCGGCCCGCCGCCTCTCCGTAACGTCCCGGGCGATGATGAGGATGGCCGGCGTGCCCCCGAGGGTGATGCGGTGGATGCTCGCTTCGACGGGGATCCGGTTGCCCTCCCGGGGGATCAGGTCGGCGGAGTGCAGGCGCAGGTCGCCCTTCTTGAAGTCGCTCCGGATGAGGATGACCGATCCCGGGGCGAGGGCGAAGAGTTCGTCCCGGGTATACCCGAGGCACCGGCAGGCGAGCGCGTTCGCATCCAGTACCCGGTAGGGCGTCCCTTCCCTCCCGACGGCACATACCAGCAGGAAATCGTTTCCGCTATCAAAGAGGAGACGGTAACGGTCCCTGCTCTCCTGGAGATCGCGCCGGGAACGGTCCAGTTCTCCGAGCATCAGGTTGACCTCGTCCACAAACCGCGAAACCGGGTCGCCCCCGGCGGCAGGGAAGCGGGCCGGGGGACTGCTCGTTGACCTGATACCTTCGATGCTTGAGTCCATGCCGGCGATGCGTGCGGCGACTTCCCGCTCCTTGAGCCAGATTCCGAGCAGCCCGAAGGCGATGCAGACGACGAGGAGTTCGATGAGCAGAACGCCGGGAGAGGTCAGGATATCGCCGGAGATGCCAAACGGGAGAATAAGCGCGAAGGGGATCCGGTCGCGAGGCCGGGGCATACGGTAGGCCGGGGGGGAAAAAGCGGGGGACAGGGGGTGGTCGTTGCAGGAGGCCATGCCGTTATACCGAGTCGCATATACCGGGGCAGATTCCTGCCCGTGGCCTGCGGGACTGACCGGGGAGGTCATCCGGTCGCCCCGCAGGTGTCTACCGTGGCGGTTCCGGGGCGCTTTTTATCCGTGCGCCTTTGTATCCCATGATAGTAAATGTAGTATATATATGTTGCCTATACGGGGGAGAAGTTTACAGCGTAAATTCGATTTTTTATATCGGTTGAGGGGATCTTGCGGGACACCGAAGCAGGTGTGTCGGTCTTTTGGCTGACTGATCCGGGGGGCGGAGGAGACCTATCCTGACCCGGGACTCTCATTCTTATCGGCTGCGCGGGCGCTCCTCTGCATCATCACCGCGAAGATCACGGTTCCGAGGAGGCTTATCGCGCCGCCTACGTAGAAGACGGCGTCGATGCCGATGTAGTCCATGAAGACGCCCCCCATCAACGGTGCGATGATCATGCCGATCCCGAAGACCGTGTTGTAGGCGCCCATCGAAGTTCCCATCCCGATCGTTCGGCCCGCATCGACCGTCAGGGCCATGATGGCCGGCTGCTGGATGGCCCCCCCGATACCGACGAAGGAGGTGATCAGGAGCAGGGGGCCAAACGATCCCGATAGAGGAATCACAGCGATCGCCAGCGCTGTTATTGCCGAACCCACGACGATCAGGGTGACCTTGTTCCCGGTATCGGTGATCCTTCCCATCGGCACCTGGAGGAGCGCCATCAGGAAGGTGTTCGCGGAGAGGACGATGCCCACCTCGGTGGGACTGATCGCGATCAGCGGGCCGAAGATCGGAATGAAGACCATCATGCCTCCACGCCCGAGTGCGCTGATGAAGGAGAAGACCATGACCCCCCGCATGACCGGGAGCCTGAGGATCTCCCGGAGCGGGACCGCGTTCCCTTCGGAAACCGTGAACGTGCCGCTTTTCGCCTCCGGAAGGGAGATGCCGACGAGGAGCGTGGCGAACGCCGAGAGGGCGGCCATGACGTAGAAGACCGAGTCCAATCCGAACGTGTCGTTCAGGAAGCCCCCGAGCAGCGGCCCCATCCCCATGCCGAGGAACATCGAGATGGAGAAGTTCCCCATATGGCTCCCCTCTTTCCCCTTCTCCGAGAGGTCGGCGACGTAGGCCATGGCTATCGGGACGACCATGGCCGATGCGAGGCCGTGGGCGAAGCGGACTGCGGTGAGCGAGTAAACACTGTCGACGATGATATACGCAAGCGACAGAACCGCGTACGCGAACATGCCGATGAGGATGATCCATTTCCTCCCCCGGCGATCGGATATCCGGCCGATGATGGGCATGAAGACCGACCGGGAGAGAGCAAAGGCTGAGAAGATGATGCCGAGCCAGATGCCGGTCGCACCGAGGTTCTCCGCGTAGATGGGCAGCAGCGGGCTGACGATCCCGAGCCCGAGCATGGTGGCGAAGACGGAGATGAATAAGACGTTATAGATGCGTTTGGCGGTATTCATGCAAGTTACACTCGAATAAGGATCAGGCCCGCGAATCGGGTCTGCGGGGGGTTGTTCTACAGTTGCGGGGAAAAGAGTTGGTGGTACTGCGCCTTATATATTAGGTCGCGGTTCGGAATCACATCTGGTGTGCGACGCAGCACCACCGGTCGTAGAGCGGATCACGCCGGTTCTCGAAGATCTCGGTCTTCCTGCCTTCTCGTGTGCACCACTCTTCCACTCTGGCAGCCTCCTCCTCCGTGCCGACGGTGATCAGCGTCTCGCTGGTGAGAGCGAGGAGGTTCGCGACGATCGTTCTCCAGAGGGTTGTATTGTAGGAGTAGATCTCCCCGACCATGAAGGCCGCGCCGAGGGGAACCGGGTCGATATAATGGGACGCCTTCTGCGCGTCGATGCAGATGGTGTCTGAGGGCACGAGACGCCCTTTCGAGAGGCCGAGCGCGAGGAGCGCCGGATCGTTGTCGTAGGCGAGCGCCCGCACCCCTCCCGCCCGGAGAGCCGCGGTGCCGACCCCCGACCCGCAGCAGCAGTCGAGACAGGGTGTTCCCGCGCGGTCGCCCCAGACCTCGTCGAGGAGGTCGCGGATCTTTCCTTCCCGGTCGTGGCGGAGGTCTTCGAGGGCGGGGAACGTGGTCGCCAGCAGTTCCGTGCTGTAGTACTCGCGGACCGCCGAGAGCCATCTCTCCCGGCTCTCCTGGTAGATCTCGCCGCCGACCGCCTCGAAACACTCGATGGCGGCGAGCGTCGGCTCCCGGAAGAGGAACGAGGCTGCGTGCCACCCCTCGTCGTCGTGGAGCGCGAGCGCGATCGGCTCCTCCTTCTCGTCGACCAGGAGGCGGCCCTCGTCCGGCGCTATCCGGAGCAGCAGCAGCGTGCACGAGTCTACCGCCAGGTCCGAAAACGACGGCTCGACCAGCCGGCACCCCTCGACCTCGAGGATCTCTGCAACCTTCATGCCGCCCGCCTCTCGATCTTCATGCCGCCCGGCGCCCGGATGACCCCGTCCACGCGTGCGTCTTCGTGCAGGGTGAGACGTTTGCAGGAGACGTTCCCGAGGATATGCACTTCCTGCTCGATCGTCACGTCGCCGTCGCTCTGGACGTCGCCGTGAACGGCCGTTCCTCTGGCGATGCTCGCACCTTCGCGCGCATGAAGGCTCCCGAAGATCGTCGTCTCCTCCCGGACGGCGATCGAGCCGGCGCGGATGTTCCCGTGCAGCCGGCACCCGGCCCCGACAGCCATCTTCTCCGGAACGGCGAAGGTCTGCATGTTGAGGACGGCGCCGCCCGGGATCATCAGCGGCGTGGCGGTGGGAGTGGTCTCGTCGTCGTCGCCGAAGAGTTTCTCGAGGACGGAACTCAGCTCTTCCTCCTTCTCGATCCCGAGGACGGCCACCAGGTACATCACGATGTAGATGATGACCGGCATCGGGTTTCGGATGGAGATCCAGCCTTTCGCCTCGAACCCGCGCTCGATCTGGACGTTGTCCCCGATATCGAGGTCGCCCTTGACGACCAGTTTGCCCAGGATCTTCACCCCTTCGCCGAGGTAGGCGTCCTCCTCGACGACGACGTCCCCGTTGATCTCGCACCAGTTGTCTATCCTGGCGTCGCCGCTTGCAACGATGTTGCCGTTGATCTTGCTGAATTCACAGACCACGACATCGTTGCCGAAGAGGCCGTAATCGATCCGGCACCGCTCGCCGATGACGATATCCTGTTCGGTCTTGAGCGTCCTCTCCTGGAGCTCGGTATTGTCCGGGAGGGTGCAGCCCTTGATCCAGTCGTGGTCTCCTGTCGGTTCCATTTACCCGGTATAATCTTCATGCCCCATACTTATGACTCTTATTAATTAGATCCAGGGTGATCGGCATGAGATCGCGGCCGCGGATACGGTGAAGCCCACCCTCCGCGCACGAGATCTCGTCGAACCGGTTCGTCCGGTCGATCCGGACGCCCGGCCCCCGGATGACGACCGGAACCGGGTCGGCGCTGTGGTCTTTGACCGAGCAGGGCGTGCTGTGGTCGGCGCAGATGACGATCAGCGTCTCCTTGAGATCGAGCAGCGGCGCGAGGGCCTTATCAATCACTTCGATGAAGTCGCGTTTCTGGATGCCTTTGCCGTCGTGACCGGCCTCGTCCGCGCCCTTGATATTCATCAGCACGAAGTCCTTCCGGCCGAGTTCGCCTATCGCCGCCCGCACCTTGGCGTCGAGATCGGAGTCGGCCGACCCGGTCGTCCCCGGCACCGGGATGTGCTCGAGCCCCACGACCTTCCCGATCCCGGAGATGAGGGTGGCCGCCGAGATGACGCTCCCGGAGAGCCCGTAGCGCTCGGAGAACTGCGGCAACTCGCCCATCTTTCCGGCACCCCGGATCAGGAGGAGATTTGCGGGCGGCAGTCCTTCCTCCATTCGCCGGACGTTCATCGGGTGGTGATACAGGATCTTGCCTGACTGGCGGATGAACTCGTTGCAGGCATCGGCGGTCTTTCTGTCCGCCGGGTCGTCGGTGCAGGGCCGAATCGTGAGCGGCTGCACCCCCTCTTTCTTCGGGTCGTTCGAAGAGACCTTATCGCCGAGCCCTTCCCCGACGAGAGCGAGGGCTGCCCGGTGGCCGGCGCCCGCCTCGAACTGGAACTCCAGGCCGAGCGCCGAGAGGTCGACGCCGTCCCGGATGGCCTCTGCAAGCGGTTCCGTCCCGGATATCCGGCCGGCCCGGCGGTCGGTAACGAGGCCGTCCGCGTCCACGGTGCCGAAGTTGCACCGGAAGCCGATCATCCCGGCGGTCATGTGGATGCCGGTTCCTTCGGCCTCGAGCGGGCCGCGGCCGGTGTAGAACTCCTGCGGCGGGTAGCCGAGCAGGGCGAGGTGGGAGGTGTCGGACCCGGGCCGTATCCCGGGCGCGACGGAATCCATGATCCCGCATATGCCTTCAGCGGCGAGCCGGTCGAGAACCGGGGTTCGTGCGGCGGCGAGGGGGGTCAATCCGTCCAGCGCTTCGCAGGGGCGGTCGGAGATCCCATCCAGTACCAGGAAGAGAACCTTCTCAGCAATCATCGAGAACAGATGAGATCCGTAACGTGATTACTCTTCCCGGTAGGCAACCGAGATCCGGGTCGCCGGATAGCCCTTCTCCTTCTGGACGAGTGCCAGGCACCGCTCGATCCGGAGAAGCGCCTCCTGTGCGAAGATCTCGCTCTCCTTGCGGCGCTCCTCCCCGCACCCGAGCATGATGAGGATGTTGGCCGTCTTGATGATCTCGGCCGAGAGACACCGGAGTTCTCCAGCGAGTTCCTCGCCGAGGACTGCTCTCATGTCGCACGCGCAGTTATAGAGCTGGTGCGAGCACTGCTCGAGCATCGCGTTCGAGGCGAGAACCCGGGCGCTGCCGCTCTCCCTCTCCCGGAGTTCGTCCCACTCCCGGTGGAACCGGACAATCATCCTCACGATGATCCCCCGCGCCATCGTCTGCTGCTCGTCGAGACCCTGACGATTGAGCACGACCCGGTTCGTTCTCCGCCCTTCGACCATCATTGCCGTCACCTCCCTCTCGTCTTCCGGCGGATGCATACCCCGTCATGGAGCATATACCCTTCGCGCCGTTCCCGCCGGGTGAGCGAGGGGGCGTGAAGGCAATGGGATTGCAAAAATAAGGTGAGCAGCCGGCCTTATATGGCCGCAACCTGCTCGAGTTTGGACTTGGTGATCTCGACCCGGCGGATCGGGTAGATCGTCTTGACGACCTTGAAGATGTCCCGGGCCATGTCGCCGGAGACGATCTCCTTGACCAGGGTCTCGAAGTCGCTCTCTGCCGCCCTGGCAGCGAGGGCCTGCGAGATTGCCTGCCGTACGGCGTGCACCTGGCTCTGCTCGGCCCTCGAGAGGGTGAGACAGACGACCGTCACCCGCAGGAGTTTCTTGTCCTTGCTGACGATCGGGTGGATGGTGTCGATGCGGGATGCCCGCCGCTTGACCATCGACCGGAGGTAGTCGCGGGTCACTTCGTGCCCGACGAACTCGGTGTACGCGGCGTCGCCTGCGACGTTGTTGATCTTGAACCTCATCTTGATGTGGGACTTGGAGTAGTCCTGCACGACTTCGCCGAGCGTAGCGGTCATGACGCGGCCGACCATGTTCTCGGGGTCGGCGGAGATGGCGTCACCGATCTCGGCTTTGCCGAAGGCGTCGGGTACGTAGACACGGTACCACTTCTTGGCCTTCCAGCCTTCCAACCTTCTTCCAACCTGTTTCTTCTTTGCCATGGTATCACTTCTCTCTTATTATCGATTTTTCAGCCCATTTGATCCTGATTCCACTCCGGACTTCTCCGATCCGCTCTGCCGCCGTCTCGTGGCGGCGCTGCATACGTCCTCCGCGATCGCCAGGTTCATGAGGTAGTCGTCCACCGAGGCGATGATCGACCTGAGCCTGGTTCCGTCGATCTCGGCCCGCACCCTCTCCTCGATCGCGGTTGTCCGGATCAGGGTGAGGTTGTCGGGTTCGAGTGCCGCGGCCACGCAGCCGGGGAGGCTGTGCGGCGTCTCGATCGTGCCCTCGATCCGGATCATGCCGGAATCGCCTCCAGGAGCGCTTGCCTGAACCGGTCGGCCTGATCGGCGGCGATCCGGGCGCCGGCTCTCAGGCGGTGCCCGCCGCCCCGGCCGCCGCACGCCTCCGCGATCGTTCGCATCAGCGCCTCGAGGTCGAGGTCGATGCCCGGCGGGCAGCGTGCCGAGACGGAGCAGTCATCGCCGTTCCTGCCGATGACGAAGACGGGCCCGGTCTGGACGAAGTCGTTTGCGAGCGCGTCCGCGACGTCGCTTGCAACACCTCCGTTGTCCACGCTGAAGATGGCGACGCGTTCGTCGAGGCGGCGCGCCCCGCGGATGCCGGCGACGACCTCCTGCCGGTAGCGGGCGGCGATCTCCCAGGCTTCCTGGATCGCGTGGCTCGAACGGAGACAGAGCGATGCGCCGACATCTCCGTTCCCGGCCTTGCCGCAGGCGTCGACGACGGCGGTGAGATTCAACGCCTCGTCGATCACCTCCCGGCCGAGGCTGTAGGTGGTGCCCCAGATCCCCGAGAGTGCGGAGGCCGAGGCACTGGGGGCGGCCGCGAGGACGACCCGGGTGAGGAGCGACTCGGTGTCCATGTCGTCCTCGTCGGTGACCTCGGCAACCAGCGTTCGGGCGGCGTCGGGCTCGCCCGAGAACCCCGTGAGGTAGGGGTCGACGGCGAGCGCGAGTTGCTCGACGAGCCCTCTCCCCGGGAGGCGGAGGCCGCGCCGGGGCGTTATGAACCCGTTCGCGATGCCTTCGTTCACGATATCCCTGTTCGGGCCGTCGAGTGCCTGGCCGTCCCCGATGATCCCGAGGAGCGCGAGCCCCGCGAGATCCCGGTTGTCTCCCATGCGCTGGGCGACGAGGTAGGCCGCGCCGGCCGCCGAGAGGTTCCGGTCGCCGTCGACTCCGGCAAGGTGCGGGTTGACGTGATAGTCTCCCTCGAAGCGGGGCAGGTGGTGATCCACCACCATGACGTCGCCGGGGAGGTCCGTGAGTGCCGATCCAAAGTCGCAGAGAAGCACGCTGCCGTCGCCGGGGAGGTCGGCCGTGGCGATGCCGGGGCGGATCCTCAGCCGGAACTGTCCGCCCTTGCGGAACATGGCGTGGCAGAGGATGGATGCGGCGGCTATACCGTCGGCATCGTGGTGCGCCAGCACCTCCACGAACTCCTGTTCGAGCAGGTGGTCGGCCAGGCTTGCAGCAGCGGCGTCAAGCGACATGGATCATCAGCGGGTGAGCAGGATCTCCGCGGTCTCCGGTTTGTATGTCCAGCCTTCCGGCATCCGTCCGGACTTGACGTAGTACTTGACCAGTCTGCGCACCTTGGACTCGGCGATCTGCAGCTGACGCTTGTTGTGGACGTCTTTGTTGTTCTCCGCAAGGTGTTTCCTGATCCCGAGTGCTTTCTGCATCAGGTTCCGAAGATCTTCGGGGATCTCGGATTCAAGCCCGTTCTCGCGGAGGATTTCGTTTATGCGCTTGCCGGTGGCGAGCTTGACGTCGGGTACGGCGTACCGATCCCGCAGCGCAAGGCCGATCTGGCTGGTCGACATGCCGTCTTTACGAAGATCAACGACGATCTTCTCGATCTCTGTTGTGTCCGTGTTGGACCACTCGGGAGCCTCCTTCCGGTAGGGCCGGACGGAACCACTGGTTCCGCGACGCCGAGCGTACATTCTTGCCATTCATGCACCTCCGATAGGTATACTATGTTAAGTCCAGAAAAGAGTCCTTTTACTGACTAATCTCTGTAATCCCGAGCCCTTGCGGGCAGTGCTTCCGGGAGCACGTCGGACTTACCACAGCCAGCACGTAGTCGTGCTGCAGTATCGTTCGCTACAAGATGCCTTAAGGATATCGGAGGCGTGTCCGGTTCCCCAGAAAATGCGATTCCTGGGGTTTTATCATGTTTTAGAGTGAATCCTATGTATAATGGGTGTTCACCCGGACTACACTCTCGCGAATGCTCCTGCAAAGGAGCATCTCCTCACTTATGGGATCATCGTCTCCACCCTGCTTGCATTCACCATTACTGCATACTGCCTCTCCGCGGGGATATTTGTGGTCTGCTCCCACCTCTTCTACGTCCCGATCATACTCGTGTCCTATCGCCATCCCAACCGGGGCATCGCGTTCGCCGGTCTGCTTGCCGCGGGCTATCTCGCGGGGATCATCGCTCTCTCCCCGGGCAGCGGGTTCGAGATCCAGAATGCCCTGCTCCGAACCGCGCTCTTCTTCGTCGTCGCTGCAGTCGTGTCGCAACTCTCCGCCCGCCTGCAGGCACGGGAGAACCGGTACCGGGGGATATTCGAGACGTCCGGCGCGGGGCTCTTCCTCTTCTCGCCCACGACCGGGAAGATCGAGGAGATGAACCGGGGGTGCGCCGAGATGCTCGGGTATCCCCATGACGCGGTCCCGCCCCTGGATGTTGCTGCGGTCTGGCCCGGGTATGCCGCAACCCCGGGGGTGAACAGGATTGAGAGCCTGGACTGCACCCTCGCCGGGCGGGACGGGAGACCCTGCCCTGTTCTCCTCTCGGCGAACCTGCTCCCCGACCCGGATCTGGTCTGCGTGGCGGTCACCGGGACGACGGAGCAGAAGCGGGCGGAGAACCGGCTCCGGCGCTCGGAGGAGACCTACCGGGTCATCCTCAACACCTCGGATGTGGGGGTTCTCCTCAGCGATCCGGGCAGACAGATCGTGGAGACGAATGCGGCCGCAGTCCGGCTCTTCGGCGGGGCCGGGCCGGAAGACCTGATCGGCCGGAACCCCGAAGACCTGATCGCAGAGGGGTCACGTGAGGCTGCCCGGATCTACCGGGAGCGGGTTCTCTCCGGGGAGACGCCTGCGCCGGCTGAGTGCGTCTTCTGCAGGCTTGACGGCAGTGGGTGGCCCGGGGAGGTCTCGGTCACCCACCTTCCGAGGGACGGCGACGCCCCGGAGCGGCTGGTTCTCTCTATCCGGGACGTCACCGAACGGCATCGAGCGGCAAAGAGGATGCGGGAGGAGAACCGGCGCCTCTCGATCGTCAACGAGGTGGTTGCCGCTGCGACTGCGTCCCGCCGGCTAGACACCCTTCTCGGCGCCTCGCTCGAGAAGATCGTCGACCTGCTCGAGTTTGACGAGGGCGCGGTCTACCTGATACGCCGCGGGAGCGATACGGCGGTTCTCCATGCCCGGGAAGGGGCGGATCCGGTTCTGCCGGAGACGATCCGTCCCGCCGATCTCTTCTGCGGGGCTCCCGTCCCGGCAGGCGAGGTCTACTGCATCGAGGATTGCCAGGAGCGATACCCTGGCTCCAGCATACGGACTCTTGCCATGGCGCCAATTCCCGGCGATGACGGGCCGGTGGGCTGGATCGCGGTCGGACGCAGGGTCCGCGATACCGTCCCGGAGAGCGAGCGCGATATCCTCCTCAATATCGGGAAGGAACTCGGCAACGTGGTCGTGAAGGGGATGCTTCACGAGGAACTGGAAGCGGCGCTCTCGGAGGTCAACCTCTACGTGGATATCCTCACCCACGATATCAACAACGCGAACACCATCGCACTGGGCTACCTGCAGATGTACCTCGAGTTCGCTGCCGGAGAGGACGGGGCGATGGTCGGGAAGTCGCTTGCGGCCGTTCACCAGAGCAACGAGATCATCCGGAACGTATCGACGCTCCGCAGGCTCAAGGCCGGACCCGTGGAACTCGGGCCGGTTCCGCTTGCGCCCGTGATCCGGGGGATCTGCAGTTACCAAGCGGACGCCCGCGTCACCTGCAACGGAGCGGACGCAACGGTTCTTGCCGACGATCTCATCGGTGAGATCTTCACGAACCTTATCGGCAACGCCGCGAAGTTCGGGGGGCCGGAGGTTGAGATCGCCATCAGCGTCCGGGAGGAAGGGGAGACGGTCATGGTGACGGTTGCCGACACCGGCCCCGGGATCCCCGACGACCTTAAGCCGCGTATCTTCGGGCGCTACCAGCGTGGAGAGACCAAGAAGAGCGGGAAGGGCCTCGGCCTTTATATCGTCTGGATGCTCCTCGAACGTTACGGGGGGAAGGTTCTCGTCGGCGACCGGGTTTCGGGCCGTCCCGGGGAGGGGGCGGCCTTCACGCTCACCCTGCCCCGTTACCGCCCGGCTGCGGCTGCAGGTGAGCCGAATGTTTAATCTTCTCCCGGGTCAACATGTAATGGTACCAATGCGATAGTAGTCTAATGGTAGGACAGGGGCTTCCCAAGCCTCTAGTCCGGGTTCGATCCCCGGCTATCGCATGGCTTTTTCTCGCGTTTTCTTGTTCTCCGATCCGGTTCCCCTGTGCTCTCACACCCGCTCTTCGTCGCTTTCTATAGCGATCTCGAACCGGCAGTGATCGAATCCCATCGAGTAGCACCGGGTCTCGACCGCTTCTGCCGGCCGGCCGTGGTGACAGGAGAAAAGCGCCCGGAGGATGCCTGAGTCGAACGCACATGCAGGTTTCCCGGTGACGGGCAGGTCGGCGCATTCGAAGCAGTCGTAGATGAGGAGGACGAGCGGTTCCGTCTCCGCGATCTCGATCCGGCCGAGGCGGTGCTCCTCCCAGAACCGGGCGATATTCGCGCAGAACCCTCCCGTATCCGGGTCGGCAACCGCCGGGTAGAGTTCTTCGCCCAGCCATTCCCCGGCCCGGGTGAGGAGCGGGTCGAGGAGGACTCCCTCCTGCATGAGCGCCACGCGGATCGTCCGAAACGTGAGCCGGTAGAATGCGAAGGGGTCACCTGACCCGGGTCGATACATCCCTGCATAGGCGGCGAGGTCATCGGCCACCCGCGTCTCAGGTAAGACGCTTGCGACGAGATCGCCGGTGAGGAAGAAGATCTTTCTCCGGGAGTCCTCCGGGTCGGGCCGCGACCCGATCACGCCCGCCGCCGCGAGGTCCTGGAGGTGCACCGAGACCGTCGACTTGGCCCGTCCCGCAAGGATGACGAGTTCCTCGAACGTATGCTCGCGCTCCCGGAGGGCCGCGAGGATACTACGCCGCACCGGGTTCCCGACCGCCCGCGTTCCCCCCGGTGTCGAATAGAGATCTATGTCACGTTCCGGTCTCGGCCGGCCGGCCCTTCCCCTGCCGATCATTCCTTGCTCCATATATCTGGTCGAAAGGATGATATATCAAATGTTCGGATATACTAGTACGTTCGTATGACTGCGAACATTCGAGTGCTTGCTCCAGAACCTGCTCTCGTCGTCTACCCGGCCGGGGCGGCTGGCTGCAACCTGCGGGAGTGCTGCGACTGTCCACTCCCTGGAACAACCTGCAAGACCGACCTCATCCGCGGTGAGAGAATCGCTCACGCCGGATCCTTGATGCGGATGCCAACGCTTAAGGGCAAACATGTTGAGGTGGAGGCCGCCCGGAACGAATCCATTCCCCGACCCACCTGAACCCGTGCCCAAGGTACAGGGGTGAACTCATATGACGAAGACGGTACCCGACGTAATCTGCCCGTTCTGCGGGACGCTCTGCGACGACCTCGAGGTCGTCGTCAGCGATGATGGAAAGGAGATCCTTGAGGTCTACAACGCGTGCGCCATCGGCGCCGAGAAGTTCCTCCATTCCCAGGCAAAGGACAGAATCACCCGCCCCCGCATGCGGCAGGAAGACGAGTCCTGGAAGGAGATCTCGTACGACGAAGCGATCGAGTATACCGCCCAGATGCTCGCCGAAGCAAAGAAGCCCCTGATGTACGGCTGGAGTTCCACGAACTGTGAAGCCCAGGCCGTCGGCTCGGAGCTCGGCGAGCTGGTCGGAGCGGTCATGGACAACACTGCGACCGTCTGCCACGGAACATCCCTTATCGCGGTTCAGGATATCGGCATTCCGAGCTGCACGCTCGGCGAGGTCAAGAACCGTGCCGACCGGATCCTCTTCTGGGGCTGCAACCCGGCACACGCCCACCCACGGCACATGTCCCGCTACTCGCTCTTCCCCCGCGGATTCTTCACCGGCAAGGGCCACACCGGCCGCAAGATGATCGTCATCGACCCGCGCCCCACCGATACCGCCCGCGTAGCGGACATCCACCTGCAGGTCGAGCAGGGACGCGACTACGAACTCCTCAGCGCGCTCCGCATGGCGTTCAGGGGCGAGCAGCTCCCCGACGTAGTGGCGGGAATCCCGAAAGAGCAGATCAACGCGGCCGCCGAGACGCTCAAGAGCGGTCGGTTCGCGATCATCTTCTTCGGCATGGGCGTGACCCAGTCGCTCGGGAAGAACCACAACATCGACGAGGCCATCGCGGTCACCCGTGACTTAAACGAGTACACGAAAGCAGCCATCATGCCGATGCGCGGGCACTACAACGTCACCGGCTCCGGCCAGGTCTGGGGCTGGCAGTTTGGGTTCCCCTATGCGGTGGACCTCTCCCGCGGATTTGCCCGCTACAACCCCGGCGAGACGACCTCCAACGACCTGCTCCGCAGGGACGAGGTGGACGCCGTCTTCGTCCTCGGCAGCGATCCCGGCGCACACTTCCCGTTCAGTTCGGTCAAGAAGATCTACAACCTCCCGTCAGTCGTTATCGACCCCCATGAGACCCCGACCTCTGAGGTCTGCAAGGTCCATGTCCCGGTCGCCTTCGTCGGCGTCGAGGTGGGCGGGTGCGCCTACCGGATGGACAACGTACCGATTGAGACGAGAAAAGTCGTCGAGCCCCCGGAGGGCATGATGACCGATGAAGAGTTCCTGAAACGTGTCCTCACGCGGGTCAGGGAGATCAAGGGAGTATAACCGATGGCAGAGTATCTTATCAAGAACGGTTTCGTCTTCGATCCGGTTCTCGGGATCAAGGGCGATAAGGCCGACATCGCTATCAAGGACGGCAAGATCGTTGAAACCAGCGCGATCAAGGACCCGAAGGTCATCGATGCGACCGGCAAGACCGTCATGGCCGGCGGTGTCGATATCCATGCCCATGTTGCCGGCCCGAAGGTGAATGTAGGCAGGAACTTCCGCCCCGAAGACAAGCTCTTCGGCTACAAGGCCAAAAGCGGCATCGAGCGGATGCAGGGCGGGTTCTCGGTCCCGACGACGATCCGGACCGGCTACAACTACGCCCGCATGGGCTACACGACCGTGATGGAAGCGGCCATGCCGCCGCTCTACGCCCGGCACACCCACGAGGAGATGCGTGACACGCCGATCCTCGACCAGGGTGCCTACCCGGTCTTCGGGAACAACTGGTTCGTCCTCGAGTACCTGAAGAACCACGAGATCGAGAACACCGCCGCTTACATCGCCTGGCTGCTTCGCGCCACGAAGGGCTACGCAGTCAAGGTCGTCAACCCCGGCGGCACGGAAGCCTGGGCCTGGGGCCTGAACTGCGAGAATGTTCACGACCCGGTTCCCTACTTCGACATCACCCCGGCCCAGATCATCAAGGGCCTCATCGAGGCGAACGAGTACCTCGGTCTCCCGCACTCGATGCACATGCACGCGAACAACCTCGGGAACCCCGGCAACTACACGACGACGCTCGACTCGTTCAAACTCTCCGAGGGTATCAAGCCGAACAGCAAGTTCGGCCGCGACCAGGTGATGCACCACACCCACGTCCAGTTCCATTCCTACGGAGGCGACTCCTGGGCGAACGTGGAGTCGAAGGCGACGGAGATCATGGACTACGTGAACTCGCACGACAACATCACCATCGACATGGGTCAGGTGACGCTCGACGAGACCACGACCATGACCGCCGACGGGCCGTTCGAGCACCACCTCACCGAGCTGAACCACCTGAAGTGGGCGAACACCGATGTGGAACTCGAGACCGGCTCGGGTGTCGTGCCCTACGTCTACAGCCCGAACATCAAGGTCTGCGCCATCCAGTGGGCCATCGGCCTCGAACTCGCGCTGCTCGCGAAGGACTCCATGCGGGTTTACCTGACCACCGACCACCCGAACGCCGGGCCGTTCATCCGCTACCCGCGGATCATGAAGTGGCTGATGAGCCGGGAGGCCCGGGAGCAGCAGTTCGATGCCTTCAAGCACAGGGACAAGGTCATCGACGCGACCAACCTCGCCGGCATCGACCGCGAACTCGACCTCTACGAGATCGCGCAGATGACCCGGGCAGGACCCGCGAAGTCGCTCGGTCTCTCACACATGTACGGCGGGCTTGCCCCCGGCCTCGAAGCAGATGTTGCGGTCTTCGACTTCAACCCGAACGAGCCTTACGCGCCCGACGATATCGAGAAGGCATTCCTGAACGCAGAGCACCTCTTCAAGGCCGGTGTCCAGGTCGTCCGCGACCACGAGATCGCCAGCAACGGCAACAAGCGGACGCTCTGGGTGAACGCAAAGGTCAACGAGAACCCGCAGGTGATGCGTGACGTCAAGGAGAAGTTCCTCCGCTATTACACCGTCTCCCTGAACAACTACGAGGTTTCCGGGCACTACCTCCCGAACCCGTACGTCATCGAGGTTGATGCTACCGGGTGAGGCGCGTTGCAACTATCATGCGAGTCGTTACTCCCCCGGGCCGGTCATACCACCTCCATTCCGTTCGCCGGAACGGCCGCATAGTATAACCTGAGGTTCCCGGGAGTTCGGGAACCCGGGGTGTCGGTTATCGCCGGCACCTCTCACCACCGCTCGATACCCCTCTTTTCCGGGCCCGGCCGGCCGGGTCATGATGCAGCGGTACCGGTCCGGGCAGAAGTGATCGATCTCGCGGTTCCGGCCTGTTCTCCACCCCGCGCTCATCTGGCGCTCCCCGGATCAAGATCGAAAGGGTGATATGAGATATGTTCCGATATTGGTATGTTCGTATTATGACGAACATTGTGAGGAACAACCATGATGGCTAAAGAACTCGCCCCCGGCGTCCACTGGGTCGGGGCTATCGACTGGAATCTCCGTGAGTACCACGGCTACACCCTCCCGGGAACGACCTACAACGCCTACCTCGTCCGGGGCGAGAAGACGGCGCTCATCGACGGGGCCTACCACGGGTTCGAGGGAGAGGTTCTCGGCCGCATCGGGGCTGTTTGCGACCCGGGCGTGATCGACTACATCGTCGTAAACCACATCGAGATGGATCATTCCGGAACTCTGCCCGAGTTCGTTCGCCGGATGCCCAACATCCCGATCTACTGCACGGAGCGGGCCCGTGCCGGGCTTGCCCGCCATTACGACACGAAAGGATGGAACATCAAGGTCGTCAAGTCCGGCGACACCCTCGACCTCGGGGGGAAGACACTCGTCTTCCTCGAGGCGCCGATGCTCCACTGGCCCGACTCGATGTTCACTTACCTTGCCGAGGACGCCATCCTCTTCCCGAACGACGCCTTCGGGCAGCACGTCGCGAGCGCCGCCCGGTTCGACGACGAGCTCGGGCGCGACGCGGCGATGGTCCACGCGCAGAAGTTCTTCGCGAACCTGATCGTGCCGCTCGCGCCGAAGGTCCTGAAGAAACTCGCCGAGGTCGGGGGGCTCGGGATCGATATCAGGATGATCGCGCCGAGCCACGGCGTCATCTGGCGGTCGTATGCCGGGGATATCCTCGAGGCATACACCGACTGGAGCCGGGGGGTTGCAAAGGATAAGGTCACGATCGTCTACGACACCATGCACGGCTCGACCACGATGCTGGCGAAGGCGATCGCCGAGGGGGTCATGGCCGAGGGCGCCGACGTCCGGGTCTGCCTCCTCGCCGACGGGCGCTACGAAGGAACGCACCGGAGCGACATCGTCACGGATATCCTCGACTCGAAGGCGGTTCTCGTCGGGTCGCCGACGCTCCAGGACGAGGTCCTCCCCACGGTGGCGGGGTTCCTCAGTTACCTCCGCGGGCTTCGACCCGGCCGGTTGGGGGCGAAGAAGATCGGGTGCGCGTTCGGGTCCCACGGCGGTATGGGGGGCGCGGTTGCTCAGGCGGAGGCGGCCCTGAAGGCGGCCGGGATCGAGGTGATCGACGGCGGGTTCCACGTGAACTACCGCCCGGACGGTGACGAGATTGCCCGGGCTTACGAACTCGGGCGGAGGGTGGCGCGGGAGATCCGCATCCGGTAACACCGCCTCTCCCTCCTTTTCTTCCACCCTTCCCCGGCCGCGCAGGACGGAAGATGTAATCATGATGAGCGGTACCTACCTGCCGTGCTGCCGAACGGGACGAGCGTTCCATGGGGGGAGGTGCGGGCATGAAGCGCCGCCTCTGGATCGGGCTCTCGCTCCTCCTCAGCAGCGCGGCTCTCATCGGGCTGCTCGCAGCGACCTTCACCCCGGCAACACGGGCCTACCTCGGGGAGGTCGGCGTCGCCGCCCTCCTCCTCGCCCTCGCGCTCCGGGGCGGTTCGATTCTGTGCCGGGTGGTGCGGATCGGCGTCATCTGCCGCGGCCTCGGCTATACCGTGCCGTTATCGAGCCTCGCGATCACCCAGAGCCTCTCGCTCTTCGCCGGGTCGCTCACCCCCGGCCAGGTCGGCGGCGAACCCGTCCGGATCCACCGGCTCTCGCGTGCCGGGCTCGCCGTCGGGGACGCCGTCACCGTCGTCGTCGCGGAGCGGGTGCTCGACCTCGCGGTCTTTGCCTCCCTTACCTTCGCAGCCCTGTTTGCCGTCCGACATCTCTGGGGCTACCTCGCCGCGACCGTCCTCTACCCGGTGGCGGCCTTTCTCGTCCTTGTCTTCGTCCTTCTGCTCGCGCTCGTCGTCCTGGTCCGTCGCCCGTCCCTCGCGAACCGGATCATCGGCGGCGCTGCCGTCCGGGTGCTCGACCGGTGCGGCCGGAGCCGGCGCTGGCTCCGGTTCTGCCCGGGCTCGGACGGTGCGGAGAGGCTTACGGAGCGGATTGCCCGAGAGACCGAGATCTTTGCCGCGAGTTCTGCCCGGTTTGTGAGGGCCGATCCCCGGGCGCTCGGCGGTGCGATCTTGATAAGCATCCTCGACTGGGTCTTTCTCTTCTCTACGGCGTCGGCGCTGCTCGTCGCTCTCGATCTCCCGCCGTCCTTTCCCGAGTCGTTCCTCTTCCAGGGCATCCTCCAGATGATCGCGGCCGTCCCGCTCATCCCCGGCGCGGCGGGGATCGCGGAGCTCGGCGCCGCCACGCTGTACAGCCGGATCGTGCCCACCTACCTCCTCGGCCTCTTCGTCGTCCTCTGGCGGCTGATCCTCTACTTCCTCAATATCCCGCTCGGCTTCCTCGCGGCGGCTCTTGCGGCGAGGGAGAAGGCGGACATGCAGGGCACCGAAAACCTATAACCCTTAGAGACCAAAATCTATCCATTAACGCGGATATGACGAAAAATACCCAGTTCGTGAAACGATCGGAGGACGTTTCGCTATCCTGCCGGGGAGGGTCATGACCACCGATACCGAAATGTATGCTCTCTCGATCATCACCGAGAACAGGGCCGGCGTGCTGCGCGACGTGGCCACGGTGATGGCGGATTACCGGGCAAACATCCAGATGATCCAGCAGTCGATCATCGCCTCCGGCCCGAACACCGGGAAGGCCTACCTCTACTTCGAGTTCGAGGAGTGCGGGGATCACGGCAGACTCATCGCCGACCTGGCACGGGTGCCGTCCGTCGTCGACGTCACCATCTACCCGCCGTTCTCCCGGATATTCGGCTCGAGGGTGATCATCATCGGCGGCGGCGCGCAGGTGGCGCAGGTGGCGATGGGCGCCGTGAACGAGGCGGACCGGCACAACATCCGCGGCGAGCGGATATCGGTGGATACGATCCCGCTCGTCGGGGAGCAGAACCTCTCACTCGCCGTTGATGCGGTGGCGCGGCTCCCCCGGGCGTCGATCCTGGTGCTCGCCGGGTCGCTGATGGGAGGCGAGGTCTCGCGGGCGGTGGAACGGGTCAGGGCGGCGGGCATCCCGGTGATCGCCCTCAAGATGGCCGGGAGTGTTCCTTCGCACGCCGACCTGATCGTGACCGATCCGATCCAGGCGGGGGTCTTTGCCGTGATGCACGTCAGCGGCAAAGCCGTCTTCGATATCAATCGCGTGAAGGGGCGTGAATTCTGATGGATCCGATAGATATGGCCGTACGGGTGCTCTCGCGCGACGGGCTCGTTGTCTATCCCACCGAGACGGTCTACGGTCTCGGGGCGGACGCCCTCTCGGAGGACGCGGTGATGCGGGTGTACGAGGCCAAGAACCGGCCGGTGGGCAAACCGATATCGGTCGCGGTCTCGGATATGGAGATGCTTGCCGCCGTCGCGGTGGTGGACGATGCCGCCCGGGCGTTCATCGAGCGGTTCCTGCCCGGCCCGGTGACGGTGCTCCTCCCGGCGAAGTCCTGCCTTCCGACGGTGCTGACGGGCGGAACCGGTCTCATCGGCATACGGTGGCCCGACCACGAGATCGCCCTTGCCATCATCTCGCGGTACGATGCGCCGATCACGTCCACCAGCGCAAACATCTCCGACGATATCCCGCCGACCCGCCCCGAGGAGGTCTCCGTTCCCCACGACTACCTGGTCGACGGCGGGGAACTCCGCGGGACGCCGAGCACGGTGGTGGATCTCCCTGCCCGGCGCGTCCTGCGCAAGGGCGCGGAATGGGAAGCGGTGAAAGCGTTCCTGGAGACCCTGGGGTGATTCATGCAATCGGTACGACTCCGTGACTTCATCGAGGACCGCGAGGGCTGCCTCTATGCGGTCTCGAACTACGACAACGCCGAGCGGATCGGGTGCATCCTCCGCTACGTCCCCGACGCGGCCGGGGAGCGGACGAACTGTGCCGGCCGGCGGTACCATAAATACGATTTTGCCGAGTCTTTCGACTGGGTTCGGGCGCACAGGCCGGAGTACCTGGACGGTGTTCACCGGGTGCCCTACTGCGATGTGGCCCGGGTCTACAAGCCCGAGGAGGAGATCGCCAATGTGGCAGCGCGGAATGTCCGGGTGGCGCGGCTCCTCGCTCACCTGGCCCTCCCGGCGGGCTCGTTCGGGTGCACGGGTTCCCTCCTCTGCGGCCTCGAGAACGACGCGTCGGACATCGACCTGGTGGTCTACGGCGACGCCTGGTTCGTCGCCCAGCGCCGGCTCCGCGACCTGGTGGGGAGGGGGGCGATCCCCGCGATGAGCACCGCGATGTGGCGGAAGGTCTACGACAAGCGAGTGCCCGAGATCTCCTTCGACGCCTTCGTCCTGCACGAGCAGCGGAAGTGGAACCGGGGCGAGTTCGAGGGAACCTACTTCGACCTCCTCTACACCCGCGCCTATGAGAACCTGGACGCGGTTCCGGCGGGTGCGGGGAAGGTTCTCGGCCGGGCAGCGATCGAGGCGACGGTCACGGACGCGTCGCTCTCCTTCGACAGCCCGGCGGTCTACGCGGTGGATCACGATGAGATCTCCCGGATCCTCTCTTTTACCCACACCTACTCGGGCCAGGCGCTCGCGGGGGAGGTCATCGAGGCGAAGGGCGTCGTGGAGGAGCACGGCGACGAGCGGTGGCTGATCGTCGGGACGACCCGCGAGGCGAAGGGCGAGTACATCGTCTCGAAGACGCTGCTCGAGAGCGTTTAGAAGAGGTCGGAGAGCCGGCGGGGGCCGGCGGTGCACCGTTCGAGGTGCGGGCAGCCCTCGCAGGGCGCCCGGAGGGGCCGGGGCGGGAGTTCGCCCGCGACGACCCGTTTTGCCGCCCGGATCGCTTTGATCATCTCCCGCCGGTCGCGGGGCTGCGGCTCGACGTAGCGGCAGACGCCGCTTGCGACGTACTCGACGTAGCCGCCGGCGACGGGGCGGCCGAGGGTCTCCTTGAGGCAGGCAACGTAGCAGGCGATCCGGAGCCGATCGGTGTTGTAGACCCCGGCCTTCGGCGCGGCGCTTGACCGGGCGACGGCGAACGTGCCGTCCTCGAAGATCTTATCGACTCTCCCCCGGATGCCGAGGGTGTCGGACTCGACGCCGAGGTCGACCTGGACGGGCCGCTGCCATTTGGTCTCGCTGCAGGCGGCGATGCACTCGTCGAAGAGTTCCCTGACGTCTTCTGTTGCTTCGGGGAGGACGCAGAGGATCTCCTGCCAGATCTCCTCCGGTTCCAGGAGTTCCCCGAGGTGCGTCGAGACCTGTTTGCAGACGGTGTAGCGCGGCGACTCCGGGTGCTCCTCCGAGCGCTCGAAGTAGTAGCGCCGGGGGCAGGTGTGGCAGGCGACGACGCCGGATACCGGGATGTAGTCGGTCATTGGCAGGGTTCCGTTTGAGAGGAACTACGCCCTCCCGCTATTTAGCGGGGTATGCTCCGCACCGGCGGCGACCGCGCCAAGACCAACTCTTATGCCGGAGCGGGTCACAGAAGATGGGTATGGCAAACCGCGAGATATCGGTCAACATCCCCGGCAATCTCGACCCGGTCTACTCCAACCGCATCCAGATCGCCTACAAGGAGGACGAGTTCACGTTCCTCTTCCTGCACGAGATCCCCGGCATGAACCAGGCGCGGGGGAAGGCAATCGTCTCGATCAGCCCCCGGCACGCGAAGAACCTGGTGGAGGTGCTGGCGAAGAGCGTCGCCGACTACGAGCAGAAGTTCGGCAAGATAACCGCCCCGGAGGCCGCCGCACAGCAGGAGAGCAACGTCACCATCCGGGGGTACTCCTGAGCGGGGCCGGGTCGGCGGGCCTCCGGCAGGTGATACCTTTTTAATTCCGGACGTACAATATTCTAGGGCAGTCGCCGCTGTGGCTTAGCGGTATAGCGGCTGATTCGTAATCAGCAGGTCGGGGGTTCGATTCCCCCCAGCGGCTTTGTTTTTATTGAAGGTTTAAATCCCCTGGACAACGGTTATTCTTATTCTGCCACCTCTTAGTCTCAAGGACAATCCGCAAGTCTGTCCATGCTGCCCGGGATTTTCATTGCGTTAAGATTGTCTCTGCAGAGTGCTCGATTTGAATCCTCCTTTCAGGTAGAATATGATGCACGCTTATGTGATTAATAACTCAAAAAAGGGTTGATTTCACTTGAATGGCTCTAAAAGCATAATGTGCCCCTCTTTTCGCACACAATATCCCTTCTCAACCAGCGCGTCTATAGATATTTCAACATCTTCTGGAACCATGGCCGTTACTTCTACTGCTTCAATTATTGGGATCCAATAGTCCGCTCCGAAGATATCGTAAAGTTTGTAATAGACTTTGCGTGCATCTCCCGTTATCTGGAACAAATCTGAGACTTTTGCGGGGTTGGAAGTAATCTTTTCAGCCTTCCTGAACATCGAAAACCACAAATCTGTAGCGTACTTCGCATCTGGGGGCTCAATGTCCGGGCTTGCTCGCAATCGAGCATACGAAGAAGCTAATTTCGGTAAGGCATCTCCAACGTTTTGGTGGTATGGCCTCTGACCCGAGGAGTAATATTCCTCACGCAATTCATAGACTGCATCGTGCATCATAGCCTCAACTTTACTGGTGTATTGTGGCTTTAGAAGCAAAGAATCGAGCATGTACGCAGTAATAACTCCAGATTCTTGATCTAGCAGAGAATAGTAGTCTTTTAAGTGTTTTCGTTCCTTCACGCCTTCAAAATAAATTGGTATGTCCGATACGAGTTTTTCTGGTTGGAAAATCGCTAAATTAACCTCTCCTTCCGTTTTACGCAAATTTCGTTCTAGTTTTGAAATATAATAGTAATAGTCCGATGATGTCTTTCTGAAATCATCTGGAATCACCTTCAAAGGCTTTCGGAATAGATCCCATTGATAATTTTTGCCGAAGATGGCTGATTTAATGCCTCCAATGTCATCTTCAATCGGAGGGGATGAGAATGCAAAGAGAGATGAACAGCCAGCAATTTCCTCTACAACCTCGTCTTCTCCTGTCAATGGATATGTGAAGTACTCGATAATCTCTTCATAATCAAGGATCTTCCTTCTTTGTGCCAGAGGGGTCGGATCGAATAACTTCCATGAGTCGACTTCCTTTACGCTGATACTTTTCCTGGCAGTTCGAGGCAGGATCACAGTCTTCTCATCTATCACATTGACTTCAACGAATTGATTTTCAGGAGGAGGATGTTCAGATACGTGGTAAATTTCATTTTTGAACGTCTTTAAGAAGGGCGATGGGTTGAGGAAAAAGTAATCTCCATCTCGAGTGTCGTATTTTACGAAACCCACATTTGCGTAATTGTCATTGAAAGTGAGTTCTCTTTCAACAACCGATAGCTCAGAGCCGATGTACCGGCCGGTTAGCGGCATTAGATGGTGGATATATCCTGTCTTCTTATAAGGGGTTCGGATCTGTTTCAATGCATTCGTGTAGCCGGCAGACGTATTTTTCGACTATTGGTGGTTTGGTGGAGGCGTACGTCTTTGTGAGCAGCCCCCGGCAATCAAGATCAAAATAAGAATTTCGCCTTCCTACACGTCATACCGGCCTTTTAGAAAATCCACTCCCAGATCCTCATCCGGTAATACTTATTGATACTGATATTGGGATCCCCATCGAGCATCCTGCTCACCCTTGTCTTCATCTTATACGATTTCTTGACCTTCAGGAACGTTTTGCTGAAGAGCGTGTTGGCGGACATCACCTGGTTGAGGTAGCTGTACTGCTCCTTTATTGATTCCAGTTTCAGGCCGGCCGAGATCTCGTCGCAATCCTTCGATCCCACATCCCTGAACGTATGACAGTCCCGTATAAAGTCCGTGAAGATCTTCACTCCCTGCTCATTCCTGTTCATGGTCACAGTCAGGTTCAGTATTTTATCGGAGAATGAGATCACGAATATCAGAAAACCCAGAAACGCAATCACATTTCTCGTGTCCTGCTGATTGTGGAAGGGAAGAGACAATGAAACCAGGATGTCGGGATCTACGATGCTCAAGAACGCAATGGATGCCGAGAACAGCAGAATGGCCAACGACAGGCTGGTAGAGATCCATTTATATTTTCTATACTGGTATGCACAGACCTCCCTGGACAGGCCGGCCTTGTCCGCTAAATTGTTAACCTCATTAATGCAGTCTTCTACGGTTTTCCCGCTCATTGGAGTTCCTCGCAGTTGCAATTAATCGTCGACGAATATGTTCTGGATTCTTTCAGGTGCGCTCTATCCGGAATCAGTGTGCAGAGGCGTAGCGGCAGATCCTGCTGAGAAAAAATCGTGCAAACAAGCGGTGGAATCAATACCCCCGCCGAGGAGAAGCAGGCACCGTTTTGACATCGTCTGACCATGTAAAGAGATTAATTAATCGGATATATACGTTTCGAAACTCCTTTTGTCCTGAATCGTTCCGGAAATGCTTCTCTGCTGTATCCGGCCCGGCAGGGCTCAACCTCAACCGGCAAGCAGCCAAAAAACGGATAACCGATCCTCACCCACGTCTCTTCCGAGAACCATGGCAAACGACACCGGCACACTGGCAATCGCCATCTCCCTCCTCGGCATCGCGTTCGTGCTGCATTTCTCGGCGGCACCATACTACTTCATCGGCTCGGCGCCGACGGGGTTCGGCACCGGGACGCTCGGCCTGATGATCTGCGTCCTCGGGGTGCTTCTCGGCGGGTTTGCCGCCGCAAAGAGGGAATGAGGGCCGACCCCTCACTTCTTCGCGGCGTAGACCAGATGCACCGTCCCCTGCTCCATCGGCACGGCCTTCTGGAGTTCGAGCGCCGTCTGTCCCCCTGCCCGGCCGAAGAGTTTCTTCTCTCCTTCACCGGCGATGACCTGATAGACGATCAGGCTGATCTTATCCGCGATCCCCTCACGGATCAGGACGTCGTTTAACTCGGGACCGGAGTCCGAGACCACCCGCGTGATCCCGAACCGCTCCCCGAGTTCCCGGAGAGCCGCCCTGAGGTCTACCCGCTCCGCGCCGCACCGGATGAACGGGTACTCCCGCTCGCGGAGGTAGTCGAGGTAGTCCACCGGAGTCGCCTCCGAGACGAGGACGACGACGTCTTTCGTGTGCTCCATGTTCCGGTAGAAGTGGAGCAGGTTCTTGAGTATGCCCCTGCTGTCGACGAGGACGAAGATGGGCCGGGGGTCGTCCGGCCGGACCCCGGGCCGGTGCCGGTCGGCCTCCGTCTCGGGCTCGTTGATATCCATGAAGAGCTCGATCCCGGTCTTTGCCGTGGCCGAACCCGCGAGGACCGCCCCAGCCTCGAAGGCCAGGAGCGCACCGTAGTGCAGCCCGAGATCGACCTCAAAGCCTCGTACCGCGTGATCGAGGCTCACGCTATTGTGGATGATGACTTCCGGACACATGCAGGATGGATACGCGCGTTCGGGATATAGCCTGCGCAGGTTCGCACCCCCCGGCCGATACAGAAAGCCCTATCCCCTTTCCCGGCCGAGAACTCTTCACTGGTACCATGGAGATCCCGCCCCACATCGCCGACCGGATGGCCCGGAGGATGGCCGACCGGGAATTGCTCCTCTCGCCCCGGGCGACCCGGAATGCCGATTACCTCCGGCGATCCGGCTCCAAACCCGAAGACCCGGTCATCCGGCCGCCGTTCTTCCGGGACGCCGACCGGATCGTCCACTCGAAGGCCTACTCGCGCTACATCGACAAGACCCAGGTCTTCTACCTGGTCGAGAACGACCACATCACCCACCGCGTCCTCCACGTCCAGCTGGTCTCGAAGATCGCACGGACGATCGGGAGAGCCCTCGGCCTGAACGAGGACCTGATCGAGGCGATCGCCCTCGGCCACGACATCGGTCACGTGCCCTACGGCCACCTCGGGGAGATGTTCCTTGACGAACTCTGCACCGAGCACGGGCTCGGGGGGTTCCGGCACAACGTCCAGAGCGTCCGGTTCCTCGACGTCGTCGAGGACTGCGACCTCACGCTGCAGGTGCTGGACGGGATCCTCTGCCACAACGGCGAAGCCAACAACCATACTCTCACCGTCGAGGGCGAGGCCGACTGGGACTCGTTCGCGGAGAAACTGGCGCGGATCGAGAGCGGGGGCGACGCCCTCCCCCTCACCGCCGAGGGGTGCGTCGTCCGGTGCGCCGACAGCGTCTCCTACCTCGGCCGCGATCTGGCGGACGCCCTCGAGGTCGAGGTGATCGGTGAACGGGATCTCGAAGACTTCCCCGAGAACTGTATGGATCTCTTCGGGATTGTCGGGCGCACGAAGGAAGCGTTCTCTGATATCAACCGGAAGGTGCTTGATATCCTGATCCGCGACATCATCGCCGGGAGTTACGATGCCGACTGCATCGCCTTCTCGGCGGAGGCGTCGGCGTGCATCGGGGCCTTCAAGGACTTCAACATGCGGCACATCTACAACAACGAGAGGCTGATAAAGAACCAGAAGAAGATCCGGTTCATGTTCCGCTCCCTCTTCGACCGAATCCTTGAAGATATCGAGAACGGCCGGAAAGACTCGCCGGCCTACGAGGATCTGATCGAGGCGCCGTGGGCATCCCGTGCGTATGTCGGTGCCGCGGCGCCGGAGGAATTCGCGAGGGATTTCATCGCCGGGATGACCGACCGCTACTTCGAGTGGGTCTTCCGACAAAGCATCCTCCCGGAGAGAGTCCGGTCGAGGTACCGGGGGTGGTGAACCCCCGTGGTCGGCGGTTGATGTGGATCCGTCTGCCCATTATCTCCTGAATTCGTCCGGAAATTCTGCTTAAAACCAATAAACCAATGGATGTAACCCGATGGTTCCTCGGTATTCATATATCACTCCGGAAAAATATGTTCTATGAATAAGCGAATCCTCATTCTCGGTCTGGCTGCAGCGCTCGTCCTGACGGCCGGTTGCATGGGGCTTGGCGGCCCGAGCCCCAGGGTCGTGGAGGACTCCATGGTCACGGACATCAGCCTCTCCAAAGGGCTCGGATATAGCGTGAGCGCGGTGATACAGAACGACGGCGCCGACGGCGACGTCACCGTGACGATGAAACTGATCGATGAAGAGAAAGGTTTTGTCCGGGACGAGGCATCGACAGTGATCTCCATCCCCTCAGGGGAGACAAAGAAGGTCAGCCTCACGCTGGACGGGGACATTGGCCGGGATTACGATTACAAGATTGAACTGAACTGATCCGACCCATCCGCCGCGAGGGGCTCGCCCTTCCCGGCGGGAGTCTCGGGACACCCTCGCAAACAAAGCCTTTTTTTCGAGTTCGGCACCGCTCGCATGGTGCTGCCGGGTAGGCGTCAACGGAGATGCGGCAGGGGAAGGCGCACGCCCCCTTGACACGTGCCTGCCCGCCCCGCCGAAACATACATCGCGGCCGGCGTCGGATAATGAATGAATGAACCCCTGCTGGTCCGGAGGAGGCGTGGTACAATCCCGATGAGCCACCGGTGCCCGGCCGTCCTGGTTCACGGCTGGCGGAGCCATCCCGGCATCTGGAACCGCCTTGCCCCCGCGCTCTCGGACGCCGCGGTGCCCTTCTGGAACTTCGACCACACCGCGATGCAGGGCGCCGGAACGGAGACGATCGCCCTTGCTCTCCAGGACTACATCCACACGAAAAGGGAGGAGACCGGCTACGTTGGCCCGGTCGATGTCGTCTGCCACTCGATGGGGACGTGCATCGCCCGCTACCTCCTCGAAGTTCTCGACGGCGATGCACGGGAGGAGGACGTCCGGCAGCTCGTCGGGATCGGCCCCCCGAACAACGGCTCGGCCATGGCCGAACTCTTCAACGACCCCGAGCAGGGCTCCGAAGTGATCCGGCGGCTTATCGGGGTCTTCGTGCCGGAGGACTACGACCCCGGGGAGGACACCATCGTCCAGGAGTTCCGCCCCCGGAGCAGGACGATTGCGGCTCTCCGCCGCGCCGGAACCCGCGACGACATCGCCTACCGGATCGTCCTCGGCGCGAACCTCACCGCGACCCCGGCGTTCTTCCCGGCGTTCGGCGGGAGAACCTGGGAGTTCGCCCCGGATGGCGGGTGGCGGACGACGTATGCCGGCGACGGCATCGTTCCCCACTCCGACTCGCACCTCCCGGGTGCACTGGTGGACGTCCTCCCTGGAGACCCGGCGAACCTCGCCCGAAACCCGGAGCTCTACTGCCACACCATGCTGCCGAGAAACCCCGAGGTTGTCGCCCGCGTCAGGGACTACCTTACTCTCGCTGCAGGGCCTGGCGTGCAGACTCCGCCCAGGCATTGATCGCCCGTTCGAGATCCTCGCCGGCCTTCCGTGCCGCTTGCTGGATATGGTCGTGTCCTTCGGGCGTCCCGAAGAGGTGCTGGCCTGTACTCACCACGTTGGTGACCGCCTTCCGGACCGACTCCGATGCCTCCTGCACCCGCTCCTCGATGGTAGGGACGGCCGATTCCGGTTCCTCCTCCGGTTCGGGGGCGGGGTCGACAACCCACCGCCCCTTTTCAAAGCGACCTTCAGTCTCGCTCATATGCGTGGATGTAGGTTAGCCCTGGATAAAAACCTGGCTTTCTGCACCGCCGTGCTTCCCAGCCGGGGGGATGCGCAGGTTCATTTACCCGGAGGACTACAATGGGTGTGATATGGTCTGGGTTGCCGCCGTCGAGGCATGCGGGCGAGTTCTCTCACCGGACACCTGCCGGTTCCGGGTTGTACGGGCCGTTGCGCTTGTGCTCCTCCTCCTCCTGATCGTTCCGCTCATCCTCGGCTCCGCCTTCGGCGTCTCCCCCGCGGCCGTCCTGGCCCTCATCGGATCGACCCTCCTCCTCCAGGCGGCCGCGGCCATCGTCGGCCTCTCGCTCGGGCTGCACCCGGCGGCCGTCCTTCTCTTCCTGACGTCGGTGGCCGCTGCCGTCCTGGTCGGCATCCTCGAGGTCTGCGACCTCTTCGCCGGGCGTTCCCGGATGATCCAGGGGATTTTATCGAAGATCGATGAAAAGACGGGGAGTCTCGATTACCTGAAACGCTACGGCGCCCTGATGTTGATTCCGGTCATCTGGATCCCCGGGATCGCTCTCTATGGAACCCCGGTCGTCGCGTGGATCTTCCAGTACCCGCGGGCGGTCTCCCTCCTCTGCATGCTCGCCGGGTGGATGATCGCGATCCTCGCGGTCATGGCGGCGGCGATGGGGCTCGTCCGCCTGGCCTTCTGAGCGGGCCAGGGGGGTAAGGGTTTTATCGCCGGTAGCCGATGGGGAGCAGGGCGCCTCACCGGGGTGAGGTCCCCCTGCCGGCGCAAAATGACGGGGATGTGAAGAGATGGGGCGGGTGTATCGGGATATAACATGGACGGTCGGCAACACTCCGCTCGTCAGGCTGAACCGGATCACGGAGGGCGCTCCGTCCACCGTGGTTGCCAAACTCGAGTCGTTCAACCCGATGGGGAGCGTGAAGGACCGGATTGCCGTCGCGATGATCGAGGCCGCCGAACGGGACGGAACGATCCGGGAAGGGACGGTGATCGTCGAGCCCACCAGCGGGAACACCGGGATCGGGCTCGCGTCGGTCTGCGCCGCCCGGGGATATCGGCTCAGGCTCGTGATGCCCGAGACGATGAGCGTCGAGCGGCAGAAGACGCTCCGCGCCCTCGGGGCCGATCTGATCCTGACACCGGGCGCCGGGGGGATGGCCGGGGCGGTCCGCCGGGCGGCCGAGATCGCCGCAGAAGACCCGGACGCCTTTTTCATCCCCCAGCAGTTCGAGAACCCGGCCAACCCCGCCATACACCGGATGACGACCGCCGAGGAGATCTGGCGCGACACCGACGGAGAGGCGGATGTCCTGGTCGCGGGTGTCGGAACCGGCGGGACGATCACGGGGATCGCGGAGGCGCTGAAAGCCCGGAAGCCCTCCTTTAAGGCAATCGCCGTCGAACCCGCCGAGTCCCCGGTCATCTCCGGGGGGAAGCCCGGGCCGCACCGGATCCAGGGGATCGGGGCCGGGTTCGTGCCGCGGATCTACCGGCCGGACCTGATCGACGAGGTCGTCCGGGTCACATCGGAGGAGGCGTTCGCCATGACACGCAGGCTTGCCCGCGAGGAGGGCGTCCTCGCCGGGATATCGTCCGGTGCGGCGGCACACGCTGCCTGCGAGGTCGCACACCGGCCGGAGTTCGAGGGGAAACTGATCGTCGTGATCCTCCCGGATACCGGCGAGCGTTACCTCTCCACCGGCCTCTTCGACTGAACAGAGGTGTAAGGTTGGGGATCAGGGAGGATATCCGGACAGTCTTTGCAAAAGACCCGGCGGCCCGGTCGGCGATCGAAGTGATCTGCTGCTACCCCGGCCTCCACGCGATCTGGGCGCACCGGATCGCGCACGCCTTCTATCGCCGCAGGCTCTACTTCCCGGCCCGGTTCGTCTCCCATATCTCGCGAGCGTTGACTGGAATCGAGATCCACCCCGGTGCGAAGATCGGCCGCCGGGTCTTCATCGACCACGGCTCGGGCGTCGTGATCGGGGAGACGGCGGAGGTCGGCGACGACGTCCTGATCTATATGGGCGTGGTGCTCGGCGGCACCGCGCTCGAGCAGACGAAACGGCACCCGACCATCGAGGACGGTGTCATCATCGGGTCGGGGGCGAGCGTTCTCGGCCCCATCACCGTCGGGCGCGGAGCGAAGATCGGGGCGGGTTCGGTCGTCGTCCACCCCGTCCCCGCCGGTGCGACGGTCGTGGGCGTGCCCGGCAGGCTCGCCGGCCCGAAGTGCCAGAAGGGCCAGGAGAGACTCGACCGTGGCGACCTCCCCGATCCGATGCTCCGGGTGGTCAGCCGCATGCTTGATAGGCAGAACCGGATCGAGGAGCGGCTCCGGGCGATGGAGCGGTCGGGACTGGTCGGCGGTAAACGGCAGGAAGAGATCGCGCTCGAGGAGAGCATCCGGGCGGCGCTTAAAGAGGTGATCGACCCGGAGGTCGGGATCGACGTTGTCGATCTCGGCCTGATCAAGGGGATCACCGTCCGGGACTCCTCGGTGCTCGTGGAGATGGTCCTGACCACCGCCACCTGCCCGCTCGTCGACTACCTTACCGACCGGATCCGGCGCCGGGTGCTCGACGTGAGCGGCGTCCGGGACGTCGAGATCCGGGTGTTCGACGAGCCATGGGACTGGGACCGGTTCTTCAGCCAGAGGGATGTTCTCAGGTGATCCTGATGTCCGGATACCCCTGCCGGAGAGAGGTCCGGGACCGCTATGGTCTCACTGGAGAGAACGGTTCCTGACCACCGGCGTGCCCGGAGGCGGCACGGAGGCTCGTGATCCGTCAACCGCCCCCGCCTGAGGCCGCAGGGTTCCCCGTCCGCAATGATACCGGCGGACGGTGCCTGCCCCCGCTTTGCCCTGCAAAAGCCTTCAAGGCACAGAGCATGAGGGAGGCCCGGAGCGTCTCGTGCGGGTACTTGATGACCTCGGCAATGCTCCGACCCTCGTGTGTCAGGGCCGCGTCGTTTCAGGGGCGAACCTTTTTTCCTGCCGCACGCCAGAGATCCGGTAACCATGAACAGCGACCTGAAGGCGGCCGTCCTCGAGCGGTGCCGGAAGATGGAGATCCCGCTCGTCGGGGTCGCGAGCACGGAGCGGTGGGAGAACCCCCCGTTCCGGCCCTGGATGCCGGAGGAGTTCTACCCGCAGTCGATCTTCCCCGAGGCCCGATCGGTGATCGTCATCGGTCTTCCTGTCCACCTCCCGGTGCTTGAGACCTCACCCTCCATCTACTACCATGAACTCTACAAAACCGTCAACGCCCTGCTCGACCAGTACACCTACCGGCTCGCCTCCTACCTCAACGACTGCGGCTACCCGTCGGTCTTCGTCCCCCGCGACGGTTACGGGAGCATCGAGGTGCTCCAGAAGAACCCCATCGCCTTCTTCTCGCACCGCCACGCAGCGCTCCTCGCGGGGCTCGGGACGTTCGGCGTGAACAACACCCTCCTCACGCCGGATTACGGCCCCCGGATCAGGTTCGGCTCGGTTCTCACCGCCGCGGACCTCCCGCCCGATCCGCTGCTCACGGAGAACCTCTGCACCCGGTGCATGCTCTGCGTCGAGGCCTGCCCCGTAGGCGCGCTCGACGAGCGGGACTACCCCGAGGGCCTCACCGACAAGGCGGCCTGCGCGGAGAACAGCGCCGAACTCGCCCGGCGCCACATCTCTCCCTGCGGGATCTGCATCAAAGTCTGCCCGATCGGGGATGACCGACGTCACTACGGGCACAGTACCGCTGCAGGTGACGGGGATCCGCGCTACCGGCGCGCCAGGGAACACGTGCAGAGATGCGGCGGGCTGTAAACCCGCCAAAAAAAGATTATTCTCTTCTTACTCTGCCCATCAACTGATCCATGAGTTCCGGCGCCCGGTCGCGCATGCCGAACCCGACGATGATGGCGATCGCCGCGCCGATGCCGATCCCGACTCCCCAGGCTATCGGGACGACGAAGACGTAGATGATCGAGAGGTCGAGCATGAGCTGCTGGAGCGCGAGGATGGCGACGACGAAGTAGAGGAAGGCTCGTAACAGCATCGCGATCAGTCCGAAGCCCTGGATGCTCTGCGTCTCCCCCATGTTCTGGAGTAGGTCCAACAGCCAGTCGATCAGGATGAACCCGGCGACCAGGATGATGAGGAACGCGACGACGTTCGGGATGTAGGCTACGATGGCCGCGACCGCTGCTGTCAGGGCCGGGATCTGCAGGACGCTGACCGCCGTGAGGATTGCGATGAGGTAGATGAACCAGCGGACGATGAGGTCGAAGAGGCGGCTTATGTTCATCGTGGAACGTTCGATCTGCTGGCCGACCGACGTCTTCCGGAGCGCGTCGTCGACGCCGATCCGGTCGAGAACTCCGGCAACGACCCTCCCAAGGATGCGTCCGAGGATCCAGCCGATGATCAGGATGACGATCGCTGCAATGAGGTTTGGCAAAAACAGAATGACGTTACGGGCCAGTTCTTGAACCGGCTCTAACACCTGAGCCGAAAGGTCTCCATTTGTCACGGTATATCACCGGGAGAAGGATCTAGGAGGTACTATATATACCTTAATGCCCCGGCCACCCGGGGAGCGCGGGGAGACCGTAGCCAGGGGAGTGCGACGGGCGTGAGCACCGCCAGGTGCGAGCACCCGGAGTTTGAGCCCCGATAGGTGCAAGCGCCTTCTCAGAAAGGGGGGGTGACGGAGAGGTTACTCCTGAGCCCCGGCCGCTGCTATCGCCCGGGATCGCCCGGTGAAGCGGTACATCAGCGCGAGGATCGCCGGCATGACGACGATTGCGCCCACGAGCGAGAACCCGACCGATATGACCGTCACGATCCCGAAGTTGCTGATGATGTTGAACGTCGAGAACGTGAGCGCCGAGAACCCGAAGACCGTCGTCAGCCCCGATACCGTGATGGCCGTCCCGATCTTCTGCACGGCGGTCTGAATTGCATCGAGGAACTCCATGCCCCGGGCGAGTTCCTCCTCACACCGCTCCATGATCAGGATGGTGTACTCGGACGCGACGCCGATCGTCATCGAACCGAGGACGGCGGTCAGCGGTGTATATTCGAGGCCGAGGAGGTACATGATCGCGCCGTTCCAGCCCACGATGAAGACGATCGGAATGACCGGCGAGACGGCGCCGAACTTCCGGTAGACGAGAATCAGGAAGCCGAGGATGAAGGCGAACCCGAGCAGGGTCATATACACCCTGGACTCGCTGATGTCGTCCATGACGGCGGCAAACATCTCCATCTGGCCGGTGATCTTCACCGTCACGCCGGCCGGCGGGTTGTTCCACGCGACGTCGCTCTGTACCCTCTCGACGAGGCCGCGGGCGACGCTCATCTCCATATCAACCGTCGAAAACTCGAGCACCGCTTCCAGATTCCCGTTGAGGTAGCGTTTCAGGGTCGATTCCGGGATCCGGGCAATGACGTTGTCGACCTCCCTCTCGGTCGAGGGGAGTACCCCGTTGTTGTACTCGCGGACCAGGGTCGCGATGCTCGTGACGCCCGTGATCTTGTCATTATGCTCCTGCTCGTAGACCCCGAACCGATCTATCCAGGCGAGCGTCTCCGGAGAGAGTACGTCGTCCGCGAGCACGATGACGGGGATGGTGCTCGTCGAACCCATGACCCGGGTGAGTTTTTCGAGGGAAAGAAGGGCGGGCATATCGCCGGGGACGAAGGTCTTCTCGTCCGCGCTGACGGGGACGCTCTGGTCGAGGTAGAACCCTCCTGCCGCCACAACCGCAAAGAGCATGATGACGGGGATCGGGTATTTTGCGACGGTGTAGGCGAGCCGCCCGAGAAGACGGTCGTATCGCTCGATGGTGGATTCTCCCTTCGCCGGTTCGGTTCCGGCGGCTGCGGCCTCCTTCCTCGGCCGATAACGGGTGACGATCGCAAAGACCGGGACGATGATCAGCGCCGCGATGTAGCAGGAGACGACCCCGATGGTGCAGACCATCCCGAAATCGGCCACCATCGGTACCGGCGCAAAGAACATCGCGATGAACCCGAGCGCCGTCGCCGACATCGCGATCAGGATCGACGGCCCCATCTGGGTAACGGTGGCCCATACGGCCTCTGCAGTCGGTTTGCTCTGAATCTCCTCGTCGAACCGTGCGTGGAGCTGGATCGCGTAATCGATCCCGATCCCGATGAGTACCGGGAACGCCCCGACCACCACCATGCTGATGGGAATGCCGAAGAGACCCATGAACCCGAAGGTCATGATCAGCCCCACGGCCACGATCCCGACCGGGAGAAGGCGGTAGCGAACGTGGGAGAAGAGGAGCATCACCGCGAGAACCATCAAGATCATGGCCACCAGGATCAGCATGCCCGTCTCGGATCCCATCGCCTCGCCCATCTCCAGCGAGAACGCAGGGTTGCCGGATACCGTGACCGTGAGCCCTGCTGGGGGCTCCGATATGGCGATGATGGACTTGATGCTCCCGACAACCTGTTGCTGCGCCTCCATGGAGACCCCCGGTTCGAGGTTGATGACGCTGATCGTCATCAGGTCAGAGGGCAGCATCCTCTCGACCATCTCGGGTGGAGCCTGGCCGATGATCGCATCGATCTCAGCCTTGGACGACGGGAGGGTGCCGTCGTTCGCCTGTTTCAGGAGGTCGACGACGCCGGAGACGGAATCTACGTAGCGTTCGTTCCTGAGGTCTTCCTGGAGATGGTCGATGTACCCGAGAATCTCCGGACTCCGGACGCTGTCCGTCTCGTAGATGAGCATGATCGCGTCGGAGCCGTAGGTCTCGACGTAGTGGGCGAGGAGCGCGCCGCGGGGGGTGCTCTTGTCCAGGTAGGCGTCGTCACCGGTCTCCATCGAGACCATCGAGAGCCCGAAGCACGCCAGGATGAATATGGCGGCGGCGACCCCGACGACGGTCCAGGTACGGTTGTTGATCGCGGCGGCAAGCCACTCGTAGGGGTTCTTCATACGTGCTCCTCCGCCGCCTTCTCCCCGTACTCCCCGATGATCGCAATGGTCACCGCGTGAGCAATCTCGCCATCGCTCCTGCCGGCGGGCTCGATCCCGTAATCTTTTGCCATGTCCCGGAGTCTTGCGGGGTTGAGGATCCGGTAGCCGTGGCCGCCCTCCCCGGATGTAACCATTGTCATGAGGACGGACGAGAGCAGGGACGCTGCGGACTCTTCATCCATGGCGAGACGGTGCAACAGGGCTACAGCCCGCCGGCAGTCCGGCGGGGGGATGAATCCCGCCTCGATCCAGACCTGGTCGGTCTCCTCGATACGCGGCTCTTTGCAGGATTTTTTGCGATAAACCGGTCTTCTGCACGGTGATTCCCGGGAACCCCGGCAGGATCCGGTATTACAGGTGGTTGCGCAGTTCACGTCTCTCCTCGTGATAAGTGACTCTCTTGCTGGAGGTAGTGTTTTTAAGGGACAGGATATGAACCTGCTGCAACTCCGGCGGGGACAGGTTCTGCGATCTGCATGTCTACACCGGTATCGGCGACGGCGGGAACCTGAACGAAGTTCTCCACCTCATCTCCACTTACAAAGAGGTACGAAATGTCATCTTCAAGGAGGCCATTTTCTCCGGGAACGGGGCGCTCCCGGGCCTCAACGCCGGAGGCAGAGAGAACTTTTGATTGCGGCGAGGCGCCGTGGCTGCTACGAGTATCCCCAAAAGATCATGCGCCAGCGGTTCGCGTTCGCGGGAAAACCGGGCACCAGCAAGGCCGCTGCGATCGAGTACCTGCGAAAGGCAGAGGCTGCCCGTTGCCCGGGAGACGGGTGGTTCGGGCGACGGCTCAGCCACACCCGGCCCCCGCTCGTCCGTTGCCGCTGGATACGCTCCAGGGCCTGCCGGCGATGGTTCTCCCGGTTTTCGGAGGGAAGATACATGCGAGCATCTGTTCTGGTGGTATCGCTCTTCTATGCTGCTCCCGTTCGTCCTTGCGGAACGGCCTTCTTCCGAAGGTGAGTATGCCCGGCCGGGCGCCCCGGCACGTTCTGCAGGGCCCGAATCACAGACGGTGTGACTCCGGTTTCTGGCAGGAGGCTGCTCCGGTGAAGGGCAGCCTTGCGAGGAGAGTCGAACCCTCTCTCGCCGGTATATCCGTATCTCGTCGCAACTCATAAGTGTGTTGCAACCAAACAGAGGTGCAATGGTTGCCGAAATAGTTCCCGGGCTCCGGGCTCTCGGGATGAACGAATACGAGGCAAGCGTCTACTCCACGCTCGTCGGGCTGCAGAAGGCAACCGCACGAGACATCCACGAGGCAAGCGGAGTCCCCCGGGGACGGATCTACGAGATCTTAAACGACCTTGCCCGGCGGGGCTTCATCGCAGTTGAGGAGGGATCCCCCACCTCCTACTACGTGCTCGAGATCGACGTGGTCTTCGACCGGCTCAAAGAAGACTACATCCAGACCCTCGACGAGACCCGCGAGGCGCTCAAGAGCCTCTCGGTCAAACCGCGTCTCCCGCCCGACTCGTTCTTCATCCTCAGGAGCGGCTGGGCAATCGAGAACCATCTCTCCTCGCTCTTCCGCCGGGTAAAGAAGAGCATGGTGATCCTCTGCTACGATCCGACGTTTCTCCGGAAGCATTATGCGGCCATCAAACCGCTCAAGCGCAAGATCGACCTCTACGTGGTCGTACGGAAGAAGGAAGATTATGTCGACATCCGGCTTCCGATCTATGAGGCCAGGGGAGCCGTGCTCGAACTCCTCGAGACCCCGGCGGTGAACGAGTCCGTGATGGGCTTGAGGAAGGATGAGTGCTCCATACTGGTCGACGGCCGTGACTTCTTCGTCATCGCCACCGCGGGATCCGGGCGGCACGCGGTGATCGGATCGGATATGCCGCTCATCGGTTACATGCAGAAGACGATCGTCGAGCGGCTCACCGGGGCGTGAGGAGCACGAGCGGTGACCTGCCCGGATAACCGCCTTCACGGTGGCTTCTCGTTCTGCCTGTCGGGGACGCGGACTACCTTTAGCCGTTCGCGAAGTGCCGGCATGTCGGAACGTGCCGTTACCCAGACGATCTCAAGGCTGACGCCGAAGTAGTGATGAATAAGTTTGTCCCGCATTCCAGCGATGAAGCGTCACGGGACTTCAGGATATTGTTCTTTGAACGGTCCCGGGAGGTTCTTAACCGCCTCTCCGAGGATCTCCAGGTTTCTTGTGACTGCGTCCTGTGTCTTTGTGTCGGCGAGAAACTCACCGTAGGTCATGCCTGTGGTATACCGGAGGATGCGTTCGACAGCCTCGGTGATGTCGCTGCAGAGGAGGCGGATCTCCGAGCGTTCAGGCATACGCAACCTCGGCGGCTACCCGCTCACGGATAAGTGGCTTAAGGGCGTCAGGCGTCACCAGGTCGACGGGAGCGCCGAGGCGGAGCGAGAGATACTCTTCGAGTTCGACGAAGGTGAAGAACCCGATCGGCCGGGAGAACTCGACGAGGATGTCGATGTCGCTTGTCTCGGTCTGCTCGCCACGTGCGACCGAGCCGAAGATACCGATCCGGCTGACTGAGAACCGCGTGGAGAGTTCATCCCTGAGCCGTTGCAGAATCGCGAAGACCTCTTCCCGGGACGGCATGGTTACTGGTATTCTGTCAGGGAGGCATTAATGAGTTGCTGCAAGAGGGGAGGGCGGCCGGCCGCCGCCGCCCCCTTACGCGCTCTCCGGGTTCACGACCCGCCCTGCAAAGAGGATCGTGCCGGTATCCTCCTCGACGATGAGGAAGACGAACGGGTGGTCCGCCCGGAAGACGGGCGTTGTGTCCCCGCCGGGCGCGCTCTTTATGTTCATGACGACGCCGGTCGCCGCCGCGGCCTCGGTGCCCTCCTCGTTCACGTCGACGAATGCCTTGTGGACGACCTCGCTGATGAAGAGCATGTCAGTGCCGTCCATCCCCGAGAAGTCGGCATCGCCGGAGAACGCCGTCGGCATCCCCATCGCGGCGAGCGCCTGTGGGAGGCTGTACGTCGTCTCAAGCGTGAACTTCGGGAAGACGACCCTGACGCGCCGGTCGGCGAGCGATTCCCGGAGTTCGGCGAGTGTCCCCGCATCCAGCGCCTCCTCTGCCGCCGTCAGGTTGTCATCCCGCGGGAGGAGGACGAGCATCGAGAGTTCGGTTCCGTTCCCGTGCGCATACGGCATCCTGAGCGCCTGGAGGGTTCCGGTCTCCGCGTACCCGTAGATTGCATCCTCGTCTGTCCGGTGCATCATCGGTACCCGCACCGTCTCGCCCGGAGCGACCTTGAACTCCTCATCGGTCGTCTCGGCTGGGTCGAACTGCTTGACCCAGGTGCCCTTGAAGTAGATCGCGTTCGTGATCACGAGCCGGGTCATCGGGTTGACCGAGCCGGGCGGGAGGAGGTCGCGGATCTTATTCTCGGTCTTCTCCTCTACCCAGCGGTTGATCGTCTCGCGGGACGTTTCGGTATCGCCGATGAAGTCGAGGTTCGTGACGTTCGCCCCGTACCGCCGGGCGGCCGTATCGACGTATCCCGGGAGGAACGGGTATGTCTCCTCCGCCCAGAGGGCGTTTGCGGTGCGGAGGGTGTAGGTCTCGTCCCCGTCGTTCAGGACGGCGTCGAGCCCGGCAAACCCTGCCCGCCGGAGGGTCTCGTTCTGTGGCAGGTGGAGCACCGACCCGATCTCGTCGGCGGTCGTGCCCCGGGCGCCCTCGTAGGTGATCGCGAGGGCCGAGGAGATGCTGTAGGGCGAGAAGAAGATGTTCTTGCCCGCATTCCCCGGGTCGCTCGCGAGGTGCCGGTAGAGGTCGGCCGCGAACCGGTTGTTCCCCGCCGAGACGTTGCCTGTGCCTTCCGCAACCGGCCCCGGCGTCTCCTGCCCGGCGGGAGGGGCCGACTGCCCGGACGTGGTTTGCGGCGTATCGGTGCACCCGGCAACGATGCAGCCGATCACGATGAGGCCTGCGAGAAGCAGCAGGCCGCTGATCCTTCTGTTCATGGTCTGCGATATGGTGTCTCGCTTAATTATACCTGGCGTTAACGACGAAATTTTTCGAAGCCTCGCCGGGCAGATGGCTTATTCCTCAAAGTGGTAACTTTCCGATGTATTCTCTCTCGAGTTCGGCACGGTGTTCCGGCGTCCCGACCGGTGCGTGCCCCGGGATGGGCTTCCCTTCGGCGTACGCAAGGTAAATCGCACTGTTGATGAACCCGATATGGGTGAACGCCTGGGGGAAGTTGCCCAGGAACGCCCCCGTCGCCGGGTCGAACTGCTCGGGGTAGAGTCCCACGTGGTTTGCGCGCTCGACCATCTGCTCAAAGATCGTCCGTGCCTCCCCGATCCGGCCGGAGAGCGCGAGAACGTCGATGAGCCAGAAGGTGCAGAGCCCGAACGCCCCCTCCTTGCCTGGAAGGTTGTCGTCGGATCGGTAACGGTAGACAAGACCGTTCTCCATCAGCCCTTCCATCGTCGCATCGATCGTCCCCTGCACACGTTCGTCGTCGAACGGAAGAAGTTCGAGGAGCGGGATGCGGAGATTGGCCGCATCCAGGTCTTTTGACCCGTAAGACTGGACGAACGCTCCTATCTCGGGGTCGTAACCCTTCTCGATGACCTCACGCATGATCGCGGCAGCGTTCCGCGCCCACCGATCCCGATCGCCCGGGAGGCCGTATCGGTCGGCGAGATGAACCGCCCGGTCGAGCGCCACCCAGAGCATCGCCTTTGAGTAGACGTAGTGGCGCAGCTCGCCCCGGATCTCCCATATCCCGTAGTCCGGCTCTCTCCAGAGGCTGCACGCCTCGTCGGCAACCCGGGTAAGAAACGCCGTCCCCCTCTCCGAGGGTTCGTATCCCCGCCGGTAGAGTTCGTATGCGGTGTTGAGGAGCTCGCCGTAGATCTCGAGTTGCAGCTGGTCGGAGGCGCCGTTCCCGATCCTGACTGGGCGCGAGCGCCGGTAGCCTTCGAGGTGGGAGAGTTCCTTCTCGCTCAATGCGAACCACCCGTGGGTGCCGTACATGATCCGGAGCCCGCGCCCTTCCCCAACATGCATCTCCGAGACCCGTTCCATCCAGGAGAGGAGTTCGATCGCCTCCGCCTCGTGCCCGAGAGCAATCAGCGCCTGTGCCGTCATGGCTGAATCGCGGATCCAGGCGAAGCGGTAGTCCCAGTTCCGCACTCCGCCGATCTCCTCGGGGAGCGACGTCGTCGGCGCGGCGGTGATCGCTCCCGTCGCGGCGTTCGTCAGCAGTTTGAGGACGAGTTCCGATCTGACGAGCAGGGGGAGCAGGCCGTCCGCCCATTCTTCGTTGTGGAGGGGCTCGCTCCCGTGAGCCCACGCCTGCCAGACCTCTCCTGTCTTCTCTACGATGGCCTCCGCCTGCTCCGGCACGTAGGTCAGGTCTTCGGTTCCCCACCGTGCGATCAGGACGCGCCGTTCTCCTGCCCGCATTGGGAACGCCGCCAGGAGGGTATGGCCGTCCGCCTCCTCGGCCACCTCGCCCTCTTGTGTGCCGAAGAGAGTCATGTCGTCCCTTCCGTCGGTTGCCATCCAGCCGTTTGGGACACGCTCGATCTCGGTCGTCCCCCGGGCATAATCGAACCGGGGCGACCACTCCACCGCCACCTCCACGGCGCCCTCCTCGCAGTCGAGGATACGGTAGAGCTCGGGCGGGGCGAACGACCCCCCGCGTCCCCTGATGCTCCCAAACAGCGGCATCAGGTCGGTCACCACGAGCGTCCCCGCTTCATTGGAGAACCTGGTCACGAGGATGTTGGTGTCCTCGATGTACTGCTGTCTCCCCCGTTCTACCTCCGGGACGGAGACCCGAAACCTGCCGCCGAGCCGGGCGTCGAGCAGTGCGGCAAAGACGCTTGTCCGGTCGAGGTAGGGGTAGCAGCACCAGTCGATAGAGCCGTCCGTTCCGACGAGCGCCGCCGTCCGGAGGTTCCCGATGACGGCGTAGTCGGCGATGGGTTTGTAGCCTTCGTCCCGCATACGGTCACCCGGTCAGCGCGGGGAGAACCTCGCGCCCGAAGTCCTCGATGAACTCGACCTGGCCCCGGTTCACGTTGTGGAGGAAAAGGTGCGAAAAACCGAGATCGATGTCGTCGTTGAGCCACCGGAGATGCTCCTCCAGGTCGGCCGAGACACGGATCTTTCCAAAGACCTTTGCAGGTTCGGCGAACTCCCCCATCGCCTCGAACTCTCCCGGCTCCCGGAGGGTCTCGAGCACCGTCGCCGGAAAGACGTTCGCCCGCCACTGATCCCATGCGCCGGTTCGCGCCTCGTCGTCGTCCCGCGCGTAGGAGAGATCTACCTTGAGGTGCATCGGTTTTCCCTCCCCTCCCCCGCGGCGGAACGCCCCGGCGACCTCTGCGAGTTCGCGTTTCGGCATCGCGACGGTGATGAGGCCGTCCGCCCATCCGCCGACCCATTCCGCGGTCGCAGGCGTCAGGGCCGCGCCGACGAGAAGCGGCGGTTCGGGCGGCCGGGTGTAGAGGCGTGCCGAGACAGTTCTGACCGGGACGTCGGCCGTGACCGTCTCCCCCGCCCAGAGCCTTCTGATGATGGTGGCGGACGCGAGAAGCCGGTCGTTTCGCTCCTGCTTCTCCGGCCAGACCTCGCCCGCGATGCTCTCGTTGAGGGCCTGGCCGCTCCCGACGGCTACCCAGAACCGGCCGGGGAACATCTCGGCGAGCGTCGCCGCCGCCTGGGCAATGATTGCCGGGTGGTAGCGGTAGCCCGGGGCACAGACCACCCCTGCCGGAAGGGCGGTCGCCTGGAGCGCCGCGCCGAGCCATGACCAGGCAAACCCGCTCTCCCCCTGGGCGGGAGTCCAGGGGTTGAAGTGGTCGGAGGAGAGGATGCCGCGAAATCCGGCTGTCTCAGCACGTTTCGCAAGATCCAGCAGCAACCCGGGAGGAAACTGCTCGTGCGATGCGTGATATCCTACCGTCACCGTTGATTCTGCCATTGATGCCGCCTCCGTGCCGGTTCTTCCCGCGAACCGGTGGGCAGACTGGAGGTGAGGATACTTAAAACGTACCTGCCGCCCGCACCTCCGGCGACAGATTCTCATGTCCGATCGATAACGCTTCCGTTCGGGCCGATGCGATGGCCGGGATATACCCGTTCGTCTTCCGAATCAGGAGCAGCCGTCACCTCTCCTACCCGGGGCGCGGGGGGTTCAGGCCGGTCCCAGGAACTCGATGTAGATATAGTAGGCCGAGAAGGCCGCAAAGAATACGCCCACGGCAAACGTCAGGATGGTGACGAAGAAGGACGGGCGGAACTCGACCGGGAGCATCCGCCGGTTCAGGTAGATCGTCATGAAGGCGACCACCGGGATCTGGATCGCCTCGATGATCCCTGCGATGGCAAGAGCGGTCACCGGTTCGAGCCGCACGATAACCAGGATGAGCGGCAGGATCCCCATCAGCCCGAGCAGGTAGACGTAGCGGTAGAACCGCATCGAGACCCATCGCCCGGCCGCCTTCACCTGCCGGGCGATGAAGATCGACCCCTGGCCGAGCATCCTGGTCCAGCCGTCGAGGTTGGCGACGAGGGTGCTCCAGAAGGCGAAGAACGCGGCAAGGATCATCAACCAGGCGCCCGGTGGCCCCCAGACGTCCCCGAGGAGCACCGAGAGGACCGCCGTCACCTCGGGCCCTTCGGGGAGAAGGCCCTCCGGCCGGAGGAGTTCGGTTCCCAGGATGAGGAGCGCGACGAGCAGGAGGAGGACGATGCCCGCAGCGACGGTCGTGGATATGGTCATGAGCCGGAGCCAGCCCCGCATGTAGTCCTTCTCGCCCCGGGGGAGGTGCGCGATCTCCGGCAGGCCCTCCTCCTCGATGACCCGCTCCTCCCCGCCTTGCCTGTGGACGGTGTAATAGGCGGAGCCGTACCCCCGGGCGGTGAGCCAGTAGGAGTACCAGACGAGACCCGCAGCCCCGGACATCACGAACCCGAGCCACGGGAGGAGTTCGGCGAACTCGACGTCGGGGGGAAGGGTCGGCGCGAGGCCGGCGGCGAGCGGCACGATGCCGGGGAAGACGATACCGGCGGTGGTCACCAGGGCGACGATGATCGCGAGTGCCATCACGATGGATGTCCGTTCAACACCCTGGTATCTGCCGAAGAAGACGAGGAGGATGGAGACCAGGAGGACTATGGCCGCCCATACCGTGAAACTCCCGGGAAGGGCGATGATGATCGCGGAACTCGCGGCCCCCGCCATCCCGGTGATGGTCGTGACCGCAACCAGGAGCTGGGGGATCACGATGACCCAGACGCCCCAGTTCGCCGGCCCGGGGAGGTTCTTGATCCCCTGCAGGAGCGAGCCTCCCGTCACGACCGCGTAACGCCCGATCTCGATCGAGAGCACCGTCTTTAAAAATATCGCAAGGATGAGCGCCCAGAGGACGGAGTAGCCGTAGAGGGAGGCGATTCTCGGGGTGAAGAGGAGTTCTCCGGTCGCGATGGCGGAGATCATCCAGATGATCGCGGGCCCCATCCATGCAAGGGCCTCCCGTCCTCTGGGGGCCGGGGGGACAATGGTCCGGTCTTCGTCTGCCATGGGCATTCTGCCCTGCAGGGTCCGGGCATACATAAGTCTTGCCGCGGTGACCTGACCCGCGGAGGCCGGGCCCGGTGGGAAAAAGTGGGGTTGTTCTCAGGCGGCGGCTGCGGGCTGTCCCGGAGAAGTGCCGTCGGAGAGCCGCTTGATGAAGAGCCGGGCCCAGATGTATGCAACGATACCGCCGGCGACCTGCCAGCACCTGGGTAGCTGCGGCATATCCGGGACAGGTCGGCGACTGATGTATACCGGGGCGATCCGGCTACGTGATCACTGCTGCCCGAGATTCTGATACGCCCACTCTACAGCCTCAATGAACTCCCGATACCCTGTTTCATCTATCAGGGCGCGGAGTGGAATCCTGGGGAGAGGGGGATGTCCATCACCAGGTACCTGAACACCGGGGATCGCGTTGAGCATACGGAAGAACTCTCGAAGCGTCTTTTCGTCGGTGAACGAGCCCCTGCAGATCAGCCTCATACTCGTAGAGCGTCTCCTCATTGGTACCAGAGTGTCGTCTTCTGAGACGAGATAAACAGGATCGCTCATGTATCTCCCTTCTAGGTGGACGTATCTCTGGGCTGCTCTGGTTATTGCTGAACTGAGTGTTGCAGGGCTATTGCGTGTGCCTGTCCGCCCTGTAGAATAGCGTTAGTGCTTGATACCTGAAGGTGCCGAATTGTTTGAGAGGAGAGACCCCTTCCCATCCCTCAAAAAGAGTTATCACACCATCTGCTCGCGGGCAACGCCCTTTCCCGCAAGAATGTCCCGTAAATGCTCTCGGCCGCTCGGCTCCGGGATCTCCCGCCCTTCTTCCCGGGCGGTTTCGAGCCAGAGGTCGATAGCCACCTTTACTTCGCGGAGTGCCTCCTCTTCGGTCTCGCCGAACGCGGAGCAGCCGGGAAGCTCCGGGACGACGGCGATGAACCCCTCGTCCTCGTCGCTGAAGAAGATCTCAATCGCGTATTTATGCGGCATCTTCGCCCTCCAACAGAGTATAGTGCTCAATGATCTTAAGAAGTTGTCTTACCTGGTACGGCTTTGCTTTACCCTTCACGTTCTGGAAGTTGAGGATCTCAGGAATCCCGTCGCGCATGTAAACAATGTGACTGCCTTTCCCGCCCTTCCGGTGAAACCCAAAGGTCTCCGCCGCACGGCAGAGGTCTTCGAACCGCACGTTCTTCGGGTTGTGCTTCAGATGCTCGTAGATTTCACGCCGGTTCATGCGGAGCACCCTTGCAGTTCACCTCGCCTGATCTTCTCCTCGATCAACTCGTTCTGCAGCATCCGCACGAGCTCCAGGTTCTTGAGCACGCCCTTGCTTATCGCCTCCTGCGTATCCACCCCGTCGCAGCGGTGGAGTTTGTCTGGTATATGGGTGAACTCGAAGACCTCGCGGTCGCGCAAGAGCGTCTGGTCGTAGCGATGAGTCTCTCTGCCTCATGTGTAAGCAATTAGAGAGCGGTTATATGAACCCGCGCCGTGGTCAGGGTGAAAGTGAACAAGTACATCTAGCAGCACCCCTGGCATGGTGTATGACAATTTTACGGCGCAATACCCGGGATCGGAGAATCCTGCCGATGTTCGACAGTCTTTGAAGGCTATTTGGAGGGCCTGGATGGATAGGCGTTCTTGAGGAATAGCCGATTCAAACTAATCCAGGCAGCAGATGCTTATATCTCCTGCAGAAATCACGGTAAGCAGTTGTGAGGGAAATAAGAAGGCCAGGGCCGAGATTCGAACCCGGGTCGAGGGATCCACAGTCCCTTAGGATAACCGACTACCCCACCCTGGCAAGGTACTCATTATAGTTGGTAGTCGGATTTGATTAAGGTATCTCTTCACTGTGCCGGCATCAGACGCCGTCTCGGGGGTCACGGACACACGGCTGGCCAGAGGGCGGGAGCGTTGAGCACCCTCAGGTGAGAGTAGCGACGTTCCGCCGGGAACAAAGCTCGAGCACCCCCGGGTGCGAGCGTCCGGAGCATGAGAAGACCGAAGATCTTCGGGGAACGACAGATGGAACATCCAGAGTTTGAGCGCCGAAGGTGTGAATCGGCGAGGTGAATTATTAATAGACGCCATGTTCTATAACGTACCAGTGTTCCGGGCGCCGAGCGACGCCCCGGGGGTAGGGGAATCACCCCGACTCTGGTGTGATTCAGGAAAAGCGACCAATATCTCGGGATTTTTTCGGGTTTATTCGTCCATACAGTATATACCGGAAGGTGATTATCATGGCAAAGGAATCAACGATCAGGACCCCCATCGTCTGCGTGATGGGCCACGTAGATCACGGCAAGACATCGCTCCTTGACCGGATCCGGGGCTCGTCCGTGGTATCTACCGAAGAAGGCGCGATTACACAGCATATCGGCGCCACACTTGTTCCCATCGATGCAGTCACCCGCATGGGCGGGGCCCTGAGCAAGATCAGCGTCAATGTCCCGGGCCTCCTCTTCATCGACACCCCCGGGCACCACGCCTTCACCACCCTTCGTGCGCGCGGCGGGGCGCTTGCCGACATGGCGATCGTCGTGGTGGACATCAACGAGGGCTTCCGCCCACAGACGATCGAGGCGCTCCAGATCCTGCGCAACTACAAGACGCCGTTCGTCATCGCGGCAAACAAGGTCGACCGCATCCACGGCTGGCGCGTCCAGGAGAATCAGCCGTTCTTGAAGACGTTTGCGCAGCAGAACGAGCGCGTCCAGGGTATGGTCGAGACGAAGGTGTATGAACTCGTCGGCAAACTCTCCGACCTCGGGTTCAACTCCGAGCGGTTCGACCGGGTCTCGGACTTCGCGCGAAACATCTGCATCGTCCCGACGAGCGCCATCACCGGGGAAGGCCTTCCCGACATCCTCATGGTTCTGATCGGGCTTGCCCAGCGCTACATGACCGAGAGCCTCAAGGTCAGCGCCGAAGGTCCCGGCGCCGGCACCGTGCTCGAGGTGAAGGAGGAGCGGGGGCTCGGGATGACGCTTGATCTGATCCTCTACGACGGCACCCTCAAGGTCGGGGACGAGATCGTCGTCGCGGGGAACGACCAGATCATCGAGACGAAAGTGCGCTCCCTCTTAAAGCCCCGCCCGATGAGCGAGATCCTGATCGAGGAGCGGTTCGAGCGCGTCAAGTCCATCACCGCCGCAGCGGGTATCAAGGTCGCCGCCCCGAAACTCGACGGGGTCATCGCGGGCTCCCCTCTCCGCGTCGTCCGCGGCGGCAACCGGGACGAGGTGATTGAGCGCGTTCGCCACGAGGTTCAGGACATCGAGGTGAACCTCTCCGATGTCGGCGTCATCATCCGGGCGGACACCATCGGTGCCCTCGAAGCGCTCTCGAAGGAACTCGAAAGTCACCAGATCCAGGTGATGCGGGCGACCGTGGGGCCGGTCACCCGCCATGACGTCATCGAGGCGGGAACGATCAAAGACCCCCTCTACAGCGCGCTCATCGCCTTCAACACCCCCGTCCTGCCGGACGCAGTCGACGCCCTTGCGGATTCGGCGATGTCCCACGTCAGCATATTCGAGGGCGGGGTCATCTACCAGCTCATCGACGACTACGTCGAGTGGAGCGACGAGAAGAAGCAGGAGTTCGAACGGCAGAAGTTCGAGAAGGTGATCATGCCCGCCAAGATCCGGATCCTCCCGAACTGCGTCTTCCGGCAGAGCAACCCGGCGGTGGTCGGTGTTCGGATCCTCGGCGGGAAACTCCAGAGCGGGGTCGATCTCGCCCTCCCGAACGGCAAAAAGGTCGGTCGCATCAAGCAGATCCAGGCGAAGAACGAGTCGGTTCAGGAGGCCGAGGCGGGCAAGGAGGTGGCGATCTCGATCGAAGGGCCGACGGTCGGCCGCCAGATCAACGTCGACGACGACCTCTACGTGGATATCCCGGAGCGGCACGTGAAGGTGATCGAGCGGGAGATGTTCGATCACTTAAGCCCGAGTCTGCGCGAGACCCTGGAGGAGTTCACCACCCTTAAGCGCCGGGAAGACCCCTTCTGGGGGAAGTGACCCGTTCGGGGAACGTGCGGGTCTCTCCCGCTCGCCCCCCTCCAACCCTGCAGAGGTAGTCTTTTAATACCATATTCTCAAATTGTATAGGTACCTTCGAAGGAGTCGTCAACATGGCAGATTTCAAAATCATCCTATCAGACCCGGAGACCGGGCGTTCATATAAGATCGATGCGACCGGCCCCACCGCCGGAGCATTCATCGGCAAGCGCATCAGCGACGAGATCAACGGGGACATCCTCGGCTTTGCGGGCTACACGATCCGGATCACCGGCGCTACGGACAAGACCGGTATTCCCTCACGCCGCGACCTTCCCGGCCCATCCCGGAGAAGGCTCCTCCTCTCCAAGGGTGTCGGGTTCCACCCGGCCATGGACGGGGAACGCCGCAGGAAGTCGGTGCGGGGCAACGAGATCAGCGCCGACACCGTCCAGATCAACGCCGCCGTGAAGCAGAGCGGTGCAAAGCCCCTGGCAGAATACTTCAGCCAGCCCGAGGCGGCGGCTGAATAAATCCGCCCCCGATCTTTTCTAAAACGCTATTTTCCCGGGTCGATCCGCCCGTATTTCCTGTCGTTCTACCGGCCGCGCCAGGGTTCGCTGAGCGTCGCCGTGAGCCGTGCCGTCCCCTTGCCGGCCTCGTCCGGTCGGCCCCGCACCTCCACTCACAGAGGCGGCAGGAGTTGAGGTCTTCCAAACCGGTTCCTGACGCAGGCATGCACGATTGCCTTTGGGACGGCGGTATGCCACCTCCGGTACAACTATTCGCGAGGCGAAGCTCCGCAGGAACAGAGCTTGAGCACCGAAGGTGCGAACGGGTGCCAACGTATGGACATGGACATGACATCGCCCGAATCCGGCGGCATGGTCCTGCGCCCCGTGGGTTTTGTCCGGAGCAGCGTGCAGGAACCCTTCCTCGTCTCCGGGAGAGACGGCATCGCGATGCGGGAAGGGCCGGACGCGAGCAGGGATCACGTCAGGAGCGTGAAAGAGGCAGTATCGGAGATCGTCATCGAAGAGAACCGCATCGCGCTGCTTGACGGCATCGAGGAGTACTCCCACGTCACGGTGCTGTACTGGGGGCACAAGGTGCCGGAAGAGGGCCGGTCAGTCGACCGCGTGCACCCGATGGGCAGAACGGATATCCCGAAGATGGGGATCTTCTCGACCTGCAGCCCTGCCCGTCCCAACCCCGTGCTCGCGACCGTTGTCGGGTTGCACTCACGGCGGGGGAACGTTCTCGATGTCACCGGGCTCGACGCCGTCGACGGCAGTCCCGTCATCGATATCAAGCCCTACGTCCCGGCTCAGTACCCGAACGGCGATGTGCGGATCCCCGCGTGGATGGAGCGGCTCATGAACGAAGTGGGCGAGCGCCGGGCGTGAATCGTTCCTCAAGATGCGTGAAAAAAAGTATGTTATCGCGACTTCGCGATCGATCTCTCCAGGGCAGACAGTTTGTCGTCGAACGCCACCCCGTATCTCTTCGCGAGGATGATCACCGCCGCCTCCACCCGGATGTTCCCGTCGAAGTTGTCGGTGACAATCCGGTGGAGTTCGGCGACGACCTCCTGGGGCGGCTTCTCCGTCGCGGCGGCGATCCGCCCGATCAGTTCCTCATAAGGGCTCTCCTCCGCTGCGAGGACGTCGGAGGTGGGCTTGAACCCGAGCGGTATCGAGACTTCGGCGAGATCGAAGAGCGGCCGGATGGATCCTCCGTCCACCTCGATAAGTCCCTCAGCCTTCGCCCGCTCCAGGAGCTGGTTTGCCTGCTCCTTGTTCATCCACTTCCGGTCGATGGCGATGTAGAAGACGAACTCGCTCTTCTGCAGCCGATCTTTACGCATGTGCTTGAACGGCGCGGCAACCGCAATCCTGACACTCACTCGCAGGCACCCTTGAGCATCGTTCGCAGGTCCATCGCGTCCAGGTCCCCGAGCCGTCCCTCCTTCGCGATGTAGCACTCCGTCACCGCACCTTTGTCGACGATCCGGAGGAAGAAGATGTTCTCCGAGACCGGGAGCCGCTTTTCAGGGGTGAGCAGCGTCCTCTGCAGGTCGACCCGGAAGTCCGCCACCTCCGTGACCTTCTCGGCGAGCGGCGCGAGGTCGTTCAGGTCGAGAAACTGCGTCCGCCCGTCTGCGATCTGGACGAGCATCCGCTCCTTGACGAGCCCGTCGACACCCCGTGCGGTGGTATGGGAGTCATGCATCCGGGCTATACAGGCAAGCACTTCCTGGAACGGCCGGTTGAGCTCGAAGTCGAGGTCGATGGATTGAGGGAACCGATGGTATATCCTGCGCATCACTAGAACTGAGGTCTGCGGAAGGTAAAAAGAATGTGATCGCTAGAGGCGCAAACGTTTTCTGCACATCTCCCCCTCCTCCCCCCATGGCCAACCACCTCACGCTCCTGCAGATGAACGACTCGCACGGGTACCTGGAGCCGCACCAGGAACTCTTCTATGCCGCCGGGCCGCCGGTGTACCGGACGGCAGGCGGGTATGCCCGGATTGCCACGCTTCTTCAAGATGCGCGTGATGAGCGGCCGGGAACTGTGCTCGCGTTCGACTGCGGCGACACCATCCATGGGACCTACCCCGCCGTCCAATCAGAGGGCGAAGCGCTCGTCCCGATCCTGAACGCTCTCGCCTTCGACGGCATGACCGCCCACTGGGAGTTCGCCTACGGCCCGGAGCAGTTCCGGAACGTGGCGGGGAGACTCGACTACCCCATCCTCGCCGACAACTGCTACGACGACGCGACCGGCGACCTGGTCTTTCCCGCGTACACGGTCTCTGAGACCGACGACCTCGCGGTAGGCGTCATCGGCATCGCCGCAACCATCGTCGACAAGGTGATGCCGGACTCATTCTCGAAAGGAATCCATTTCTCGCTCGGCAACGCCGAACTCCCGGGGCACATCGCCCACCTCCGCGAAGAGGAGGGGGTGGATCTCGTCGTGGTGATCTCGCACCTCGGGTTTCCGCAGGAGGTGCGACTCGCCCGCGAGACGGATGGGATCGACGTCCTCCTCTCGGGGCACACCCACAACCGTCTCTTCGAACCGGCGGTCGTGAACGACACCGTCATCATCCAGTCGGGTTGCCACGGCTCCTTCCTCGGGCGGCTCGACCTTACGGTCGAGAACCGGCGGGTGAAGGGGTTCGACCACGATCTCATCGTCGTCGGCGAGGAGGTCCGGCCTCACCCGGAGGTCGAGGAGATGGTTGAGGGGGTCATGGAGCCCCACCGCGAGTACCTCTCCCGGGTCGTCGGGGAGACCCGGACGGGTCTTAACCGGAACACGGTTCTTGAAGCCACGATGGACAACCTCCTCCTGCAGGCGCTCATCGACGTCACGGGCGCGGAGATGGCCTTCTCGAACGGGTGGCGCTACGGCGCCCCGGTGCCGCCGGGCGAGGTCACGATGAACGATCTCTGGGACATCATACCGGTGAACCCCCCGGTCTCGACGGTCGAGGTCACCGGCCGGGAGCTCAGGGCAATGATGGAGGAGAACCTGGAACGGACTTTTTCGCGCGATCCCTACCAGCAGATGGGCGGCTACGTGAAGCGGTGCATGGGAGTCAATATTTACTGCAAGCTGGAGAATCCGCCTGGCCTGCGGATCCAGGAGTTCTTTGCCGGCGGCAGAAGGCTCGACCCGGATGCCGTCTACCGTGCGGCGTTCGTCACCGGCCAGGGCGTGCCGCCGAAGTACGGGCGGAACCGGGAGAATCTCGATATCCGGGCGATCGAGGCGCTCGAACGCTACCTGGCAAAAGGCCCCGTCAGCGCCGAACTCCGCGGGAGCGTGACGGCGATATGAGCCCCTCCGTTCGGGTCGTCATCCACCTCGACGAGCGCGAGAAGGCGGCCCTTGTGCTGCGGAACACAAAGAACCTCGTTGAAGATCTTGCCGGTGTCGAGGTGGAGGTGGTCGCGCACGCCGACGGGGCGGAGGAGCTCCGCACCGGAAGCCCGCAGGCGGCGCTGATGGCGCAACTTGCGGATCGGGGTGTCCGGTTCGTCGTCTGCGAGAACACCCTTCGTTCCCGGAACCTGTCGGAGAAAGACTTCCCCGGTTACGTTGGAACCGTCCCGTCCGCGATCGTAGAACTGGTCGTCAGACAGGCAGAAGGCTGGCAGTATCTTCGGCCGTAAAAAAGGATGGGTATCTTATACGAGCAGGACGGCGTTGACGACACCGTCCTGGCTCGGTCTGCTGACGATCCGCGCGCGCCCCATCTCGGTCTTGATGACGGCGCCCTTCGTCAGGAGTTTCCGCCGGACGTAGTTCGGGTTGGCGCTGTTCGCCTCGACCGCCTCGATCTTCGCCTTCTTGGTCTCGCCGGTTGTGGGGTTCGAGACCGTTGCGTAGTCTACCCGGAGTGCCCGAACCTTCTGGTTGCCACCATAGGTACGGATAATTCTCCTGCGCTCTTCACCGATATGCGTCTCTGCCGGAGCTCTTCCGATCTCCGATCTCTTCTTGCCCTGGGAGGTGTGGTAGCGTCCGCCCGACGGCTTCCGTACTGATCTTCCTTGCCACTGCATGTGACCACCGATATACTCTGCTGAGGACGCAATACCCATCGGGGGTAGCAATCTCTCGTTAAAGTGCTATAACTATTCGGGACCAGGATATTTAACTCTGCTGATCACGCGAGGATCGCGTCCAGCAACGCCTCGAGCCCTTCTCCGGTCTTCATGTTCGTCCGGAAGATCTTCATCTCCGGGTTGTAGCGGCGCATATCCGCCTCCATCCGGTCGAGGTTGGCGCCGACGAACCCGGCGAGGTCGACCTTGTTGATGACGCCGATGTTGCTGCTCCGAAACATCATCGGGTGCTTGTTCACCACGTCGTCTCCTTCTGTCGAGCTGACGACGACGATCCTCTTCTCGGCGCCCAGCCGGAAGTCGGTCGGGCAGACCATGTTGCCGACGTTCTCGATGAAGAGAACGTCGATCTCGTCGAGCGGGAGATGATCGATGGCGTGCTCCACCAGGTGGGCGTCGAGATGGCACTCCTTCCCGGTGTTCGCGTTGTAGGCCGGAACGTCGAGAGCGACGATCCGCTTGAAGTCGTCGTCGCCGTAGACGTCCCCGGCGATGGCGCCGGCGCGGAGGCCCCGCTTCCGGATAAGCGGCACCAGCCGCTCGATCGTGGCGGTCTTCCCCGACCCGATGGCGCCGAGAAGATCGAACGCCCGGATGCCGTGGTCTTTGAGGTGGGCTGCGTTGGCATCTGCAAGGCGGTTGTTGACATCGTAGATGTCCTTCTCCACGTGGACGTCGATGTGATGCATGGTATGTACTGTGATCATGATCTGTTTATAGATTAACCACCAGATCATACACTATGAGCGCTGAACGCATCCTGTACCCCTGTTACTTCGACGCCACGCTCGAGCGGCGGGAGGGGCGCCGCGTTGCTAAAAATATCGGCGTGAAGTCCCCGGACATCCCTGCCGTCGAGGCAGTCCTGCGGAAGATGAAGGTTCCGCACCGGGTTGAGGAGCACCACCATCCCGCCCGGTGGGCCGAGCACGAAGGCCGGGTCGTGGTGGAATGGGAGGGGAGCAAGGAAGACCTGATCCGGAAGGTTGCAAGCGGTCTTGCCGCCCGGAAGTGACTGCGATGTATGATCTGCACACCCATACCATCCTCTCCGACGGCGAACTCCTCCCGACCGAGCTGGTTCGCCGGGCCGCCGTGCTCGGCTACGAGACGCTCGCGATCACCGACCACGCGGACGCCTCGAACCTCCGGCACCTGGTGGGGGCGGTAGAGGGCGTCCGTGAGTCTGCGCGGTGCTACGGCGTGAACCTGCTCGTCGGGGTGGAACTCACTCATGTCCCACCGTCCCTGATAGGGGCGTTTGCACGCGATGCGAAGAAGTTCGGCGCCGATATCGTCGTGGTGCACGGCGAGACGGTGGTGGAACCGGTCGCCCCGGGAACCAACCGCGCGGCATGCACGTGTGAGTACGTGGACGTGCTCGGCCACCCCGGACTCATAGCGATCGAGGATGCGCGGATGGCCGCGGAGCACGGGGTGGCGCTCGAGATCACCTCGCGAGGGGGGCATAACCGCACCAACGGCCACGTGGTCCGGGTGGCGCGGGAGGCCGGGTGCCGGCTCGTGGTCGATTCCGATACGCATGCTCCGTCCGATCTGCTCTCAAAGGATGCACGGTGGGCGGTCGCGCTCGGCGCGGGGCTGACGGAGGCGGAATCCCGGGAGGCGCTTTCCCGGGATATTAATCGGCTTCTTCAGAAGTGAGATGTGGTATTTATAATTTAGCAAAAGCTTTTTATACTCTAGTGGTTAATATATATATGTTACTAAATACGCCAGGGTATAGTACCCCCTAGAGGTTGCAGTTTGCGGTTAATCGGTCGTTCTGTAAGTGTTTGCGGCAATCGCTTGTTAATCTTGCGATGTGATGCTGCTCAGTTGCCCCGCCTCTACGGCGAGGCAGTGGATCGCCGGTTAAAACCCGTAGGGAAGGTCGTTGACATATTTGGGAATATATCATCGCCTTATGCCGTAGTCCTCTGCTACAACGGCTGCTCCGTGCAGGTTGGCGAGAAGATCTTTGCGAGATAGGTGTATAATCGATGGCTGAAGTAGAAAAACTAAAACAGCTGCAGTTGCAGCGTGAGGCCCTGAAGAAGAGAGGGGAGCAGAAGGTCAAGGAGACGGAGAAGAAGCGCACCGAAGAGAGCGTCCAGTCCGTCTGCCCCGAGTGCGGCAGTCGCCAGCTCGTCCACGACTACGAGCGCGCGGAACTCGTATGCCAGAACTGCGGTCTCGTCCTCGACGAGGAGTTCATCGACCGCGGCCCCGAGTGGCGTGCATTCGACCACGACCAGCGCATGAAGCGCTCCCGTGTCGGCGCACCGATGACGTTCACGATCCACGACAAGGGTCTCTCGACGATGATCGACTGGCGGAACCGTGACTCCTACGGCCGCGCGATCTCGAGCAAGAACCGCGCCCAGCTCTACCGGCTCCGGAAGTGGCAGCGGCGTATCCGTGTCTCGAACGCGACCGAGCGGAACCTGGCGTTCGCGCTCTCGGAACTGGACCGGATGGCCTCCGCGCTCGGTCTGCCCCGGAACGTGCGCGAGACCGCCGCGGTCGTCTACCGCGACGCGGTGGACAAGAACCTGATCCGCGGCCGGAGTATCGAGGGTGTCGCGGCGGCGGCGCTGTATGCGGCATGCCGCCAGTGCAGCGTCCCGAGGACGCTCGACGAGATCGCCGAGGTATCCCGTGTATCCCGTAAGGAGATCGGCCGCACCTACCGGTTCATCTCCCGCGAGCTCGGGTTAAAGCTCCTGCCGACGTCCCCGATCGACTACGTACCGCGCTTCTGCTCGGGCCTGAACCTGAAGGGTGAGGTCCAGAGCCGGGCGGTCGAGATCCTCCGGCAGGCCGGAGAGCGCGAACTTACGAGCGGCAGAGGCCCGACGGGCGTTGCTGCGGCCGCCATTTACATCTCGTCGATCCTCGGCGGAGAGCGGCGCACCCAGCGCGAAGTCGCCGAGGTTGCGGGCGTGACCGAGGTCACGATCAGGAACAGATATAAGGAACTGGCAGAAAAATTAGATATCGAGATCATACTCTGATCTCATATCTTCGGGCTCGTAGATCAGGGGTAGATCGCTACGTTCGCAACGTAGAGGCCGCGGGTTCAAATCCCGCCGGGTCCACTTTGATTTGGGAAACCGTCACGATGGCGGTCTGAATCCCCTTTTCCGCTCCTTTTATCAGTTCGTCTATGAAGCGGGACGCATTTGTAACATTGTTTTTGAGAAATTTGCGGGCCTGATCCGATAGGGTGATGTTCAATCTTCTCCTCTTACGCCCGTATATCTTCCCCTTCGCCGTTTTCTCTTCTCTCCGCTTTTCTTTCGACTGTCCGCACAGTGCTGTATCTGTCGGCACAGTTATGGCATACTCTCCATTACATCCGGCCTGTCTTAAAGGGATGGCAAAAAAAAGGAGAGTGTAGGGGCCGCGCACCCCTTAACAAAGGAAGGAAAACAAACAGGAAGACTTATTCTCCCAGTAATTCATTCTGTTTTTAGTATTAACCCTATAGATTTGGGTGATGATTAAATGACAACCATAATTAAAGTTCAGTCATTCGTCTTCAATCCGATTGTGATAATTGGAGTTGCAGCTTTCGTTGGAGCATTCCTGTTAAACTTTTACGTAACTGTAGTGGGGGTAGTTGTAGTTTCGGCCTTCGTTGGACTATGGTATAAAATATCCCAAGAAACTGGATTTTTGGGAGCATTTCACATGGGAAGCACAACACTCATCCTTTTAGCGGCAATATGTTTATCCATCCCATTTATCTTAGGGGAACAAGTTACTCCAGATACGGTCGCACAACTTGCACTACCTAGCCTAATCCTTGCCCTGCTGGCAATTGCAATCAGCAACCTTACAATTCTAACTAATGAACAAAAACATACCGATATGAAAAAAACGGTTGAAACCACTTGCAAAAATACTCAAAAGGTTTTCGACAAAATAAATTCAATAGAGAGTATCCTCAACAAATTGAAACAGAAAAACCTGTCTCCTGAGGGGGATCCTGGGGAGGACATCATACTCTCAGAATTACATGATGGCGGCGATACAAAGACCCTCACCACTCAATACACGAGCGATAACGTGACAGTAACATCCACCCTCAAGATAACCATTCGCAGAGAGTAGGATTTTCAGGCCGGGACCGCGGCCACTACCTCTTCCACACAGTCCGCCGGGATGCCATAGAGGGCCGAGGTCTCCTCGACGATCTGACGGCGGGGGGATGCCGTCGCGGAGCATGGCGGCAACGGTGCGCTTGAGATCATAGGCGATCTGCTCGTCCTCAGATGCCGGAGACATGACTATATTTCGGGACGTAGACGATTTTTGCTTGTTCTCTAGGCGCGGGCGGGGATTTCTAAACCGGTCGAAAAAGCGACGATTATCGAGAAGCATCCTGAATTGGAGGCGTATCTCTGATGTTGAAAAATCAAGCAGTTAAAGATGACATCAATATGGAGTGTCTATTTATTGAGTTTATTGGCGATTACAAGGAGAATTATAAATGCATACCTTTATGATGCCTATCTTGCCATAACCAAACATGGTAGAGATGCTAATAGATGGTTATCAATATCTCGCATTTGTTATCATCATATTGATTGCATCGCTTTACTACGCTCTGAGCAAACAGTTTTGGCAGAGTTTGATAGGATTAATTGTGATGTCTTACCTCCAAGGACTCATCATATCACTCTGGTTCTATTCGGATGTTTTCCTTAACTTCTTTACAATGAGTATTCTACTCGCAATATACTATTACATTTTCTTTCCCAAAGTTGCAGTATTTGTTGTCGCTCTCAAAGCAAAGTATTCGTCAGATACCAAATCGTTTGAGGATAATACCATACTGACGCGTATAAAAGAGATCTGGGATATTCCAGAAGAGAAATATCTATTTAAAGAGTATTCTGGGAAGCATTCATTTGGCGCCTTCACCTATCTCGTCGGCAGGCTAAAGGAGATTTATATTGGAAAAGAACTGCTGGCAAAATTAAATGCCGAAGAAGTTGTTTACGTAGTTTCTCACGAAATTGCCCATCATACGGGCGGCTATAAGTACTTGATCTATCAATTTCTATTCCCGTTCGCTTATATAATCCCGTGTTATGCCTGTGCGCTTCTATTGATTTATCTGAAAATTGCCACCATTTACTCATTCCTTGTAACTACCGCAATTCTATTCATTCTGGGAGTTGTTCTTTTCAACTATACCTATTGGAAGATCGAATACACGGCAGATTTAGTTGCTTTACGTAAGACTCGGGATAAAATTTCTGCTGTTTCATCATTTAGAAAGATTGCTGAAGAAATGGGAGAAAAGGACCGCAATATCATTTTAAATTTACTTACGTCTGATCATCCTTCCTGTGGTGATAGAATCACGAAGATCAGTAATGAAAAGATCTGATAGGTTATACCTCCCTTTTTTGACGTTGCAAATTGGCAATCAGCTGGAAGATGATTGACATCCCCAAAAAATGTCCGCGAGTACGGCCTTGCACCGAGGGCTGAATGCACGCGTGGCGGGGCCGAAGAGGTCCTGTTCGCAGATGATGTGTTCGATGCGGTTTTTTCCAACGCCTTTCTGTATGAATGGAGCGAACTCACCTGTCCATAGGCGACCGCAGGTCGCAGGGGGTTTTGAGCGGGGCGCAGCCCCTTCGGTTGGGACAGAGAGGCCGCGGGTTCTTTCCCCTCCGGTTGAGCCGGGGCGGTTGCCGGCAACTCCCGGCGCTCCTCGCCTATCCCCAGGTGAAGTTCCTCCCCGGCCCCTCCCCCTGATCCGGCAGCACCAGTTCGAACCGGGTCGTTCCCCGCAGCGAGACGTCTGCAGACACTTTGTTCGAGTACGGGTTGACGTAGGTATCGAGCGCCGTCCGGTTGCCGGTCTCGTCCTCTTGAACCATCTCTAAGTCCCACTGCGAGTAGTTGTCGTCCCTCACCGCCGCGTCGCCGACGAACCAGTTCTCTGCCGGGAAACAGCACGACTCGACGTCGTTACGGTAGTAGAGGGTCAGTTCGCCGCTGACGTCAGCGTCGCCCGCATCGAACTCCCAGCGCCGGTCGATGCCGGGATTCTCCGGCGTCCCGTTCACCGTAGCGGTGATCGTGCCCGGCCCCCTCACCTCCGAGACCTCGAAGGTTGCAATCACCCATCCGTTGGGGTCGGTGAAGTAGACGGTACTCTCCCCCGGCTCCGCCGGTACCGCGGCGGAGGCGGTATAGGGCTCCCCGGAGCCGGGCGAGATCGCCCTCTCGATGAACCGGTAACGGAGCCGCACAAAGTCCAGCATCGCTTCGGTGTGGTATCTCAGGTAGCCGAGGTCGCCGTGATGGTTCTGCGGGTGTAACGCGAACGCGTCCTCCGCGGGCGTGACATTCAGCCTGTCCCCAATCGTCTCTGTGTGGAGAGCGAGCTGCCCGGCATAGTAGTCTTCGGTGAAGACCTCGTCCATCAGGAACGTCATGCGGAGGTTGAGCCGCTCACGGAGCGCGGGGGTCTCGAGGAACTTCTCCACCAAGTCGTTGTTCCAGTTACTTGCTATCGCCGACTCATACCCGAAATAGTCGTTGACTGTATCGCCTCTCCGGGTGTGCGAACCGAACGTCAGATCTTTGTCCCAGGGGATGACCACCCACCCCGCATCCGGATTGTCGGTGTCCAGGTAGAGCCAGTAGTCGTCGCTGAACGCGTCGACGTCACCGATGAGGTAATGAATAGCCAGCCAGTCGATGAAGTTCTCCTCGTCAAAACGCTCGATGAAACCTTCTTCGAACTCCGGGCCGGCAGGAGTCCGGTAGACCCAGGCGATGAGGTCACGGAACGCTCCCCAGTCCGGTTCGCCCCGGCTGTCCATGGTCTCTGCGAGAAACGCCTCCGGGTCGTCCTGCTCGTCGATGGGATACCCGAAGACCGAGAGGCGATTGATCTCCGGCACGAGATAGTAATGGCCCCGGAAGTCGTCGGCGACCAGTGTCCCTGCGGGGTTCAGGCCGTTGCTTGCGAGCAGATCGCCGTCGACCCGCTCCACGTGGATGTACAGGCCTTCATAGACGCCGTTGATGTACAGGTCGAAGTACTTCGTCCTCGGTGCCGGCTGCCCGAGAGCGTGGAAGAGATCCATCGACAGCCTCTCCCGCATCATCGTGGGATCGGTGTAGGTGGCTTTCAGGTTCATATCGGTGCTGCCGAAGATGAACTCCTGTGATTCGTCAAACCGGATGTTGAACGATTTCTTCGGCAACTCTCGTGAAGAAGTGCCCCGGAACCGCACTCCCTCCAGTTCGATATCCTCGCCGTCGGGAGAGAGCCGTACGTAACCGTCCAGCCGTTCATCGGATGCATCTCCGCGGGTATACAACTCGACGAGATCCTTCCAGCCCATGAAGAGGTACAGGTCCTGCACGCCGGAATCCGGGCTGCTCACGTTCTCCTGTCCCGCTGCCGGGGGTATGACGGAGGCTGCCAGAGACAGCACGATGAGCATGCTGGTCGCAGCCCGGGTAGTAGATTCCATCGTCATGGCGGGCAGTCATGCCGTCAGATGGCATTAAGGTTCCCCGGTGGGGGAGCGAGCGAAGCAGCACCGGGTACGCGATCACCCATGCCGACAGCCATGGCAGATGGGGCCGTCACGCTGTTCCTCAATGCCACCCGAGGTGAACGTCTATGTAAAAACTGCAGGGAGAACGGGGATATTCCCCGTTCTCCCGTCTCACCGCCGCCGGAGACGACCCGCGGCGCCCGCGGCAGCGACGGCGAGGAGCCCGATGAGCGCACCCGCCCCGCCGGCCTCGGTCGGGGCCGTCGTGGCGCTCTCCGTCTCTTCCGCCGCCGTCACCGGCTCGTCGGCCGTCCGAAAGATGAAAGCCCGCTCACCCGCGCCCGCCGCGAGGTAGTCCCCGTTGTCCGAGAGGGCGACCGCGCTAACCGGGGCGCCGGCGTCGAACGTCCAGCGCGGGTTGCCGTTGCCGTTCCAGAGGTACACGGTTCCGCCCGCGTTCCCGGCCGCGACGGCCTCCCCCCGCCGGGAGACGTCCACGGCGGGGACGTTGCTTGCCGTCCGGTTCTTCCAGATGAGGGCGTCGTTCGGCCGGTAGCACTCCACGTCGCCACCCTCCTTGCCGACGACCACGAACTTCCCGTCACCCGAGAGCGCGAGCGCGAGGATCGGCGCTCCGGTGGGGAGCGCCCAGGGGAGGCCCCCTGACCGGCTGTAAACCTGGAGGGCGCGATCCCGGGCCCCGGCGGCGACGACCGACCCGTCGCGGGAGGCGTCAACCGCGGTGACGGCATCCCGGGCGAGGCCCTCCCAGACCAGGTTCCCGTCCCTGTTCATGAAGAGGATGGCGCCGTTGCTGCTCCCGGTGACGATGAATTTGCCGTCGCTGGTGAACGCGACGGACGTTGCGTGCGGTGGGGTCTCCCCGGAACGGGCCCCCGGCTGCATGGCACGGTTCCACTCCTCCTTCCCGAGGTTGGTGAAGAGGACGATGCGATCGCCCGCCACCGCGAGCGACCGCCCGTCACCCGCGAAAGCAAGGTCGCGAACGGATCCTGCGACGCTCTTGGTCCAGTAGCGGCCGCCGTTACCGTCGAAGAGGAGCACGTCGCCCCCCCCGGTTCCGGCGGCAATGTAGTCCCCGGCGACGGCAACCGCGGTCACCGCATCCGGAGCACTCGCGTTCCAGAGAACGGTGCCGTCCCGGTGCAGGCAGACGATCCCCCCGTCGCCCGTCCCCGCGACCATATACCTCCCGTCGGCGGTTATCGCAACGTCGTTGACGATGCCTCCCGTCGATACGCCGTGGTAGGAGGTCTCCGCCCCGGCCGCTGCCGGAATCAGGGCAACGAGCAGGGCGATGATCAGTGCAGTTCTTTTCATGGTTTATCCCTGCCCGGGAAAGGATTCCCGGAATACACCTACTTTCTCGGGTGGGTTCTTAAACCATTCCGGTATCGGGTTCTGCCGCGGAAGTTTGAATACCCACGGCGCGCAATCTCCCGTCAGGTGAATTATATGGATACCAGGGCGGACGAGGCGGTCTCCCGCTTCATGCAAGGCTACAACTGTGCACAGGCGGTCAGTTCGGTCTTTGCGAAAGATGCCGGGGTTCCCGAAGAGGTCGTCCTCGGGATAGCCACGGGGTTCGGCGCCGGGGTGGCGCGTACCGATGGCATGTGCGGAGCGGTCTCGGGGGCGGTCATCGCCATCGGGCTCCTGTTCGGGAGCACCGGCCCCGAAGAGAAAGAGGCGAAAGACCTGACCTATGACATCACCCGGGAGTTCGTCACCCGTTTTGTCGAGAAGAACGGCACCGTCTCCTGCACCGGGCTTCTCGGGTGCGATCTCTCGACCGGCGAAGGGTTTGCCCGGGCACGCGAAGAGAACCTCACCCGGACGATCTGCCCCCGCTGTGTCAGAGATGCGGTCGAGATCCTAGAAGAGGTTCTCGCGCCCGTCACTTCCGGGCAATCCACCACGCGGTGAGGGACTCCGGCAGGGACGGGAGCCTGAGTCTCCGCCGCAGGTCGTCGGCACCGAGGCTCTTTGCTGCGAGAGCCCGCTTCTCGACGAGGTGCCAGGAGAGGAACGCGAGAGCAAACGTCACGGCGAACGAGAGCCCGAAGAGCGCCGGGAGAAGGAGCGCGTTTGCCGTGACCTGGATAAGTGCCTGCTGAACCGGGTAGTGGTAGATGTAGACGCCGTAGGAGAAGTCTCCTGCTCTCCCGAAGGTGCTCAAGTACGGGATCGGCAGGTGCGCGGCGTAGATGGTGAGGTAGGGGATGGCGATCACCCCGGCGACGGTCAGGTAGGGCGTCATGGCCGAGAACCCGAGCAGCAGGAGCAGCCCCCCGGCGATGACCGGCCGGTAGGCGATGCGATGGCGGTGGAGGTAGAGGAACGCCCCGATGAGGAAGTAGAGGGTGAATCTGACCTTCGCCATCCGGGGATCGTCGAACCAGTACATCCAGACCAGGATGTTTACGGCGGCGAGGGCGGCGATGGCGCCCCATCGGTGCAGGAACCCGGCGATCCCGAGGGCCGCGACGACCCCGTACATGAAAACCTCGACGGGTATCGTCCAGAGCGACCCGTTGACGTAAGTCCACGGATTGCCCTGGAAGAGGCCTATCACCGATCCGTCTTCAAAATAGGGGGCGGTAAAGAACGCTGCCGGGGAGAAGAGGGCGGCGAAGTAATCCCCCGGGGGAAGCGACGTCATCAGCGGGCCGATGACGAAGAGCGTGACGAAGATCGCGACGACGAGGGCTGGAATCACCCGGAGGAGTCGTTTCCAGGCAAACTGGAGCGGCGATGCGGTCGACTCCCAGCTCATAGCGATCAGGTAGCCGCTGGTGACGAGGAGAGCGGCGAGCCCTCCCTGTGCCACGAGTGTGACCGGGTCGTACATCCCTATCCCGACGTAGCCGAGCCTGAGGGCGTAGGCGTGCGCGAAGACGATCATCGCCGCCGCCGCGAATCGCAGGAAGTCGAAGTTGTTCGAGAACCGGCCCCCTGGAATGCTCCCACCTTCGGTGACCGCCCCCGGGTGCTCTCTTTTCATGGCTATCGGGATCCTTTCCTCACTGTACAGTGACAATCGTTAAATATTTAGTCAAAATATTCTCTCCAATGGATCCGCTCGTCGTCGCCACGTTCGCTGTCGTTATCCTTCTCGAGATCGCCATCCCGCTCGCGCTCGGCTACTGGATCGTGAGAAGGTTCGGGGTCCCGTGGCGAATCTTCGCCCTCGGCGCCCTCTTCTTCATCGCCGTGCAGATCGTCCACGCGCCGCTTGTCCTCGTGACGCAGAACCCACTCTACTTCGCGCTGCTGCCGTCCGGGGTAACCGTGGCCCTTGCCGGCCTCGCCGTCTACCTCGGTCTCATGGCGGGGCTATTCGAGGAGGTCGGGCGCTACCTCGTCTACCGCTACTACTTCCGGCGGCGGGAGATCCCCCTCACCCGGGAGACCGGTCTCCAGTTCGGGGTCGGGTGGGGCGGCGTCGAGAGCATCTTCGTCGCGCTCCTGGTGCTCACGAGCATGGTCTCCTACATCCTTCTCATCGGCGACGGTGGAGCGATCCCCCTGCCCGACGATCCCGCCGTCCAGGCGGAGATAGACGCTCTCCGGGCGCTCACGCCGCTCGATATCCTCCCCGGTCTCGCCGAGCGGATGATGACGATCACCCTGCACATCGCCTGGTCGCTGATGGTGCTCGCCGCTGTCGTCTACGGGAGAAAAACGCTCCTCGCCCTTGCCGTCATCTGGCACGCCGCCGTGGATGCCGCTGCCGTTTATCTCGCGCAGACGCAGGGGATCCTGGTGACCGAGGCGGTGATCTTCGTCTTTGCGGTGCTCGCCCTCGCGTATATCCTCTGGGAGTGGCGGCGGATGGGGGTAAGGGCTATGGAAACCTTAGCCTAAAGTGCGCCCGGTGGAACCTCTGGATGGAAGGAATAGCAGATTAACGATCGAATAAACTCTTTTGCCTATCTGGGGACAATACAAATTTTCTAATTTCAGATCCCTTGCTAATGACATCGTTCGTTGCAATCTGTTCTTTTCCTTGGATATATTCGATAACAGTATTATATTCATGTAATACTTGCTTAACCTGCTGAGTTTCATTGTACTTTCTTACAATATTGATTTGCTTTGCATCGGGAAGTGAGATGTTGGGATCTCGTGTGTAACCGTATGTTAAGGGATCGAAGAGTCTAGGACCTTGGTTTCTGCTCTGCTTTATTTTTATCCATCCTTCTGTTGATATCGGGGGCGGTATATGGTTCGTACCGACGACGTCAATACCCATTGTAATCGCCACGAAGTCTTTTGCAAGGACTGTATTGGCGTTTTTCAAGAACTTTCCTTCCCCTGAATTAATGTTGTACAAAAATCCTTCGTCTAAGATATCTAAGTCATACAGTTTCCTCTGTAGAGATTTTAACCACGATAGGTTGCTATATAACGCAGACCCTCCTGAATCTAGCACGAAAGAAGTGATGTCACAAGTATGGTAAAGATCGAGAATCCTTGGTACATACTGTCTTGGTAGTTTTGCGGGAATAAGACCTAAGACAGATTTGTTATTCAAAGTCTCGACAATGCGGAGATACTCCTGAACAAAACGGGTGAATTCGCTGAAAAGTTCTTCGCCCGTATTTGTTCTAATTATTTTTGGACATAGTGGGACAATCGCAGCATCGCTATAGGCATATTGCACATCTACAATTACCTCCATGTCTTCGCTGGTTGGAACCTTCTCATCACCATATGATACGAAGACAAAATTTATGGACTCGTTAGAGCAACTGCTTAAGATATCTTTGTTAAGTTTTTGTTCTTCAGAAGCATCTCTCTTAATCTTGTGGATCTTTGCAACGTCTATATTCTTAAAAATCTCATTGAACCCTTCTGCAACAAGTGTTTTATTTAGAGATTTGGTTGGGGTTTCTACGTTTTTTCCTGCCAGATTTATCTCGCGATGTTTTAATAATAGTTCTTCATCAGCACCTCTCACGCCGACACGCATTTTCATATTAACATCTCTTTAACTCTTTTAAGAGTTCTTCTGTTATATAAAAGGTGCTTTCCCGCAAATTAGCGATTATCTCATCTATTTCCTCATTCGAAAGGCATTTTTTCTGGTACAATCGTTTAATGAGGCCTATTGTACCTGTGTGGTTAAAATTCTGGATCTGCATTTGACACACACTGATAATCAGTGGGGACGTTATAATCTCATCAATTTTTCTTCGCATCGTCCTGTCATCTGTGATTAAAAAGTAACTCCCTCCAGAACAAGCGTAATCCAAAAGTGCGAGGGTGAAGACGGACAATTCCCCTTCGTGCAGGTACGGATATCGGTCGCGCAAGTATGAGATTATGTGTGTGTACTTTTGATCCTTTGTTTTATCTCGTATCTCTATTTGTCCCTCTTTTTTTACCTGATGTAGGTTCCCTCCGCAAGCTTCGTGGAACACTTCCAAACTGGTGACCAATGCATAGTTCGAGCTACAGACAGATAGCAGATTGATCGCCTTTATCTCATTAATGGCTGCAGATATTACAGTATTGTCTAATATCTTTGTTGTCTTCAAGAGCGCCACCGAATTCCTTGACTGCGCAGGCTCTCATCAAATTCGATAGGATCCTGGCCTGCAATCTCTGCAGCTTTAGAGAAGCTCACTTTATTCTTTTTTAAAAGATTTATTGCGAGATTTAGTCTCTGCGGCTTTAATCCATCCCATTTGATTGATTCACTTATGTAGTCCGGATAAGAGACGTATATGAAGGTAAGCACTTCTTCGTCCGATAGGTCGTGCATAAACGCTTTAAAATCTTCAATTACGTTAACTAGATCGGGTTTGGGATCGAGTGCATTGAATATGCGTAATCCGTTTTGTGATAGTTGATATCTCGCCCCTTTCTGTTCCACCAACTCTAATTTTATCAGGGATTCCAGAACATCATTTACCGTTTCACTGTATGGTCCTAGGAGGTGGGGTTCGAACTTTAGCAATCCCTGAAAGCCTTTGAACACGTTGGATACGAGAAATAGCAACTTCTGGATCTTGACTTTACTTCTTAATGGAGTATTGTCGAGAGCGCCCAGCGAGTACAGTATGAGTTTTTCCTCATCGTTGAGATCTATATGTGCCAACGGGGTCATATCAAATTCCATCTGAGCGATTAACTTGAGCACTTCACTTCGGATATCATATGTCTACGCCGTACGCGAGGTGAAAGTGTTGCTTGTTTTTCCTTTTAGTAGCAACACTTTACACATAGTGTTTACTACATCTGTGATAACGTCACCTTTTAGTTCTTGGGCACGAAGGATTCACCATTCGTGCAAATATCCCCGGCGTTCGAGCGGCTCTCCGTCCGCGAGGACCGTCCGCTCCGGTATGACCTCGCCGATGACACGGGCCTCGACCCCCGGAACCGGAAGGATGTCGGGAGGAGCGGTAAAGAGGAGTTCGAAGTCTCCCCCGCCGTAGAGCGCGAGGTCCCGCCCTTCCCTCTCCGGGACGCCTGCCGGGAGCGGGAGGCGGGCGGTATCGATCGAGAAACCGCAGTCGTTCACGGAAAGAAGGTCATGAAGCGAGAGTGCAAGGCCGTCGGAGATGTCCATCATCGCCGAGACCCCGGCACGGCCGAGCGCCTGCCCCTCCTTCACGCGGGGCTGCGGTTCGAGGAGTTCCCTCATGTGCCGATCATGGCCGTTCAGGGCTGCCTGCGCTTCCCCGAGCGATCCTGTGACCGCAACGACGTCGCCCGGCCGCGCTCCCCGCCTCCGGACGAGGTGCTCCGGGGCGACGAGCCCGAGCCCCGTGCTCACGATCGTCAGTTCCCGGTGGGCGTCGAGATCGCCGCCCACGAGTTCGGCGCCGAACGCGGTGCAGCAGTCCCGGGCGCCCTCCATGATCCCGGAGAGGCGTTCCGGACGGTCGAGGCCGACCGCGAGGAGCACCTCGCCCGGCGCCGCGCCCATGCTCGCGACATCCGAGAGCGTCACCGCCGTCGCCATCCACCCAATCTGCCAGTCGGTCATCCCGGCTGGGAAATCGGTCGTCTCGTGGAGCATATCGGTGCTTGCGACCATGAGACGGTCGCCGCAGGGGATGACGGCACAGTCGTCCTCGAGCCGCTCCGGGTCGATGATCGTTCCGATCAGCCGGTGCAGGCTCCGTTCATCCACCGCGGCGCACCTCCTTCTCCCGCTCGCTCCGGTACTCCTTGAAGAGGTACTCGACCCGTTCGGCCTCCTGCTCGCGCCGGAACTCCTTCTGCTCCTCCTTCCACTCCGCGGTCGCCTCATCGAGGGTACCGGTCAGCGCTGCGCCGGTTCTGCCGCGAATATCCGGCCCGACAGCCTCCGCGGGGAGGAGGGGGAGATCGATCTCGCGGGCGACCCGGATCAGGTGCGGGTCGGGCGGCTCACCGCCGACGACCAGCGCCCGCACCCCTGTTCCCGCGAGGTCCTTCACCACACCGCGGCCCCAGCCGTGAGTCCGCGGGACGTAGAGGACGTCCCCTTCGGCGATGCCGATCTCCTCCTGGAGAGCCCGCACCGCTTCACGGGTGAGGGAGTCGAGCACCTTGAGCGGGGTGTAGTCCTCCGAGACCTCGAGGTTCGCGACCTTCTGCATCCGTTCCAGGCGTTTCTTCAGCCGCCGGGATCGCCGCCGCTCGCCCCGGAGCTGCTCGCGCAGGCTCTCTATGGCCGCGTCCTTCGCCGCCATTTCCGCGTCCAGACGAATCTTGCGCTCGGTCGCGGAGCGTGCCCGGCGCACGTCCTGACGCAGCCGCTCCAGATCCCGATCGCGTTCCCGGAGTTCCTCCTGCAGTTCCTGGACGTAACTGCGGAGCCTTTTCACCATCCCGTCGAGCGCCATCACCCGCTCGTCCTCGACCGGCCGCTCCGGCTCGGCCTCCACCGCTGGTGCCTCCTCCTTCTTTGCCGCCGGAACCCCCTGCAGGTCTGCAAGGACGGTGTCGAGCGGCTGGCCCCGGAGTACCCGCGCCCGGACCTCGTCGAGGTCGAACCCCGGCCCCACTCTCTTTGCGATGTTCCGAAACTTGTTCTGAAGACTCCGGTAGGCGTCCAGCGCCGCCGAGAGTGCGTCGCGCTCGTGGTCGTTCGTGTAGGAGAACGGGGCGGTCAGGTCGTATTTCGCCTCCACCGAGAGCGACTGCTTCGGGGTGTAGGGAATGGCGTTGAACGCCCGCCGGATCTTCTCGACCGAGTAGGGCATCTGCTGGACATCGGAGGCGACGATGAGTGGTTTTCCCGCACGGTAGAGTTCTTCGACGATATCGGACATCGTCATCTGCCGCGAGCTCGATAGAAGAACCAGATTGCCGTCGAGGTTCACGGCCGCGATGCCGGTGGTCGTCCCCGGGTCGAGCCCGACGATCAGGTAGCGGGGGCGGCCGGAGAGGGGTTCGAACCGTATCCGGTCGAGCTGCCTTCCTGCCACCCGCACCTGGACGTCGGCGCCGCGGGAGGAGTGGACCGGAACCATCTCCCGGGGAGCCTTGACCCGGAAGGCGACCCTTGAGTAACCGCCGAAGGCCTTCGTCTCTTTCTTCTCGTAGTCGAGTCCGGCGCCCCGGAGCCGCCCCTCGATCTCCCGGGCCTTCTGCATCACGCCGCCGTGGATCTTTCTCGCGTAACGGTTCTGGCTCCACCCGCCCCGGCCCGGCGAGCGGTGCCTGCTCACCACGATATCGGTGGTGTTCTCGAACGCGATCACCTCGACGCCCGCCCCGAGCGCGGCCACCCGGGCGGTGGTCCGTGCCTCGGCGTAGGGGTCGAACTTGTTGAAACTGATGTTGTAGCGTGCCGCGACCTTCCCGAGGCTCTCTGTGCGCTCGCCGCCGGTCACCTGGACGAGTTTTGTGGTGGGTGGGAGCGACTGGAGGAATGCGTGGAGTTCGCGCTGGTCGGCGGCGATCTCCTGGAGGCTGTCCACCGCGAGGATATCGGGCTCTTCGGCGGCAAGGAGGCGCTGGAGCCGGAACCCGGTCACCTCCTCGACGCCCTGGACATCGCCGTCCTCCACCCGGGCGAGGGCGTAGACCGGCCGGCGGGTACGGGAACGAACCGAGCCTTTGATGATGTCGATCCCGAAAACCTTCACCCCACCACCCTGGCCAGTGCTTCGTCGAAGGCGTATTCGATGCCGTATTTTCGTTTGAAGTACTGGAGGATGTTCTCGATGTCGCGGTTGAGGATCTCGCCGGCGTTCGGGTGAGCGGTCTCCACCCACTGCGGCCAGTCGATCAGCCAGCACTGTCCCTCGTCGACCATGACGTTGAACTCGCTCAGGTCGCCATGGACGATCCCGAGGCGGTAGGCTTCATGGATGTTCTCGAGGATCTCGTCGAGAACCGGCCGGGGCTCTTCGAGGGTCGCCCGGGAGAGGTTGACGCCTGGAATGAACGACATCGCCACGACGTGCCGGTTCTGGTCGATCGGGAGCGGCACCGAGACGGCAGGATGGAGGGCCTTTAGAGCGTCGTACTCCATCTTCGCCGAGTTGCTCGAAGCGAAGATCCAGGGGCAGTGCCCGGTCTCCGGCATGTAGCCGCGCTTTACGCGGGCGGACTGGAACGATCGCTGTCCGACCCGGTGGAACTTGAGCACCACGACGCCGAGGCCCATCGCCTCGTAGACCTCCGACTCCTTCCCGACCCCGATCTGCGTCCCGAGCGCCTGGATGGTGCCCCGGCGGGTGAGGGAATGGAGGGCCAGGCTGTCGTAGCCGTTGAAGACGAGCGCGTACCCCTCATAAGGGGTCTTCTCGTACCGGACCATATCCATGGCCATCAGCCTGCCCAGGCGGTAGGAGAGCTCGGACTCCGAGAACCTGGTGGCCGACTTGAGCACCTCGAGCGGCACCCACTGGTACCGGCGCATGAGACGTTCGAGGGCGAGCAGGATCCGGAGTTCGTAGGCGTGCAGGGATCGCACATATTCTGCAGGAACAGGCATCTTCTACACCATTTATGTGGCCCGGTGATAAAAGGATGATCGAGAAAGCATGAAGTGCAGCAAATGCCGCCGCGACGCGATTCTTTTCCAGCGATACTCGGGGCTGCACCTCTGCGAGCAGCACTTCAACCGGGATTTCGAGGCGAAGGCGAAGCGGGCGATCCGGGAGCACCGCTGGATCGAGTCGGGCGATACGGTGGCGGTGGCGCTCTCGGGGGGCAAGGACTCGAGCGCTGTCCTCTTCTTCCTCCACCGGCTCCTCGGCGAGCGCCGGGACGTCCGGCTGATGGCGATCACGGTGGACGAGGGGATATCCGGCTACCGCGATCCGGCCCAGGCCCGGACGATCGCCGAGAGCATGGGCGTCCCCTGGGTGACGGCAACGTTTGCCGACGAATACGGGATCACGCTCGATGAGATCGTGGGCCGGAAGGGCACGGGGCTCTCCTGCTCCTACTGCGGGGTGCTCCGGCGGGCGCTGATGAACCGGATTGCCCGGGAACACGGCGTCACGAAGTTTGCCTACGGGTTCAACCTGGACGACGAGGCGCAGTCGGTGCTGATGAACGCTCTCCGGGGGGATGCCGACCGGCTCACCCGCCCCGTGCGGGAGACGGAGGGGATGGTTCCGCGGATCAAGCCGTTCATGTACATCCCGGAGCGGGAGGTGGCGTTGTATGCCTTCCTCCACGTCGAGGGGTTCGACCTTGCGGGCTGCCCCTACGCGGGCGACGCTCTCCGGGGCGACGTCCGGGGCATCCTCGACGACTACACCTACCGCCACCCGGCGACGAAGTACTCCCTCGTGAACCTCGGCGAGGCCCTCCGGGGGACGGAGAGACCCGAGGGGGAGAAGATGGGGTTCGGGGTTTGCGAGAGGTGTGGTGAGCGACTGCCGGAACGGCAGGAGCT
>JABNAD010000040.1_pt1 | contig 89396 bp, 81 predicted proteins | sample 7240381 | NCBI WGS metagenome assembly JABNAD01 (sample SAMN11332834, study PRJNA596920) | anaerobic digester metagenome | biome: digested sludge; isolation source: digested sewage sludge-derived enrichment culture grown on H2/CO2 | place: Germany: Goettingen | reverse complement strand
AGCCGCGCTAGACTTAGGATCTAGTGCCGAGAGGCGTGGGGGTTCGAGTCCCTTTGCCCGCACAAAAAGTCCCTTTTAGGGACTTTTTTCTTTTGAAATATTTTTTTTGCAAAAGTATTTGCTGTTTTAGTTTTTTTACTACTTTTGCACTGCTTTTGCGGATATGGCGTAATTGGTAGCCGCGCTAGACTTAGGATCTAGTGCCGAGAGGCGTGGGGGTTCGAGTCCCTTTATCCGCACAAAAAGCCCCTTTTAGGGGCTTTTTTCGTTTATTACCCTTCGGTAATTTTTCCCTCCCAAAACATATTACTGCATTCACGCATCTATCACTTATTATGTTAGTGTGTTTTGTCGCTATTTCTTGTTGATGTGTCGCTGTGATTGCTGTGAGATGTGTGTTGTAGCATTTTTAATAAAATTTGCGCCTTTGCTCATTTCTGTGACATTTTTAGGTTCCTTTTGTTACATTTGCTAAAGTTAAAAGGGAAATGTTAGAGGAACTAAGCAATACAGCACTTTTTAAAGGTATAATAGGGCAAGAACCTAATGCTCTAGAGTATCTGTATTCCAATTTTTTCCCTAAAGTTGCTGCAACTATTGGTTCTTTGGGTGGCAGCAGGGACGATGCGAACGATGCTTTTCAGGAGGCGGTTATTCTATTCTATAGAAAGGCAAAGGCAAAGGAACTTGACGAAAGTGTTGCTGTATTACCCTACTTAATGTCTGTAAGCCGTATCATCTATTTAAAGAAATTACGTGACGCTAAAATAGATAAAGGGATAGATAGGGATTATGCTGAGTTAACAAGCGATGATTCCTCTTCTCCCGTTGAAAATGAATATATAGAAAGCAAGCAGAAGCAGCTTTTTTATCAGCATTTTAAGGAGCTCTCATCTATTTGTCAGAAGGTACTTCTGGCATTCTTTGAAGGGTTGACGTTTTTACAGATAGCAGAGTCAATGGGCTTTGCCTCTGAGGAATACGCGCGGAGAAAAAAGTATTTGTGTAAGGAGAAGCTGGTTGAGCGTATTAAGCGCGATCCTTTGTACAAGCAGCTATCGGATGGAGGGGAGATGTGTGATGGGGAATATTGATGACTACCTTACGGGGAGAATGAGCCAGGAAGAGCGGGAAGCGTTCGAGAAAAGTGTTGAATGTGATGCCGAGGCTCAGCGGGATATTGATTTTCATAAACAGGTAAACGCATCAATTGGCGATTCGGATGTTGATGAGCTACGAGCCAAGCTAAAGAGTTTGTCTAGGCGTTATGTTTTTAAAAATCAGCGTGCTATTTACTTTCGAGTTGTTGCCGCAACGGTTACGTTGCTACTTGTTGTTGGAACCGTATTTTTGAATAGCTATACTTCGCCTCGGGAGATATACAGCGATTACTTTACCCCTTTTGTACCCCCTAGTGCAGCTCGCTCTACCTTAGGAGCACAAGTTCTCAATGCTGTAGAACAAAGTTTTCAAAAGGGAGATTTTTCTGCTGTTGTAGCGGCCTTAAATACCGACTCAATAGCACAATTTGATTATGTTACCTCAATGATTTATGTGTCGTCGTTAATGGAACTTGGGCGGTTTGATGATGCAATAGGTGCGCTAGCACAAATGGAGCAGCAACCCTCAAACAGCTTGTTCCTTTCGTCTGTAAGGTGGAATAGGCTGCTGTGCTATGTTGGGAAAGGGGATGTGCGTAAAGCGCTTTTACTGTGCAATGAATTGGAACTTGATAACGATTTTAGGCATGTGTCGCTTAAAAAGTTAAAACGGCGAATTTGGCTCACCACCCACTTTACCTTTGGGCATTGATGCCTTTTCTCAGGAAAAGGAATGCAGCTATTCCTAATAAGAGCATGATGCCCCCTGCAACTATATACTTTGTTGATTCCTTGTAGTATATGGGCGATGCATCGCCAATTGTTACAAACGAAGCCCAGAAGTAGGGGTGAGATCTTAGGGGGTCGGCCTGGTTTAGGAAAGCTATTTGCGACTGTCTTAGCGATTCGTTAACGCTTAATCCTTTTTTGATGTTAGCTGCAAACGCTTCAATAATATCGTTCCCCGATGCATCGTCCACTTTCCATTGGGTTGCAATAAGCGATGGGCAACCTGCGTAAAAGAACCCTCGGGCAAGTCCAAGTAGTCCTTCTCCTTTAATTTCGGTTCCTGTTGCGCTTTCGCAAGCGCTTAAAATGGCCAGCTTACAGTTGAGATTTAGATTGTATATTTCGTAAGTATTAAGGAAACCATCTTCGGAAGTGCTCTTCTCGTTGGCGAAAATTAGCTTAGAGAAGAAAGGGTTCTGTTCATCAATAAAGGTGTGCATTGCGAGGTGAAGAATGTCGTAGCTGGTTGCAATTTGCTTTACCCGCGATTCTGTTGCAAGGGTGTCAAGTATTAAATCACCTCTAAAGTATTGGCTAACAGTCTCTGCTTCGCTTCTGGCACCTGGAAGGTCGCTAAGGGTTCCCCTGTAATTCTTTCGGCTAGTTATGCCTGTAGTGTCCACTCCAATATAACTTGGTGCAACCGATAGTGATTTGTTAAACAGTTCTCTCTTGGGGTGTTGGAGTTCAAATAGTACCTTGCTGGAAGGGACATATGTTATGTTGTTGCTGTACACAAGGTACGGAAGGTTGTAAAAGCCACCTAGATTGTTGGGAATGCTTGGGATTAAGGTAGAAAAGGGAACCTGACTAATAAACCCGTGAGGGATAATAACAAGTTCCTTGCTCTTAATAGCCCTTTCGTAAGGTTGGAGTAGAATGTTGAAAAGTGCTTGCGACGTAGTGGCAAATTGTTCCAAGGATTCAGTTGTTACCTTTCCAAAATCTTTAGGGATAAGCATCTTTTGATAATCCCTAAAGAGGTTTCTTTCCTTTTTGGATAGCTTCTTAGATGTAAAGTGCATTGCATCTTTACATATTGCAATGGAAGATATGCTACTGTCCGTAGTGAAGTATTCAATTATTATTTGGTTTGGCTCAAGCTTCTTTTGTACTTGAGCAATAGAGAGGGTTGTAGTATCAAATCGGAGGTTGAAGTATTGAGGGTCTTCGCTTTTTATTCGCTCTACAATTTTGCCGTAATCCGTTTGAACCGATGCTATTTGCGCTTCAATTTTTTTTATCTGTTCCAAGTTGGGGGTGTCTTTGCTTTGCTCGTCAATGAGTTTTCCTGAGAGATGCCCAATTAGTAACCGTGATCTTTTTTCGTGCTGATAAAGTTCTTTGTTGTCCTCTGCAATTTGGAGGTTTTTGTTTCGAGCCAGCATTTCGTGAAGCACCGCCGCTTTGCTTAGGGACATAAATCTGAATGCGTACTCAACAAATTTGCTGTCGTATTGAGCAAACTCAAACGCAGCAGAAATGGCCGATTCATAGGTTTTATAGTTGTTCTCGGTTATTGTTAATTTATCTGTTTCTACAAAGAGATTGTGCCTTGTTTCGTTTAGTATGCTTATTGCTTTTAGGTAATAGCTCATAGAGGAGTCGGCAAACGACTTAACCTCCTTTTTCTCCTTGTAGCACGAACCCAGTAGTGCGTATGAGCGGGAGGCAGTTAAAGGTGATAAGTATCTTCTGATTGAGGAACTTTCTTTGAAAGTCTTATGTTCTATAGTGTTTGCTTTAAGGGATTTTTTTGCATGTGTTATTGATGAATCTATGTTCTTTATGTATAGTTCGATGTTTGATTGATTATTAAGTATATTTAAAGAGACTAGTTTTGAAGAGGAGTTGCTTCTTCTTAGCATGTATAAAGCTTTTTCATTATACAGTTTTGATTTTGTTATGTCTTTTTCTTTTGCATAAGCAATGCTGAGATTTGTGTATAGAATTGCTCTATTCTCTTTGTCGATTGATGGATTCCCGAGGGCTAGGTTGTAATAAACTATAGCGGAGTCATTCTTGTTTTTTGATAAATATGCATTGCCTAGATTTCTTAGTATATTGAAGTATAGAGTGTTTTTCTCAATGTTCTCTAACTGAAGTATTTTTTTACTCTCTCTAATTGCTTCTTCAATCCGTCCTGACTTACGTAATGCACTAGTAAGTTTAATTTTTGCTGCAACTAATGTTGTTTTATCCTTGCTGGGGATTCTTTCTAAGGAAAATATCCCTTGTTTAATATTAGCAATGGCTGTTTGGTAGTCGTTTTCCTGCATTGCTAAAGAGCCCTTTTCTACAAGAATAATTGCTTTTGTTTTTTCGTTAGGTTGCTCTGCAGTGAGGATAAACTGCTCGGCCATTTTAATGTAGTAAATGGTTGAATCAATTTGATCCAGTTCCTTTTTTATGTTCGAAAGGTTTAAGTATCCAACAGCCAATTTGTTCTTGTCGTAATTAGGGATTGTGGTTTTTATTTCTAACGATTTCTTTAAGTATAGTGAGGCTTTGTCAAAATCTCCCGCAACCGCATAATCTACCCCAATGTTATTGTAAAGTCTTGCAATGCTATCTTTTTGCTCGTATGTGCTATTGCCTTTTTGCCCCTTTACTGTGTTTGGCCTGAGAGTTATAAGCATAAAAAAGCAAAAGCAAATAACAAATTGCTTTTTCGTTAACAATAAATGGCTGTATAGGTAAATCATAATAGATGTGCCTAGTGTAAAATCATAATGTTTTTAACGAAACAAAGTGCATTCAGGTTTTTGTTTTGACATGATTTTGATGAATCAAATATAACCTCGAAGGTAGCCTATTAAGTTGTTCAAAAAAAATAGTTATTGTTACTCCATGTCAATAAATGAGTGGGCAGAAATGGTATATCCCTAGCTTATTCTTATTACCTTAGTGCTATACCTAACTTAAACCGATTGTTGAATTATGAGAAAAGTTTTTTTGTTTTTTGTGTTTCTTTTTGCTTTAAATGCATTTGCTAATGCACAAGAAAAGAATGTTGCCGTTGTAACCTTTTATGCAAACAAGTATGTTGGTACCAGTCAGCTATCCGACGGGGGTAGTAATGCTGGTCTTATTGCTGCACTGGCAAAGGATCCTGATTTTAATCTTACTGGTATCGTAAGCAATTTTCACGATACCTTTTTTGGTGAGTATGTGAAACTTTTTCCTTTTAAAGTGATTGATGAATCAAACGTTATTCAGAATCAAGGTTACAAAGATTACGTAACTGCCGATACTTCTTCTATACTTTACTATAACTCGCTTTTGTATCCTGGCTATAATCTTTATGTGGTTTCACGATTGTACAAGAAGGATTTGCGTAAGATGATTGAGATTTTTGGTGACGAGGTTGATGGATTCCTCTTTGTTGAGCTTGGTTTTAACTTTGCTCCTAAGTTTGCAATTGGCGGTGTTGGTGTTTGTGGTATCAGTGCCTACGCGTCAATTAGCTTGTGGAAAAAGGATGAGGGTAAGGTCTTTTCAATTCATGAATCGGCAATGAGCAAGAGCACTGTGGGTATGGCAGGTGGCTTCCCTGTTATTGAGACAAAGGAGATTTTGCCGATGTGCCAGGAAGCATCCGATTTACTTCTTGAGGATTTGAATAAGCGTATGCCCAAAATCATTAAAAAGGCAGCAAAGAAATTCTAGTCCCTATTTGTTATTGCATTAGGCTGCAAGTGTAACAATGCAGCCTAATTTTTTTTAGATTTAACGGTGTTGTTTGTTATTAGGTGCTTTATGGGGCTTAGCAATCGTTGAAGAAGCGTTAGCTCTTCTGTTGAGATTTCGGCGGTGCCAATTAATTCTCTATCTAATGAGAGTTTTTCTCCGTAACTGGTTACCGCACCAAACGGCAGGGTGGCTAGAGCTGGGTAGCCCTTGTCTGTGTATCCTCCCGAAACAGTTGCAACTACACCCTCTACAACCCCAAACTCCATGTATGGATAGCCATTTACCTTAATGGTTAATCTTTGGTTCTCCTTTACCTTTCCCGCTCCTTCAAACGGAAGTGATAAACGTGCTATGGTGGCACCCTGTTCGCTAGGAGTAATGGCAAAAACAGCATCGCCAGCTTTAACCTCTTGCAGGTTGCTCCATACGTTCATGTAGCTTAACTTCCCTGCCGATTGTGCAACTAGTAGGTAACTCTGGTTCCATGTCGATAGGCTACTTGCAAGTTGCTGTTTGCTGTTATCCCATGTTTGCCTGCTTTTTTTTAGCTGGCTTTCGTATTCCAATTTTGTATCGGCAATGGCTTGCTTAAGCTTTTCAATGGTTATAGCTGCGTTTGATAGGTTGATGCGGGCATTCTCCATTGCTTGTCTTTTGCTAAGTAATGAGGATTGCGCCTTCTCATAGTCGCTGGCCGATATCACCCCTTTTTTGAAAAGGCTTGAGTCGCGTGCGAATTGCTTCTGCGATAGTTTTAAGTCTTTAAGCGTTAAATTACGCTGGCTCCAGAGCCTATCGTAGTAGTTGCGGTACTCTCTTAACTCTCCTTCAAGGGCGTCTATTTTTTGTTTATGGTACTGCTGTTGCTGAAATAGGTTTAGCTCGCTGGTAGCATTAACAAATGCATTGTATGTTGATTGTATTTCGCCTAGAACTCTATTCTGCTGATTGAATTTCTGAAGTATGCTATCGCATTGCTGTGTGGTGCTACTTTGCAGTATTGCAACCAATTGACCTAGTATAAATACATCGTTATGGTTTGCTGCGTTCTCGATAACACCAAGGGTATCGCCTTTTTGCACCATAATGCCCTCTTTCTTTAGTATGGCAGCAGGTTTTCCGTTGCTTTTGGCAATTACCGTTGAGGGCGGATTCTCTGTGGTTATTATTGCTTGAGCTGTAACAATATCGGGGTATCTAAAGAAGGCACTTCCCACAATTATTACGGTAACAACTATAAATACTACCGATATTCCCCAGCGTACTATCCATTTGGGAGGAGTGCCAAGTATCTCGGTTATTTCGTCGGAGCGTATGTCGATTTTTTCTTCCATCTTAGTTAGAACACTGATATAACAAATAAAACAAAATTTCACGAATTAGAATCATGCAGATTCTTGCGGTCGTTGGTAAATATGATTCTTTTAAATTGAGGTTCTTTACCAAAGTTTATTAGTAACCCTAGTTCAATATTTGTGGCTTTAAGGTAGTTCGTAAGTTGATGCTCGTGTTCTTCGCAAAGTGATTCAGCGGCCTTTAGTTCTATTATGATACTTTTCTCAATAAGTAAATCTGCAAAGTATTGACCAACTTTTATCCCTCTGTAAAACACCTCTATTGGAACCTGCGATTGCACAATGAAGCCCATTAGCTCTAATTCGTGCTTGAAAGCGTTCTCATAGACTTTCTCTAAAAAGCCATATCCTAGGGCATTGTAAACGGAATAAAAGGCGCCTATAACTTTTTGCGATAGTTCTTTGTGTATAAACTCTTTCATTGTTTTTTCTTTTAGAAAAAGTTATAATGGACTAATCAATAAGAGTGATTTGTGAAGATTCGTTTAGTTTGTGTTATTTGTGTGCTATTACAGTTCCAGCTGATTCTTCACCAACGTCCAGTACGCTCCCTTGCGCTTGCTTAGCTCAGTGTGGGTTCCTACCTCTACTATTTGCCCTTTCTCAATAACCACTATCTGGTCGGCATCCTTAACGGTGCTTAGGCGGTGGGCTACAACAATAACGGTTCGGCCTTTATAAAAATCCTTTAGATTTTCGATGATTATGCGCTCATTGTTGGCGTCTAGCGCGTTGGTGGCCTCATCAAAGAAAATGAACTTTGGATTTTTATATACAGCACGGGCTATTAGCACGCGCTGCTTCTGTCCTTGGCTAAGGCCGTGCCCTTCGCCACCAATTTTGGTGTTGTAGCCAAGGGGGAGAGAAGCAATAAAATCGGCGATATTTGCCACCTTTGCAGCCTCAAGCAGGCGTTTCTTATCGATGTTCTCCTCGCCAGGCGCTATATTTCGGGCAATGGTGTCGGAGAATATAAAGCCATCCTGCATTACCACGCCGCAATCCTCGCGCCAGCTGCGTAGGCTGTAAGCATCTAGGCTGGTACCTCCCAAGCGTATCTCGCCCGAGGTGGCGGGGTAAAACCCAAGCAGCAACTTTACCAGCGTTGTTTTTCCGCTTCCCGATGTTCCCACAATAGCGGTTTGCTTCCCTGCGGGGATATTAATGCTTACGTTGTTAAGCACTAGCTCGGAGTCGGGACCTTCGTACCGGAACGATAGGTTTCCAATTTCAAGGTCGGCGCTGCTGGGGATATCTGTAATGGTTGATGTCTCGGAGTTCTCTTCGTCGTCGCGGAGGTGAATCTCCCCAAGGCGCTCTAGGCTGATTTTGGCATCCTGCGTTAGGTTGAAAAAGTTGATTAGCTGCTCAATGGGGCTATTAAGCTGCCCAATAATGTACTGCACGGCCAACATCATACCCAGAGTCATGTTGCCATCAACAACGCTTTTGGCGGCAATAATGGTTATGAGAATATTTTTAACCTCGTTTATTAGCACTGCACCGCTCTGCTGGTACTGACTAAGTGCCAATCCCTTTACCCCAACCCTAAACAGCCTTGCCTGAATGCCTTCCCATTCCCAGCGCTTCTGCTGCTCGCAGCCGTTTAGCTTAATTTCCTGCATTCCCTGTATTAGCTGTATCACGCTGCTCTGGTTGGCGGCCATTTGGGCAAATCGGCGGTGGTCCAACTCGGCGCGCTTGCGAAGGAAGAGCCAAACCCATGCTGCGTATAGAATGCTACCCACAAGGAATAGCACAAATATTTGCCAGTTGTAGTAGAATAGCACCGCACCAAAAATCACTAGGTTAACCAGCGAGAAAAGCACCGTAAGGGTGGTTCCCGTAAGAAAACTCTCAATGCGCTTGTGGTCGCCAATGCGCTGCATAAGGTCGCCCGTCATCTTGGTATCGAAGAAGCGCATGGGGAGCCGCATTAGCTTAATTAGGAAGTCGGATATAAGCGATATGTTAATGCGTGTTCCCAGGTGAAGCAGAATCCAACCCCTTATAAACTCAACCGTTACGCGGCTTAGCGTTAGCACCAGTTGGGCAATAAGCACTAGGTAAATAAAGCTGATATTGCGGTTGCCAATACCGTGGTCAACAATGCTCTGGGTTAGGAATGGGAACAGCAGCTGCAGCAAGCTGCCCAGTAGTAACCCTAGGAAAAGCTGAACAATAAGCTTACGGTAGGGGCGCAGGTAGCTGAATAGGAATCCAAAGCTCTTCTTGTTGGGTTTCTCGTCGGCAGTGGCATAAAAATCGGGCGATGGTTCCAGTAGTAGTGCTACACCCCGTTTCTCTTCTCCCTCCTGTGTTGATGCCCAGCAGCGAACAAACTCCTCGCGATTAAAGGTTACCAATCCTCCTGCGGGATCGGCAACATGAACCTTCTCTTGCCCCTTTTTGCCACTAATGCGGTAAACCACCACAAAGTGAACTTGGTTCCAGTGCACAATGGCGGGTAGGGGGGCTTCGTTGCGCAGCTGTTCAAAGCCAATTTTAACGCCCATGGTGCGGAACCCAATGCTCTCGGCAGCACGGCTGATGCCCAGCATGCTAACCCCCTCGCGGGTAATGTGGCTGCGCTCCCTAAGCGTTTGTACGTTGTAGTGCTTGCCGTAGTGCTTGGCCACCATGCGAAGGCAGGTGGGGCCGCAATCCATGGCATCGTGCTGGGGGTAGTGGGGGAAAGGCATTGGTTTGTTTAGAATGTTTATTGCAAAGATAAAAGGATTGGGGTGTTAGGGAAATTATTGTGGGTACACTTTGTAATAAATCTATGGCTAATCGCCCCAAATCTCCTTGTTTAGTTCTGTAATGCGCTCCTTGTTGGGTACAAAGCCTGTTTCCCGCGTGTACGTGCCGCATTCCTCAACGGGAACATACCCTTCTTCTCCCTGCCATTTGGCTATGTAGGGGTTGTAGGTGCATTTAGCTGGTTGGGAATAAATGTTTTCGGGATCTTTTATAAACACGCGGCAATCAGTGCACATATGGCGAAACTCACAGTCCTTGCACACGTCTATTTGGTCCTTGGTGATATTCCAGTACTTCTTAAAGTCGGGGTGGTTTAGCGCTTGCTCCAGCGTGGTGTCCTTAATGTTTCCAAAGGAATGAGAACAGGACGGGCAGTTTTTAATGTTACCATTTGTGTCGATAGATATTTTTCGATTTAAACAACTATTAAAATTTAACGATTCAAAATACAACTCCCTATTGCACACAAAGTAGCCTGCTTCTACAACGCCACATTGTTCTGCTCCTTCATAATCCTCTGTTGTAACAAAAACGGCACATCCATTCAATTGGAAAAAAGAACTCCTTTTTGCACTATACAGTGTAATTGTTGTTAGCATCCTATAATTCAATGTTAATTCTTCAACATTAACCAGTCCATTGCTTAATACTAACTCCACGCTTAAAATATTGCTATTATGAAGGAAGGATAAAGTATCCAATATTTTATTTTCTCTCAAATCAGACGCAAATCGTAATTGAAGCGTCCTACACCCCAACTCACTAAGTTGATTTATAACTTGAAAAAAATCAAAACCAGATTGCTTGTCAATATCAACAATACAACTTTGAATTTGAAATGGGTTAATCCAATCTGTTTTTATTGAAGGAAACATTTTGGCATCACTCGCTCGACATGGAAATATTACTTCTTTTTCCAATAGTTCATCAAGCGTGTTTTTTTGCAAATTTAGCAATAGGTTTTCAGTAATTATATCCCTATTGAGCACACTATACGTTTGATAATCTATTGCAAAAGCATCCTTTCGGGATATATCATATATGAGATTTTGAGCATACCCCTTAACCAGCAAACAATCTGCGAATTTCTTATAGTACTTCATTTAACTCGGACTCTAAACGTTCAATGCTAAATAACCTAGATGATGGCTTTGAAGGTGTTTCTACAATAACCTTTTTTGATTGTAGTACATTAATTGGAACTGTCTTAATTTGCACCAGCGTACTACGTTCAATTAACTTCGCCTTCTTAAAACAGATTGGCAATAATGAGTTGCTCTCAGAGTTAATTTTATACTGCGCCATACCCCAAGAAGTTTGCTATTTCTTGTTCAATTGGATAGTTACAGTTTTTACTCACCATTTCAATGTTACCAGCAGGGTTAACTTCCAAGAAAACATACTCCCTTTCGGGTGTTACTATCATATCAATTGATCCGGTGTTTAATCCCAAATGTTTCATGAATTTAAGCAAATTAATTTCAATAGATTTTGGCAAATTGAAGGGAACCATCCTGTTGGATTTGTCATTATCGTAATTTCTAAAATCCGTTGTAGTTTTTGAATTCGATTGGGAGAAAATGGCCATTGAGTAAAACCTATTACCTAAGAAGAAAACTCTTAACTCAATCCATTTCTTTATGTTCTTCTGGATTAAAGAAGGAAAGAAATCTTTTTCTTCATCAACATCATCAATGGTTACAACCTCGGTGAGCATCTTTAGAATAGAGCCATCGGCATTCTGAAAAGTTTCGGATTCACTAATGGGTTTGGAAATTTGTTCTGTGGCAGCTAATTTATTTTTTACAACGTACCCTTTGCTTGTTATGGTCGTGTCAGGAATTAATAGACCACACTGTTTGGCAATGCTTAAATTTATAAGTTTATTGACCAATGATTTCTGAAAACTACCGAGTACCCTGCTTTTTCTCTCCAAAACATAGAATATATAAAACTGTAAAATAATCCACTCATTCCCCAAAAATCGACCTGCTTGGTTTAATATGCTAGAATTGGACGAAAGTTCAAGTAATGCAGATTGAAAATAGTTATTATTCAAATTACCACGCCTATACCAAATCGCATCGAATTCGTTTATGTTAAAAATCTTCCCGTTTAGTTCTAACAGTAACCGTTCATTATTCAGCGACAACTCTATTATTTTTATGGAGTCCTCCTTGTTTATCCGCAAAAAACTTATGCCCTGTGATATTAACCATTGAACCACCTCGTCAGTTGTTTGTTCTAACTCCTCGCTGAATATTAAAATCATCATTATTGATATTATTTTTTTAATGGTATTACCGCCTTATAGGCAATGGTCTGGTTAAAGCGAAACTCCTTTAGTATTTCCCATTTGTTCTCAAAGGTTACAGTTTTGTCATCTAATTTACTGTCCATTTTGAACGTGTTTGTTTTATAAAATGCTTGTTTTGTGTCAAACAAAACGCTAGCGGCCTTCATTGATAAGGAATCGAATTCTGCACTGCCAAATTTAATAGAGTCAAATGCTTTTTTTGTATAGCCAATCTCTTTGTATTTGCGAATAAACTCATCGAAAGGGAATGTCTCTTGGTTGTAGAAAAGAGCCACTTCGATATCCTTTTTTGCTGCATCACGAGTTGACTCTAAACCAATGGACTCTCGGTACAGATCTATCCGATTTAATTTTTCTTCACTTATTGAATCGTGAGTTACGGTTCTAGTATTAAGATCAACATAGAGCACGAATCCGCTTATCTTTCGGTTTGGATCAAGTTCACCATGATCCATGGCATGGCCAAGAAAACCGGGTGTAAGATCACCACTGAAAACAGCCTGTCGAAGTAGCGGCTCAAGATCGTATTGTGCAAAGTTCATAGATCTATAGGGCTCGGCATCCAAATCTATTCCATTCTCTTGGGGAAACCGAAGCCGATTCCTAAGTCCAAAATGGTGCCGCATAACATCAATGGGAAGAGGAGCTCTTTCAAAAATAGGTACAGGAGATAATCCGTGTTCTGAAATAAGTGCGTAAAGTACCTTGGCGTGCTCATAAACAAGGCTGTCGTATGATTCCTGGCTACGCTTGTTAACCAAATATAACTGTTCCTGCTCTCTAAGTATATTAAGTTTTGCCTTATAGGAGGTGTCAACCCTAGCAATACAAAGACCTCGTAATAGGTTATAATTCTGCTTAATTCGAAACCATACTGTATCCGGGAGCATCTTGAAAGTTTTGGTGTTGAACTGAGTAAGTTCTGCACCTTTTGTAATCATTTCATTAATCCACGCCTCAGCTTGTCGATATTCCCCAATATGTATTGCACATAATGTAGCATTGTAAAGATCTTGTAAGTGTCTTTTTTCAAACGTTGGAAAAACTTGCTTATATGTATTGTAAGCCTCTTTGAAATTTAGGTCAACAACTCTCAACTCTGCCTGATTGATAGTGTTGTAGTACTCAGCGTATTTTAAGTTGCTTTGACTGTAGAGCGTGAAAGGGAGTATGAATGCTAAAAACATTAAACTCTTAATAAATTTCCCCATTGACAATTTGTTTTTATATTATAACAAATTCTTAGTTACATACAAAAAATCTTCGGAAAATATTAAAAAATCGGCACAGTTTATCCCTGTGCCGATAAAGTTAGTAACATTCGAATTTCACATCATAAATTCCTCCTCCATCGGTTGCCAAGTAAGTCCATACACACCCATCGTCATAAATTCTAATATACTCCATCCCCGAAAGAACTGCACCACCGCTTGTTGCGGTTCTAGCTCGACCAGTTCCAATATCTCCTTGACCATAAATCTTAGACATATCAATGCTGTTTTTTTCGAATTTTTTCAAAACACTTTTCATCGCTAATTATTTTATTTTCCTACTCATTAGGATCACCCCAGGCTTTTCAGATTTCCGCCCACCACTCCATCCTGCGCAGTTTGTTTTAATGGTGTGGTTATGCAAAGTAAAAGGCTTGGTCGGCAACGCCCTTTCCTACCTGTGTGTTTGTTTGTGTTTTACAGCATGTTTTGGCGGTGTAAAATAAACTCTCCTAATCTTCGGGAGTAAAGGTAAGGGTGAGCTTGCCTGGGCGGGTATAACGCCATGTTTTGCAGGTGCTGTTGTATTCAATGGGTACTCCCATGTCTTTAAGTTGGTTGAAGTAGGTGCGCAGGGTTCGCTCACTAATGCCGAGCTTGTTGGCAATATCTGTTGCTGTTCCAGCATTGCCGGTACGCAACATAAAATCTAAGTAATCAGTGACTCGTTTAAATTCAGTGTAGTTCATGCGTTTTTTTGATATTTGGTTTTGTGGGTTATTTAGTGGATGAATCTTTATGTTAGTATTTCTTCGCTATTCTACAATTATGTTGTGTGTATGGAGATTTTGTTGGTTTAAGTAGTTCTAGTATTATATTAGTAATACTTCCATAGCCTAAATCGGGTTTTGTTTTGAATATCTACAGTCAAACTTCTTTGATTCCTGCTATCAATATTTTTCTATACAAAGATAACATCCTTCCCCGCCAAAAATGGCGGGGAAGGATGTTATCTTATGTTTTACAGCATGTTTTACCTTGGCGGTTCTTGTGTTCTCTTTTTCCTGTGTGGTTTGTACTATTGGGGTAATGTGGCTGCGCTCCCTAAGCGTTTGTACGTTGTAGTGCTTGCCGTAGTGCTTGGCCACCATGCGAAGGCAGGTGGGGCCGCAATCCATAGCATCCCCGTTTGGTAACGGGGCGGGCTGTGCTGGGGGTAGTGGGGGAAAGGCATTGGTTTGTTTAGAATGTTTATTGCAAAGATAAAAGGATTGGGGTGTTAGGGAAATGATTTTAAGATCATTTCCCTAACATAGTGATAATAGTAATTTTGTTTAATCTTCTTTTATGCGAAAAGAGTTAGTCTTTTATCCCTACAGCAATTGGTTTATGAAACTGCGTATACTCGATCCTTCAGGGCCTGGTGCCTTTTGGGTTACAATAGTTCCGTTTCTGTCTATTAGTAGATAGTGTGGGATTGAGGTTATTGCTAGATCCTTAATAATGCTTGCTTTTTCTGTGTTAATGATTAGGTAACTGTTTGCGATGCTTTCTAGCCCCAATGCGGGGAGCACCTTTTTCCATGCTTCCTCCTTGTCGCTTAGCGCGAGGTAAACGAATATAACGTCTTTGTTGGCATACTCTTTTCGCAGCTCCTTTGCCATGGACATGGCGGCGCGGCAAGGGGCGCACCAGCTGGCCCAGAAATCGATGTATATCACTTTTCCCTTGTTGCTGCTAAGAAGATTGGTAAGGTTCGATTTATTCCCCTTGGTATCCACAAACCACAGGTCGTTACTGTTCTCTGTAACCTTATACTGCACCTCGGCGGGAGTAATGCTTTTAATGTTGTTGTGGTAAATGGTATCGGATGTTAAGCTGTAAAGCTTGGCGGCGCACTCCTCGAACTCCGCAGTTGGATTCATCTCGGTGATATCCGCAAGAAGCTTGCATAGTACTGCTATTTTGGGATTTCCCTTAACAATGGTGTCGGTAAAGAGGCTGTCGAAGTACTCGTGGGGATTGTAGCCCTTGCTGAATTTGTATTTATAATCTAGGTAATTTGCTATAGTTGAGTAACTACTATGCATGTTGGTATCCTTATCGAAAAGGTTAAATTCTTTTTTGAGTTTTATGTACTCTTTATTGTATTTGTCGGTAAAAAGAATTTCGTTCCTGTAGTGGAGAAATCGTTTGATTATTGAGTAGTTGTTGGTACTGATGAGCTGCTGCTGGTAAAGCGAGTCGATGTAGTTTCCTTTGTTCTCAAGTTCCTTCACGTAGTCAGCAAAGTATGCTCTCTTTTTCATCAGATCCTTTTCCTTTACTTTGATGTAAAATGGATCCTTATTTTCCAGTAGCGAGTGCTGCGACTCGAATTGCAACTGCCAGCTGAAGTCCAACGGTTTCTGGTTCTTATGGTTCGATATAGCGTAGGGTAGGTTGTTCTCAAACTTGATCCGCAGGGTATCCGTGGGGCTTGCCATGAAGGAGTATTGGAATCCATTTTCATGATGGTAGCTGATTTCCATTAGGGGTAAGTAGGTGGTAACTTCTATGGTATCAGTTATCTTTACATTCTTTATGTAAACTGAGTTTATGAAGTAGCCATCGAAGTAGCTTAGCATGGGAACGCCATAGGTCGATTGTCTGTACTTATCTATAATAACCACCACTTCCCCCTTTTGGGGCGTTTCGGGGGCATTGGTGTTGCTATGGTTCGATTTGCAGTTGCAGAAAAGGAGCGTTTGGAGTAGTAGGGGGATGATTAGGCGGTTCATAGGGTATTATTCTTTATGTAGTAGACTTATAAATTATTCTAAGAATTCTTTATGCATCATCTTAACTTGTTTTGTTCTTTATGTGCAATATGTGATTCTGTATCTAAGCGTGGAGTTACCATCTTTGCTTCACCTTTTAACTACAAATAGCGGAATGTGTGGAAGTTTGTTCTCAATGTTTTTGTCAAGCGTTTTACTACTTACATGCACTAGATTTTCCTTGAATCCGAGCATTAAGAAGTAATTTCTAAGCATTTCGAGGTTTTGCTCTATGTTTTTTGCAGGATGAAGTGAGGTTGGAATTATGGTTATAGGCTTGTTGGTCAGAAATGCTTCAGCAGATCCCTTTATGCCTAGCAGCGATTTGGCTAGATCTATGGTTTTGGTTGTGCTATCTAAATAAATTAGGGGTATCGCATGGTAAAGATCATCTCCAACTTTAATTCTACTTGAGGTGCTAGCCATCATAAACATGATTGACTCAGCCTCTGCCCATTGTGCCTGTTGTTTTTCGCAGTCCTCAATAATGAATTGCATAAAGAAAAGTTGGTCGTTAATTTTAAAATGCACCACGGGGGGGAATGGGTCGAAGTAACCTTTGTCTAAATACTTTGTAATCCACCCTTTGCGTGCTACCAGATTTTTGTAAACTATGGCATTGGTGGAGTCAATTGTATCTTGCTTTAGAGCCAGAGGATGTGTTGGAAGTAAATGGGGTCTGCGGTACAGTTGATCCAGATACTTTAGGGAGTCAACAATTGCTTTAATGCAATTGTCTTCAGTTGTGTTTGATGTATTCCTATTGTAGCTTTTTAGCAATTCTGCATATCCATTTATAAAAGTGCTATCCGAAGAGTATAACTGGTTTAAATAAGAAAATGAATTAGCATCTGCCCCCATCTTTACAGCCTCTTCTATTGTTTTTAATCCCTTGCTGTGCTGCTTGTTATTAATGTAGAACTTTGCAAGGTAATAGTACCCTAAATGTTGGTTTGGGAACATTTTTATGAGTTTGTCGGCATAAACAAATAGGCTGTCCGGGATATTGTTCCTCTCAAATGAATCTGCTTTCTTGCTTAATTGGTTGTAGTAGTACTCATTTATTAGGTGTTGGCCATAAGTTGCTTTTGCTGACTTTTCATTGAGTTGCATCGTGCTACCAAGTTCTTTTTCAAGGTAATTAACAAAAGTCTTACTTATTGCGGTTCCTCCGTATTCTGCTGTTGAATAATTTGTTTGACCTGTGCAAATGGCGCTTATAAGTACAATAAAGCCAACAAAAAGTGGGGCGTAAATTCTAAAAATGGGTTTCATGAGTATTGAGTTGTTGTTGTTTGTAAGATGGATGTTAAACAACAACCATCTTATAATAACAGGGTTTGTAATTATTCTGGATAAATATCATCTAAGACGTAAACTCCCATGACTTTTTCTCTGCTGTCCTAGGTAATAACATATGCTATGTGATTGTCGCATGCTTTATAGGTGCTACAAATATCTTGGTGTCAGCTCTCGCTATTAACTTATTTTGGGTCGTTTAGTCGTTTTCTTACTAATGCATAAAATTTTATAATTTCAATTGTCTCAAGTTTTTTCACAAAAATGATATTTTACCTGCTCTCGCAGATTATCTTCAGGGCTTTTCGGATTTCCGCCCGCCACTCCATCCTGTGCAGTTTGTTTTAATGGGGTGGTTAATACAAAAATAACATCCTTCCCCGCCAAAAATGGCGGGGAAGGATGTTGTTTTATGTTTTAGAGCAGGTCTGCTCATCGGCTTTAATCGTGAAGATTATCTCTACACTGTTTTTGTAGTAATAGCTTTTGCTGATACGGCTATATGCAATATCAACATGATACTCATGTCTAAGGATGTTTAGGTATCGGTTAAGTGTACGCTCGGAAATGCCTAGCTGTTTTGCAAATTCTTTTGGAGTGCCTGTTTTCTCTTGCTCTATTAGGGTGTTTAGCAGTTCCATGGTCGATGGGTTTGTAAACATGTTCTTTGCTAATTTGGTTGTAGTAATTGGGTTAGTAGTTCGCGAGTTTTTTTGTCCGATGGCCGTGGAGCATTACCGTTTACTATTATTCCTTGCCTGTTTATCAGAATAAAATGTGGAATAGATTTCACTCCTAATGCCTCTAATTGCCTTGATGTTTTTGAGTTTGTTGAGAAGTAGAACTTAACGTTGCTTTCGGCTTTAGTTTTGTTTATGTGTTGAGCCCAGTTCTCTTTGGTATCCCATGTTATTATGTTTACAAAGGTTATTGGCCTGTTTGTAAAGTGTGGGTATAGGCTTTGGGCAGCTATTGATTCTTGTATGCAGGGTTTACACCAAGTGGATTCAAAGGTTATGTAAATCACGTTGCCCTTTTCTTTTTCAATAATTTGATTTAGCGTTGTCTCTTCGCCGTTGGGGGCTTCAAGTAAGAGTGAATTACTCTTCTCAAAGTACAGCTCATGTTTTTTCTGGAGCTGGTGTGCCTTGAGTGTATCTTTTGTGAAGTTAATAAAATCGTTGTAATACAGTTCTTTTGTTGATGAAGGAAAATTCTCGCATAGCATATCAAGGGTTTTGTACAGAAGTGCTGTTTTACTCTTAGGTGGTATGGCCGTGTTGGCTTTTATGTTAATGAAAACCTGGGTGTAATCCTTATTAAAGCTATTGGATGTGGTTAGCGTACTTACATTGGTTTTTGCCATTTCCACTTTATGGAGATAGTTCTCTAACATCCTTTGGTAGTAAAGATTGTGGATTAAACTATCCGCAAAGGCAAATGCGTGCTCTGTTTCGGCATTGGTTACTGATGCGTTGCTTATGCTTTTGTTGGCAGAGAACTTAAAATTCATGGCGTTTTGAAGTCGTTTCGATTTTAGTTTGTAAAATTCAATGTATTCTGGTGTCACAATTTTATGGGCACCCAGTGAGTCTATGTAGTTGTTAATGCTGATGGAATATTTTGCTAGATTGCTTCGCACGCTATCCATATTAATCATATCAATGGCACTTTCTGCAAAAGGGGAGTTTGGTTTGTTTCTGTGTTCGTATATGTAGTTGAGCATTATGTTTTTGATTAGCGTTTGTGGCTCAAATCCATATGCAGATATTCTATTAGGTGCATAGGTTAGGGCATTGTATGCCCTTGTTAGTTCATTGGATATGTTACTTGTAAGAATGGGGAAGCCATTGGTGTTGTATGTGATTTTGATGGAGTCCCCTTTTTGGATGAGGAAGTCGTGCCATTCCAATCCCTTGTATTTGTGTGATATTACAATTTTATTCTGCCCAAAGCAGGGGATGGTAAGCGTGTCGTAGGGTGATTTTGGGGTGTAGCTCTCTATTGTTTCATTTAGTCCTACAAATTCGATAGTTCCTTCTCCTACAGCGCTGTAGGCGCCGGAAGGGAAATGGAAGTATTTCTGATTTGGGGCATTGTAAAATAGTAGTGTTACGTTGTTTTCTTCTTCGCGTGTTTCTTTTTCTGAGCAGGAGAGTGTTGCAACAACTAGCACCAGCAGTATTGATAGTTTACGTTTTGGATTCATGCTTGAAAAAAAATTAAAAGGTTTGATGAAACTTTCATGATCTTTTTTATTGTAAGACTCCTTATCTCAAGTTATTCCATAACTAACGCACCAAAGCTTTTGGGCTTTGGTGCGTCTGGGTTAGGGTGATTGGTTTCAGATAAATTTTGGATGTCTCTAACTTGCCGTGCTCAAGCGGCGTTTAATAACTTTTGCTTTAATATTTATTGCTTCGTATTCTGGTATAGGTATTATTTCTCCGTTACGCATAACTGCAACGGGGAATTGTATTGTAGTTACTTCATCAACAAAATCGAGGTTGACAATAAAGGACCATCCGCAGCGAACAAAATTATTGTTTGGCAGTGAAGCCTCTATTTCGTGAAGCATAAGGTCAGTCTCTACCCTAGAGTTGTCCGATAGGACAAGGTATGTTTGCAGCCCATCCGATTCGATAAAGAAAATTTGATCGGTATAGTTGCTTAGTAAGTACTTCGCTAAATTATGCTCTCTGTACTTTACTTTTTGTGCGGTTTCTATTTCCATAGTTCGGCAGTTTTTCTAGTTTTACTTGTGCAGTTTGCTTATGCCTCTCCGGTTTCCTCTTATGCTACTCTGGTAGTTTCTTTAGTAAGTGCTGTGCCTTTTTGCTAAGTGGTGAATTCTTTTTTTCTAGTATCGTAAGCAGCTGTTTAGCCTTGTCTATATCCTCTTCGCCCAAGTAGCTAAGAGCAGTGTACCACAGAGCTTGGTCGTACAGAATGGAGTTGGTGTCGAGTACAACATTAAGTGACTCTCTTGCTTGCTTAAACTGCTTAAGCTCCATGTATGAAACCCCTAGGTAAAAGCTAGCTGTAATTCCAACCTCTTTGTCTCCCTTTAGCTGTTCAAGGCTTTTAGCCGCTTCATTGAAATTTTTTGACTGATAATCCATCATGGCTTGGAACAGCCTGCTGTGTGCCGACAGCTCATTGCTTGCCCTGGAAACCAGTACAGCTGGGTAGGTCTCGTAGTTTGCGCTGTAGAGTTTTGTTGGGCTATCGCTTGATGCAATGTTTTGAATCATCCAGCCTCCTGCTGCAATTCCTGCTATGGTTGCTGCTGCATACATATATTTCTTTAAGCCAACTTGGTGGGCTTCCTCCCGTGGTGTAATTCGTTTTTCTTGCGATGTGTTTTGCATCGCCCTGTTTAGTCCCATTCTTAGACTATCAATTTCTTCTTCGAGAAGTAAATCTTCAACGCTTTGCCTAACGAATAGCTCTTTTCGGAGCTCTTTGCTTTCACTCAAACGTTTCTCAATAACCTCTCTTTCTTTTTTAGATATGGTTTTGTCGATAAGCCGTTCGAGTAGCTGGCCCTCTATTTGTGATGTGTTCATGGTTTTTCCTCCATAGTGTAAAAGAGTGTATTTGTGTGTGTTAGTGTTATTTGCTTTTTGGGTATATTGGTTTGACTTTATTAACTATTCTTCTTTCTTAAAAGTTGGTTTACGAGATATTTCTGTTAAATTGAATCACAAAAATCTGGTATTAGACATGGTCTTTGGGGATAAAAATTCGTTCACGACCAACCTTGTGTTATTCTTTTATGTATATGGGTTTGTCTCTGTCAATGATTTCGCCATCATGAGTAGATGAATCTCCGCCTCCTTTTATTATGCTCAATTGGTTTGTAGAAAGAATCATCTCATTAGTTTGATTTGTGGATATGAGGCTGCTTATCGTTTTCATCGGGAATTAGTTTTAGTTATTTTTTTTGATTGTGGAGGAGATGGCGGTAAATGAGTTATTCCTTAATGTATATAGGTCTGTCTCTGTCAATAATTTCTCCCTCAGGAGTAGATGAATCTTCACCTCCCTTTATTATGTTCAGCTGGTTTGTTGTAAGGATAATCTCGTTCGCTTGGTTTGTAGAGATGAGGTTGTTGATTGTTTTCATCGGGAATTAATTTATAGGTTAATTGTTTTTTGATTTGGAAAGTGAAGTTGGGGATAGTATTTATTCTTTAATGTATATAGGTTTGTCTGGGTCAATGATTTCACCATCGTGAGAAGAACTTTCTTCCCCCCCCTTTAGCACGTTTAGCTGGTTTAGGTTAAGGATAATATCATTCGCTTGATTTGTAGATATGAGGCTGTTGATTGTTTTCATGGGGAATTAATTTATAGGTTAATTTTTTTTTTGTTGTTCGAGAAAATTGAATTGGTGAACTGGGTTATTCCTTAATGTATATAGGTTTGTCCCTGTCAATGATTTCACCGTCATGAGTAGAATTTTCTTCCCCACCCTTTAGCACGTTTAGCTGGTTTAGGTTAAGGATTACCTCTAATGATTGGTTGGCTGATAGGAAGCTGCTTAGAGTTTTCATGGAATTATGGTTTTTAGTTATTAAAATTCTTGGGCCTTCACCTACATATTCCATGACATGGCAAAACGTGACATGTTTTTAACACTTTTTTTTCACTTTTTTTTCGAAAAAATAGTCAAATATCAAATAATCAGACAGATATAAAATGGACTTTTTAATATTTTTGTTAAAGGGTTGTTACTGTAAGGGTATTTTTCTACTTTTGCGCTCTTAATTTCCAATAAATTAGGTTGAAATTCAGTGTAACACAGCGAAGTGCGCTGTTTTGGGTTTGATAACTAACATGTTTTAGCCAAATGAATATTATACACGAAAACGTTGATGGGCTCAATGCGCAATTGAAGGTTTCGGTTGATAAGGCCGATTATCAGGATAAGGTTGAGCAAATGCTAAAGGACTACCGCAAAAAGGCCGCTATTAAGGGTTTTAGGCCAGGTAAAGCCCCTGAAGGGTTAATTAGTAAGCTTTACCGCTTGCCAATTACCGCCGAAGAGGTTAACAAGCTTGTGTCGGAGTCAATATCAAACTACCTGTTTGAGCAAAAACTTAATATTCTTGGTGAACCCATGCCAAGCGAGAATCAACCAAAGATTGACTGGGAGACCCAAGAGAACTTTGAGTTTGTTTTCGACATGGGATTAGTGCCTGAGTTTGAACTTAAGCTCTCTAAGCGCGATAAGGTTCCTTACTATACTATCGCAATAGATGATAAGATTCGTGAGCTTTACCTAGATAGCCACCAGCGTCGTCATGGAACCTATGTTCCTGTGGAGGTTGCCGGTGACAACGATCTACTTAAGGTAACCCTTACAGAGCTAAATAGCGATGAGTCGCCTCGCGATGGTGGTATCAATGTTGATAGCGCTTCTGTTGCTATTGGTCTTGTAGGCGATGAGGCTGAAAAGGCTAAGCTTATGGGCGCTAAGATTGGTGATGTTTTTGTTATTGATGTTACCAAGGCGTTCCCTAACGAAACCGATAGAGCAGCTTTGCTTCGTGTAAACAAAGCTAACCTAGGGTCTGTAGAGCCTCTATTCCAGGCTACTGTGACCGAAACCATGACCTATGAGAAGGGTGAGCTAAACCAGGAACTGTTCGACAAGGTTTACGGCGAGGGTGCAGTTGCTTCTCAAGAGGAGTTTATTGCTAAAGTGGAAGAGGAGATAAAGGCAAACCTACAGCGCGAAAGCGACTTCCGTTTCCTTGTTGACCTAAAGGATAAACTTGTTGATAAAGCAAAATTCGATCTTCCTAAGGAGTTTCTTATTCGTTGGCTTGTAGCTATTAACGAAGGTAAGGTTACCCGTGAGCAGGTAGAAACTGAGTATCCTATGTTTGAAAAGGATCTTAAGTGGCAGCTAATTCGCGATAAGATTAGCAAGGAGCAAGAGCTTGTTGTTGACGATGCCGCTCTTACCGAGTTTGCACAAACTTATGCTCGCGAGCAATTTGCTGCTTATGGTCTTCGCGAAATTCCAGAGGAGTACCTAGTTCGCTATGCCGAGGATATGCTTAAAAAGGATGATGAGCGTCGTAAAATCCGTGAGCGTCTTCTTGAAGATAAAGTTGTTGCTTGGGTTAAAGAGGCTGTTAAGCTTGACGAGAAAGAGATTTCTGCCGACGATTTTAATAAGCTGTAGTCGCTTTATTCTATCATACAAAGGGGTACCCAACCGGTATCCCTTTTTTATTGCTCCTCCGTAAAATACTTTTGCGCTGCAGGTTTGCTTATTTTACAATTTGTTTTTCAAATTGGCACTTTAATTTAACTTTGTTACCCTAACTTTTGTTTAGTAACCATCTTTATCATTAACTTGATTTTTAAACGATATAGCATATGAAAAGTAAAAACGAATTTGAAAAATATGCGCGTTTGCAACGCGGTATTAGCAGCCTAACTATGCACCGTTTCAAATCGATGCATAATAGTTATATAAACCCTACAATTATAGAGGAACGTCAGCTAAACATTGCCACCATGGATGTTTTCTCTCGCCTTATGATGGACCGGATTATATTCTTAGGTGTTCCTATTAACGATGATGTTGCCAATATAATCCAAGCGCAGCTGCTATTTTTGGAATCAACCGATGCAGGTAAGGATATTCAGATTTACTTTAACACTCCTGGTGGTTCGGTGTATGCTGGTTTGGGTATTTATGATACAATGCAGTTTATAAGCCCCGATGTGGCTACTATTTGTACTGGTATTGCTGCTTCAATGGGCGCAGTTCTGCTAACTGCTGGAACTAAAGGCAAACGTACTGCGTTGCCTCATTCTCGGGTTATGATTCACCAACCTATGGGTGGCGCAGAGGGACAAGCCTCCGATATAGAAATTACTACCCGCGAAATACTTAAGTTGCGAACCGAACTCTATGAGATAATTGCCGATCATTCTGGCAATCCAATGGATAAAGTGTTTAAGGATGCAGATCGTGACTACTGGATGACTGCCGAAGAGGCTAAGGCTTATGGAATGATTGATGAAGTGCTTAGGCGCAATAATCATTAAGTAGTATTGCATAGACAGTTTTACGAGGGATGTCCAGAAAAACTGGACATCCTTTTTTTGTTTACGCCTGGATGTGCTTGATTGAAGCCTAGCTCAGAGTATTTGATTTTAAAGTTAGGTTGGTTTTGTCTTTTTTACGAAGTCAAACATCTATATATATAAATATAAATATTATATTTGTGCGCCGTTACTTTTTGTTTAAAGAACAAACCAATAGCATTGTGTAATAATAAATTTTAGAGCCCAATGAATAGCATTGTAGTAAATGAGAGTCGTTGTCCAAAGAATCATCCCTGCCCTGTGGTAATCTACTGTCCAGCAGGAGCTATAACGCAAAAGGATTACTATAGCGCTCCAGAAATTGATGAGTCGCTATGTACAAAGTGCGGAAAGTGTTTGCGCATGTGCGGATATGGTGCTTTTCAGCCTTCAAGTAAGGCGTAGTTAATAAATGGTTATGCGTTTAGGGGCATTTGGTATTCCAAATGCCCTTATTTTTTGTAATATTAGCAGTCCCGTTAAAAGAGGTTAATGTAATAGTATAAACCTCAAGTTAAAAAGTTGTAACTTTGCACAGCAATACTTTTTTGAAAGATAATATTTTACGATGCGAAATACCGATAAATGTTCATTTTGCGGACGCGAGCGAAAAGAGGTTAACCTTCTTATCGCTGGTGTAACTGGTTTCATTTGCGATATGTGTGCCGAGCAGGCAAACCTAATTGTTCGCGAGGAGCTGAAGAAGAAGGGCGAGTTTAAGCTAAACAAGGGTAAGCTTCTCAAACCAATCGAAATAAAGAAGTTTCTAGATCAGTACGTAATTGGTCAGGATGAGGCTAAAAAGTTCCTGTCTGTAGCTGTGTACAATCACTATAAACGATTGCTACAATCCGATCATGGCGATGATGTTGAAATAGAGAAGAGTAATATACTTCTTGTTGGTGAAACGGGTACAGGAAAAACCCTGCTGGCTCGTACAATAGCTAAAATGCTTCACGTTCCTTTTACCATTGTTGATGCAACGGTACTAACAGAGGCTGGTTATGTTGGCGAAGATGTGGAGAGCATTCTTTCCCGTTTGTTGCAAGTTGCCGATTATAATGTTGAAGCAGCAGAGAAAGGCATTGTTTTTATTGACGAAATAGACAAGATTGCACGCAAGGGCGATAATCCCTCTATCACTCGCGATGTTTCTGGCGAAGGTGTTCAACAGGGACTGCTCAAGCTCTTAGAGGGCTCTGTAGTGAACGTTCCACCTCAGGGTGGGCGTAAGCATCCAGAGCAAAAGATGATTCAGGTTGACACCAAGAATATACTATTTATTTGTGGTGGTGCCTTTGATGGTATCGACCGTAAAATTGCCCAGCGCTTAAACTCACAAGTTGTAGGTTATGGGGCAAGTCAGGATAGGGAAAATGTGGATAAGCACAACCTGCTTCAGTACATTGCACCTCAGGATTTGCGCTCATTTGGGTTAATTCCAGAGATAATTGGTCGTTTACCTGTAATAACCTATTTGAATCCACTTGATAGGGATACGCTGAGAAGTATTCTTACTGAACCTAAGAATGCCATAATTAAGCAGTACAAGAAGCTATTTAAGTACGATGGTATTGCCCTAGAGTTTGATGTGGAGGCTCTTGAGTATATTGTTGATAAAGCAGTTGAGTTTAAACTGGGTGCACGTGGTCTACGCTCGATATGCGAGGCAATAATGATGGATGCCATGTTCGATCTTCCCTCACAGAAGACCGAAAGCATGACTATCTCTCTTGAGTACGCTCAGCAAAAACTGGAAAAGATAAATCTTAAACGCCTAAAGGCCGCTTAGCGCTTTTTAGTGTAGTTAACAAAGGTGTAGTGAAGCTCGTCGGATTCGGCGGGCTTTCCTTTTTGTGTGCTCTCAACCTCCCAGTCCATTAGTTCAAGTTCAGGGAAGAATGTATCGGCTGGGAAGCTGCCATGAACACGCGTTAAGTAAATCCTATCGGTCAAGGGAAGGGCTTGCTTGTATATTTCGCCACCTCCAATAATAAAAACCTCCTGCTCATTACGCGCAATAACAAGAGCCTCGTCTAACGAGCATACAACAATGCACCCTTCGGGTTTAAAATTTGGGTTGCGGCTTATTACAATATTGGTTCTGTTGGGTAGAGGTTTGCCTATGCTCTCGAATGTTTTGCGCCCCATAATAATGTGGTGACCGCTGGTTAGGCTCTTAAAGCGCTTCAGATCTTCTGATATATGCCAAAGCAACTGGTTGTTAAGGCCAATGGCATTGTTGTCGGCAACTGCAACTATAATAGAGATAGTCATTTATTTATAGGTTTATTCTAGTGGTTAAACGTTTTGTTTTGCATGAACTCCCTTTTGCGTCTGGGTTCAATGTTGCTCCTAAAAACCATGTAGAATATTGGTCCCATTACTAGAATAAGAATTAGCTCCAGTAGCTGGTTGCTAAAGTATGGTTGTTTTCTCCAGTTTTTGAATAGTAATGCCCAGCTCCAAAGCCAAGCGCAAACAAATATTGAAGCAACTATTATTGCGTAGGTTTTCATACTAAAGGTTTTAGGGGCTATTCCTGTTTTTATCTAGTGCAACAGCGTTATGTTAAATTGCTATTGCCCCTTTTATGTGGGGATGAGGGTTGTAATCCTGAAGCGAAAAATCCTCATACTTGAAATCGAATATTGATTTTACCTCAGGGTTAATGACCATTTTGGGTAGCGATCTTGGTTCGCGGGATAGCTGCAGCTTAACTTGTTCTATATGATTTAGGTAGATGTGTGTGTCGCCTAGTGTATGAATGAATTCGCCTGGTTGTAGCCCAGTTACCTGTGCTACCATCATAGTTAACAGCGCGTAGCTTGCAATATTAAATGGGACGCCTAAAAAAACATCGGCGCTTCGCTGGTAAAGCTGGCACGATAGCTTTCCGTTGGCAACGTAAAACTGGAAAAGCACGTGGCATGGGGGTAGCGCCATTTGATCTATTTGACCTACATTCCAAGCACATACAAGGTGCCTACGGGAATTAGGGTTGTTCTTTATGGAATTGATAATTTGGGAAATCTGGTCTATATGCTCACCGCTTGCTGTGGGCCAGCTACGCCACTGGTACCCATAAATGGGCCCCAACTCTCCATTTTCGTTGGCCCACTCGTCCCAAATGGTTACGCCATTAGCGTTTAAACTCTTTACATTGGTTTCTCCCTTTAGAAACCATAGCAGTTCATAAATTATCGACTTAAGGTGTAGCTTTTTTGTGGTAAGTAAGGGGAATCCCTCCGAAAGGTCAAAGCGCATTTGGTGCCCAAAAACGCTAATGGTTCCAGTTCCGGTTCTGTCAGTTTTTTCTACACCAGTGCTTGTAATATGGTCGAGTAAATCAAGGTATTGCTTCATTCCGATAAATCTTTATAGTTGGGTAAAAGTAACCCAAAAAAACAATTTTATCAAAGCGATACTCCTATTAGCCTAATAGCTAACGTTGCTATTTGCCCATTAAAGCAAACCTCCGTCCCCAAACAGCAGCAATGGCAATAAAAAGACGAGGAATCAGCATCCACCAAATGGATACACCAATAGCAGCAAACAGTAGGAGATCCTCCAAGTTGGAGTGAGAAATGGCTATGTGGAAGTTCAACAAATCAGCATCGGTGCGCGATAGTTTGCCCGCTTCAACCTCCTCAACCATTACTGCAGAACCATAGGCTAGTCCAAGAGTGTTGGCAACTATCCACAGGAACGACGTTGATTCTGGAAGTCCCATTACCTTTAGTAGGGGCTTGAATATGGTGGATAGTATTTGTATTATTCCAAACTCCTTAAGTATTCGCTGCAGAATCATAAGAAGCGTTACTAAAGTTATGATTTTGAGGCAAAGGTACAATGCCGATAATCCCCAGGATACGAGCACATCGGTTAGGGGGGCGCCATGCATTATAGCTTTACTACCTAGGCCTGCACCTAGGTCGAGCGGTAGGAGTAGGTTAAGCACGGCTGCAGAAACAATGGCCATACCTAGCCTAAGAGCAACAATGTGCCATGCCTTGGAACCCGTGCGCTTTTGTACTGCCGTTTCCACAATTAGGTTGTGCGCAATTAGGCACATAACGGCAAGTATGGTTATTTCCCTCATGTTTAACGGTAGGGAGGCAATAACTGCAATGGCCGAGTAGATGTTTAGGAAAACACCTGTGAGGAAAACTAGAGCCGCTTCCCCTCTTAGCCCTATTATACCAAAAGCTGGCGAGAGCCATTCCGATACAACGTTAAGCACGCCAAAATGCTGGAGTAGCGTAACTACTAGCGATATAGGTATGGTTATTTTAAGAAGCCAAATAGCTGTTTTTGTTGCAGGTGCAATGGAATCCTTAATGCAGGTTCCAATTCGTTGAAGCACTAGTGCCGTTTTACCCGCGGCGAAACCTGCTCCATTGCTCTTTTGCTTTTTTGCTTGGCTCATACTTACCTTGAGAATAATATGTGTGACTATGATTGTTGTATTGGTTTTAAGCTTAACCAGCACAATAAAATTGCTGGCAAATGTAGCAAATCGTTAGTATCAATGTGTTTGGGATGGAATGTTTTCTGGCACATCTAATTACTTATACAACTCGGTTTTCGTCCACTTAGGGGTATCAAGGTGTGGCGAGTGCATTGCTAAAAAAGATAAGGGCTTTTATATGACTTTGTATTGCCATCACCGCGTGTTTGGGGAATAATGCTGCTTCTATCTAGTTTTTTGGCACAGTGCTATAATATGCGTTAATTAGATATGTTGCTTAACATGTTATGGCTGTTACTCTCTGAAAATCTTGTACTACAGTTTTTTGTGATGTTGTAAAAAATGTATTAGCTATTGGTAGTTACAGAAATATTAGTATAGACTTTCGTGGCTAGCTTAAACATTTATTTTTGTATAGCCTTTAAACTAATAAATTATAACCAATTAACCCTATTCTTGATTTATGAAACGTAACGTAGTAATTATTGGAGCTGCCGGAAGAGATTTCCACAACTTCAACACATTCTTCCGCGACAAAGAGGAGTATAATGTAGTAGCGTTTACAGCAGCCCAGATTCCTGATATTGATGGAAGAAAGTATCCTGCCGAACTTGCTGGTAAGCTGTACCCATCGGGTATTCCAATTGTAGCCGAGGAGGAACTTCCTGTCCTTATTAAGGATAAAAAAGTTCACGACTGTGTGTTTGCCTATAGCGATGTTCGTTATGCTCATGTAATGCGTCTAAGTTCTATTGTTAATGCCGCTGGAGCTAACTTTATGCTAATTGGTCCTAATGAGACCATGGTTAAAAGTACAAAGCCTGTTATTGCCGTTGTTGCTACTCGTACCGGTTGCGGAAAATCCCAAACTTCTCGTAAGGTGGTTGAGTACCTAATGGCTCAAGGCTTAAAAGTAGTTGCTGTGCGCCACCCAATGCCCTATGGCGATTTAGTTGCTCAAAAGGTTCAGCGTTTTGCCACTGTTGAGGATTTAAAGAAGCACAAGTGTACTGTAGAGGAGATGGAAGAGTACGAGCCACACGTAGTTCGCGGTAACGTTATTTATGCTGGCGTTGACTATGAGGCTATTCTTCGCGAAGCAGAAAAGGATCCTAGCGGATGCGATGTTATTCTTTGGGATGGTGGCAACAACGACTTTGCGTTCTACAAACCCGATTTAACAATAACCGTTGCCGACCCTCACCGCGCAGGAAATGAGGTTAGCTACTACCCTGGTGAGGTTAACCTTCGCTTGGCCGACGTTGTGGTTATTAATAAAATGGACTCCGCATCTCCAGAGGGTATTCAAATTGTTCGCGACAATATTCGTGCATGTAATCCAAAGGCGATTGTTGTTGATGGAGCATCTCCTGTAGAGGTTGATAAGCCAGAACTCATTACTGGAAAACGTTGTTTGATAGTTGAAGATGGCCCTACCCTTACCCATGGTGAGATGAAAATTGGTGCGGGAACCATTGCTGCTCGCAAGTTTGGTGCATCTCATGAAATTGATGCCCGTCCTTATCTTGTTGGTAAACTTAAGGAGACCTACGCAATTTATCCAAATATTGGAAACATCCTGCCTGCTATGGGTTACGGTGAGCAGCAGCTAAAGGACCTTGAGGCCACTATCAATAACACCGATTGCGATACCGTTATTATTGGTACTCCAATAGATCTTAACCGTATTATCAACATAAAGAAACCTACCACTCGTGTTCACTACGATTTGGCGGAGATTGGATTACCCGATCTTAAAGGTGTTCTTGAGAAGTTTGTTGCCGATCACAAGCTTAAATAACCAACGTTTAGTTTTCCTAAACCTAAGGGGTAGCCATTTGCCGGCTACCCTTTTTTGTTTTTTGTTGGCTACAACACAAAGTTAATTACCGATAGGTAAAGGAAGAAGCGCGGAATGCGGGCAAGCCCCCAGAATAGGAACGCCTTAAAGGAGAACTTTGCAGCACCTGTTACCATACAGGCAGCCGAGTAGGGAATAGGGAATAGCGCTGCAACAAGAATTAGCAGTCCGCCCCATTGGGTTATACGTTTGTGGAAATTGGGATAGCGTTCCGTTAAAATGGTTTTCATTTTACCATGCGAGGCAATGTACCTTCCAATAAAGTAGGATGCTATACCACCAATATACGATAGCACTGCAAGTAGTAACACCATTAGCTTTGGGTTAGATAGCGTTTGCGCCCAAAGGATGAATAAGTCGGGAGGGATTAGCCCAAGTAGCGACTCCGAGGTGAGGAAAACAGCTATAACTGCAAAAGGACTAGCGCCTGTAAGAGATTGGGTAATCAGCATTTCAATATCACCAAAATGCTGCTGTATAAACATTAGCGCTGCCACTAGAAGCCCAATTACGGCAACTAGTTTAATGAAGCTTTTGGTGAGAAACGTGTAAAAACCGGTACGACGAAGATGGATATTCAAAAGTCGGTACGACTTTAACGAATTAATGGTGTTTCTGGTGTTCATCTAGTCCTTTAAGTGTGTTGATGCATTTTGCCTTTGCAAAACTATCTGTTATACATTAGAAACAATGGTTTTGTTTGCTATTTAGTCAAAATGGCTCTGTTAAAAAGTTTAAACGAGTGTTAAAATCGGTGCAATTTGGGCTGCGTAGCCTTTGTTGTGAACTTAAGTTTTGCTAAGGCCATGCACTTCACTTTTTATTCTGGCTTTTGATAGGGGATAACCCTAGTTGAATTAGAATTAGTAATTTTGTGCTCCCTTTAGCTTATTATGCGACGAAGTTTTGGCTCGCACTTTGCTATATGGAGTAGGAATTGGCTGAATCGATAATAATACTAATAAAATGAGGTCTGTAATATCTTTTTGCTTGTTGTTTTTTGTGGTAGATGTGGCGTTAAGTCAACAAGTGGTACCCGATACCACTGTGTTGGGAAGTGCAAAGCCCGACTCCATTATTGTTGTGTTACCCGATTCGGTTTTTGTTCCCGATACTGCTTTGAATGTAAGTGTTGTTAAGCCCGATTCGTTGAACTTTGTTGCCCCCGATTCCATTAAGGCCGACCCCAATGAATTGCTGCTAAAGCCTAGCACACTTCCCGATACAATTAACCATGTTATAGAGTCAAAACCTGTTGATGTACCCACGGTATCTAAGTTTAAGAACTCAAAGTTCGACGTGTTAACCTTGCTACAGGGTGAAGAGATGGAGGTTGAAGTGCGCCAGATTACGCCTAAGTATATTATCTACTCCGACCCTGGTCTTATGGAGACCATGAAAATTGATCGCCGCGAAGTTTACAGCGTTAAGTACCGTAGTGGAAAAATTGATATCATATCGAGTAAGCCTCTCAAGATACCTGATTATAATAACTGGAGAGAGATAGTGGTTACTTCCGATCCTGCCAGCGTTGAGGGACTAATTGAACTTGGAGATGTTTCGGTATCGGTTGAAGCCTCATCGCGTACGCACATTAAAATGCCACGAACCCTTGAGGCAAGTGCCATTGTTATTGCTAAAAAGAAAGCCGCTCTGCTAAAAGGCGAAATAATCCTTATTACTCGTAAGGAGCACTATAGGGGCTATGGGGTTCAGCCTTCGGTTACGGTTGAAGGAAAAGCCTTTCGCCAACCGTAACCCAGTTGGCTACCACTTTATATTACTGGTAAACTGCTTAATGTTTTCCCACTCCTTAATCATCTGTTCATACTGCTTTGGTTTGGATAATTTAAACGCCAGCAGTTTAGCGTTTCTCCAGGCATAAATGGCCTGTTTGCGCCATACATGCATAAGCAAAGCCGATATTGGCAAGCTTGCAAGGTAGCATAGTGCCCATAGCGCATTACCTGTTATTGCCCAAAATGCAATGGCTTGCAGCCCATGAAGAATTGGGAATGCAAAAATACCCAAGCCATACCTTACTGAGCTAACAAACTGAGGATCCTTTATTTTTGATGACACTGCTGCAACCGCACTAAGGGGCAATATGTTGTTTGCAAATCCAAAAATGAATACGGAGAGCGTACTGGCTAATGCTGGAATTCTTAACAGTAGGCCTAGGGCTTTGTGTAAAGAAGAAGTGCTTAGATTGGGATTAAAGCCTAGCCGTTCTGTTATTTGCGCGTATCGGTTTGCCGAGGCAATTACTTCGTTGAATTTAGCGCTGTTGGTTGCTGCTAGGTTGTCGAGTTCCGATATCAGCGCCTTGGCTGCCAGAAACTGGTTGTTTAAGCTGTTCCTTAAAGCCTTTTGAGCAACCATAATAGGGGCAAAGCTGGTTCTAATGGTCTCGTATGCTTGGTAGTGCTCCTCGCTGCCAATATGAAGCATTTGCTCTTTCATTTTTGAAGCAAGCTCTTCCATTAGCTCGTTGTTTGCTACGGCGGGATTCTCCTTGTAGCGGTTGTAGTATTGAGATACGCAAATGGGTTCGCCAAACCTAATTAGCATAGGGCTACCAAACTTGTAGTAGTGCGTATATTCTAGTCCTACAGGAACAATTTTAATATTCATAGTATTCCCTGTGGCCTCTTCGGCTTGGAACGCAATGCGGGCAATACCCTTTTTTAGCTGGCGAAGCCGGCGGTGCCCATCGTGATTCCCTTCGGGGAGTATTACAAGGCTGTTCTTGTTCTGGAGTATCTCCAGTGTTTTTTGAAAAATGGCATCGTTTAGCTGTAGGTTGCTAAACCCATCGCGAATGCGATATACAGGCATTATTTTGAGAAACGTGAGGATTTTCTCAAGCAATGGCTTTTTGAATATGTCGGCTCTAGCAAGGAATACGGGTTGCCACTCCTTTGTGTAAAGAACTGCTAACGCATCAATTAGCGCATTTTGATGGTTGGGGGCAAATATTAGGATGTCGTTAAAATCAATCTTATCTAGTCCAACAACCTCTTTGGGAAAGTAGATGTGGAAAAGAGAGCTCCCGTACATTTTTAGCAGGTGGTATCCCATGGACCACTTTTCGATATCGTCTCTACGAGTTGGCATATTAAAAGGCGTTGATTTCTACTGTTTGGTTAATCATTAAGGGGTTTGCGCGCCCAAAGCGATGCAATGCTCATTCCGGAAAGGATGTGCCAAATACCCCACCATGCGGCAATAAAAGCCATTCCTCCTAACCCGTTAAATAGGTTTGGGTTGAATATTAGCACAAGCCCTAGACCTGAGTTCTGAATACCCGTTTCAATGGTTATGGTTCTGCGGTCGGCTCGTGGCAGCCTGAATAGCGATGCTATGCTAAATCCTGTAAGAAGTGCTAGCGCGTTGTGGGCAAGTACAATCAGGAATATTAGGTGTATAAACTTGAGGAAGTAGCTAAAGTTAGAAGCAAGTGCCGCTACCACAAAACCGAAAAAGAAAAGGATGGAGAACCATTTCATTGGCTTTTTAATTTTTTCGGTGGTTTGGGGGAACTTACGCGCAAACCAAAGTCCCACAATAATTGGAATACCCAGCAGAATAAACACCGTTTTTATCATCTCCCAAGCATCAATGTTAAAGGGTATAACTAGGTCGGATGCTTCGGAGTAAAGGCTTCCCCAAAATGCAAAGTTAAACGGGGTGAGAAATATGGCCGAGAGAGTTGCTACGGCTGTTAAGCTAACCGATAGTGCCACATTCCCCTTTGCTAGCGACGATATAAAGTTGGATATGTTACCTCCAGGGCAGGCGGCAACAAGTATCATTCCCATGGCTACGCTTGGCGATGGCTTAATAATTAGCACCAGCAGAAACGTTAGTGCGGGTAGCGCTATAAACTGCGATATAACCCCAACAATTACGGGTTTCGGGTTTTTTGCCAAGTTTCTAAAACTCTCGAACTTAATTTCGAGGGCAACCCCAAACATTATAAAAGCAAGCGTAATGTTCATGAATAGCAGGCCCCCAGTGGTAAAGTTTAGCCTAATCCAGTCTAGGGTATCAAGGCTTGCTCTTAGGTGAAGATCTACTCGCTCCACTTTCCCTTGGCTTAGCTCAACCCTGTGGCGCTTGGTGTAGTACCAGTCAGCTCCTTCTGTTTTGCTATCGGGATCTCCGGCCAGTTCATAGGCTTCCTTGGTGTCCATACCTATGCGTAGGTGCGAGATGGGCAATGCGGGTTCGTTTCGCTTACTCTTATCCCGCCTAATTCTGATATTGATTTTGTGGCTAGTATTGCTTAGCCTAATGTCTGATATCTTGCCGTTAATAATTACAACCTGGTCCGTATTGTAGAACCAACGGGTAACCTCATCCTTGTATGTGGGTTGTCCCATTTGCTTAATAAGTGCAGAGGAGTCTATGCCAATGGCCAACTCCTTTAGCTTTTTTGATATGGACTCGGCTTTAGTTGATCCATTAATTAGGAGAAGTAAAAGGGTAACAAGGATTAGCTTTGCGTATTGGGTATTGGCTCTTCTCATACTATGTTGGATTGTGGCTGTTGTTGGGTTATGGGTTGGATAGCTATCCACAGGAACCATATTTAGCCGTTTAGGGCTACTCCTGTTAGCTTAGTTGCGTTTAACACCCACATTCAATTGTATTTAGGGGCGTTATTGCGTTAGAACGTAAGCCCATAAACAAACCTCAACAAACCATTTTGATTGCAGTAAAAATGCGGATTTCTTTCCATTTTAGCAAAAACTCAATCAAAGGCTTCCTATTATTTGCATTGTAGCAGCTTTTGCTCTGTTTGTTATGATGATGTTAACGCCTTTTGCTGCAGAATAATGCTGGGTAACAAGTATTAAAAAAAGCGAATTCCTTTGCAGAAATTCGCTTGTGCTTACACTGGGGGCTTTTTACTATTTTACTTGGAATGGATATTCTGTTGTTGTACCATTGTTATCCAAAATAAGTATGTAGTCGCCTTTAGGAATGCTTTTTAAATCGATGGGGATAATGTCTTTGTGCAGCCTGTAGATTCCCCACCCTATGTTGGCTTGTAGAAAAACTCCAGCCAGATTGCTCTTGTTAGCTGCCGAAACAAGTTTTCCAATCAGTTTAGTTTGCTCCCTAACGGTGATGTTAAGTAGCACATCGCAGCTATACTGGTTGCACAACTCCTGCGGCAGTGTAGAGCACAACCTGCATGTTAACAACAATACCAATGGGCACTTGGGGTAGCGAGGTTATACTTGCAAGGATGGAGTAGGGCAGCACTAGCAAGAATGGAAGTACATGTGGCATGGCAAACAGGTACGGTTTTTCCCTTTTTTTGGTTAGTGCATCGGCGTATAGGTAAAGGGTTGGTGCCCACAGTAAATTGGCTACAACTAGTAGCTTTGGGGTTACGCTATGGGGCATATGCTTATTTATTACCCAGGCCATAATGCCTACCGCTTGCGATGCAAAAAACGCAACTAAAATCTTGTTGTAAAAGGGTTTCCACTCCTTTACGCTTAGGTAAAGGATAAAGGTTACCAGTTGGAATACTGATATGCTATTAACTACATCGGCAAAATCGAAGGTCAATGCTCTCTGTTTTTATACAATGATACAAAAAAAGGAGCCTTGTAGGGGCTCCTCTTAGTATAATGTGTAATGTTACTCAAGTCGTTTGCGTAGCTGCTCTCCTTGTGCCTCAAATCCTGGCTTGCCTAGTAGCGCAAACATGTTCTTTTTGTAGGCTTCTACACCTGGTTGGTCGAATGGATTAACGCCAAGAGTATAGCCGCTAAGCGCACATGCCTTTTCAAAGAAGTACATTAAGTAACCCACCCAGTAGGCGTTTAGCCTAGGAATTTCTATAACGATGTTGGGCACACCGCCATCGATATGAGCTAGTATGGTGCCTAGTTCGGCCATGCGGTTAACCTCCGATAGCCTTTTCCCAGATATAAAGTTAAGCTGGTCTAGGTTCTCAGGATCGTTAGGTATATTTAGCTTGGTTTCTGGTTCGGCTATGGTTAGCACTGTTTCAAAAATCATGCGCTCCCCTTCCTGTATGTACTGTCCAAGTGAGTGCAAGTCTGATGTTAGATCCACGCTAGCAGGGAAAATGCCCTTTTGCTCCTTGCCCTCACTCTCGCCGTACAGCTGTTTCCACCACTCGGCTAGGAAGTGTAGCTTGGGGTTGTAGTTAACCATTATCTCAACCAACTTCTTTTTCTCGTAAAGAGCGTTACGAGCTGCAGCGTATAGGCATGCAGGGTTTTCCTCAAACTTAACGCTTGGTGAGGTATGCTGTTCTGCATCAGCAGCGCCCTTAACAAGCTCACGTATGCTAAAGCCAGCAATGGCAACGGGAAGTAAACCCACAGGGGTAAGTACAGAGTATCGTCCTCCAACATCGTCGGGAATAACAAAGGTTCTGTAACCTTCCTGATCGGCGAGCTTGCGAAGGGCTCCCTTGCTCTCATCTGTGATGGCAACTATGCGGCTTGCCGCTTCGGCTTTGCCAACCTTTGCTTCTAGGTGATTTCGCAACAAGCGAAAACCAAGGGCTGGTTCGGTTGTTGTTCCCGATTTTGAGATAACAACAATGGAGTAGCGTACTTTGTCCAGAACTTGTAGTAGCTCGCTGTGGTAGTCTTCCGATATGTTTTGTCCAGCAAAAACAACCGTTGGGTTGCCGCTGTGGGGTATCATGCTAGCAAAGCTGTGGTTAAGCGCTTCAATTACCGCTTTAGCACCAAGGTATGAACCTCCAATGCCCACCACCACAACTACATCACTTTTTGACCGTAGGTCGTTGGCAACGCTTTCGATTTCCGATAGATCACTCTCTGTGATGCTGCTGGGAAGGTTTAGCCAACCCAGAAAATCGTTCCCCTTTCCTGTTTTTTCGTGTAGCAGCTGCTGATTGCGGTTTAGCTCCTCACGTAGGGCGTAAACCTGTTTCTTTGGAACAAATTCAAAGATGTTCTCTAGGTTTATTTTCATGGGATTAATGTTGTGTGAAACTAGATGTTAGATTCTAGACCTAGAACTGGTAACCAAAAGCCAGGGGTAATGTACTTCCCCTTTCTGGGTTATCAGTAGTAAGTTTCTACTTAAGCTTCTCCGTTAGCAATTTAAACTCAATGGCAGGCGAAATGCGCTCGTAAAGGATGTTGTAAACAGCATCGGTAATTGGCATTTTCACACCAAAGCGCTCGTTTATCTTTTTAATGCCTTCGGTAGCGTAGTATCCCTCTGCAACCATGTTCATTTCCAGCTGCGCTGTTTTAACGGAGTAGCCCTTGCCAATCATGGTACCAAAGGTGCGGTTGCGGCTAAACTGCGAGTATGATGTTACCAGTAGGTCGCCCAAGTAGGCCGATGCATTGGTTTTACGAGAGCTTGGGTAGGTCTTATCCAAGAACCGTTTCATTTCGCGCTGGGCGTTGCTAATGAGCACAGCCATAAAGTTATCGCCGTAACCCAATCCGTGAGCAATACCTGCGGCCACTGCAAAAATATTTTTAAGAATGGCGCTGTACTCTGTGCCATAAATATCGGTGCTTGGTATGGTTCTTATGTAGTACGAACCGAATAGCTCGGCAACCTCTTCGGCCTTTTCTCTTCGTTTGCACGAGAAGGTAAGGTACGATAGGCGCTCAAGGGCAACCTCTTCGGCATGACAAGGGCCGCTAATAACACCAATCTTGTCGTAGGGTAGGTTGTAGTGCTTGTTAAACAGCTCTGTTACGGTTATGTACTCCTCTGGTACAATACCCTTAGTTGCCGATATTACAAATTTATCTTCAAGCGATTCTGTTAGTGGCTCCAACCATATGCGTGCGTAAGCCGAGGGTACAACAAACACTAGCACATCCGACTCCCTAACCACCTCGTTAAGGTCGTTGCTTATGCGTAGCTTGTTCATATCAAAGCGAACGGAGCTAAGGAACGTGGGGTTGTGGCTATGCTCGTTTAGGTTCTGAATAATTTCTGGTTCGCGGATATACCATCCAACCGAAGGGAGGTTCTCGTGCAATATCTTTACTATTGCCGTAGCCCAGCTTCCGCTGCCTATAACAGATACTTTGCTTGTTTTGTCCATTTCAGTTTGTAATGAGTTAGTAAACCGTTAGGTGAGCTTATTGTTAGTTTGTGTTGATTCGCTTAGGTGTGCGGGAGCTACCTTTTGTATAGACGATTGGGGGCGCCATCTAGTAGTCTTTTTCGAGCATTTGCACTTTCTCTTTGTGTTATGCTTTACCTCGCCACCAGGCTTTACTCCAGCCCTTTTGTTACAACTTGTGGCAACAGGGATTGTAACTGCTAGCAATAGGGTTACCATTAGCACCTGTGCTGCATTGTAAACGTTACGCTTAATCCCCAGTTGTTTCATTTGTAAAAACAGTTTAGCTACAAAGGTAGAAAACATTTAACACAAAAGTAAGGTTCTTGCCTTGCAATGCTTCAATTGCCCCGTTCTGCATGGCGTTTGTGCTTTTTTTATGGTGTGCCGTTAACGTTTGAAACGTTGCCTGCAACATTTTACCCAATTGTTTTGCCGCTATTATTATTTTTGCAAAAAAAGCGAATGGAACGTCCCCTCCTGTTTGGTTTACATCCCGATGATATATCCTCCGTTGTGCTCTCCTTGGGCGGAACTACTCAGCATGTGCGGCATGTTTGCCGATACTTGTACCGTAGCAGCGTATGGGGATTTGACCAAATGGACGATTTACCTAAGTGGCTCAGAACTGAACTTGCTGTGCGTTACCAGCTGGGTGTGGCTGTTCCAGTATCGTTTAGCCAGTCGGCCGATGCTACTGTAAAGTACCTCTTTGCTATAGATGGGAAGGGTGATGTTGAGGCTGCTTACATGCCAGGAGCCAAGCGTAATACGCTTTGCGTGTCAACCCAGGTTGGTTGTCGCATGGGGTGCTCCTTTTGCATGACGGGAACAATAGGCTTTAAGGGAAACCTTTCTGCCAGCCATATCCTTAACCAGCTGCGCTCCATTCCACAGCGTAGCCTTGTGAATAGGCTTGTACTTATGGGCATGGGCGAACCTCTCGATAATTGGGACGAGGTGAAACGTGCCTTAAGCATACTAACCTCTAACATGGGATTTGCCTTTGGTGCGGCAAACATTACCCTTTCAACGGTTGGCTTGCAGCACGTGCTATCCGATTTTCTTGCCAACCCACCGTGTAACCTTGCAATTAGTCTGCATAGCCCATTTCCCGATGAGCGCTTTGGCATTATGCCCATTGAGCGTAGCAACCCCATTGCCCAAACCATTGCGGCCATTAAGCAGAATCCGTTGCCTAAACCGCTGCGTGTTTCGTTTGAGTATGTGGCGCTGGGGGGCGTAAACACCACGCCAAGCCACGCCAAGGCTTTGGGTGAGCTGCTAAGCGGTTTGCGTACGCACATTAATATTATTCCCTGGAACCAGCATGAGAATGCTGCCTATAGCACACCCCATTCCAATGAGCTGCAAAGTTTTATTGAGGCTCTTAACAGGAGCGGAGTAATTGCATCAGTTCGTGAGTCGCGCGGAAAGGACATTGCTGCCGCCTGTGGGCAAATGGCGGGGAGGGGGAAGTAGTTAATTCCCTTTTAATAAGAAAAAAGGTTCATGCAACTTACTACATGAACCTTATGGGTATAATAATCCGTTCTTTTGTTGAGGTAAAAGCTTACACCTCCACCGACCTAATGGTTGCAGCAAGCTGTTCCACATCTACGTTTGAGGCGTTAATGGTTACCTTGGCCTTTTCGTAGTACTTTTTGCGCTCGTCCAGCACGCGCAGAATGTAGTCCGTGAGCTCATCCTTGGTTTTGCCCCATAGTAAAGGGCGGTCGTTCTTGGCTTCAATTAGGCGGGAAACTAGTTCGGCAACTTCCATTTTTAGGTAAACGGTTAGGCCATTTTTATTCATAAAGTCTATGCTGTTGTAAAAGCAGCTGGTTCCTCCGCCAGAGGCAATTACGTAGTTGCCATTAAGGGTTGCAACCTCGCGTAGCGCTTCGCTTTCAATTTCGCGGAAACGTGTTTCGCCCCACACCTCAAATATCACCTTAATGGGCTTGCTGTGCTTATGCTCAATGTACTGGTCGAGATCTAAAAAGTTAAAATCAAGAACCTTGGCTAACTTCTCTCCTACAGTAGTTTTGCCGCTTGCCATAAAGCCTATAAGGTAAACTTTCATTGGGTTGGTTGTGGTTTAGTGGTTACAAGTTGTTTCTGCCGGTTTTTTACGCCCACCAAATTAAAAAAACCTTTGCCAAAAGGCAAAGGTTTTTGTTGTTGCGTTAAAGTTTATTGTGTAATGGCTTATATGTCTAGCTCCATTTGCTCGGCATCGCCATCAAGTTCGGCGTTGTCGGTATCGGATGGCTCGTCCATCTCTTGATCCTCATCAATGGGCTCTTCTTTTTGGAGCGGCTCAATAAATTTTACCTGCTTAACTTCTAGTGTCGATAAGCGTTTACCCTTTGCACGGAATCCCTTAACGCCAATAAACTCATCGGCATCAATTTGCTCTGGCTCTTTTTCGGCGTTTTTGCCCTTAAAGGTAACCTCAACGCATGGGTAAATGTCGTCGTTTAGAGCAACAAGGTACGAGCCCTGCTCCTCTGGAATAAAGGGCTGTGGCTTATCTGTTGGCTCAAAGGTGAAGCGCTTTAGGTAGAAGAACTTTTGCTCCCCATCAAAGTAAACGGCCGAGAAAACTTTGTCCTCCTCGTACTTCTCAATAAGCAGTATATCCTCCTCGTAGTGGTTTGTAAGGTCGTAGTTGGTTAGGTAGTAAAAACCAGCTTTGCGAACCACTAGTATTTTTTCGCCATCGTGAAACTCACCAAGGAATCGGCCGCGTTCATCGTGGTTTAGGCGGTAAATATCCTCATCAAACCAAATTCTTAGCCCGCCAAGGGTGCTTATACCCTTCTCCTTAACCTGCATTTTGTGTATGGCGTAGCGGGTAAATATGTTACCCATGGAGTTACGCCCTTTTATGGCAAGGGTGCTAAAGTCGAGGTCGATAATTAGGTTGCGCAGCCTTGGGCGTGGCTTAAGGAATACCTTCAGAATTTCGGCCTCGCCATTGGGGTTAACGCTCATGTAAAGGATTTGCGAGCCATCGGTTCCCTTGGTCATATCGTACTCCTTGTCGCGGGTAACGCCAGTAATGGCGCAGCGCTTCATAAGTATGGCGCCATTGCGGCCATCGCGATAAACCACGTTGTAAATGGTGCGCGAGTCATTCTTCTTGAATACGCCAATGTGGAGTATGTCCTTGCCGTAGAATGCTTTGTCCTGTACCTTTGTGATGATGTACTTCCCGTTACGGAGAATTACAATAACATCGTCAATGTCGGAGCAATCGCCAACAAACTCATCCTTTTTAAGTCCAGTACCAAAGAATCCTTCGGCGCGGTTAACGTAAAGCTTCTCGTTGGCCACAACCACCTTGGTTGCCTCAATGGTATCGAAGCTGCGTAGCTCGGTTTTGCGGTCGCGGTTTTTACCGTGCTTCTTCTTTATTTGCTGGTAGTAGTTAATGGTGTAGGTTACAATGTTTGCAAGGTGATTGTTAACCTCTTCCATTTCGGCCTCGATGCCCTTAATTTGCTCGTCGGCTTTCTTAATATCAAACTTAGAAATCTTCCTAACGGGCTTTTCGGTGAGCTTTACCACATCCTCGCGGGTAATATCGCGGCGAAACAATGGGCGGTATGGGTCAAAGCCACGCTCAATGGACTCAATAACCATTTCCCACGTTTCGGTATCCTGCTCAAGTAAGCGGTAGATCTTTTGCTCAAAGAAAATCTTCTCGAGCGATGAGAAGTGCCACTCTTCGTGCAGCTCGGCAAGGCGAATTTTTAGCTCAAGGGTTAGTAGGTGCTTGGTGTGGTCCACCGATGCGCGCAAAATTTCCTTAACGCCCATAAAACGGGGTTTTTCCTCGTAAATTATGCAGCTGTTGGGCGATATGGATACCTCACAGTCGGTAAAGGCGTACAGGGCGTCTATGGTTTTATCGGGCGACACATCCGGCGGAAGGTGAATTTGAATTTCAACGTTCTCGGCGGTGTTATCGTCAATTTTCTTTATTTTGATTTTGCCCTTATCGTTGGCTTTAAGTATGGAGTCGATAAGCGACGAGGTGTTTTTTCCGAAAGGGATTTCGGTAATTACCAGCGTTTTTTTATCGAGTTTGGCTATGCGTGCCCTAACCTTAACGGCACCTCCGCGTAGCCCGTCGTTGTAGCGGCTACAGTCGGCCAGGCCACCCGTAGGAAAATCGGGGTGCAGCTCAAAGTCCTGGTTCTTTAGGTAGAGAATGGCCGCATCAATAAGCTCGTTAAAGTTGTGCGGTAGTATTTTTGATGCTAAACCTACAGCAATACCCTCAACACCTTGTGCTAGTAGCAAAGGGAACTTAACGGGAAGGGTAACCGGTTCCTGGTTACGGCCATCGTAGCTAAGCATCCACTCGGTTGTTTTGGCGTTAAAGGCCACATCAAGGGCAAACTTAGAGAGGCGAGCCTCAATGTAACGGGGCGCTGCTGCGCCGTCGCCGGTAAGTATGTTACCCCAGTTTCCCTGCTGGTCTATGAGCAAATCCTTTTGTCCTAGCTGTACAAGAGCATCGCCAATGGATGCGTCGCCGTGGGGGTGGTACTGCATGGTGTGACCAATAATGTTGGCCACCTTGTTGTAACGCCCATCGTCTAGCTTCTTCATGGCATGAAGAATACGGCGCTGTACGGGCTTAAGCCCATCGTCTAGATGCGGTACGGCGCGCTCTAGGATAACGTACGAGGCGTAGTCGAGAAACCAATCCTTGTACATCCCAGTAAGGTGTACCTTTTTGGCTCCCTCGGTTAGCTTGGTGATACGGGCATGCTCATCGGGCGATGTTTTGCGGGTATCGTCGCCATTTAGCAGCTCATCAGCATCAAATTGGTCAATAGTCATGGTTCTGCGTAAAGTGTTTGGGCACGGATTGCTCCGTTAGCCCATGGAATAACCTCTTTTGTAAGCGCTGGCTAGGCAACTGCGCCTTGTTCCAGCTTGTGGGGCTCGTCAACCTTTTTCATTGGGGGCTCCTCATCAACAATATCCTCCTCTATGCGCAGGTTGTCTATAATAAACTCCTGCCGCTCGGGCGTGTTTTTGCCCATGTAGAAGTTTAGAAGATCCTGAATGGAGTCATCGCGGGTAAGACGAACGGGATCTAGTCTTATATCCTTGCCGATGAAGTGCTTAAACTCGTCGGGCGAAATCTCGCCGAGACCTTTGAATCGGGTTATTTCTGGATTTGGGCCCAGCTCCTTTATGGCTTTCTCCTTCTCTTCGGGAGAGTAGCAGTACACCGTTTTCTTTTTGTTTCTTACCCTAAATAGAGGTGTTTGCAGAATGAATAGGTGCTCTTGCCTAATAAGATCTGGGAAAAACTGAAGGAAGAAGCTTATAAGCAGCAAGCGGATATGCATCCCGTCCACATCGGCATCGGTTGCAATTACCACCTTGTTGTAGCGTAAATCTTCTAAGTCCTCTTCTATGTTAAGGGCTGCCTGTAGCAGGTTAAACTCCTCGTTCTCGTAAACAATCTTTTTGGTTAACCCAAAGGTGTTTAGAGGTTTTCCTCTAAGTGAGAATACCGCTTGGGTTGATACGTCGCGCGATTTGGTTATAGATCCGCTAGCTGAATCCCCCTCGGTGATAAACATTGTGGTCTCCTCGCGGCGGTTGTCGGTACTGTTGTAGTGAACGCGGCAGTCGCGTAGCTTGCGGTTGTGCAGGCTGGCCTTTTTTGCCCGTTCGCGGGCAATTTTTTTTATGCCCGATATGGCCTTGCGCTCCTTTTCCGACTCTAGTATTTTGGTTAGCAAGCCCTGTGCAATATCTGGATGCTTATGCAGGTAGTTGTCAAGCGTTTCCTTAACAAAGTCGCCAATGTACTGCCTAATGGAAGGGCCATTGGGCCCCATATCCTTGCTGCCTAGTTTGGTTTTTGTTTGCGACTCAAACATGGGATCTTCAACCTTTACGCTAAGTGCTGCAATTATTGAGGTTCTTACGTCGGAGGCATCAAAATCTTTTTTGTAGAACTCGCGGATGGTTTTTACAAACACCTCACGGAAAGCGGATAGGTGGGTACCTCCCTGAATGGTGTGCTGTCCGTTAACAAATGTGTAGTAATCCTCTCCATAGCCAGAGCCGTGGGTAAAGGCCATCTCAATGTCCTCACCTTTGATGTGAACAATGGGGTAGAGCCCTTCGCCCGACATGTTCTCCTGAAGAAGGTCGAGCAAACCGTTCTTTGACTGTATGGTGGATCCGTTGTAACGAATGGCTAAGCCCGTGTTAAGGTATGAGTAGTTCCTTAGCATGGTCTCGATGTAATCGTTCTGGTACTTATAGGTGCCAAAAACGGTTTCGTCGGGAACAAACTCAACCCTAGTTCCATTGGTTTGTCCGTTGGCAGGTAAATCCTCTTCGGTTACAATTACTCCGCCCGAAAACTCTACGCGCTTACTTTGCCCTTCGCGGTAGCTTTGTATGGTAAAACTTGATGCTAGGGCGTTAACAGCCTTAATACCAACGCCGTTTAGCCCCACCGATTTTTTAAAAACCTTTGAGTCGTACTTGGCGCCAGTATTCATTTTTGAGGCCACATCTATAAGCTTTCCAAGCGGAATGCCTCGTCCGTAGTCGCGAATAGAGACTTTGCCCTCTTCAAAATCAACGTTAAGGTCGATGGCTTTTCCAAAGCCCATCATGTATTCGTCAATGGAGTTGTCGAATACCTCTTTTAGTAAGATGTATATCCCATCGTCTGGCTGAGTACCATCGCCAAGCTTCCCAATGTACATGCCAGGACGCTTGCGGATGTGCTCGTACCACACCAGCGTTTTAATACTATCTTCAGAATAATTTCCAACCATACTAGTATCCCGAGTTTGGTGCAAAAATAGTTAAATAATAACCCGATGGTAAAAGAGTTTATCAACAGGGATATGAACAGGCTGGGGTATAGGTGGTTGGTGCTTTTTTGTTTTTTCTGATATGGCTTTAGCCTGCGATGGAGGCTTTGAGGTGATCAAAAAAAAATCCCCTTGAGTTCTAATTCAAGGGGATTGAGCGAGCTGTTATCCCAATTTTATGTATGGAAAACTAATTCTGTTGATTTGTTTTTGCTTCTCCTCGGCTTAACTAACGGTGTTTTCTGTGGAGTATGCTATTCCAGGTAATATTTTGGAGCCATTAACCGATGCTCTTTTTCTATCATCTCCTTTGCCATTTTAGCCAGTTCGGAAGGACTTTTATCCATGAACTCCGTTACCTCAATGGCAGGTAGTATCTTAACTTTAAAGGTTTGTCTCCCCTTAATTACAAATCCTTTTTTGGGGAGGGCTTCAAGTGTGCCATCTATTACAACGGGGAGAATTGGGCGGTTGGCCTTTTTTGCAATAATAAATGCACCATCCTTAAAGCGCTTAATCTTTCCATCTGTTGTACGAGTACCTTCGGCAAATAGAAGCACTGAGCTGCGCTGGTTAAGGTGCTTTATGGCTTGTTGTATCATCTTAATTGCGCTTTTGGGGTTACTCCTATCAACTGTAATGTAGCGATTAAGCCACAGGTTCCACCCTATTACAGGAACACGGAACAGCTCGCGCTTGGCAACCCATTTAAAGTGCATCTTTAATCGGTAAAGCAGTGCAATATCTAGAGCGCTCTGGTGGTTGCATACAATAACGTACGTTTCCCCTTTTCGCACATTCTGGGCTCCCTCAAATTTAATTTTCCAAAAAGGATTGGCCCAGAGGTATAAAAGAGCCCAGAAAGTGGAGTAACGATGAAGTACCCAAAGCCTTTTGTCGAATAGAACGGTTAGCAACCAAACGGTAAAATCGCCTACGAAAAGGATAAGTGATGCTATAACCACTACTATCCATACAATAGCCGAGAAAAGTATTGATAACATTTTGTGCGCATTAAATTGTTAAACAAAAATAGACCATTGTGTTTAATTGGCAAATAGGAAGAGGAGGGAGAGGTGGAAGAGGTGGAAGAGGAGGAAGTGGAGGAAGAGGAAGTAGAGGAGGAAGCTGGAAGTTATCGGGAGTATCGGAAGTTATCGGAAGTTATCGGAGTAAATAGGACATGGAAAGTAACCAGTAACTTGTAACTTGTAACTTGTAACTTGTAACCAATGACAATCCAAATCTGTGTCCATCCGTCCAATTCGTATTATCTGTGTTCTATGGTTATCGGAATGAATAGGGTGTGTGCAGTAACCAGTAACTTGTAACTAGTTACTTGTAACCAACGACAATCCAAATCTGTGTCCATCCGTCCAATTCGTGTTATCTGTGTTCTATAAGTTACCAGAAGAAGTCGGAAACATCGGAAGTTATCGGAATTCAGCGGAGTAATTAGGACATGGAAAGTAACCAGTAACTTGTAACCAGTCACTTGTAACTAAAGACAATCCAAATCTGTGAGTACCTGTATGGTTTGTGTAATCTGTGTTCTATAAGTTATAAACTGGAAAGTAACTAGTCACTAAGAAGTTTTTGGTTTATTGATAAACAAAGGTGCTACTTTTGCGTAAGTAAATAGGTTAGTTAACCACTAAAGACTCATTTTATCACCCTAAATCTAAATTGCTATGAAACCATTTAAAGCAGGATTACCCTTTGCCACATGGCTAATGCGTATTTCGTTGGCACTTTTTTTAGTGCTTCAGAATGTGAACAGCCTTAGCCCTATTGAGCTAAGCAGCCTTAGCTACTACTTTACCTTGGCTTTTGTTGTTTTTGCTATACTTCTGTTTGTTGGTGGGTTTTTTAGTAAACCTACATTAACTGTAGTTTCGGGACTTGTAATTACGGGGCTTTCCATATACCGACTTGTAGTTTCTTTTGATGGTGCCATTTCTCAAGGCGATGTGCTTTACCTTATTGTTGCATCAGTTGCCTTTTACTTTGTGTGCCAAGGGAACAAATAGTTTGGCGATATATATCATTTTATTGCTTGGCTGCAATTGATTATCTTTGCTTGTGTTTGGCACCCCGTTTGCAACGCAGTTGGAAATAAATAGATTATACTATGAAGTATTTTACTAAGATTTTACTTGCCTGCTCCGCTTTCTTAATTATTACTGGCACCTCAAAGGCACAAGAGGAGGCCGTTGCTGCCGATACCATTGTTCTGGTGAGTGGCCGCAAAACTTTAGGGAACGTGCAGGGCGTATCTCCTAGTCAGGTAACATATTCACCCGCCGATTCCAAAGAGGTGCTAAAGATGGACAGAAAGCAGGTGCACAAAATTATTTACAGAACGGGTCGTGTGGAGATTTTCAATAAGCTTGCCTTTGAAATGGTAGAGGAGGGCGATTGGAAAACCATTATTCTAACTGAGAAGCAAGAGGATGTTGAGGGGTTGTACGCGTTGGGGAATGTAGATGCCCAGTCGTCAAAAAATAGCCGCAATGCCCGATCTGCTGAACGAAGCGCTAACATTAGGTTGCAAAAAAAGGCCGCAGCAATGGGCGGATATATAGTTCTAATAACCAAACGTGAATCAAAGGGTGGATATGGTGAAATTCCAACCCACCTTGTAGAAGGCGTTGTGTATGGTTTTGATCCTCCTACAGGGAACTAGTCGCGGAATAACTATAAAACAAAGGGCGTTGAACTTAATCAACGCCCTTTGTTTTATACTATGTCTATGCTAAAACATCCCGGGAACAAACTCTTCCACTGGGATATTTACAAAATACTCGGTAAAGTTAATGGATGTAAGTTTTTCTGTTACATGGTCAACATCATGCGGACAGCCAATTAGCAACTTCTCTATTTCCACAACATCCTTTTTATTAAAAAAGTCACCATAAATCTTAAGTTCAGAAATAAGTCCCTTCTCAACGTTTAGGTGGAACTCAACATTACCTCCAGTGGTTTTTACCATTTTCTCGAGCATGTACTTAGGTGAGTACCCAAAGTTCCAATCCCAAGTGGAGTATTTTGTTTCCCTAAGGTGATTTATTTTGTTAAGATCGTCTGTGCTGTAATCGTAGGCAACGCAATCTGGGTAAACCTCAACAATATGCTGCATAATAAGATCGCGAAACGCCTCAACATCCATCTGCTGCTTTAAGTGCTCGCTAATGTTGGTAACGCGGCTTCGTACAGATTTTACTGCTTTGTCCTGATACTTTAGCGGGTTAACCTTTAGTGCCTCCGATAGGTCGGCCATTTGCGATGAGAATAACAGTGTACCATGGTGTAACACTCGGTTTTTGTAAACGTGTTCGGCGTTGCCCGAGAATTTTTTCCCCTCAATGGTAAGGTCGTTTCTGCCTTCAAACTTTGCCTCTATGCCCAGCTTAAGCAGCACGTCGAGAATTGGTTTGGTAAACTTTCTAAAATCAACAAGGTTTCCCTCGTCGCCATTCATTATAAAGGTAAAGTTTAGGTTGCCTAGGTCATGGAAAACGGCACCGCCACCAGATAGGCGCCTAACCACCTTAACCTGTTTTTCTCTAATAAAATCTAGGTTGATTTCGGCAAGGGTATTCTGATGTTTCCCAACAATAACGGAGGGCTCGTTGCGCCAAAGCATAAAAACATCGTCGGTAAAACTTTTTAGCACATGCTCTTCGGCGGCAAGGTTAAACTGAGGATCGGTATTGGGGTGTTTAATGCAAAGCATCGTAATCGTATTTATGTTTGGGATTAAACAGCAAAAGGTTACGATTTGTTCTGGGTTACTCCTTTAATCCTAGCTTGTATTTCGTATTGGCCTTTTTCACAACAAAGCGAACAACAAAGCCAATGCAAACACCAAGGATACCCCCCACAAGGATGTCGCCTGGATAGTGAACGCCTAGGTACACTCGGCTATACGATACAAATGCAGCCCAAACCAGAATGCTTATGGTAAACCACTTTTCCTTAACGGAAAGGAGTAGGAGGGTTGCAACAGCAAAGGAGTTTGCCGCGTGCGACGATACAAAGCCAAATTTACCCCCACATCGGCCAGTAACAAGGTTTACCATTTCCTTAATGTCGGGGTTGTGGCATGGTCTAAGCCTTTGAAATACGTTTTTGAAAAGGTGTACCGATGTTAAATCGGCAAGCGCTATGGCTAGCCCAACGCCTAGGAGAATCCATAAAAAGCGCCACTGATTCTTGCGGTATAGGTAGTAAATTATGGCAAGGTACAGGGGAATCCATGTGAGTTTTCCCGATGCAAAAACCATAATGGGGTCCCAAAAGGGAGAGTGCAAGCCATTCAGGGTAAGGAATAGCTGCACATCAAAATCTATAAGGCTTTGAATCATGCTTGCTAGGCTAGATTAGTTTTCGCTGTTGGCGTCTTGCTCCTCGGCGTTATCATTTTCCTTTTCCTTTTCATCTTCGGGCTGCGGCATATCGGCAATAATGTTTTCCCAAAGCATATCCTTAAGCTGGGTAATGCCATCGCCTGTAACCGATGAAATGAACAGATGCGGGATTTCTGGTAGATCTTTTTCCATCTCCTTCCGAAGCTCCTCGTCGGCTAGGTCGGCCTTTGATATTGCCAATACCCTACGCTTATCCAGCAGCTCAGGGTTGTACATGCGTAGCTCGTTAACCAGAACTTCGTACTGTTCCCTAATGTTTGGCGAGTCGGCAGGCACAAGGAATAGCAGCATTGAGTTGCGCTCAATGTGGCGTAGGAATCGGAGTCCAAGCCCTTTGCCTTCGTGTGCTCCCTCTATAATACCAGGTATGTCGGCCATTACAAATGAGCGATCGTCTCTGTACGACACAATACCCACATTGGGCACTAGGGTTGTAAATGGGTAATCGGCAATTTTTGGGCGAGCTGCTGATACTGCTGATAGCAGCGTGGATTTTCCAGCATTAGGAAAGCCCACCAGTCCAACATCGGCAAGGATTTTAAGCTCTAAAATGGTCCATGCTTCTTGGCAAGGTTCTCCTGGTTGGCTGTAGCGTGGGGTTTGGTTTGTAGGGCTTTTAAAGTGCCAGTTTCCAAGTCCTCCGCGACCACCTTTCATAAGTATTTCAAGCTGATCGTGCTCAGTTATCTCGCAAAGTATTTCGCCCGTTTCGGCATCTTTGGCAACGGTACCTAGTGGTACCTCAATAATCATGTCGGCACCATCGGCACCTGTAGATCGGCTTGATCCGCCCGACTCGCCTTCGCCAGCGAATACGTGCTTCTTATATTTAAGGTGTAGTAGGGTCCAAAGCTGGTTGTTCCCTTTAAGGTAAACGTGACCGCCGCGGCCGCCATCGCCACCATCGGGACCACCCTTAGGAACGTACTTTTCCCTATGCAGATGTGCGCTTCCTGCTCCGCCTTTGCCTGAGCGGCAAAGGATTTTCACATAATCAACAAAATTTGAAGAAACCATCCTGTATTTGGGTACTATTTAAGTTGTTACAAATTATTATTTCGTTTTGGGTTGATGTGCAAAACCCCATACCACAAATTTACACAGGTAAACCAATGGTTTTGTTGGTAAATGGGCTGGTGTAGAGCTATTTGTGAGCCTCTACGGCGTCGCACAATCCCTGGAAAATCTCATCAATAGAGCCCATTCCCTTTATTGCGCAATACTTATCCTGAGCCTTGTAGTAATCAATTACAATCTTTGTGCGCTCGTTGTATATGTTAATCCTATTCTTGATGATGCTAACATCCTGGTCGTCGGTTCGATTGCTCTCCTTGCCTCTGTTAACCAGTCTGTTTACAAGCTCGTTGTACTCAACTTCAAGTGACATCATCAGGTTTATAGCCTCACCTTTATCTTTAAGCATTGCATCAAGTCGGTTGGCTTGTACTGTTGTGCGAGGGAATCCATCAAATACAAATCCAGAAACGTCGCGGTACTCGTCTAGTGCTTGGCTAATCATCCCAATTACCATTTCGTCGGGAACAAGTTCGCCATGATCAATATAGCGTTTGGCCTCAATACCCTGTGGTGTTTCCTTCTCTATTTCACTCCTAAGGATATCGCCAGTTGATAAGTGCATTAGGTTGTACTTCTGGATTAGCTTTTGCGACTGGGTTCCTTTTCCTGCACCTGGAGGGCCAAACAGAACAATGTTAAGCATTTTTATGTTAGGTTGATAGTGTTTTTGTGGTTTAAACTACTCTTGCGCAAGTGTGTAAATGTCGGCTAGGTTGCGTCCTAGTCCGTCGTAGTCAAGTCCGTAGCCAACAATAAAGTCGTTGGGGATTGATTTACCAATGTAGTCGATGTTGATTTTGCCGTGGTAGCTCTCTGGCTTGTAAAGCAGTGTAGCAATTCTTATGCTTGCTGCATGGCGCTCCTGTACCAGTTTGTAAAGCTTAGTAAGTGTATGGCCTGTGTCAACAATATCCTCTAAAATAATTACGTGTTTGCCCTCTAGGTTCTCGGTTAGGCCAATAAGCTGGTTAACTTCGCCAGTGCTGCTAGTTCCTTGGTACGACGCTAGCTTTACAAACGAAACTTCGCAGGAAAAGTTAACGCGCTTAAGCAAATCGGCAGTGAACATGAAAGAGCCGTTAAGAACGCTTAAAAAAATGGGTTGTTCGCCATTGCGGAAGTCGTTGTTAATGGTTTCCGCCACTTTATCTATATCATGCTGTATTGCCTCACTAGGGTAGCTGAGTGCAAATGTTTTATCCCACAGTTTAACGGTTTTCATGTTGTTCCCTTTTGGTTTGCAATAAAGTGCAAATGTAAGCATTTAGCACATAAGCAAAAGATTTTTATTTGTACTAACTGCTAACAAATGTTGTGTATAACATCCCTTTTTGATTCATTTGCTAGTCTGTATCCCACATTTTAAGGGTTTTGCGTTGCTTCGCTATGTTTACTAGTTGTTGTCTATTGGCAATACAACAGGTAGTTATGTCCTTGTGCTATGTTTTCATCGTATTGCATAAGTGATTATATTAGTTGTTTAATCTGTAGTGTTTCGCTTTTTATCTTTTTTAGAAGATGACATGTTCACAAAATAAACCTAACCATACTATGAGTGCCAGGATTGGGCTGTGGTTTTTGGGCTTTGTAAGGAGTACTGCGCTACCGTTGGCTCTCTTTTTTTCTGTAACCCTAAGTGCTCAGGTGCCTTTGTGGTATGGAGGAAGCCGCACTGCTGCAATGGGTAACAGCTCTGTATCTATTGTTGATTCATGGTCTGTTCTTAACAACCAAGGAGCCTTGGGGTTTGAAACAGACTACTGGATTGGTGCTCACTTTGAGAGTAGATATATGGTAAATGAGCTAAGCAACAGTAGCGTTGCTGGGCTTGTTCCTGTTAGGCCTGGTACATTTGGTGTGGCGCTAAGCAACATGGGGTATAGTGGCTATAGCGAGACATTTGCCAGCTTAGCCTACGGAATGATGCTTACTCCTGAACTTTCGGCGGGTGTTGGTCTAAACTACCATAGAATGGCCATAGCAGGTGAGTACGGCAATGCATCAGCCTTTTCGGCAGCCTTGGGACTACTGTATAAACCAACTCCCAGTTTAACGGTTGGTGCAAATGTGTTTAACCCCACCCGTGCATCGTTGGGCGATAACGCGGGTATTCCCGTTACGTTACGGGCAGGAGTGTCGTATTCATTTTCGCAGATGTTTTTGCTTAGCGCAGAGGTTGAGGATAACACCGATACTGATCCTGTTGCCAAATTTGGGGTGGAATTTCTACCTATTGATGCGCTGGCCTTGCGTATTGGCGTTTCTTCCCAGCCCGTTTCCCTTAGTTTTGGCTTGGGTTACACCTTTAAACGCGTTTGCTTTGATTTGGCTTTCTCGCATCACGAGGTGTTGGGCTATACTCCGTTTGTGTCGGTATCGTATCGATTTGGAAAATCATCAACCAAAACTAGTGAGTGATGAGGCGTTTGGCTTTTACCATAGCGCTTCTACTATTGGTGCTTGTTGCACGTGCGCAAGAGGTTACCGACCCGCGACTCTTTATTAGCGACTTAATTGAGGATTTGGTGGCAGGACAGGAAGAGGAGGTTGATGTTGATGCGCTTACCGAGAATCTGATGTTCTTGTGGGAGAATCCCATCAACCTAAACCAAACCAATTACGATGAACTTGCGCAGCTCCCTTTTCTCACCGATTTTCAGGTGCGTAGCCTGCTCGATTATGTTGATTCAACAGGAGCCTTTCTTTCGGTGTATGAGCTGCAGCTGGTTTATGGCTTTTCGCCAGAGATTATAACGCGTGTGCTGCCGTTTGTAACGGTATCTCCAAAAGCAGAGCAGCAGCAACGGGGTTACTTCTCGCGCTTTAGGCATGAGGCTGCATTTAGAGCAACCACGCTAATTGAAACGCCCAGAGGCTATAACAATGAGGGCGATGGCTCTTACTACCCTGGTAGCAAAATGGCAGCGCAGGTTAGGTACAGCGGGGGTAATCGCAAGCACATACTGTTTGGCTGGGTTGCCGAGAAGGATGCTGGCGAGCAGGCTTTTGCAGGCGATAATCCTTATGGGTTTGATTATAACGCCTTTTACATTCAGGTTAAGGATATTGGCGTTTTGAAAAACGCTGTTGCTGGCGATTTTAATGCAGGGTTTGGTCAGGGTTTAGCGTTCTGGAGCGGATTGTCGTTTGGGCGTGGCTCAGACCCTATGGGGATTCGTAAACGTCAGCCACAGCTAGCAAAACACTCGTCGGCAAATGAAGCGCAGCGCTTGCGCGGAGGTGGTGCGACACTGGCCTATAAGAATTTTGATGTTACCATTTTTGGATCCTATCGCGCAATAGATGCTAGGATTGATACCAACTTTGAGGCTAGAACCTATTCATCCTTCCCTACATCGGGCTTGCATCGTACTGCATCGGAGGTTAGTACAAGGAATCAGGCCAACGAGGCCGTATTTGGAGCCAATGTGGGGGCAAGGTTCAAACGCTTTAATGTGGGTGTAACTGCTGTTACGCAAAGTATTGATGGCGATTATAGCGGTGGAACACGGCTATACCAGTCGGTTATTCCTTCGCCTGTTGAGGCAAGGCGCATAGGTACGAACTTCGATGTGCTACTTGGTAAACACCTGCTGTTTGGGGAGGTGGCTACCGATCAGAATGGTACTGTGGCGGCTGTTCTTGGAGGTGTTATAAAACCCGCCCCACTGGTAGATTTATCGGTTCTAGCACGTAGCTATCCTGCTGATTACGCATCGCGATACACCGCAGGAATGGGGGCTGGTTCGGGAACATCTAATGAGGAGGGTGTTATGGTAGGTCTTAAATTCCTTCCCGCTAAGGGGTGGGCTGTATCGGCCTTAGCCGATTTTTACCGTTTCCCTTGGATGACCTATCAGGCAAGCGCCCCAACTACGGGGCACGAGTATCTTGTAGAAGCCACCTACTCGCGTGGGCAACACTATAGCATTAGCCTTAGGTACAGGACAAAGTTGTGGTATATCGATCAGCAGCTCGAAGGGACTATGGTAAAAGCGCCGTTCCCAGTAACAAAAAGCTCTGCTAGGGTGCAATTTAATACCTCCATAATGAGACGAGTTTCACTACGCACGCGCTGGGAATTATCTGAGTATAAATCGGAGGTGAACTCAACTACATATGGTAGTGTTGTTTATCAGGATGTTACTTGGACAGCAAAGCGAATGCCGCTATCCTTATCGGCTCGATTTGCCCTTTTTGATACCGACAGCTGGGATACCCGAATATACGCTTACGAGTCGGATGTGCTTTACTCGTTTTCCGTTCCTGCCTACTATTCGCAGGGTACAAGAGTTTACCTAATGGTAAAGTACGAGCTGTTTAACCGTGTTGATGTTTGGTTGCGTTGGGCGCAAACCTACTACTCCAAAATGGAGGAACTGGGTTCTGGTTACGACCTCATAAGCGGCTCAACTCGCAGCGATGTTAAGCTGCTGATTAGAGTGAAGATTTGATTTTTTTAGACGTTAGACGTTAGATGCTAGAATCTTAAATCTTTTAACTTTTAACCTTTAACCTTTAACTTTTAACCTTTAACTTTTAACCTTTAACTTTTAACCTTTAACCTTTAATCAACAGCTAAATTTGCAATGTCTATTATTTGTTAAGCTGATAATAACACTCCTAACATAAAATCTGTAATGGAAATTCTTGCACACAAGTACTTACTGTACCCAATAATAATCCTGAGCACAGCGCTTGGATGCTTTTTGCTAATTCGTTTTACTCGTTACGCAATGAACCGGAGCATACGTATAGCATCGGAAAAGCTCAAGGTGGATCCCACGCAGTACACTTTTTTAAAGAATGCGGTAAGCGTAGTGATAGTTGGGTTGGGTATTGTTGTGGTTTTTCAGCTAATTCCAGAGCTGCGACAGTTTGGATTGCCCATCTTTGCTAGTGCAGGTGTACTTGCAGCGGTTATTGGATTTGCCTCGCAGCAGGCGCTATCGAATATTGTTGGCGGTATTTTTATAGTGATGTTTAAGCCCTTTAGGGTTGGTGATATTGTTAGGATTGGTGCGCAGCATGCAGGTACGGTTGAGGATATTACCCTGCGCCATACCGTTATTCGTAACTTTGAGAATAAGCGGTTGGTTATACCCAACTCCATAATGAATGCTGAGGTAATTGAGAACGCTAATATTACCGATGAGCGAATATGTATATACCTAGAGATAGGCATCGGTTATGAGTCGGATCTCGATAAAGCCCTTTCAATTCTTCAGCATGAGGCCGAATCGCACCCATCATGCATAGATAAGCGTACTCCAGAGGAGATAAGTGATGGTGTTCCCAAGGTTATTGTGCGCGTAGTAAACCTAATGGACTCAGCAATTATACTTAGAGCATACGTTTGGGGATCAACCCCTAGCGAGGCATTTGCAATGCGTTGCGATCTGCTAAAAACAATGGTGACAAAGTTTAAAGCCAACGGCATAGAATTTCCATTTCCTCAGCGTGTTGTGCATATGAGGGGGTAGGGTGTAGGGAAACGTATGTTTCCTGTATGCTTCCTTATCTATTGTACCTAGGCATAATGCGAATTACCAGGGGGCGTTTTTCTATTTTTCAAATATTCTGTAGGCATAGAGGTGGTTTGGTGCGCTTGTCCTATTGCCCCGCTAGGGGCAATCTGTCGGTAGCACAGAACGATAAGAGTGCTTGTCTCGCCCCGTATGGGGCGTTCGAATGAACGAGAGATAAGGGCACACCCCTACGGGGTGTATTCCCTGTATCTGTTGTTTTATCTACCGATGTTGCGTGCCTACGGCACGAAAACATCGGGTTTTATAGGACCACAATGTTTAGTTTGGAGGTGAGATTCAAGTGGTTTTCCTTCAAGTCATCTTTTTGCACCTTGATTAAGAGTTGGTGCTTGTTTTCCTAAGGAAAATATTGGTGTTGAAATGCGTTGTCCTGCCGCCTATGATGATTTGTAGTTGTTAGCGGTGCGCTTGTTCTATTGCCCCGCTAGGGGCAAACTGTCGGTAGCACAGAACGTTCGGAGTACATGTCTCGCCCCGTATGGGGCGTTCGAATGAAAGAGAGATAAGGGCACACCCCTACGGGGTGTATTCCCTGTCTCTGTTGTGTTATCTACCGATGTTGCGTGCCTACGGCACGAAAACATCTGGTTTTATAAAATCTCAATATTTATGGATATATTTAATAGTTAGGGTTAACTTATACTAAAGACATATTAGTGATGTCCTCCTCAAAACATCAATTTTGAACCTTTAAATCCAATTTATATGTCAAATACCTTTACGCAAATCCACATACAAGTAATATTTGCTGTACAGGATAGACTCTCTCTTATCAATAACTTGTGGGAAGAGCGATTGTATAGATATATTTCCGGCGTAATTCAGAATAGAGGACATAAGCTTTTAGCAATTAATGGTATGCCAGACCATGTTCATATTCTCTTTGGAATGCGTCCCTCTCAATCATTGTCCGATTTGATGCGCGATGTAAAAGGGAACTCTTCATTTTGGATTAATGATAATAATTTGGTTGCGGGGCGATTTTCATGGCAGGAGGGGTATGGTGCTTTTTCGTACTCTAAATCACAGGTTCATTCTGTGGCTTCTTACATTGAGAAACAAAAACTACATCATGAAAAGAAATCATTTATAGAAGAGTATGTGGAGTTTCTAAATGATTTTGGAGTAGATTATGATCCTAAATATCTTTTTAAGCCTATAATTAGCAACTATTAGGTTAAGTGAAAGTAAGCATCAGACCGATAAAAAGGGGCAACCAAACCGCATTTAGGAGCAAGGGAGATATTGTTATATGGCAGAAATCTAAGAAAAATTAACTTAAGATTTAGGATAGCAATTCATCTGGAAGTGATGTGCTAATAATTTGCGAAATAGGCCATTCTCCTCTAGCTTAGAGGGGTAGCCTATTTCAAAGTAATTGTAGTTCGCAGAAACTTTATAACAAGATGCGTACTATTGAGTGCCTTTATGGATCATTTATGGCTGGACGAGCTTTTTGTTTGATAGTGCGTTTGCACCTCCTTACTACGTCCCATACTGCTGTTCAATTCTGTTTTGGCGGCGTTCTTCAAGCAGCTCCTGATCGATAAACTTAATGTCCTTTATCCTTAGCTGTAGTGTTGTTACTCCGCGGAATACATTCTCATTAATGGTGTAGCAAATGTCAAAGGGCTTTCCGTTATGTATGTCGCGGTAGTACTCTGCCAGCTGGAAGGCTATGGCTTGGTGTAGCTTTGGGCTATCCTCGTGGATAATGGTGAGCTTAAGGTGCTCCTTGTCGGAGCCAACAAGCCTACCTTCTCCATTGTCGTAAACGTTCTCCGATACAAATACGGGAGCCATATTGCCTGGTCCAAAAGGCTGAAACTGCTTGAGTATTCTAAAGAACTTGTCGTTTACCTCATCTAGAGATATCTTGGCATCAATGTCAATTTGGGGAACAAGCATAGCGGGGTCTATACTTCTTGAAACGATATCCTCAAAGCGTTCCTTAAATTTATCCACATTTTCGGCTTTTAGCGTAAGCCCCGCCGCGTACATATGCCCACCAAAGTTCTCCAGCAGATCGGAGCAGGACTCAATGGCTTGGTAAAGGTCAAACCCTGGAACCGACCGTGCAGAACCTGTAGCCAGCCCATTTGATTCGGTTAGCACAACGGTTGGACGGTAATAGGTTTCAATTAGCCTTGATGCAACTATACCCACAACCCCCTTGTGCCACGATGGGTTGTATAGAACCGTGGTGTTACGATGTTGCATTTTGGGGTCGGAGGCTATCATGCGCATTGCCTCGTGAGTGATGTTGCGGTCAACGTTTTTGCGATCGTTGTTGCAGGAGTTAATAAGGGCGCCCATTTCGTAGGCCACAACCTCATCGCAGGCGCAGAGCAAATCAACGGCCGACTTCCCTGATTCCATTCTACCCGCAGCATTTATTCTTGGCCCAATGCGAAACACTATATCATCTATGGCAATTTGATGTTTCTCGATGCCCGCAATTTTAATAATGGATTTAAGTCCCAGCCGTGGGTTTTCGTTTAGCTTCATTAAACCAAAGTGAGCCAGAATGCGGTTCTCGTCAATTACTGGTACTATGTCCGATGCTATACTAACCACCACTAGGTCTAGGTAGCTGTAAATCTCCTCTGCGGGAATGCCCATTTGCATGCTTAGGGCTTGCAGCAGCTTAAATCCAACGCCACAACCAGAAAGTTCCTTGAATGGGTAGGTGCAATCGGTTCTTTTGGGATCCAGCACCGCAATGGCCTCGGGTATTTGTTCGCCTGGCAGGTGATGGTCGCAAATAATAAAATCTATTTTGCGTTGCTTGGCATAGGCAATCTTCTCAACGGCTTTAATGCCACAGTCTAGTGCTATTACCAAGCTGTAACCGTTTGCCGACGCATAATCGATTCCCTTGTATGAGATACCATACCCCTCGTTGTAACGGTCGGGGATGTAGTAGCCAATTTTGGAGTGATGCTTTTTTAGGAAGGAGTAAATAAGCGCTACGGCTGTTGTTCCATCAACATCGTAATCGCCATAAACCAATATGTTTTCGCCTTGCTTTATCGCTCGCTGAATGCGATTAACCGCAACCTGCATGTCCTTCATTAGAAAGGGATCGTAGAGATGGCTGAGGTCGGGGCGAAAAAACTTTTTGGCTTCATCAAAAGTGGATATCCCTCGCTGTTGTAGTAGCGTGGCTAAAACCCTGTCGATGCTAAGTACTTCCTGTAAATGTGTTACAATACCGGGGTTTCCGGTTTCTTTATATATCCACTTCTTTTCCATCGTATAAAAATACACAATTTTGGCCAATGTTAATGTGTGGCCAAGGGGGTGCTACACCCAAGTAAAACCAAAGATATTGGCAAATTGCTGCTTTATGCCAGCCTTTACCTCTTGCATGTCAATGGGTTTGCCCTTCTCTTTTTGCAGTGAGGTTACCCCTTTGTCAACAAATCCACAAGGGTTAATGTAGCTAAAATAGTTGAGATCTGTGTTAATATTAAACGCAAATCCGTGCATGGTAACAAAACGGCTAGCTCTAACGCCTATGGCACAAATTTTTCGCTCTCTGCCTGCAATGCCCTTATCCAACCAAACACCCGTTGCGCCATCGAGCCTATCGGCAGTAATGCCCTGGGTTGCGAGGTATGCAATAACAACCTCTTCCATCTTGTGGATATACTCCTTTAGGGTTAGGTTGAGCGCTTCTAGGTTAAGAATAGGGTAGGCAACCAGTTGTCCTGGGCCGTGATAGGTAATATCGCCACCACGGTTTATGTGGTAGTATGTGGCGTTTATGCGGTTAAGCATCTCGTCGGATATTAGCAGGTTGCTGCCTTGTCCGCTCTTTCCTAGGGTGTAAACGTGAGGATGCTCGCAGAAAATAAGGTGATGGCGCTTTTTCTGGTCCGATGGGGTGTTTTTTGATAGAAGAACCTCATTAAACCGCTCTTCCTGATAGTCCCATGCCTGTTTGTAGTCGATTAGACCAATATCCTCAAAGTTTACATTTTCCATTGCTGTGTGGATGCTTTTGTTGGTTTGTGCAGCGTTTGGTGCTAGCTATCCTAATAAATGCTTTAGAGCCTATTTTGTTCATTACGTGCTTTGGCAATTGCCTGTTCGGCATGGTACGATGAGCGAACAAGTGGCCCCGATTCTGCAAATCGGAATCCTTTCTCTAGCGCAATTTTGCGAAGTTCCTCGAACTCGGTGGGCTCTACGTAGCGCTCAACGGGTAGGTTCTCGTTGCGTGGACGAAGGTACTGTCCAATAGTAATCATTTGGCAGCCAGCATCAAGCAAGTGATCCATAGTTGCAAGAACCTCTTCGCGGGTTTCGCCTAGGCCAAGCATAATGCCCGATTTTGATAGCACTCCTTGGGATGATATGTACTTAATAACCTCTAGGCTGCGGTGGTACTTTGCGGCCGATCGTACCGATGGGGAAAGCCTTTCCACCGTTTCAAGGTTGTGGGCTACAATGTCGGCATTGGCGCTAAGCACAATGTCTAAAAGCTGAGTGCTGCCGTTAAAATCGGGAATAAGCACCTCAACCTTAGTGTTTGGGTTAACCTCTTTTACCTTGCGAATGGTTTCGGCCCAGTGAGCTGCGCCCTCGTCAGGAAGGTCGTCGCGGGTAACCGAGGTAATAACGCAGTGCTTAAGCTGCATGAGCTTAACGGAATTGGCAAGGTTTTCGGGTTCGTTAGGGTCAACGGTACCTGGTTTACCCGTAGTGGTTGCGCAGAACTTGCAGGAGCGGGTGCAGATATCACCCAAAATCATGAAAGTAGCGGTTCCGTTTCCCCAGCACTCGTGTATGTTGGGGCACATGCCGCTGCTGCAAATGGTGTGTAATCCGTGCTGCTTCACTATTTTGTTAACCTTGGCATAGTCCTCTCCGCCCGAAAGTCTAATTTTTAACCATGCTGGTTTGCGCTCTCTTTCCATTGATGTTTTTTTTGCAAAAAAACGAAAAAAAGTCGGAACAACCCGAATCGGGATGCGAACTTGTTTATGCATAGGTAAAGCGTAGAATTTTCATTAAGTTGCCTAATGTTCTTAAACTTCTTCTAAATAGCTATATTTGCACCCTAAATTTTTAGGAAATGAACAACTTAGAGCTGAGCGAACAGGAGATTATCAGAAGACAATCGCTCGAGGAGCTTCGTAAGCTGGGTATCGATCCTTACCCTGCTGCTATGTACCCAGTTACGCATAGTACTGGTGATATAATGCAAAACTTTGAGCAGATGTGTGATGCCAAAGCTGAGGTTTGCATTGCAGGTAGAATTATGGCTCGCCGTATTATGGGCAGCGCTTCGTTTATGGAGCTGCAAGACGAGAAGGGCAAGATTCAGGTGTACGTCAAACGCGACGACCTTTGTCCCGGCGAGGATAAAACCATGTACAACACTGTTTTTAAGAAACTTTTAGATATTGGCGATATTGTTGGCGTTAAGGGTTTTGTGTTTAGAACCAACATGGGCGAGGAGTCCATTCACGTTCATGAGCTAACCCTGCTATCAAAATCTTTACGCCCACTTCCTGTTGTTAAGGAGAAGGAGGGACAGGTTTTTGATGCGGTTACCGATGCAGAGATGCGTTACCGCCAGCGCTACGTGGATCTTGTGGTTAACCCACACGTTCGCGAGACCTTTATTAAGCGCAGCAAAATAATTAGCACCATGCGCGAGTTCTTTAACTCGAAGGGATACCTTGAGGTGGAAACCCCAATTCTACAGCCTATCCCAGGTGGTGCATCGGCGCGTCCATTCATTACGCACCACAACGCGTTGGATATGCCACTTTACCTTCGTATTGCCAATGAGCTTTACCTAAAGCGCCTTATTGTTGGTGGTTACAACGGGGTTTACGAGTTTGCAAAGGACTTCCGTAACGAGGGTATGGACCGCACCCACAATCCAGAGTTTACCGTAATGGAAATTTACGTGGCCTACAAGGACTACTTCTGGATGATGGACTTTACCGAGGAGATGATTGAGCGTGTAGCCCTTGCGCTTCACAATAGCGCTAAGGTTCAAATGGGCGATAGGGAGATTAACTTCCAGCGTCCGTTCCGCCGCCTTACCATGACCGATGCCATTAAGCAGTACGCTAATGTGGATATCACTGGTAAGAATGAGGATGAGCTAAGAGCCATTTGCAAAAGCCTTGATGTTGAGATTGACGATACAATGGGCAAGGGTAAGCTTATTGATGCCATTTTTGGTGAGAAGTGCGAGGAGCACCTTGTACAGCCTACCTTTATTATGGATTACCCAATTGAGATGTCGCCTCTTTGCAAGCGTCACCGTAGCAACCCTGAGCTAACCGAGCGCTTTGAGCTATTTGTTAACGGCAAGGAGCTGTGCAACGCTTACAGTGAGCTTAACGATCCTATCGATCAGCTTGAGCGTTTCCAAGATCAGCTTAAGCTAAGCGAAAAGGGCGACGATGAGGCCATGTTTATTGATATGGACTTTGTGCGTGCGCTTGAGTACGGTATGCCAACCTGTTCCGGTATGGGTATTGGTATTGACAGGTTAACCATGTTTATGACCAATAACAGCTCTATTCAGGATGTGCTGTTCTTCCCTCAGATGCGCCCAGAAAAAAAGGCTGCTAAGGACTCTGCCGAGGCTTACACTGCCAAGGGAATTCCTGCTGAGTGGGTACCCGTTCTACAGAAAATGGGCTACAATACCGTTGCATCGCTAAACGGTGTTGCGGCTGGTAAGCTGTTTAACGAGCTTTGCGGCTTTAACAAGAAGAATAAGCTGGGCTTGCCAAACCCAACTGCCGATGCAGTGAAATCATGGGTTGAGTAGCTTAGTAGAGATAGTAAAGGGAAGGCAGACTTTGCGGTCTGCCTTTTTTATTAGTCAATTTTTACGGGGATGGTCTCAATGCTAGTTTTTACCCATTTCTCTCCATAAATTGAAGAGTAGGTAATTCGTAGGGTTAGATCCTTGTAGGCTTTTTTTACGTTTGCAATTAGGGTTGAATCGGACTCGGCCCATATGGTTTCTATGGTTTTGCCTGCGGGAATTATCATCCCTTTAGGGGTATTGCTATGGCGCAGGTTTTTTACAAAACCTGTCCTTTTCTCTATTAGAAAAGAAGGGAGATCGCCTTCGTATATTGAGTCGCCGTAAAGCACCTCGAACTTTTCTATAAATGCAGGTCCTACACCTGAGTTTACAATTAGAACGCTAAAAACATCGTGTGTATTTCTATGCCATATCTCTATGTATGGCAAAACCGAAGCGTACTGCTGCCTTTTGTATAGCGAGTTTTGGTATAGGATGCTGCCAAAAGTGCCAATGCTAATAATTATTGCACAAAAGCTAAGGATCTTTTCTGTTTCAATGCCAAATAGTTTCATGAAAATGTGGTTTGATAAGGGGTTACTGTTGGGTTTATTACACTGTAAAGCTAAACATATTAGGCGATGTTTCAATGGTTTTTAAGTATGGTTATTCGCGATTTTCCATTCTCAATAATATCAAAGCCAAAGTTCTGAGCAATATAGCGGAACGTTTGGGAGTGGTAGATACTTACATGGGTTATATCGGTTGTGTAGTGCCAGTGCTTAAAATCGGTGATGTTGTCCCACTTGTCGGAAGAAATAACCAGTATGCCATTGGGCTTTAGTACCTGCTTAATTTTTAGCATATCGATGGCAGGGGCAAAGAAGTGTTCAAAGCACTCCGAGGCAAATATAAAATCGAAGGATTCTTTAGGCAGCTCAGGGAAGAAGTATGGGTCGTAGTTGTTGCATTGGTAGCCCATTTGGTTTAGCAAAACGCTTAGTGTGGGGGTGGGGCCACAGCCGTAATCTAAGCCTTGCATCTCCTTGCTTAAATAGGGTAGCGCTTTGTTAACTGTTTCAAGCAAAAATTGAACGTAGCCATTGTTGCTCATGCTGTTCTGATGCTCAAGGTATCTGGCCTTCTCCTCGTTTGGTAGGGGCAGATACTTGGCGAACAGCAGCAAGCAGTTGCTGCACTGTTTGAATAGTCGGTTCCTGTTGCCCTCAACGTATTCCGAGCTATTGGGAGTGTTGCAAAGCGGGCATTTTATCATGACGTATATTGTTTGGGGCGATTTTAGAACCTTAGCGCAGCAATGGTTCCCCTGTTATTATTAGGTTTTAGGGTAACGGTACCCCCATGTAGCTGCATTATTTGGAGCGTAAGGTTTAGTCCAATTCCAGAGCCAGTAGGCTTAGTTGTAAAAAATGGGGTAAACAGGTTGGGCTCCACTTGTGGAGGAATGCCCTTGCCATTGTCGGATACTAAAATTGAAACCCTACCATATTCCTGCAGCAGTTCAACCTCTATGCTGGCATTGCTTTCCTCTTGACTGGCCTCAATGGCATTTTTTATTATGTTGATTAGTGCTTGCTCAATTAGCTTCTCGTCGGCAGTAACCTCAAGGTGGGCACCATGTTTTAGGTTTAGCGCAATGCCTAGTGCTTTACATTGGGGTGTAAGTAGCAGTGTAACCCTTTCTGCCACTGCGTTTAGGCTGATTGTGGCAAAGCTTGGTTTGGGCATGCTGGAAATGGATCGGTACCTATCTACAAACTCGGTGAGCCCTTTGCTTCGCTTTTTTATGATGCTTAGCCCCTCTATGGTTTCGGTAATATCGCTTTGCGAAAGGTTCTCTTTGCTCTCCATCTGTGTGATTAATCCCGATGCTAGCAGCGTTATAGGGCTAACCGAGTTAAGGATTTCGTGCCTTAGAATTCTTATCAACTTTTGCCAAGCTTCTATTTGTCCTACGCTAATCTCGTTACGGATATCCTGCAGTGCTACAAGTCTAATGGTATTCCCGTTGTACCTAAAGCTTGTAGTGCGTGTGGCAATGCTTTTTTGCTCGCCGTTAACATTCACTGTAAAGCTACTCTCGCGGTTTAGGTTTTCTGCTGCGATGTGACTGAGTAGTGCAGGTGCTTTTTTACTTAGCTCAGCCATATTTTTTGATACAGAAACACTAAATAGCGCGGAAAATGCCTGGTTGCAAATCTCAATGCTGCCATTCTGGTTGTAGGCAATTATGGCTACGCTGGTTTGTTCCAAAGCCAATTTATACAGAGAAACGGTTTGCTCCTTATCTATGCGTACCTCACTAAAGGCCTGTGTAATTTGGCTAAATAGGGAGTAAAGCTCATCAAAGGCAGGATCTGAAGTGCGTTTTTTTGGTAAAAGCGTAGGATCCTTATACTTGAATGCCCACAAAAAGTGCTTTATATCGCGAGTAATCCTATTTGTAAAGTGGAAAAGGTAGGCCAGCTGTGCTAGCCACAGTACCCCTAAAGCAGAGGGTATCGCCACCATGTACTGGCGATTAACTGCCCAAACAAAGAGTATGGGGGTAATGCCAATTAGAATTACCTGTAACAGAACGGCAAGTTGGAATCGTCTAAAGCCCATACTTTTTAATTTTATCGTAAAGGGTGGAGCGGTTTATTCCCAGCTCTTGGGCTGCTTGCTTAAGGTTGCCATTGCAGTGTTTAATGGCGCTGGCAATTACCTGACGCTCGTTATGGGCTAGGTTGTATGGGTTTGAACTTACCGTATTTTGATGCTCAATTCCAAAATCGGGAAGGCTAAGCTCTGTGCTGTTGCTAAGTATTACTGCCCGCTCCGTTTTGTGCTGTAGCTCCCTAACGTTGCCTGGCCAGGAGTATTCGCAAAGCGATTTTAGTACACTGCTGCTAATGGTAACATCCTCTTTGTTGTATCGCTGTGCGTATTTGCTAGCAAAAAAGTGGATAAGCTCAGGGATATCGTCCTTTCGTTGGCGCAGCGGTGGAACCTCAATGGTTATGGTGTTTAGCCTGTAGTACAAATCCTCCCTAAAATGGCTACTCTGTGCCAGCTCCGCTATAGGCGTGTTGGTTGCCGATACTATTCTTACATCAACAGCAGTGGGATGCGTTGCCCCAAGCGGAGTAACCTCTTTGCTTTGAATGGCGGTTAGCAGCTTTGCCTGTAGGTGCGGTGGTATGTTGCCAATTTCATCAAGGAATAGTGTGCCTTCCGATGCCATTTCGAACCGGCCCAACTTATCGTCCTTAGCATCGGTAAACGCCCCTTTCCTGTGGCCAAAAAGTTCGCTCTCGAAAAGAGTGGGGCTAAGCGAGCCCAAATCGACAGCTACAAATAGCTGGTTTTTCCTATGCGATTGGCTGTGTATTGCCCGCGCCACCATCTCCTTACCAGCACCGCTTTCGCCTGTTATTAGTATGTTGGCATCGGTGGGGGCTACCTTCTCTATGGTTTTTAGCACCTGCTGCATTGGTGCCGATTTGCACCCTATGAGCGTAAACCCGTTTTGCGACTCGGCGGCAAGGTGCTTCTGCTTGTTGCGCAGCGTGCGGATTTCGGCCTTGGCTAGCCGCTGCTTGTAGGCCGACAGCACCGATGAGAGAATCTTATGCTCGTCCCACGATTTGTGAATAAAATCGGCGGCACCCTCCTTCATGGCGTTAACGGCAAGTTCCATATCGCCATAGGCAGTAATAAAAACCACGCTTAGGGTTGGGTCGGCCTCTCGAATTCGACTATGCCAGTATAGCCCTTCGTTACCGCTATTTATACCAGCGCTAAAGTTCATGTCCAGCAGCACAACATCGTACTGTTTTCCTTGGATTGTGCTAACTATTTGCTCAGGATTCTTTACGGTGTCTATTGCACTAAAGTGTGGCGTAAGGAATAGCTTAAGGGCGTATAGCAGCTCCTCGTTATCGTCAACAATAAGTATTTTGCCTGCTGTTTTTCCCATTTTTTTGATGTTGATAGTCGCCGTTCCTCAAATCTAGTAATATTGTTCGCTTTTGTTATTCCCTGTGTTGGAAATTCCGACATTAATTTATGGCGTTTTATTTTAATCTGCATCAAATCAGTGTGTTGTAATTTGGCATGGACTTGGGGTTACGTTAAGCCGTAAGAAAAACCTAATTTCACCTTAAAATAGATATGGCATGATTAAGTTCCATTTTCTACTGGCTCTTCGTAATATGATGAGGAATAAGCTTTTCTCGTTTATAACCATACTGGGGCTAGCAACAGGCCTAACCGTTACCCTTTTGCTAACCATTTACGTAAGGCACGAGTTTAGCTACAACTGCTTTCACCAAAAAAAGGATAGAATTTACCGATTGGTTTCTAGGCTTGGCACCAACGAGCTGCAGGACTACTCCATATCGCTAAGGCTAAGCGATAGCATCCTGTCCAACAGCGTTCCCGAGCTTGAGCATATTGTACAGCTATATGGAATGGGACAGTACACTTTTGTTGAGGGTGAAAATCAGCATAAAAATGTTCCCTTTGTTTTTACCGATCCCTCCCTGTTTGATGTATTTACCTTCACCTTTTTACGGGGAACAAAGGAGGGTGCATTTGCAGAGCTTAACTCGGTGGTTGTAACGCGTAGCATTGCCCAACGAATTTTTGGAACTATTGATGCTGTGGGTAAATCCATGGTTTTTTTCGATAACAACCAAACGGTTACCATATCGGCTGTTGTTGAGGATTTTCCTACTAACTCCGATTGGGAGTATGGGGTAATGGCTCAAATGGATGCGCTGCCATACATTAACGTACTGGGCGGCTTGGAGTTTAACACCTTTTTGCTTTACCGCGAAGGCAGCAACCTAACAGATGCCCTTGATAAAACCATTAAGGCCTACGATGCAATTCTTGTTGATAGGTTTGCCAAGTACGATTATAAAACGGGCTCGTACCTTCAGGCGCTAGGGGATGTTCACCTAAAATCGAGCTTTAACTCGCCCAATGGTGCCGATGCGCGGTTACGCCGCATGTACGTTTTCCTGTTCATGGCACTGGTTGTGCTGCTGGTGGCCATGATTAACTACGTTAACCTGCTTACCGTTCAGTACCAAAGCCGAACCCGTGAGGTTGGCGTACAGAAAACGCTTGGTGCATCGCGGTGGCGTGTGGCGTTTCAGTTTATTGGCTCATCGGTGCTGCTTAGCGTGGTGGCAATGGTATTATCGCTCATACTAGTGGAGCTGCTCTTGCCGCCATTTGGCAACTTGCTTAGGAGTAGTGTAATTGATGGCTATCGTAGCGATACCCTTTTAAAGGTTATTACCCCAATATTTGCTGTGGCGCTGGGCGTTATTGCTGGTTTGTACCCTGCCATTTTTGTTAGTGGCTTTAACCCTTACCGTGCCATAAAGGGAGAGGTTAGCATAAGTGGAGGCGTGCAGCGCTTTATAAAGGTGCTGGTGGTGCTTCAGTTTGGAGTGGCTATCTTCTTAATATCAAGTTTAATTGTAATGCAGCGGCAAATTGATTATATGAAGAATGCCGATTTGGGGGTTGATTCCAAAAGGGTTATTGCCGTTATGGGCTTTAACAGCTCCATGCAGGGATCTTATAAAGCCATTCGCGATGCTCTACTAGCAAACCCCATTATTGAGCAGGTAAGCGCATCGGATCATCTGTTTGGCGGGGGAACAAGCGGACAGTCTATTGACTCGTACGAGGAGAGCCCTAAAAAGAACTACGGAATTAATGAGTACAGGGTAAAGCCCGGCTTTTGCGAGCTTATGGGGATGCACTTTGTGCTTGGAAGACCGTTTGATGCCAGTATCAGCTCCGATAGCACTGGTATCATCCTAAACGAGTCGGCGGTTAAAATGCTTGGGCTTAAGGATCCGCTTAACGCTAGGGTTGAGTTCTACAATATTGGACAAAAGACCAAGATTATTGGTGTGGTTAAGGATTTTAATTACGAGTCGCTTGAGAGTTCCATTGCGCCAATTGCCCTAACTATGTACCGCGATAGGTTTAACTTTATTATGGTTAAGCATGTCGATGTTCCGGTAAAGGATGCGCTTAGCGCAATAGAGAGCACCATTAAGCGGTTTAACTCAGCCTACGTTTTAGATTACTACATTGTTGACGATTTGGTACGAAACAAGTACCGTGTGCAGGAGCAAACCTCCAAAATGACTAGCTACTCGGCGGTGCTGTCAATAATACTTAGCTTGCTAGGGTTGTATGCCCTGTCCATGTACCTTGTGGGTAAGCGCACTAAGGAGATTGGAGTTAGGAAGGTGAATGGTGCTACCCGGTTGCAAATACTTGCCCTGCTGCTTCAAACCTACACAAAACAGGTGGTGATTGCCTTTGTAATAGCTGCGCCTATAACCTACTTTATAATGCGGGAGTGGCTTAATGGCTTTGCCTACAGAATTAGCCTGGGCGTACTGCCATTTATAGCTGCAGGCGTGCTGTGCCTTGTGGTTGCACTGCTAACCGTGGGTTTTCAAACGTGGCGTGCTACGGGGCGTAATCCTGTGGAGTCGTTACGATATGAGTAAGGAATAAGAAAGAGGGTGTTCAAAATTAAGAGGGTCCTCTTTTTGATTTCATGGCTAAAGCCCTTTACTATATCGTACTCCATTAACCCTGCCCTTTAGGGCGGGGTATAACAAACCCTAACACCTAAGGGCTTTAGCCATGATATTGTTTCGATTCAATTGTGGCAGCTATGGAAATGAGTAAATCATGGCTAAAGCCCTTTTTTCTACTAACAGTCTTAACCCCGCCCTAAAGTGCGGGGTTGGTGTTAAAACCTCGATTCGTAATAGGGGGTGTCCGTTACTTTTCGGACACCCCCTATTTTATTCCATCTATAATAGTTTTACCCCATTGTCGCTTATTTCAACCATTTGCATGCGGTATAGCGTTCCAATGGCCTTTTTAAAGTTCTTTTTGCTCATACCCAGCATGCTGTAAATTATCTCTGGGTCGGTTTTGTCGCCAAGCGGAAGCGATCCCTTGTTCTGGTTAAGCGCATCTATAACCTTTTGGGCAAGGTCGTCCAGCTTTGTGTGACCAGGCTTGTCAAGTAGAAGGTCTATCTTGTCGTCTTCCCTAACCTTTTTTATGTAGGCCTTGGTTCTTTGTCCAACCCTAATGGGGGCAAAAACCTCGTTTTTGTAAATCATACCCCAGTGTAGGTTGTTCACTATGGCGTTGTAACCAAGGTCTGTTTCGTTGTTAATTAGCACATCAACCTCTTCCCCAACGGTGTAGGTTGGAGGAACGTTATCAAGGTACTTACTTACCTTGGCCGAGCCAACAATGCGTTGGGTATCCTGATCAACATAAATCCTAACCACATACCAGCGGCCAACCTGCATGTCAACCTTTTGCTCGCGGAATGGCACAAGCAAATCTTTGGGTAGGCCCCAGTCCATAAAGGCTCCAATGCGGGTTACAGCCACCACTTGCAGAAAGGCAAACTCATCAACAGTAGCAAAAGGATGCTCGGTGGTTGCAATGGGTCTATCCTCGGAGTCGAGGTAAAGGAATACCTCAAGCTCATCCTCTGGTTGTGTACCTTCGGGAAGGTAGCGAGTGGGGATAAGTATTTCGCCTAGGTTTCCACCATCGAGGTATGCACCAAAATCAACCAATTTTACTACGCGTAGCTTGTTATACTTGCCAATATTTGCCATGTTGATGTGTTTATTTGGCGCGAAGGTACCCATTTTATGTTAGATGTAAGATGCTAGACGTTAGATTTAAGATTTTAGACGCTTAACACCAGCATTAATTTGTGGCCAATCACAAAGGATATAAAGGGGGAAAGAGAGAAAGAATAATTTTAACCATTAAGCTCATCTCTTTAACCTTATGCAGGATTGTTAAAACAAAGAGAGGAGCTTGCGGCCCCTCTCTCACTGTATAGTGTGTTGATGTTAGTTTAGTCCTCTAACCTTTAGTAGCGCATCGATGCTTGGCTCTTGACCCCTAAACTTGAAGTACTGAACCATACCATCGTCGTTACCACCATCCTGTAGGATGTGGGTGCGGAACTTGGCAGCAACCTCCTTGTTGTAGATATCGCCAGTCTCCTTGAATGCTTGGAACGCATCAGCGTCTAGCACACCAGCCCATAGGTAAACGTAGTAACCTGCTGAGTATCCACCGGTGATGTGGGTAAAGTAGGTTGTACGGTAACGTGGAAGAATCTCTGGGATTAGGTTGATACGTGCCATAGACTCCTTCTCAAAGGTATTAGCATCAAGTTCGGTTGGCTTGGTTAGTGAGTGCCAATCCAAATCAAGTATAGCAGCAGCAATGTACTCGGCAGTTGCAAAACCTTGGTTAAAGGTTGATGCCTTGCTTAGCTTCTCAATAAGAGCATCAGGCATAGGTTCGCCAGTCTGGTAGTGCTTAGCATAAACCTTAAGAACCTCAGGTTCGCCAGCCCAGTGCTCCATAATTTGCGATGGAAGCTCAACCATATCGCGTGGAACGCTACCTGCAATGCGGCTGTACTTACCATCGGTAAATAGGCCGTGTAGGGCGTGTCCAAACTCGTGGAACATGGTCTCGGTTTCGTCCCATGAAAGTAGAGCAGGAGTTTCTGCGGTTGGTGCGGTAAAGTTGCAAACAATGGTTGATAGTGGGTAAATCTTTTCGTCGCCCTTGTAACCCTGACGGCGGTAGCTGCCACACCATGCACCAGAGCGTTTGCCTGGACGTGGATGGTAGTCAAGGAATAGGATACCAACAGGTGAACCATCAGCCTCTTTCACCTCAAAGGTTTCAACATCTGGGTGGTACTTAGGAAGGTCGGTGCGTTGGGTAAAGGTAATGCCGTATAGCTTGTTGGCTACATGGAACATACCCTCGCGTACGTTGCTAAGTAGTAGGTAAGGCTTAATTTCGTTCTCGTCAAGGTCGTACTTCTCCTTACGTAGCTTCTCAGCATAGTACCACCAGTCCCATGATGCTAGCTTAAAGTTTGCGCCCTCTTTGTTGGCAATCTTTTGCATCTCGGCAAGGTCACGTTTCGAAGCCTCAAGTGCTGGCTCCATTACCTTGTGTAGGAACTCGTAAACCTTTTCTGGGGTTTTAGCCATGTTGTTGGCAATTACAAAGTCAGCGTGGCTGCTGTAGCCAAGTAGCTGAGCGCGCTCAACGCGTAGGTTGGCAACGCTGCGCCATATCTCCTTGTTATCGAAATCGTTGTTGTTGTCGCCCCTCATAAAGTAACCACGGTAAAGCTTTTCGCGAAGCTCACGGTTCTTTGCGTAGGTTAGGAAAGGTAGCATGCTTGGCTTTTGTAGGGTGAATACCCATTTGCCTTCGTGTCCAACTTGTTTTGCGGTTTCGGCAGCAGCGGAAATAACGTCGCTAGATAGGCCATCAAGGTCTTCCATCTTGTCAACAACAAGCATAAAGTTCTTGTTGGTTTCGGCAAGTTGGTTCTCGTTGAACTGAAGGGTTAGCTTAGCAAGTTCTTGGTTGATATTGCGTAGCTTCTCCTTATCGGCCTCGCTAAGGTTTGCACCGTTGCGAACAAAATCGTCGTAGTATTTGGTAAGGGTTCTTAGCTGTAGCTCATCAAGTCCAAGGTTTTCCTTGTTCTCGTATAGGGTTTTAATGCGTTGGAATAGCTTCTCGTTAAGTGAGATGTTATCGCCATGCTTAGTCATCAAAGGAGAAACCTCTCTAGCAATGCGCTGCATTGTAGAGTTAGTTTCGGCTGAGTTAACACCGTAGAATACGGAGCTAACCTTTCTTAGTACTTCGCCAGAGTTTTGAAGAGCCATGATGGTGTTCTCAAAGGTTGGCTCGTTGGTGTTGTTAACAATGGCATCAATCTCAGCCTCTTGTTCCTTTATCCCTTGTTCAAAAGCAGGAAGGTAATGGGTTGTGTCAATCTGCTCGAAAGGCGGAATTTGAAATGGCGTATCGTACTCGCTAAAGAATGGGTTGCCATTCTTCTCCTTAGTACCACACACTGCTAGTAGTAGCATTAGCGTAACGGGTAAAATGGTTAACTTTTTCATTGATATAGGTTTGGTAAAACAAATTTATAAGCGTAAAAATACGTTAGTTTGATGAGTTTCCCCAGTGTTGGTTTAATATAGGCTTTGGTGACATTGCTTTTTAGACCTATTTAAGCAGATGATAAAAACAAAAAAAGGTCACTGCTTGTGGCAATGACCTTTGTATCTCTAATCTCTGGGATGTTAACACCCTTTTTTGCTTACATTTCGATATTTGCAGCAGCCAGGTAGCGCATCGTAAACCTTGTTGTCGGCTTTAACTAGGTCGGTATCGTGCCCCACTGCGGCAACCGCTTCGTGGATTTTCTTTACTTCAACCTTGCCTGTGCCATAGGTAACCTCAAGCATTTGGCTCTTTTTGTCCCAACTGGCAGCGGTAACGCCATCAACGGCTTTTGCTGCGTTCTCTATGCGCTCCTCGCACATCTCGCATTGGCCGTTAACCTTAAATTTTTCGGTTTTAGAATCCTGTGCAATGGTAGTAATTGCAGCTACCATAAGCAGTGCAAGGGTAATAAAAATGGATTTTTTCATTGTTTCTCAGGTTTTAGTTAAACGCTTATTTATAAACATTCTTAACTATAAACGCGAGATTGGGGGAGATGTTCGATGGTTGGATTTTCTTTTGAAATCAGTTGGGGTTGTAAATTGTTTTGTATCAATTTTTTATTTGTGAGCAAATGTAGTTGCCAGTTTTTATGGTTCTAGCAAAATAGGAAATGGTAGCAGCAGCAACGGGATTTATGTTTATTATGGTTGTAATAAGTATTTAATATCAAAGCGCCCCTCTGTAATGCTAAATGAGCTAGCACAGGAGCAATCTGGATTTTGAACATCAAAAAGGGTTGCTTCAAAGCTAAATCTTCCAGAAATAATTCTGTTAGTAGTATCTAGTTTAGTAATGGTTAGTTCACCTGGTCCTAAGGCAGTTGAACGATATTCGCAAAAGAATCCGATGTCGCAAGTATTTTCGTAAGAGGCAAATGATTCTTCGTTTATATTTACAGGTATTGTTTTTCCTTGTGTGATGTTTTCGTTTTTGATTATGATAGATATTGACTCTCGGCGACCTAGGTTGGCCACCATTGCGAAGTAAGTACATTCCTTATTCATTCTGCCAATCAGTTTGGGTATTGAGAGTGGCATTCCCTCTGGTAACCATATTTCCCCGTTTACCAAACACCCAAAAGTGTAGCGTCCCTCCTGTGTTTCAGGAGGGAGTTTTTCCTCGTAATCCTTTTCTGTGCATGAGGTGGCACATAAAGTAAGGACGCTAAGTAAAAGTAGAATTAGAAGTCTCATTTGTTAAATATTTATTGTGAATTGGAATCTTTTTGTCTGTATATATCTGATGTAGTTGAGTAAATAGTTTTTTATAATAATATTAAATGTAATAAAGGTATTGTTTTTTAATTACGTGTTAGGTGTATTTTGTTTTCACATTGTTTTGGTTGTTTTATTCAAGTTATTGACGTAATGAGTATTTCATGTCAAAGCGCCCCTCTGTAATGCTAAATGAACTAGCACAAGAGCAATCTGGATTTTGGGCATCAAAAAAGGTTGCTTCAAAACTAAATCTTCCAGAAATAATTCTGTTAGTAGTATCTAGCTTAGTAATGGTTAGTTCTCCTTGCCCTAAAGCAGTTGAACGATATTCGCAAAAGAATCCGATGTCGCAAGTGTTTGTGTAAATGGCAAATGACTCCTCGTTTACATTTAACGAGATTGTCATTCCTTGTATTATTTTTTCGTTATTTATTAGAATAAGTATTGATTCTTCGCGAGCTTGATTGGCCGCTATTGCCAAGTAAGTGCATTCTTTATTCATTCCAGCACTTAGGCGTGGAACAGAAAGTGGTATTCCCTCTGGCAACCAAATTTTCCCATTTACCAAACACCCAAAAGTGTAGCGTCCCTCTTGCGTTTCAGGAGGGAGTTTTTCCTCGTAATCCTTTTCTGTGCATGAGGTGGCACTAAGAATAAACAAACTCAAGCATAGTATGTGTAGTCTTAATATCTTCATAACATGTTGTTTTGTAGTTAGATGCTTGTAATATAACTTGTTTTGATAAACTTAATGCTTGTTTTGTAGAGGGGCTTGGTTTATTTCCAAATCACATTCTCCGCCTTGTACTTATCCTTGGGCTTTTCCTGTCCATCGGGAACGCCAATGGGGATAACGTTTAGTGGAATTACATCCTCGGGTAGGTTTAGCGTATCGGCAACAACAGTAACTCGCTCGGGGCGTGGGTAAACGCCAGTCCAAACGGCACCAAGCCCAATGGCCTCTGCCGCTAAAAGAATGTTCTGCGTTGCGGCAGAGCAGTCCTGCACCCAGTAGCCCGCTGGGGTACCATCGCCAGCCTTATGGGGAACGCCACAAACAACAATGGCTGCGTTAGCCCTAAATAGCATCTTTGCGTAGGGTAGCTTGTCGGCAAGTAGGTCCAGCGTTTCGCGCTCCGTTACCACAACAAAGGCCCATGGCTGTACATTCTTTGCCGATGGTGCCGCCATTGCTGCGCGAAGCAGAATCTCAATTTGCTCCTTGGTTACCTTATCGTCGGAGAAGTGCCTAACGCTCTTCCTGTTTAAGATGTTCTGTAGTACTGGGTTGCTCATATGTTGGTTGTATTAGAATCGGAAGTAGATGAATGGCTGCACATCGGCCGATTTTACCTGTAGCAGCGCCATAACCACAAGTGCTGCAATGGCCACCTTTACGGCTAGTGGCAGCTTAATAAATAACCCTCGAATGCTCTCCTTCCAGGTAACCGGGAACCAGTGCGTACCAAAGCCCACAAGCATTGCCAGCATTACGGGCGAGTAGCCCATAACCACATCAACCACTTGGCTGCCTCCAAAACGGGTGAATATTTGGCCTAGCATATCGTAGGCGCTGCTCATGCTGCTGGCTCTAAAGAAAATCCAGCTTAAGCAAACCACATGGAAGGTTATTATGGCGCCAGCAAATCGGAGTAGTGCTGGTTTGTGACGCCTGTGCAAAGGAATTAGTTTTCCAAAGAACTTTTCCAGAGCTAGCATGGCGCCGTGAATTCCGCCCCACACAACAAAGCGGATGCTTGCTCCGTGCCATAATCCGCCCAAAAGCATGGTTACCATTAGGTTTGCGTAGGTTCTAATGCTGCCCTTCTTGTTGCCTCCCAAGGGGATGTAGAGGTAATCGCGTAGCCACGACGATAGCGAGATGTGCCACCTGTGCCAAAAATCGGTAATGCTAGTGGCCTTGTAGGGCGAGTTGAAGTTGAGCGGCAGCTTAAAGCCTAGCATAAGGGCAAGGCCAATGGCCATATCGGTGTAGCCGGAAAAGTCGCAGTAAATTTGCAGCGCATAGCCATAGGTTGCCAGTAGGTTCTCTATGCCCGAGTAGCTAAGCGGGGCATCAAAAATCCTATCAACAAAGTTTATGGATATGTAATCGGATATTATCACCTTTTTAATTAGCCCGTTTAGGATTAGGAAAATGGCGTGTCCCAGCTCCCTTTGGGTTAGCGAGTACTTTTGGTATAGCTGTGGAATAAACTCCGCTGCTCGCACAATGGGCCCCGCAACCAGCTGGGGGAAGAACGATACGTAAAATCCAAAGTCGATGATGTTTTTTACGGGCTTTACCTTGCGGCGGTAAACATCAACAGTATAACTGATGGTTTGGAAGGTGTAAAACGATATGCCCACGGGTAGTATAATGCTGCTGGTATCGATGCTTGAGCCCGATATCGCATTCCAAACCTGCGCAACGTAGTTGTTAACCTGTAGCGATGTTCCAAGTAGCTGGTTTACCCAATCGGTAAATAGGTAGGCGTACTTAAAGTATCCCAATACGCCAAGGTTTATGGCAACGCTGAGCACCACAAGTGCTTTACGTTTCCATTCAACCCTCGATTTTGCTACCTGCCAGCCAATAAGGTAATCGCAAATGGTGGAGAATATCAGCAGAAAAAAGTATAGCCCGCTAGACTTGTAGTAAAAGAAAAGGCTGAAGATGAGTAGGTAAAGGCTTCGTGATGTTTTTGCTTTGTACACAAAGCTGTAGCCGGCAAGCAGTATGGTAAAGAAAATCCAGAACGATGCCTCGGTGAATATCAGCGGCTTATCCTGCGCGTAGCCGAATACTCTGCTTGCTATGCTAACCAAAGGCTCCATTGGTGCTAAAGGTTGATGTTGGTTGATAGTTTGGCCAGTGCCTCGGCAAAAAGCTCGCCCTGTAGGCGGTAGCCCTTGGGGCTAAGGTGTAGCTTATCCTTGGCCGATAGGCCGTTGGTTGCCCACTGGTTAATGCTGCCCTCGCCGCCCATTATGGTGTAAAAATCCCAAACGCCGCAGTTTAGCTCATTGGCTGTGGCAATAATGGTATTGCGGGCAATGGGCACGTTGGGGTTTAGCTGCTCGCCGCCCACAAGGTGGTCGTTGGGCGTTGTTAGAATGATGGCGGCCTTTGGTGAGCCTTGCCGCACCTCCGATACCAACTTTTGCAGGTTCTCCTTAAACTGCTCGCGGTTAAATGCGCTGTTGTAGGCATCGTTGGTGCCCAGCGATAGCACTACAATGTCGGGCTTTAGCTGGTTAACTTGCTGTGGTAGCCTTGGGTTACGTAGCACCGATTTTACATCGGCTCCGTTAAGCCCTGCTGCGTTGTATGTAAGTGCCGAACTCTCATTTTCTACAATGAAACCAAAGAGCCTAAAGGATTTTTGGGTGTTGTTGATTTTTAGCAGACGTAGCTTAAAACTGCTGCTGGTATCGCTCACCGCAAACTGAACCAATCCCCGCTCTCCCCATAGGCATTGTCCCTTTTCCACAATGGGATGGTAGGATTCTATGTTATCGTCAAACAGTATGGTTACCCTGTTAAAGCACTTGCGCTTTTTTATTCTGATGGTGATACTTGCTCCGTTATCCTGTGTTGTTGCCGATATGCCTGCAATGCCAGTGTTGGCAGCGGTTTCGCTATCGAGCACACGGGTTGAAATCCAAAGTCCGCTGCTGCTGGTAGCAATATCGGCGGAGTTGTTAGTGCCCACTACGGCGTAGGGGAACACAAAGCCCCTTGATGGAGTGCTATCTCCCAGCTGCTGCGCCAAAACGCGCCTCGCTTCGCCTGTAAATAGGTCGGCCTGTATGTGTGAGTCGCCAATGTGAAGCACCTTTAGGCTTCTGTTGCCTTGCTGAGCCATGCGTAGCTGCTGGGCCACCAGTGCTTGGGTTTGTATTAGCGGAAATCGTATGCTGTTGGTCTCAACATCTAGAAAGGGCAGGGGTAGTGCCTCGCCTTCGGGGTTGCTCATGCTTCCATGCTTTGGTGTGAATGCAACAAGGGTAAAGGTCAAAAGCCATAGACCGACTTTCTGCATCAACTTTACTCTGTTTTGTTGCCGTTTCATGGGTGTGCTATTTATCCTCGGTTATTGCTGGTTCTGCTGGTTTATCAAATTTACGCAAATGCTGCTGGTAGCTGCTCATAAGCGCGGCGTAAAACATCTCGGCAACAAGTCTAGAGCCTCGGTAGGTAAAGTGCACAAAGTCCTTGTTGGCCAGTGCTGGATTGGCAAATGCCCATGCTACCATAGCGTTTTTGCCACCCATGGCGGTGTAGCAATCCCAGAATGCGGCGCCTGCCCTAAATGCTGCGTTGCGTTGCGCGTTGCGAATATGCTCAATATTTGGATACGATACAAACTCGCCACCCTCTTTCCGTGCCATATCCGATACCCCTATCACCACAACCGACGCGCTTGGCGCAATCCTTTTTAGCGCAGCAATTTGGTTGTACAGCTGCTCCTCGTAGTAGGTGTAGTCGCTCACAACGTGCGGCACAACGTTTACCCCAAATTGCAGAATGATAAGCTTGGTGTTTAGCATGCCCATCATCTCCTTAAAAAAGGTAAGATCGGTTCGGGTAAAGTCGGTGCCAGAGCTGCCGCGTAGCGCAATGTTATCAACAGCGATGCCCTTTTTTGCATCAAGTGCTAGTGCGTAAATCATGGGGCTGTTTGTTCCGCTAAACCTTAGTTTCATCGTATTTACGCTAAGGGGTACGTCCCATTGCAGCTTCGATAGACTTGCTGTTGTGGGTATTAGTTCCGCATCAAGCGTTTGCTCCCCAACCATTAGCTCAAGGGTAAAGGGCTGGTTGTTGTAGCCGTAAAATACTCTTAGTTGGGTGAAGTTACGGGCAGGAACGTTGCGGCTACCCATGCGCTGCATCTCAACCCATGCCTTAGTTATTTGCTCCCCACCAAACAGCGATTTCGATTTTTTGAACGATGAGAAGCCAAAGAGCGTTCCCAATCGCTTTACTCCCGACGATTTGCTGCTGCCATCGGCAAGTATTAGCTTTTCCCAGTTGCTTGATGTGCTAAGCGTAACATTGGCAAACTGGTAGCTAAAGGGCACTGCGTGTAGCAGTCCAACACCGCCACCTCCAAAGCGCGATTGTAGTCGGGCGCGAAGGAACGATGTAACGCGGTCACCCTCTATTTGCGAGTCGCCGTAGTGCATCACCCTAATCAGCTCCTTCGATGGTAGATTCTTGCGCAGCGCCTCAAAGAAAGGGTTAAGTTCCTTAGCCGAACTGTCGGCAAACTCAATGGGGATAATGCGGTTTCGTAGCCAGTCGGCAGTAATGCGAGTGGTGCTATCGGCCATTGCAGCCGTTGAATCGCTTTGCGATACGCTGTTTATTGCCATTAGCAGCGAGTCGGCGATACTTATATAATCGGCACCACCCGTTTTGTAGCTAATGGAGTTTATGGCTGTATCAATGTGCTTATCAAGGTTCTCCAGTTCTGGGTTAAGCAGGCTTGATGTTGGTGTGTACGAAAGAGTATCGGGCGTAAACAGCTTATTTACATTGGGTATAACTATTGTTTTGCCAAGTATGGTAACCTCCGATAGCCTAAGAAACCAGCCGGGAAGGGCAAGCAGCAGTAGTAGGATTATAAGGGTTATGACTATTTTATAAGGCTTTACCATGCAAAAGATTTCTGTTTCTGTGGCTGTGCCTAAAGATAGTAATAAAAAAGAGAGGTAGATGAGGAAGGTTGAAGAAGATGGGGAAGATGGGGAAGATGAGGAAGAGGAGGGAGAAGAGGAAGAGGAAGAAGAGGAGGAAGTTAGCGGGAGTATTGAGAATATCGGAAGAAGTCGGAAGAAGTCGGAAACATCGGAAGTTATCGGAATGAGTGGGGAGTGTGCAGTAACTTGTAACTTGTAACAAGTCTCTAGTAACCAATGACGATCCCAATCTGTGTCCATCCGTCCAATTCGTATAATCTGTGTTCTATTTGGTTGTCGGGAGTATCGGGAGTTATCGGAATAATTAGGGCGTGTGCAGTAACCAGTAACTAGTTACCAGTAGCCAGTAACCAATCTTCCTAACTCCAGCGGGGTGACATATTTATAGAGCAACAACCACCCATGGTAATATCAACATGTAGCGCCACATAATCATGTGGCGATTTTCAGCGTAGATGAAGGAATAGCCACGAAGTGGCGAAACCTCAATAACCGTGGGCGTAGCAAAGCAGCCCACGGAATATAGGCAACCCAGCCTCGACCCTGAAAGGGTCGAACCTCTCATCGTAAGTTAAGCCCCTTCGGGGCTTAAGCCTTATGTTTGTACCATTCCGTGGGTTTAAGCTTCGTTCCTCAGCTTGCACCCACGGTTATTGATATTTTGCCCTTTTAGGGCGGTAAGAGAGGGAGGGGAGGAAGAGGAGGAAGAGGAGGAAGGAACTGGGAGTTATCGGAAGTTATCGGAATTCAGCGGAGGAATTAGGACATGGGAAATAACCAGTAACTTGTAACCAGTCACTTGTAACCAATGACAATCCAAATCTGTGTACATCCGCCCAATTCGTGTAATCTGTGGTCTATAAGTTAGCGGAATGATTAGGGCGAGTGCAGTAACTAGTAACTCGTAACCAGTAACTAGAGACTATCCAACTCTGTATACATCCGCCCAATTCGTATTATCTGTGTTCTATAAGTTATCGGAATAATTAGGGCGTGTGCTGTAACCTGTAACAAGTAACCAATGTCAATCCAAATCTGTGTACATCCGTCCAATCCGTGTTATCTGTGTTCTATAAGTTATCGGAATGATTAGGGCGTGTGCTGTAACCAGCCCCCACAAACCAAACAAAAAAGGCGTTAGCCTGTAACCGCTAACGCCTTAATGCTATTGTGAGAAAAATTATCCTTTAACGTAGATGGTAAGTTTTTGTCCTACCCTAATAATGTTACCCCTTATGTTATTCCATGAGCGAAGCTGACTTACCGATACGCCATGCCTTCTGGCAATTGTACCAAGCACATCGCCCTCCTTAACCCTGTACACCAACTTTTTGCTTCCGCTTGGCACATCGTACTGGTACGACGATTTAAACTTGGCTGGGTCTATCCTGTTGTTAGGGTTAAAGTAAACGCTATCCTTGTATGCAAAAATCTTTTGCTCGTTATCGATATACTGACCCACCGATTCCATGGGGATTCTTAGCACGTAGCTCTTCCCTTTGGCTGGGATAATATCCATTTTATACTGTGGATTCAAATCCCTTAGGGTGCTAATTGGCATGTTTAGAACCTCGGCAACCTGATTCAGGTGCAGCATATCATTTACCATAATGGTATCCGATACCAGAGGCAGATTCATGGCAATTGGGTTAAGATTGTGCTCCTTATGGTAGGTTAGCGCATAGGTGGCTGCAATAAATGCAGGCACGTAACCTCTGGTTTCCCTTGGTAAGTAGTAGTATATATCCCAGTAGTTGCGTTTGCCGCCCGAGCGTCTAATGGCCTTGTTCACGTTACCTGGGCCGCAATTGTAGGCGGCAATAACTAGAGTCCAATCCTTATAAATGGAGTACAAATCCTTAAGGAATCGGGCTGCAGCATGCGATGAGGCTATAGGATCCCTACGCTCATCAACATAGGAGTTTATGGTTAGCTTGTACATGCGCCCCGTGCCGTACATAAACTGCCAAAGACCTGTTGCTCCAACTCTGGAAACGGCTCTTGGGTTAAGTGCCGACTCAATTACGGGTAGCATTCTTAGCTCCGTTGGTAGCTGGTACAGGTCTAGTATCTCTTCAAAAATGGGGAAGTAGTAATCGGTTAGCCCAAGCATAACCTCAACCCTGTCGCGCTTTTTCTGCGTGTACACGTTTATGTAGCTCCTAACAATGCTGTTAAATGGCAAATCGATAATAGAGTTAATTTGCGCAAGCCTGTTTATGTAAACCGAGTCGGGGATGTTGGAGTGTATGCCCACGCTATCGATATCAACCCCATCAACAAAGTTGTTGGTATCAAGCGCTTGCTGTATGTACCAAAGGTTAAGCAGGCTATCTAGGTTGTTGCTAAACCCTTCGTAAAGCATCATGGCCTCAAGGGTTGAGTCGGGTAGTGCTTGGTTAGGCGTTTGAGCCTTAAGCCCGTAAGGCATTACCCCAAGAGCTGAAAGTATTAAGGTGTAGAACAGTTTTTTCATGGTGGTGGTGGTTTAGAAGTTTAGCTTGCAGCTAACTCCAAATGTTGGAGCTGTAGTTGGTTGTCCGGCCCAAGCGCCTCCTTCAAAAAGCGGCTCAATGCGCAGGGCTAGGTCGTCATCAACGTTCCAGTCGTACAGGTGTGCGTCCACATTGGCATCAATTACGTTAAGCACGTAAAAAAAGGTTAGCCCAAGGAACGACAAGTCCCTGTTACGGCGGTACTGATCCTTAAAGTACTTAAGGTCGTCAGCGCTTCGTTCTCCGTTAAACTCGTCAACGGTGTTTGGATCGTTATCGGTACTGTAAATATACGCTTTTTGGAAACGTCGGTATCCGCGGTGGTTAAAATCTACAAGATAGTACAGGGTTGATATTCCGCCATAAATAATGGGAACCTTCCAGTACTTCTGGTTGTAAACCTGTCCCATACCCGGTACCAGTAGCGAGAAAATGGTAGCTGTAGCAGGGGAGTGCTCGCCCTTGTTGTGTACCAGAAGTGCATCGGCAACGCTGGCCACGTAAATTGCGGTGGCGCCAGCATAGTAGAGGTTTCGGGACTGGCGGGCTTTAATCTTAAGCTCCTTGTAGTGGTTTATCTCCTCGGCAGAGTAGTATGAATCCAAGTTTTTAACAAGGTACTTGTAGTCCTGGTAAAGCCTGTTGGCCTCAACTCCTTTGTACATAAATCCGCCAATACCCCCATAAATAATGGGTAGCTTCCAGTACTGCTTGTTAATAATTTGTCCCGATCCGGGTAAAACCTGTGCGGTAAGCCACAGCTGCTTTGTGCTAAGTGAGTCGAACAGCGGGGGAGGCGTTTTTGCCTGAGAAACAATGGATACTAAAAAAAGCGAAGCAGCCAATACTATTGGCCGCATCCTGTTTATAGTGATTTGTGAATGGTTCACCAGCTTATGTAACACCCTCAATGTAGTACGTTTTGGAAGGTTAACGGTTGTTTCCCTAAATTATTCCTTTAGGCGATTAAATTTTTCAATTATCTCTAGGAGTTCGCCCTCGGTGCGGTACGAAATTACAATTTTACCGTTGCCTTTAGGTGTTTGCTTCACGTCAACGCCCCATCCAAAAACCTTGGTTAAATCCTCTTTTAGGAGTGATGCAAACCCAACGTCTTCGCCGTTTTGCTCTGCGTTATCGTCGCCCTTGTCGGTTGATGCGTTAACTGGTGCACCCTCTTGGATTTGCCTTACCAGCTCCTCTGTTTTGCGTACCGATAGCTCCTCCTCAAGTATGCGGCGGTATATTTTAACCTGGTTAATTGGGTCGTCTATGGTGATAAGCGTACGGGCATGCCCCATGGAGAGTAACCGTTCGCGTATGCCAGCCTGAATCTCGGCGGGTAAACGTAGTAAGCGAAGGTAGTTGCTAACCGTTGCGCGTTTTTTGCCAACCCTGTCGCCAAGGGTCTCTTGGGTTAGGTTACACTCGTCAATTAGGCGTTGGTAGCTAATGGCAACCTCAATGGCATCAAGATCCTCACGTTGGATGTTCTCAACCAGAGCCATCTCAAGCATCCCTTGGTCGTCGGTTTTGCGAACATACGCGGGGATACGTTTTAGCCCAGCAATTTTTGATGCACGTAAACGGCGCTCTCCCGATATTAGCTGGAAGCGTCCATTGTCCATGTTCCTAACCGTGATGGGCTGTATAATACCCAGCTTCTTTATGGATTCGGCTAGCTCGTTAAGTGCGTCTTGGTCAAAATTGGAACGGGGCTGAAAAGGGTTAACGTCAATGCTCTCAATGTCTATCTCGTTAACCAAATCACTTACTACTTTCTTCTCTATTGGCTGCTGTGGCTGTTGCTCTGCTTTACTCGATGCAGGTGCAGGTGCGTCGTCTATAAGCGCGCCCAAGCCTCGTCCCAATGCCATTTTCTTATTCATATCTTACTGTTTACTCCTCTGCGATTATATTATAGCTGCTTTTGGTCGGCGTCAATGGTTGTTAGGTTGTTCTTTTGTAATACTTCGCGTGCTAGGTTTAGGTAGTTGGTTGAACCACTTGAGGCTGCATCGTACAAAATAACGGGTTTACCGTAGCTTGGCGCCTCGCCCAGCTTGGTGTTACGCTGGATAATGGTTTCGAATACCATTTGCTGGAAGTGCTTCTTAACCTCTTCCACCACTTGGTTCGATAGCCTTAAGCGCGCATCGTACATGGTTAGTAGGAATCCTTCAATCTGAAGCTCTGGGTTAAGCCTTGTTTGAATAATCTTAATGGTATTTAGCAGCTTGCCCAGCCCTTCAAGTGCAAAGTACTCGCACTGTACAGGAATCATTACAGAGTCGGCTGCCGATAGCGCATTTACCGTGATTAGTCCTAACGATGGAGAGCAGTCTATGAGTACAAAGTCGTAATCGTCCTTCACCTTCTCAATAACCGCCTTAAGCATCTTCTCCCGGTTGGGTAGGTTCAGCATCTCAATCTCGGCACCTACTAGGTCGATGCTCGATGGGATAAGGTCTAACCCCTTAATCTCGCTGGTAAGAATCACATCGCGCGGATTAACCTCGTCAACCAAGCACTCGTAAATGCTAGATTTGATGTTGCGTAAATCAAAGCCTGTACCCGATGTGGCATTTGCCTGTGGGTCGGCATCAATTAAAAGTACCCTATACTCAAGAACCGCTAAACTTGCAGCAAGGTTAATGGCCGTGGTGGTTTTACCAACCCCGCCTTTTTGGTTCGCAAGTGCTATAACTTTTGCCATTCTAAAAAGGTTTTAAATGGTATGATCTGCTTCCTGATTTTGCCCTCAAAAATAGTTTTTACAGAAAACTGATCGAATTTTACTCCGGTTCAATATAAACAAATCGCGATATCTTATCAACAAGATATTAACATTGACCCTAACTGAGCAGCCAACCGCAAAAATAGAAAATCTTTTCTGATTTACTCGACTCGGAGCCGTTATCCTTACCCTAAACCGTTTGTTTTAGTTGTGGATACTAGCGTTGAGCCCTAAATTTTTTATTTGTGCGCCCAACGGTAACCCTTGCCACTTTTTTGCGTATGTAACCCCCCGTTTTGCTCGGCTTTTGCCCGTTTACACAGCCTTTTGCCACACCATGCAAACCTAAACGGCTGTGCCTAAGCTGATGTATTGATAAAGTTGTATATTTGCCAGTCTGTTTTGTTTACACATAATACGTGAAGGCGTTGAATAACAGTTGGTTTTTAGTTGTAAACCCCGAAGCAGGAAGCGGAACGGGACGTAAGGATTGGCCTTACATTAAGAGCTTACTAGACTCTAATAACATAAAATACGAGTTTGCACTCACCCAGCGTAAGTACCATGCCGTGGAGCTTACCGTGGCGGCCATTGGCCAGGGCTACAGAAAACTGGTAGCCGTTGGCGGCGATGGTACCCTAAACGAGGTGGTAAACGGTATCTTCTTGCAGGAGACTGTGCCATCGGTTGATGTTACCGTTGGCGTTATTGCCGTTGGTACGGGTAACGACTGGACCCGCATGTACTGCCTGCCCTCTACCTACGAGGGGAAGGTTAAGGCCCTAAAGGATGAAAAGGTGTTTTTGCAGGATGTGGGCGTTGTGGAGTACCAGGAGTCCATGGTTAAGCAGAAGCGCTACTTTGCCAACGCTGCCGGCATTGGCTTTGATGCCGAAGTAGCCCGCCGCACCAATAGGCTTAAGGAGATGGGGCGCCGTGGTAAGGTGCTTTACATGCTAAGCCTTGTTAAGGCGCTGTTTGCCTATAAGGCCACTCAGGTAAAAGCTCACGTTGATGGTGCCGAGGTGGGTGGCTCCGTGTTTAGCCTTACCCTGGGCATTGGCCGCTTTAACGGCGGTGGAATGATGCAGGTGCCCAATGCTGTTGCCGACGATGGCCTGTACGACCTTACCCTAATACGCCACATTCGCCGTTTCGATGTTATTAGGAACATACACCGTTTATATAATGGTACCATTCTAGATCACCCCCGCATATCATCGTTTCAGGGTCGTTCCATTATGATTGCCTCCGAACCGCCCGTTGGGCTTGAGGTGGATGGTGAGTCGCTGGGAATTTCGCCCTTTACCTTCGATATGCTCCCCAAGAGCATTAGGGTGGTTGTGGGCGCCGACTTCTCCGAGCTGGTTTCTACCACAACCGAAGTGCTGGAGCGTACCGCCGTTTGCGAGTGCTGCTAGGGCATTATTACGTTTAGCCCGCGCGGCTCAATTTTAATATCCAGCGTGCTGCCCATGCTCGATGGTTCCCCATCAAAGTGCACATAGCCATCGCTTAGGCGTTTTACCTGTACGTTCTTAGTGCGGTACACCTCAAGGTAGTGGCTGTTGTTTATTGATTTGGAGAATAGCATAACGCCCAGCTGCGGCGCTAGGTACCAAGGGAACGGCGACAGAATGGTAATATCAAGCAGCCCATCCTGAATATCGGCCTCGGGGGCAATGTACGCGTTGTTGCCGTACTGCGATGCGTTGGCAAACGTAATTAGGAACGCCTCTTTCTCAACCTTCCCATGATTAAACGTTAGCTCGTAGCGCTCGGGCTTAAAGGAGAAGTACTCCTTTAGCACCGTTTTAATGTACGATGTAAAGCCGCGGGAGTCCATCTGAGCAAACTTGTTGCCCACCAGCGCATCGAAACCCAAGCCTGCTGTGCAGAAAAAGGGCTGGTTGTTTATGGTGCCGTAGTCTATGGATACCACACGGGAGTGGTTAATTACCGATATGGCCTTGCTCTCCTTTATGGGTATGTTTAGGTGGCGCGCCAGCCCGTTGCCAGAGCCTGTGGGTATAATGCCCAGCACACCATGCGTGTTAACAAGCGCCCTGCCCACCTCGTTCACCGTGCCATCGCCACCAACGGCAATAACCTTTTTAATGCCCTCGGCCAGCGCCTGGGTGGCAAGCTCGGTAGCATTACCGGGGTGACTAGTGTAGCTAAGCACTGGCTGGTACAGCGCCGTGTCCAGCTCCTTCTCAATTACCTTCTCAATGCCCGCACGCTTTCTTCCGCCCGATATGGGGTTAAGAATAAAAAGCACTCGTTCCTTTTTGCTACTCACGATGTTGGTTGTGTGTGGTTTGTGTTTTGGGAGTGCAAATTTAGCTTAAAAAGAATATTATAGATGCCCTCCAACCCTATTTTAACGCCTAAAGTACATTTGCACCACCGGTGGCGCAGCACCAGCGCGCTATGGCGCAATGCTAGCGCCCATCTCGCCCCGCAACCACACCCGCTACTGTACAAAAAACTTTCCAGCACCACGATATCAATAAAATAATATATTTGTATAGGTATAACGGTTTGGTGCCTATTCTTTTGGTATTGGATGGAGGGGTAGGATGGGGTTGTATAGATTAGTAAGTTGGGTGCAAGGTTAAGACAGCAAGCTGCAAAATATGATAGTTAACGATAATAGAATTGATAGCGCTCCACATGGAAATACCGTGATTTGGAGATATTTAAGTCTGGATAAATTTTTAGACCTATTAATTTCTAAAGAACTATTTTTTAGCAATGCAGCCAGCATGACTGATAAATACGAAGGACTTGTTCCGAAAAGAAATCAAGAATATCTACTTAGGCAATTAGAAAAGGAAGGTTACTCTAAAAAAGAGGCTGATATTGAAAGTCAAAGTAGATTTTATATGACTAATTCATTAAGAGAACTTACGTTAGTAAACTGTTGGACTATTGACCAACACGAATCTTATGCCCTTTGGAAAATTTATCTTGGAAGTGCAAAATCAGGAGTAGCAATCAAGACAACGGTTGGAAAATTAAAAAGAGCAATCCAATTGGGCAATGACCCTTACGATGAGGATATCTTTATTTCAAAGGTAAACTATACCGATTTTATAAAAGATGCACCTGATAACAGATTTAATGTTATTACAACTAAAAACAAATTTTATGAATATGAGAAGGAATTAAGACTATTTATTTTTCACTATCCTTTATCGGAGGGTGGAAAAATTCCTCCTTACAAAGTATCTATTGGACGCAGATTGAAAATTGATTTAGATGAATTGATTGATGAACTATATTTAAGCCCATTTACTGGGCGTTGGTTTGATAACTCAATGATTGAATTAATAAGACAATTGAACCCGAAGATAAGTGAACGGATTAAAAATTCAGAAATACTGGATGAATAAAACCCAGTACACAATATATAGGAGTCTGAGCGGTCGGCACGACCCAGCGATGACTCTCGGTTGAGC
>JABNAD010000080.1_pt1 | contig 89572 bp, 88 predicted proteins | sample 7240381 | NCBI WGS metagenome assembly JABNAD01 (sample SAMN11332834, study PRJNA596920) | anaerobic digester metagenome | biome: digested sludge; isolation source: digested sewage sludge-derived enrichment culture grown on H2/CO2 | place: Germany: Goettingen | reverse complement strand
CAATTGTAAGCACAACTAAAGCGCACGGGACAATTTTGTCCTTATGAACCGCTACACAGCATTGGCTCTCTTCATTATTTTTACAACACATTTTATTTCCTCCAGCTTTCTTTAGTCTATGATCTGATTTGTACCCCATTTTTTACTTTTAAACCATCAGGCTTGCAATAATTCCCGCAACAGAATATTTATCGAAATTACCTGCACCTTATGTATATTAACAATGAAAAATCCAGCCGGTGTTATAATCCGGCTGGATCCATTTAAATCGAGATATCCAACAACTGGCCGATATTAGGATCTGGTGCAGGACCAGCTACAGTGGCCGACGGAGTCGCTGTTTCGACCATTGCCATCATATCAGTCATTTGCTCTGTACCAGTATCCATTGCCATTTTCATCACCGAAATACTGGCTTGTTGACTAACCTGCATTTGGCTCAAACCCATTGATAGTGCCGCAATATCCATATTCATTCCACCCTTCTTTTTTGTGATTCAATGAAAATTTCATGAAACAAATTCGTTCGAATCAGCCGTTGCCTTAATCTACATTCTAAACACATGTATGTTATCGTACTGCGATGCCTTTACTTTAGGATAATAATACCATAATATGAATAACAATATCTTAATCGTTACATTTAATTTTTAGACTATTAATTACTTAATTATAACACGAATAGCGATAAAATAAAAATAGTTACCATTGCTGTCATTCCCATAATCAGGGTCAATAGCGTCTGGGTACGATAGCCATCCTGGGGTGCCATTCCCCAAAGTTTGTCACCACCCAAAAGTAGCTATCGTTTGCATGGGATACCGTCATTCCCCCAGCCCCGATCGCCAGCACTGCCAGAACTGCAGATAATGGGGTAGTTAAACCTAATGCCGTCATCATTGAGCCAGCGTCTGAATAGCTGCCCATAATTCCTGCCGTCGTAGTCATCGCAACTGTTGAAGATCCTTGAGCCGTTTTTAAAATAGCTGCAATCAGAAATGGAAAAAAGATACCGGCCTGGGATATGAAACCGGCATTGGACTGAATAAATTCAACAAAGCCAGCTGCAACAATCACCTTACCTAAAACCCCACCAGCAGCTGTTACAAATAGTATGGGTCCAACAATCTTCAAGGTTTCATTGGTCAGTTCATAAAAATCTGCTGTTTTTTTTGTTGAAATCAAGAGCCCCAACGCACATAGTAACCCTCCCGTTAGTGCAATCATGGGAGTTCCACAAAAAGCAAAAAATTGACCCAATATTCCGCCAACTGAGAATAAACTGGTAATTGAACCAAGCGCCATCAGTACCACAGGTACCAGAATCGGAGCAACGGAAGCCAGACCACCTGGTATTTCACCATATTCAGAAAGTAGTTCCGCCATATTTTTTTGATAGTCCTGATCCTCAAGTTCATCTTTTGATTTGATTTTTTCACCAATGTATTTTGAGAATATCAGCGCCGCCACTAATGTAGGAATCGACACCAGTGTACCGACACCAATAACTAACAGCAAATTATTTCCAACCCCAAGCGTTCCAGCTGCTGCAATCGGTCCTGGTGTGGGTGGAATAAATACATGAGCCGTATAAAGTCCCGCTGCCAGAGCTACCGTCATGGCTACTGATGAGGTTCTGGTTTTTGTTTGCATTGCTTTGCGAATCGGATCTAAGATTACAAACCCACTATCGCAAAAAACCGGCACTGCGACAACCCATCCTATAATCATCAAAGCCAGTTCAGGATTATTTGGTCCAACCATCTTTACTACAAGGTCTGCCAATTTAATTGCCGCACCAGTTTTTTCCAAGATTAATCCAATTAAAGCACCCAGAATAATCACAATACCAATACTTGTAAATATTCCTGAAAATCCGGATCCTAAAATTCCGGGAATTTCTGAAAGCGGCAATCCGACAACCACAGCAAGGATTAATGAAACACCCATAATCGCTAAAAAGGGGTGGACACCCCATCTTGAAATGGCGATAATCATCACACCAATTGCAATTGAAAATGTACTCATCAAAACCAAACCGGTCATAAAAATACCCCTCTTTTTATTTTAAGCATTCGTCCTGAAATCAGCGAAGCCTAGACGTTCTTACCATACTATTTAATATTCTGGATAAGCTTTTGGCGCAAATCATTCATCCCATTGAGCATTTCATTTGCCATCAAAATGTGTTATGATTAAGATTATTATGATCCACTAGCAAATCATTTAAGGAGAACAATCCGATGCGAAAAAGACTATTTATTGTATGTATTCTATTCCTCTCTATTGCAACACTAGTTGGCTGTATACCGACTTCTGAAAAAGAGTCCGATTCCCTGGGTCTGGAATCCACCGACCGTTATGAGCTTCTTATCGGACTCAATGATGTGAGTACCGGTAAACAAATCATGGATACCCAGGAGGCCATTGAAATAATTAAAATGAAACTTTTAAACCATGTGAGCGGCGTAACACTAACTGTTTCTAATGGCTATTATTATATTGGCGCATTAATTGTAGATGAAACCACACTAAATTGTGTGATTTATGGTGCCAATGACGAATCCATTACCGCCCTTGTTGATGAAATAAACAAAGATCTGAATGTCTCTGTGTTGGTATCCAAAACGCCCAGCAAATACCGTCTAATCACACCATAGCGGGTAATTAGCGTCGGCGCACTGAAGATTATTTGTTCCACTACTGATGCATAAATCCGATTCAATGATCATTTTTTGTTTTAACAATATCAATGACTTTCCAGATATTGTCAATCATGAACGTGGGTTTACACTTTTCAAGAGCAAGGGGTGTATTATAGCCCCAGTTAACCGCAGCAACATCGACCCCAACCTTATGACAGGCTTCAATATCTCGGACTTCGTCACCGATATATAACATTTCACTAGGTTTAATATCATGTTTACGCAGCACCTTCTTGATTTTTTTTGACTTCGACATCAGTGCCGAGCACATGATAAATTCAATCTCATGACTGATGTCGTAAGTTATTAAGAAATCAGAAACAGTTTTCTTTATATTCGAGGTGAGAATGCCAATATGCTTGGTTTCCCGTCTCAACGCCGTAAAAAACGCATGAATATCTGGGGCAAAAGCATGGATTTCATTTGATTCCTTGCGCATCATTTTTTGCCCATCCCGCAGTGCTCGAGGAAATTGATAAAATGGGATATCAACAATTTCCTTTATCTCTTTCACATGAAGATTCTTAATATGCTGAAGTTCTTCCATGGTGACAGTGCTGTATTTATATTTTGTTGCCAGTTCGTTGTATATATTAAAGGCTTTCTCTTCAGTATCCGCAAGGGTACCATCAAAATCGAAAACCACACATTTATAGGCCATAGATGACTCCTCAATTTAATTGTTTTTTTGTTTGTATCCAATCACTTTGCTTTTTAATTTCTTTTCTAATGAATCATGAAAAAAATAGTAATCCAGACCTAATCGCTGCGCCTCATGCATCGCTGCGCTACCAAAGCGGATTAAATCATCCTTAGTATTTGCATGGTCAGGAAATTTTGAAATTCCAATATGGCATTTTAATGTAAATGCGTTTTCCTCAATAACAAAGGGCACATCAAACAATTTCGATATCAATTGACAAATCTCCATAACTATTTTAATACCCGTGTCACACGGATAAAACAAAACAAACTGATCCGTATAACGACGAACGAAAAGCCCATATTTCCCAACACAACCATATAACCGCTCACTCAACGACTGCATCAAATGATCTTCAACAGCCTGACCAAATGCGTCACCGACCAAATGAATTCCCTCAACGTGAATAAAAATCAAAGCCAGGTTCTTATCAGGGTTTTTCCCGTTCTTGTCAAAGTAATTATCCAAAACCTGTTCCAACTTATAACGATTGGGTAATTTAGTGACTGGATCCTGAACAAACGCGGCTTCCAAGGCTTTGCGTTTTTCGATAGTTTCTGATACATCGATACCAAGCAGAATATTAGTGTTTTTTCCATCTCGTCTGGAAAAAGTCGCATGATCCCACTGAATATAATGGATATTTCCTTTGTAATCTCTAAAGGGTAATGGTCGTCGAAAATCTAAATTTTCATTAACAAACTTTCGATGTGCACGGTTAAGATTTCCAAAAACATCTCGAAGATTTTTATTTTCGATCTCATCATCAGTAATTCCACTCAATTGCTGAACCACGTGATTAATGTTTCTAACTTCAAAATTACTGTCAAATTCAATAAATAAAAGCCTGCTGTTGTTAAGCACCTTATCTGTGAAAATCAGTTGTGCATTTAGTTCTTCACGTAAATCGACCTGTTTTGTGACATCCTGAAGAATCCCAATGGTTCGAAGATGCTCATTTTCTTTAGTAAAATAATGTCGAATTCGCAAATAGATATCCCGAATTTCACCACGGTTGTTTTTTATCCGGTAATGTGTATCCACTTTTTCCTGCGCCTGAAATGCCCGTAAGAAGGCTTTCCAAACCCGGTTCTGATCATCCTCATAAGCCATCCAGTAGATGATGTCAAGATTCGGCTCGACCTCACCTTCTTCATAGCCAAGTATACTATAAAGCTCTTTTGACCAGTAAATTTTTTTTGTTAAATAATTCATTTCCCAATAGCCCAAATGGGCAAGATGCTGAATTTCTAACAGTTCTTCTTTCTGCTGACTGATATACTCATCCTTTTCATAGGTATTTTTCAAATCCGTACCGGTTACCACCATGTAGGTTTTTTCACGTCCCTTTTTACTGTTTATCTTCAACGGTTTAAAAACTAGATGAATTGGAATTACCTCACCACTTTTATGATAAAACTTGATATCCCTTTCATACACACCCTTTTCAGCAATCGCTTTTTTTAATTGGTCCATCTCGTCTTCAAAAACATAGTCCATCGGAATCCGTTGGATACTTTTTCCGATAATTTTATCTGCTGGTTTTCCCTGATACTTCAAAAATGTTTCGTTTGCTTTATGTATGATTCCATTTTTATCAACTACAACAATACTATCTGTCACTTGATTGAATACTCCCTGAAACACCTTTTCAGCCTGTTCCCACTCTTCCCGCCGATTATTGATTTTAACGAGATGATAGATAATTGTCCCTGCCAAACAAAAAATAACAATGGTTCCTAATATTACCATTGTTGTTATATTCTCTCCTAAAAAAATATTTATCTCATTTTGCATAATGAACACCTTGCTTTCTGATGTATCATGTAATAGGCATATCAACCAAGCTATTTGTTCAAAGATGATACTTAGGATATTTGCCTTCAATTCACAGATATATTATAATACATACTGTCAACAAAATCCATTACTGTCCATTTTTATTTTTTTAAATTGGACTATCTATTTTGAACTACATCTATTTTTGTCGCCGACATGTAGATAACAATGAACATATTTGGAATCAATCATACACCAATAATCTAATCGTCCTTGCTTGTAACAAGCATCCGGCAGAAGGAAAATTGATAAATCACTTAAAAAGCTTTGACAAATTGTGAATTCATGCTACAATAGAGCTAACACTTTACCAGACTACAGCAATAAAGCAAATATGAACAAGGAGGTTCACATGCTTTTCAATTATACCATCGATGGATTCGAAAACATCCAGCATCAGGATTATTTTGCCTTGCAGCAAATCAATCATAAACTTATGTCACTTTACCGGTCCTTTGGCTATCATCAGATTTCCACCCCCACCTTTGAAACCTACGACCTTTACGTCAATGAAGATTCTATCCCCAGCGATGATCTCTTTAAGCTGGTGAATCATCAGGGCAAGGTCCTTGTCTTGAAGCCCGATGCCACCTTGCCGGTGACCCGTATGGCTGCTATGAACCATCCCAATGCTCAGGATGTCATTAAATTTTCTTATGAGACCAACATTTATCGTAATTTTTCATCACCAGAGATCATCAAAAAAGAGATTACCCAAATTGGGATCGAATATTTTGGCAACAACAGCCCGGAATGTGACGGCGAAGTGATTGCCCTGGCGATCCGTTCCCTGCTTCAAAACGGCATTAACGATGTCCATATTGATCTGGGCCATGTCGGCTTCATCAATTTTCTTTTTGACGATTTGGCCTTTTCCGCCAAAGAGAAGGCTACCCTATTTAAATACATCGAAAACAAAAACATTGGCGACATCGCCAACTATCTGGAAAAGCTGGCCTTGCCGGATGATAAAAAAGCCATCATTCTTAAACTGCCACTGCTTTATGGCGAGCCTAAAACGGTATTAAAACAGATGGAAGCCCTGTGCATCAATGATAAAATGCGTCAGGTTGTCGAAAAAATTTCTGAAATCTACGCCCATCTGGAGATCATTGGCCTGGCTGATTATGTCAGTTTTGATCTTGGTTTTACCAATCAGATGAACTATTACAGCGATATCAACTTTAAAGGTTATATCAACAGCTGTGGCGAGCCGGTGATCAGCGGCGGACGCTACAACCATTTATCCGAAAAATTCGGTATTCCCCGTCCGGCCTGCGGTTTTGCCATCGATCTGCTCAAAGTGATTGATTACATGGAGCAACATCAGCTACTGCCCCGGGATAACCAGCGGATCCATGTGCTTTTTTATGAAAAAGCACAAAAAGCCAACGCCTACAAAATGGCCGAGCAATTGCGATCTCAAGGAGCCATTGCCGAAGTTTTCTTGATGAATGAAACGAAAGAAACGCATGCTTTGTCTTTCCAGGCAAATGCCCTTTATAAAAATGCCGCCCTGTACTTTATAATGGACGGCAAACTCTTTTCCGAAAACAACGGAAATTTTTCAGAAATCAAAACAATTAGTTCCGAAAGCGAGGTGCAATAAATGGTCATCCGATTCGCCCTGGCCAAGGGCCGTGTCGCCAAAAAAGCGATTGAGCTGTTAATTGATCTCGGTTATGTTTTTTCCGACTACTCGGAAAAAAGCCGCAAACTGATCTTTACCGATACCACCGGTGCTATTGAGTTTTTTCTGGTGAAATCACCGGATGTTCCCACGTATGTCGAAAAAGGCGCCGCCGATATTGGGATTGTCGGCAAGGATGTGCTGCTGGAACACCCGGCCCAGGTTTATGAGATGCTAAACCTTGACATCGGCAAATGCAAAATGTGCGTGGCTGGCTTTGAAAACCGTCCCATCCCCTATGGTAAAAAAATGGTGGTCGGTACCAAATACCCGGTTATCGCCAAAGAATACTTTCATACCAAAAACCAACTGGTCGATATCATTAAAATCAATGGCTCGGTGGAGCTGGCCCCGCTGATTGGTCTGGCCGACTGCATCGTCGATATCGTCGAAAGCGGCAGCACCTTGAAAGAAAACGGACTATCGGTGCTGGCAGAAATCTGCGAGATCAGCTCCCGATTGATTGTCAATCAGGTCAGCCTGAAAACTAAACGGGAAATGATCGACCCCATTATCAAGGCATTTGAAAACCAGTTGTAGTTATTAGTGACGAGAGCTGGTTATTTAATTAAATCGAGAGGAATAAAATGAAAACTATCACTTATAAACAAGGGATGGACCTTGACACCATCTTAAAACGCAACGACGATGAGCGGGAGGATATTCGCAACGCCGTTCTGGAAATAATTAAGGGCGTCAAAAAAGAAGGCAATGCCGCTCTTTTGTATTATACGCAAGCCCTTGATCACTGTGTTCTCACCCACTTGCAGGTCACCGAAGCAGAAATTGATGAAGCCTTTGCCGCGGTTCCCGCTGAACTTCTGGATATCATCCGGGAAGCGGCCGAGAACATTCGTGATTTTCACGAAAAACAGTTAGAAACTACCTGGACCTACACGCCCCAACCTGGGGTCATCCTGGGTCAGCACATCACCCCGATTGAACGGGTCGGCCTCTATGTCCCAGGTGGAAAAGCAACCTACCCCTCGACCGTGCTGATGGATGCCATTCCGGCGCTGGTGGCCGGGGTCAAGTCCCTGGTGATGGTGACGCCACCGGGTCGGGACGGCAAAATCAATCCCACGATCCTGGCGGCCGCCAAAATTGCCGGCGTCCACGAAATTTATAAAATCGGCGGCGCCCAGGCGGTTGCCGCCCTGGCCTATGGCACGGAAACCATCAAAGCGGTTAATAAGATTGTCGGTCCCGGGAATATTTATGTCGCCACCGCTAAAAAAGAAGTTTTTGGCAAGGTCGATATCGATATGATTGCCGGTCCCAGCGAGGTCCTGATCATTGCTGATGAAAATGCCAACCCGGTTTATGCCGCCGCTGACCTGCTGTCGCAAGCCGAACACGATGAACTGGCGATGCCGATTCTGGTGACGACCTCAGCGGAGCTCGGCAATCAGGTTATCGATGAAGTCTACCGCCAGATCAGTGAAGACTTAAGCCGCAAAGAAATCGCCAAAAAATCTGTCGATGATTATGGCTTTATCTTTATTGTCAAAGATCTCGACGAGGCCTTTGAGCTGTCCAACCAGATTGCGCCCGAGCATCTGGAACTGCTGATCGAACACCCGATGGATTCGCTGGAAAAAGTAAAAAATGCCGGGGCCATCTTTATGGGTGCCTACACCCCAGAACCCCTGGGCGATTATTTTGCCGGGCCCAACCACACTTTGCCGACCTCCGGCACAGCTAAATTCTCTTCTCCTCTGGGAGTCTATGATTATTTGAAAAAATCCAGCATCCTATCCTATGATCAGGCCGCATTGCAGTCAGTCTATCCCAAGATTGCCGCCTTTGCCCGTTGTGAAGGATTGGATGCCCATGCCAAAGCAGTTGAAAGGCGGTTTGAAGACTAATGGAATCACTGATACGAAAAAATATTCAGCAATTAATTGCCTACAAGGTCGATGCCCCGCAGTTTGAGATCGTCGTCAATGCCAATGAAAGTCCTTATGACTTTCCCATGCAGCTCAAACGAAAATTCTGCGACGAAATCTGTAACACTGATTTAAATCGCTACCCGGAGGCCTGTTTTCCGGAACTGATCGCAGCCATTAGTGACTACACCGGTGTCCCGGGCGAAGGCATTATCTGCGGTTCCGGCTCGGATGAGCTGATTGCGATGATCAACCAGGCCTTTGTCGATCCCGGTGATGTGGTGGTCTCCCACTCACCGTCCTTTGCCATGTATGATATCTGGGCCACCATTGCCAATGCCCGACATATCATGGTCCCCGATCTGCCGAGCCACATTCCCGACGTGGAGGGGTTGATTGCAGCGGCTTGTGAGAATCAGGCCAAACTGCTTTATATCTGTAACCCTAACAACCCCACCGGCTATATTTTTAGTCGAGCGGATATTGTCAAAATATTGGCTGCGGTCCCTTCACTGGTGATCCTCGACGAAGCCTATATCGAGTTCTTTGGTGAATCGGGCGTTGATCTGCTGGAAAAATACCCCCGCCTGCTGGTGCTGCGGACCTTGTCTAAAGCCTTCGGTCTGGCTGGTATCCGCTGTGGCTATGCCCTCGGCAACAGTGAAATAATTGATATTCTTTACAAGGTTAAGGGTCCCTACAATCTCAATGTGCTGACCCAGAAATTGGCCGTTATCGCCCTTAAAAACTGCGATGCGATCCTGCGTAATCTGGAAATTTTAAGGGCCGAGCGCCAAAATGCGATGCAGGTGCTGGAGACCTTTCCGGGCCTGACCCTTTATCCCTCCGGCGCCAATTTTATTTATTTTGAAAGCGACCGGGCTGAAGCCATCTATCAGGCGCTCCTGAAACGAAACATCCTGATTAAACGCTTTGCCGAGACAGACGTGACTCCCGGCAGTATTCGTTTTTCGATGGGCAAACCCCAGGAAAACCAAAAGATTCTGGATATTATCCGGGAGGTCGTGTACAATGAAGCGTAAAAGCACCTTAAGCCGGTCCACCACCGAAACTGAAATTTCGCTATCACTTAATCTTGACGGCTCGGGAATCGCCCAGATCAACACCGGCGTCGGTTTTTTTGATCATATGCTGACGCTCTTCACCAAGCATGGCAAATTTGATCTGACCATCGACGCTCATGGTGACGAGGCTGACAACCACCATGCCATCGAAGACATTGGCATTCTGCTGGGAAAAGCCTTTTATGATGCCTTGGGTGACAAGGCTGGCATCAATCGCTATGCTTTCCAGTTCACTCCTATGGATGAGGCCCTGTGCCGCACCTGTGTGGACATCAGCGGCCGCAGTTACCTGGTTTTCGATGTCCCCCTGACCAGGGAATTCATTGGTGACTTTGAAACAGAAATGCTGGAAGAGTTCTTTATTGCCTTCACCAGCAACAGCAAAATGACCCTCCATGTGGCTTCCCTCTATGGCAAGAACAACCACCATATTGTCGAAGGCATTTTTAAATCGCTGGGCCGCACGCTAAAAGACGCCTGCTCGATCGCAGCTGGCAACACCGAAATTCCATCCACTAAAGGAATAATCGAATAACAGGAGGACAACCATTGATCGCAATTGTCGACTACGATGTCGGAAATTTAAAAAATGTCGCTACTGCCCTGGGTGATGTCGGTCTTTCCGGTACCATCACCCGAGATAAAAAGATTCTGGATGCGGCTGACGCCATCATTCTACCCGGGGTTGGAGCTTTCTCTGACGCCATGGATAACCTCAGAAAATTTGATCTCATTGATGCTCTGAATGATAATGTCAAAAAAGGCAAAATTCTGATGGGTATTTGTTTGGGCATGCAGCTGCTTTTTGATAAAAGCTACGAGGACGGCGAATTTTCAGGTCTCTCTTATATCCCCGGCGAAATCGTCAAATTCGACGCCCCCGGGATAAAAATCCCCCATATGGGCTGGAACAATCTGGTGATTAACCGGGACAGCCCGCTGGTCAAAAACATCGGCACCGAAGACTATGTCTATTTTGTCCATTCCTACTATGCCAAACCAGACAACTTTGATGATGTGGTGGCTTATGCAAAATACAGTGTCAAGGTACCCGCCATTGTTCAAAAAGACAACGTCATTGGGATGCAGTTTCATCCGGAAAAAAGCTCAAATGTGGGCTTTAAACTACTAACGAACTTTAAGGAGATGATATCATGATTGTGTTTCCAGCCATCGATTTAAAAAACGGCAAATGCGTCCGTCTGATGCAAGGACAGAAGGATGCCGAAACCATATATTTTGACAACCCGGTGGATGTCGCCCTGAAATGGCAATCTAAAGGTGCACAGTATCTGCATCTGGTCGATCTGGATGGAGCCTTTGACGGCCAACCGAAAAATCTGGAACTGATTAAGGATATTGTCGCCGCGCTGGATATTCCCGTCGAACTGGGCGGTGGTATCCGGACGCTGGAAATTGCCAAAGACTATATTGACAGCGGCGTCGCCCGAATTATCATTGGTACCCAGGCGGTAAAAGATTTCGATTTTATTGTCAAACTCCTGGATCTTTATGATGAAAAAGTCTGCGTCTCCATTGACGCTAAAAACGGTCTAGTTTGTACCGAAGGCTGGGTTGAGAGCAGCAATATTGAGGCCCTGGAACTGGCCAGCAACCTGGAAAAACTGGGTCTGTCGACTCTGGTTTATACCGACATATCAAAAGACGGCATGATGACTGGTCCAAATTTTGACATGCTCAAGCTACTCAATGACAACTTAAAAATTGATATTATCGCTTCCGGCGGCATCTCCAAATCAGCCGACCTGATCCGTCTTCAGGAAATGGGACTTTACGGCGCCATTACCGGAAAAGCACTTTATGAAGGGGCCATCGATCTGGAAAAACTGTTGCAAGAGGAGCTTAAATCATGCTGACCAAACGAATCATCCCCTGCCTGGACGTGGATCACGGCCGGGTAGTAAAAGGTAAAAAATTTCAGGATATTCAGGATGTTGCCGATCCGGTCGAACTGGGCCGATACTACTCCGACCAGGGTGCCGACGAGCTGGTTTTCTACGATATAACGGCCAGTTATGAAGATCGGGACATCTTTATCCATATTGTTGAGAAAGTTGCTGAAGCGATCCGCATCCCCTTTACCATCGGGGGCGGAATCAGCAAGGTTGAAGATTTCCGCAAAGTGCTGATGGCCGGCGCTGATAAGGTCTCAGTTAATTCATCAGCCGTTAAAAACCCCCAATTGATTCGCGAGGCAGCCCTTCGTTTTGGCGCCCAATGTGTGGTTTTATCGATCGATGCCAAACGCAATAATAAAGGTTCCTGGGATGTCTACGTTAAAGGCGGCCGGGAAAACACCGGTATCGATGCGATTGAGTGGGCGAAACAAGGCCAGGACCTGGGGGCCGGAGAGATTTGTATCAACTCCATCGATACCGATGGGGTAAAAAAAGGCTATGATCTGGAGCTCAACCAGAAACTCTCCCGTCTTTTGACCATTCCGATTATTGCCTCCGGCGGAGCCGGAAAAATGGAAGACTTTGCTGAAGTATTAAAAGTAGGCGCCGATGCGGCCCTGGCGGCATCCGTTTTTCACTATAAAGAAATTCCCATTGCTGATTTGAAAAATTATTTACATGATCAGCAAATACCTGTCAGACGGGTATAGAAAGGTAAAACATGGATTTAGAAAATATAAAATATAATGAAGCGGGACTGGTTCCTGCCATCGTTCAGGATTATGAAACCCGTCAGGTGCTGATGATGGCCTGGATGAATGAAGAAGCGTTGAAAATGACCCTGGATACTAAAAAAGCCACTTTTTACAGCCGCAGCCGCCAGGCTCTGTGGGTAAAGGGCGAAACTTCCGGCAATACTCAAACCGTGGTAAAAGTTGATTATGACTGCGACGGCGATACGCTGCTTCTTCAAGTCATTCCAGCAGGCCCTGCCTGCCATACCGGCAACACCTCCTGTTTCTATCGCAGTCTGGCAGTGAATCCCGAAACAAACCTGGGCAACATGGAAGTATTGACGATGCTTTATCATCTTATAGCTGACCGAAAAACAAACCCGGTAGAAGGTTCCTACACGAATTATTTGTTTGAAAAAGGCGTTGATAAAATCTGTAAAAAAATTGGTGAAGAAGCGGCTGAAACAATTATTGCCGCTAAAAACAATGATCCTGATGAACTAATTTATGAAGCTTCAGATCTGATCTATCACTTGCTGGTATTGCTCAATAATCAGAATGTCGACCTGGAATCGCTATTCCATGAGCTGACTAAACGCCATAAATAAGTCTTTCAAAAGCCGATTAAATAAACGTTAATCGGCTTTTTTTAGACTATTTTATCCAAACAATAAGGGGCGCTTGCCACACCCCCTACTGCTCCAATTAACAACAATCACCGCCGCAAAAACTACGATTGGCCATTTTGGCTTTCATCAACATCATAACCAGTTCGTCCTGCGTCATTCCTGACCAGGTTGCTAAATCAAGGTTCGATGGATAGGAACCGCGACGTTTTATTTCACCATCCACTACAGTAATTGGCAGTGCATCCGAGCCATTTTTTTCAATAATCTCACTTATTTCCCTATTTCTGGTGAATACATCCGGATTTTCAATCAAACCGTATCGCAACACTTTTTTTCCTTCACTCGTTAACGCCCGAAGCATCGTTTTAATCCTTAAGACTTCCCGATCCGCTCCCGATCCGCAACCATTGCCACTATCGCATATTACCGAATCATATATCTCAATTATCTTCATTTTTATCAACTTAGTTCATCCCTATTTATCTTGAAGTCAATCAGATTTCGATGAACTACCTTTCATAGAACTACCTTTCATATTAGTATGATTCTAAAATAATCGAATTGACTGATTCTGTCAAGTTATCTTGCAAATCACTTAAGATGTTATACAGTTAGTTTGATAAAATATTTATATTAAAGCCAACCATATTTTTATTGCACTTACGTTATTAATCGTGTATAATATAGATACTCCGAAGTTTAAGATTTCTAAGGTGCTTGCTATGAACTTAAACCCGTAGGGTATAATCGGAAACGGTTATGTCTCCCATTGTGGAAAAGGGGCTTGACAGAATAATTTTTTTGTCATTTTGCATTGTTTAAGTGCAGAAAAAAAAGGCCATTCCATCAGGAGTGGCCTTTTTTTTCCCTGAACGTCCCTGAATTTTATTTATTTGTAACCGAAATACGTAAATCAGGACACTTTCTTTTAGACGCCAAAACCGGACTAACCAACCGGTTTTTGGTTGTTTTTTGAAAAAATGTCTTATGTAAAAGCCAAGCCCGATTATTATCAAATCTCCGGGCTTGGCTTTTATCATCAACCTCCTGCAACAGGAGGAAAAATCGCCATATATCCATCTTCTTTAATGGGAACGGCAAGCATGGCATCAACTTTCCCGTCAACCCCATCGACGATAAGAGCTGCAATTTCCGGCGCGGTGATACCCAAACTATCGATGACATCCTGTCCTGTCATTCCCGGGGTATAATCCATTTCGACGATCTTCCCTCGGCCCTCCCGAAAATTTGCAAATAATTTTATTTTGATTGACATGTTTCCTCCTAAAACGAAAGGGACGATCAAAGATCGTCCCTTAAATTTATTCTATAATAAACCTAATTTTTCAAGACGTTCTTCCGTTGGAATACCATCTTCATCCCAGCCGCGTTCTTTGTAGTACAGTGGCAGCAATTCATCCAGTTTATGAACCCAACCTTTTGTTGGTCCATCTGGCATTGCTTCTTCTAATAAACGTGGTGGCAAGGTATCTTCTTCTGGTGAAATACCAGCTTCTAAATTAAAGAGTTTTTCCAGATTCCAGATTCGTTCACCAGCTAACAAAACATCTTCAGCCGTCCATTCGGTTCCCAGAACCTCGTTGAGCATGTCAGCATATTGCTGAGCACCCAAAGCAAATGAGGTGAACAGACATAAGCCAGTGGAATCGATAACTGCAGTCAGATCCTGGAATACTTTTGCCCATACTTCTTTACCTGAGAGATCAAAACGATCCAGTTTTTCGGGTAAACCAAGGATTTCAGGAGAAATCAGGTAGCCACGAACATGGCATCCACCACGGTTGGAGGTTGCATATTGAAGACCCATCCCCTGGATTCCACGAGGGTCATATGCTGGCAAGTCTTGTTTCTTAACCGACATGGAGTATTCAGGAACGCCAAAGAAATCAGCCAATCGGTAGGAACCACGGGCCAGTAAATCACCAAAGCCTTCTCGATTCCCCATTTTTTTGAGCCAATGAACTACTGACTCAGCGTTTCCGAATTTTAGGATCACATCATCATCAAGCATTTCGTCAGTGATATAACCACGTTGGTACAATTCCATGGCAGCAGCTAAAGTCGCACCAGCAGAAATGGTATCTAAACCCAGTTCATTACACCAGTAGTTCGCATCGATAACCACTTCCATATCGTCGATACCTAAGTCACCTGCAAACACCCAGAGGGTTTCATATTCAGGTCCACCGATGCCATCAGGACTCTTATCGCTTTTGACCCAGCGACCACAGCCAATTGGGCAATGATGACAAGGATTACGCTTGATCAGATATTTTTCAGTCATGGTTTCGCCGCTAACAGCTTCAGCGTCCGGATCGACACCTTCCTGGAAGTTTTTAGTCGGGTATACCCCATGTTCATTGATAATATTAACCAGGACAGCGGTTCCATAGGTTGGTAAACCACCACCCGTAACGCCATTCTCTTTTAACATTGCACGGCATTCTTTAGTAACTGCTTTTAATCCTTCTACATTGGCAATTTCCGGTTTTAAATTTCCTTTAACAGTAATAGCTTTTAAGTTTTTCGAACCCATTACTGCCCCAACACCGGAGCGACCAGCAGCTCGATCTTTTTCATTCATGATCGCTGCCATTTGAGACAGCTTTTCACCAGCTGGACCAATCGTTAATACCTTTGAGCCTGGTTGTTTTTCAGCCAGCAAATCACTGGCTTCTGTGGTGTATTTCCCCCACAGATCCAAAGCCGGTAAGATCTCTACCTTGTCTTCATCAATATTAATGTAGACCGGGAGACTGGCTTTCCCTTCAATGATAATGGCATCATAGCCAGCATACTTCAGGTAGGCGCCCCATTCTCCACCAGAGTTTGAAGAAGCAATGCATCCTGTTAACGGTGACTTTGTAACGACCATATACCGACCACCGGTAGGAGTCGCTGTCCCTGACAACGGACCATTGATAAAGACGATCTTATTTTCTGCCGCAAAAGGATCAACCTGCGGATCAACCTCATCCATATACAGCTTTGTTCCTAAACCACGACCACCAATATATTTTTTTGCCAACTCAAAATCCAGATCTTCAGTTGTCACTTCATTGGTCGTCAAATTGACACGTAAAATTTTCCCCATGTAACCAAACATTTCGTACGCCTCCTAAATTTTATTTATTTGTAACCACTATCATTATACCCAAATTTTACCTTTTATTCAATCGATTAAAGGAAAGTAAATGACAAGCGCAAAAATTTATAGCTTTTTTAGGATTCGCTGCGCAATTTTTGATCAGTTTTTGAGCGCAAATTTTATCAGTCCACCAAGCCGATCGTTTTTAGAATGTTATAACCCAGTCTCCGTTCCTGACCTTCATAGGGATAAGCGTGCATAACAATCATCGGATTAAAATTAAGTTCGATAATTCCATAGTTTGAATCGGGATTGCGGTAGTCTTCCAGGATAATATCAATGCCACAAAATTTGGCACCAAAGGCCCTGGCCGCCTTTAAGGCAATCTCTGAAAAGTGCGGATGCATTTGATCCGTGAAATCGATACTGTCGCCGCCGGTACTGATATTGGAATTGCCCCGCAGCAAGACCATTTCCCCTTTTGCCGGTATCGACTGATTAGACAGCCCCTGTTTTTTGAGAAACATTTGAGACTGGTCATCCAGCTCAATTTTTTTAAGCGGACTGGTATGGCCATCGCCGCGATAGGGATGTTTATTCTTTTCATCGATCAATTGTTGGATCGTGGAAACCCCATCACCAACCACATTGGCCGGGCGACGATGGAGCACCGCTACAACCTCATCACCCATGGTCAGGAAACGGTATTCCAGCCCAGGAATGTAATCTTCAATTAAAATTGTATTGTCGTGTTCAAAGGCAATGCGAGCTCCTTCCAAGAGTTCCTCCAGGGTACCACCCTGATCAAAAATGCAGATCCCTAATCCAAAATTGGTGGACTTGGGCTTGATCACAACTTTATTGCCGACATATTTTGTCAATTTTTGTTTTGCTTCCATAAAGGAAAAGTATTCTTCGCCATCGGGAACCGGCAAACCATTTTCCTGCAGAATTTTTTTGGTGACAACCTTATTTTCCATTAGCAGCGGGGTAACATAATTATCAGCACTGGTCTTTGTCGCCTGCTTAACATATTCCCGGCGACCGTCTTTTTCCAATCGGACAATATTGTCAGACGCATCCATTGGGATTACTTTTATTCCCCGGGTCAGTGCCTCCTTGATTAAAACCTGGGTCGACATTTCCCAGTTTTCGAACCCCTTCAGACGATAGTGATCCGCATCAGACTGTTTTTTATAGGCTTTAGCCATTTCCAGATTGGCATCCAGACAGCCCTTTTGCTGCATTAATAATTTCAATCGATGGGCATAGGTCGTTTCCGGTTGTCTTACCCGGTTCTGCATTTCCTTGATGCAGCGATCCTGTTTTAAATCAAGGTATTCATTAACCTCTGCCACCTTTTCCAAAATATCCTCAGCCCAGGCTGATTTGAGTGTCCAGTGTCGGTGATCCAGCAATTCCAAATCTGGTTCAAGCCCATGTTCGGCCACCGCCACTTCATTAATAAGCGCTTCCTGCTGCCAGGTGTCAAAAAATTCTTCTCCTTCCAACAGTAAAAAGAGCATAAAAATATTCATGAAGTCCAGATCTATTTTTGCGATGCCACACTTATCAAAAACATTGAGATCGATGGTGCGGATCTCCAGGTATTGGATCCCCTCTGCTGCTAAGGAGTCCAGTACGTTTTTATAATCCTTCGGTTTTAAGCGGATCTGGGCATACAGCTCTTTCGCTTCAGAAATATCTCCCCGCTCCACAAACTCATTGATACTCCGGATATAATCCTTAATGGAACTGTAGTCCGGATAAAGATCGATTTCATTTTTATAACCACTGCAACTGCCATTGCGGGCCGAGGTTCCGCCGGGACTGAGATAGGTTTCATTACCACAATCGCCCATACATTGCAGGCATTCCTCAATGTATGAATTATGGAGACCGGGCGTACAGCCCATTAAATAAATAATTAGCCAGCGATAACGTAAAAAATTACGTAAGACCTTTAAATAAATTCGATCTTTAAAATCTTTATAGCTCTCCTGCGTACCCAGTTCCTGCCAGATGGTTGTTAGAAATTCCTCGCCAAAAGAAAAGTTATAGTGGATACCGGAGATCAGTTGTCGCTTGCCACCATATTTAACCATCAGTTTTTCCCGATATGCCCGGGCTTTTTTTCCTTCTTCTCCCTGATAAGAGGCAATCGGGATCTGGTTGTCATCAGGAATACTACATGGCATCGAGTATGGCCAAAACAGCTCATTATTCACGCCAATCTCACCGATCACAATATCCGTAAGCGCTTCCAGAAAATCATAGGTTTCGTCGACTGAATAAAAAACCGGTGTAACCAGTTCAATCTGGCTTTCTGAGAAATCGGTAGTGATATATGGATTTTTAAGCTTATCGCCAAAAATCGGCGGATGTGGCGTCAATGCCAGTCTTCCCTGTGGTGTCACCCGGAGTCCTTCTCTTTCTACTCCAAACCCCGCCGTTAAAATGCTTTCCGGTGTCATTTTATTTTTTAATATTTCGATCATGCGCATAGCCTTTCCGTTGTTGTACAGATAAATCGGTGTGAACTGTACAAAATTTTTTTAATTATACCATAAAAAAGATTAATTCTAACTAACTATTTCCCTTTGATTGCTAGGGAATAATCGCGATTCCTGCAAAGTCCCAATCGTTCTATCCATATTTCACTACTTATTTGTTTAAAGTATTGACAAATAAAACAGAAGATGTTAGACTCTACTCATTGAGTTAGTATTTTCTAACTCAATTTTAATAATTATTATGTTAGTTATTGCTAACCAATAGGAGGAAAACCATGTTACTATCAATGGCGACACCCGGAGAAACAAATCACATCAAAAAAATCACCGGTAAAGATACTACGCATCAATTTCTGGCGAGCCTTGGTTTTGTCGAAGGCGCTGATGTAACAATCATATCTGAGCTTTCTGGCAACATTATTTTAAACATTAAAGATACCCGGGTTGCCATCGATAAGAACATGGCCAACCGCATTATCATTTAAGGAGATCAACATGAAAACACTCAAAGCTGTAAAATGTGGGGAATCCACTAAAGTTGTAAAACTCCATGGCGACGGCCCCATTCGGCGCCGGATCATGGATATGGGCATCACCAAAGGTGTTGATGTCTTTGTCCGAAAGGTTGCCCCCCTGGGTGACCCCATCGAAATCACCGTGCTGGGCTATGAACTGAGCATTCGTAAAGCCGATGCCGAATTGATCGAAGTTTTTTAACAATTACAATGCAAAAATTTAACAGCCATGGCTGTTAAATTTTTGCACACAATGTTAGTCAATGCTATCAAATTAACGAGGAGAACTTATATGAACTTAAAAATTGCACTCGTTGGAAATCCCAACTGTGGTAAAACAACCATGTTCAATGCGCTCACCGGCAGTTCCCAGTATGTGGGCAACTGGCCGGGGGTCACGGTTGAAAAGAAATCCGGCAAATTAAAAGGCCACAACGATGTCGAAATCATCGATTTGCCTGGTATTTATTCGCTGTCCCCCTATACTCTGGAAGAAGTGGTCTCCAGAAATTATTTACTGAACGAAAAACCCGACGTCATGATTAATATCGTCGATAGCAGTAATATTGAAAGAAACCTCTATCTGACAACCCAGTTGCTGGAAACTGGTATTCCGATGATTCTGGCCCTGAATATGACCGACATTGTCAAAAAGCGTGGTGATCTCATCAATATCAAAGCGCTTGCCAAGCGGCTGGGTTGTGAAGTAATGGAAACCTCTGCTGTTAAGAGCGAAGGATGTGCTGAACTGACCGAGAAAGCCATTGCCCTTGGCAAAAGCAGACAGAAGTCAAAACCACTGCCGATTTTTTCAACTGACATCACCAAAACCTTAGGTCAAATTGAATCCATCATTAAAACCAAAAGCACCACCGAACATCCGGATTTTTATGCCATCAAACTTTTTGAGCGTGATGAAAAAGCCATCGAACAGCTTAACCTTTCAGATACGGTAATGGCTGAAATTACGGCACTTACCGTATCTTGTGAAGAAGCCATGGATGATGACAGCGAAAGTATCGTTACCTCAGAACGCTATCAGACCATCGGTCGCATCGTTTCGGATACAATCAAAAAGAAAGCCAGCACCGGCATGACCCCCTCGGACAAAATCGATCGGATTGTAACCAATCGCTTTCTGGCCTTACCTATTTTTGCCGCTATTATGTTCTTAATGTACTTTGTCTCCGTTACCACGGTAGGTGCCTGGGTAACCGACTGGACCAATGACGTGCTCTTTGGCGAAATTATTCCCCCGGCTGTAGAGGCACTTCTTGTTTCCTGGGGTACCGCTGAATGGCTGAATTCACTGATTCTTGATGGCATCATCGGTGGTGTTGGTGCGGTTCTCGGTTTTGTCCCCCAGATGTTTGTCCTGTTTCTCTTCCTTGCCATTCTTGAGGATTGCGGTTACATGGCCCGGGTTGCTTTTATCATGGATCGGGTCTTTCGAAAATTCGGTCTGTCCGGCAAGTCATTCATACCATTGCTGATTGGAACCGGCTGTAGCGTTCCCGGAATTATGGCCTCCCGAACCATTGAAAATGAGCGGGACCGCAAGATGACAATCATGACGACCTCCTTTATTCCCTGCTCGGCCAAGCTGCCCGTGATCGCCCTGATTGCCGGTGCCTTATTCCCCGGATCGGTCTGGGTTGCACCGTCGGCCTACTTCATCGGGGTAGCAGCTATCATTGTTTCCGGTATCATTTTAAAGAAAACCCGGGGCTTTTCCGGTGATCCGGCCCCCTTTATTATGGAACTGCCCGCATATCATGTCCCCGGTGCTAAAGGGGTTCTGATCCACATGTGGGAACGGGGTAAATCCTTTATCAAAAAAGCCGGTACCGTTATTTTTGTGGCCAGTATCACCATCTGGTTTTTGTCAAGCTTTAACTTTGCCCTGGAAATGGTCGACACCAACGAATCGATTTTGGCCGCCCTTGGCATGATCATTGCGCCGGTCTTTATTCCCCTCGGTTTTGGTACTTGGGAAGCGACTGTTGCCACCATAACTGGTCTGATTGCCAAAGAAACAGTAGTCAGTACCTTTGGCGTCCTCTTTGGTTTTGCCGAAGTGGCCGAAGATGGTGCCGAACTGTGGCCCCAGCTGCAAATGGCCTTTACCCAGATGGCAGCCTTCTCGTTTTTGGTTTTTAATCTGCTCTGTGCCCCCTGCTTTGCTGCCATCGGCGCGATTCACCGGGAAATGGGCAGTGCCAAATGGACACTGATTGCCGTCGGTTATCAGACCGCATTTGCCTATACCATCGCCCTGATCATTTATCAATTGGGACTGTTTTTCACTGGTGGTGGTTTTGGTATCGGAACCGCTGCTGCGATCCTAATGATTGCTGCCCTACTCTATCTGCTCTTTAGAAAACCAGTCAGCAAAACAAAACAAAAACAATTGATACCGGTCAAAGAAATCTAACCTTTATCCTAAAAAAGCCAGACGCGAATGATGATCATTCTCGTCTGACCTTTTTACTTTTTTGCTACAACCCCAACTCTTGTTTGAGTTTAGCCAATTCCTCATCAACCGAAGTATTTCCAGCTTCACCATACTTTTCTTCCAGCGCTTCGGCGGGATCGATTGGCTCAACGTTCAGTTCGGCCATGGCATTGGCTTCATCCAGCATCCGGTCGGCCTTTTCTTCCATTCGGGTAAAGGCATCCATGGCATCATCGGTCTGATTGGCTGAGCTGCTTGCTTCATTGATGATTGCCTGGGTTTTGGCAATCGATACCTTGGACTTGATCATGGTTCGGCGGACCTGCAAAGTTTCAATATCAGAGGCCAGTTTGTCATGCATCTGTCGCATTTTCATGGCATTTTCGTGAGCAGCGGCATACATATCCATCAGTTCAGAATCACGATTTTCCAGCTCCTGTTTTTTTGTGAGAAAAACCCGGGCATCACCTTCATTCCCTGCCAACAGGGCTTTTTTAGCCAAATCAGCATACTTTTTCACCTCGGCCTTGTTGTTATCGACCAACCGTTTCGTGCGGGTTTCTTCACCCATTACTTCAGCCGTACTACGCTTCACTTCGGCTAAATCCTCGAGCAGATCAATTAAATACTGATCGATCATGATTGCCGGATCTTCCATCTTGTCCAGCAGATCATTGATATTGGCCCGGATGATATCACCAAATCGTTCTAAAATTGCCATTTTTTCCTCCTTTGATGTTACTAATCAGTCTTATCCCGATCCGGCGGATTATCCTGGTATTTCTTCGCCAGTTCATCAATTTCGACATCGTCAAATTTTTCAAGCGGGGTACTCAGCATTTCTGCAGTGCGCTTGGCCTCAAGATTTTTCTGATTCTTGGCATGTCGCCACCAGATAAATAACAGAATGGCTAATATTGCCACTGCAAAAACAATACCAACGGTCGTCATCGCCGCGATCCATGGTGACCTGGTAACGGTCATCATCCGGTTGGCCGCATCCCGAAAGGAATTACTGAAGAACTCCTCGTCAGTGAGATTGCTGTCGTAATAATTGCGGTCAATGTAATCCAGCAAGATATCAGCCGCCTCCCGATCGATAACTGTTTTGGCCTGAGTACCGGCCACATAACGATCCATGTAAAAATCATTATACTCATAAAATACAAAGAGCAGATGGGCTTCATCCGTAAACAACTGATCATAAAGAGCATTTGCATAACTGTCCAACTCACTTTCGGTGGGGTGATACGAACCATTGACATTATCGATGATTACCACATACGGTTGTACCCCGGTTTTCTGATAAAAGTATTTTAGCCCTTCCTCCATTTTTGTCTGATTTTTAATCCATCCCAATTCGTCGCGATAATATTCCGTTTCGTTGACCGAACCCGCTGGCAGTGGCTGCCGATTGATGGTTGATTTAGTGACTTCTGCGGGACCTGTTATGACGGATGCCACGAAAGCCCCGATAATCAGCACCAGAATCAGCACAATCAGTAGAATAATGATAAAACCGCAGCCACAGCCCACCGGTCCGCCGCTGCCGCCGTCGTGATTGCCACCCCCGGGAGTACCCCCTGAACTCATTCTGGTGCCACTGCCAAACAATCTACTCCCCGAACTGCCCCCGGAACTGCCAAATGACCCCCAGGAACCACCGCCACCACTGCGGTGACTGCTCCCGATGCCACCGCTGCGACCACCGCTACTGCGGCTCCCGCCACCTGAACCGCCACTGCTGCGGCCACCTGAACCGCCACTTCTTCCCATGATACCCCTCCATTTATTTGCGCATTGTTACAATGGCTTTCTACCCCAAATGCGACCTTTCATTCATCATTGAACGTTGCAAAAAAAGAAGCACTAACGATCATTTTCTGATAAAATAAACAGATAAAAAAGCTTTACCAAGGAGAAAAAACACCAATGGCAAAACAAAAAGAAGTGAAAACCAATGCCATGCGCATTTTGGATAAATTAAAAATTGACTATACCCACCAAAGTTATGAATGCCATGAATTTGTCGACGGCTTGCAGACTGCCGATCTGCTGAAGCTGCCTTATGAACAGGTCTATAAGACCCTGGTGACGGAAGGAAAGAGCAAGAATTATTTTGTTTTTGTGATCCCCATCGATAAGGAGCTGGATATGAAGAAAGCCGCCAAAGCGGTTGGCGAAAAAGCGGTGGCAATGATTCATTTAAAAGACCTGACTGCGATCACCGGCTATGTCCGGGGTGGCTGTACCGCCATTGGCATGAAAAAACAGTTTAAAACCGTCATTAACAACACCGCCAAAGAGCTGGACACCATCTACATCAGCGGTGGAAAAATCGGATTGCAGATTCAGTTGCGCCCCGATGATTTCTGCACTGCGGCAGCGGCTGTTTATGGGGATATTATTACATCCTAAACCGCAATATGTTTTAAAGGATATTTTTCGGACGTTCAACTGCGCTGATTATTCAATCGGTGGCGATGATACGCCGATGTTCTGATCGGTGCTTTTAAAATTGGTTTCCTGGCGAATATCATCTTTCAAGAAATATTTTAAGCTGGCTTTTGTTTCTTTCTTCATCGATTTAACCTTTCTTTTATAGATTGTTCCTGTGCATCCGCTAAGTTTTGATAACAATTGAAACGGGCAATCCCATCTTGAACCGATGCTTTGCAGATCATTTCAAGCTCATTCAAGTGATTCAGAATCACTTGATACACCGGTTCCCCATGCTTCGTTAGAAATTCATCCTGGAGGATCTGAATAATCCGGTCCGCTGATAGCCCCATCTCAACGCCAATATGATAGGCGGCAATGGCCGTTCGGCGGTGATGGTTCTTAAGCAGATAATTGTATAAATCAATTGATTTAGTAAAAGATGTAATCAATTCTTTCAACGTTATATTCATAAACCAGTCTCCCATCAGGTTGCGATCTTTCCTATCAAATAAATTTAATCAATTGCTTATTATATGAGCATTATTGCCAGGAATAAACAGGGATTTAAATTATTTTACTTCGATTATTAATTTTTCTGGAGGCTGTGCTTGTCACCTGTTAAGAAATTGTCTCATTAAGAGCATTCTGATTTCTTTGTTTCAGACAATCAAAACGTTCCCCTTGTTTTAATTACAATGCCTTGTTGGCTGCCAGCTCGGCTTCTGGTAGCTAAAACCAGAGCTTTTGCAGGAAAGTGCACCGATTGTGCAACAAAACGAAAAAAACTGGTTTTTGGCAAATAAATGCTTTAGTATAAAGCGTGTAGGAGGGAAACGCATGAAACTGATATTTAAAACGGATGCCAGCATCACCAAAGAAACGGCTCTGATTGTGACGCATCCTCAGGACACATTGATCAAGCAGCAACTTGAACGGGCTGTTGTGATGACTGAAAAAAACATCACCGCCATTAATCCACGCAACAGCCGGAATATCCAGGTGCCGATTGGAACCATCCTGATTGTCGAATCCGAGGAACGGATGTGCAATTTGCGCCTGACAACCGGCGAGATCTATCTCTACCCCAAGCGGCTCAAGTATGCCGAAGCGGATTTTATTAACCACGGCTTTATCCGGATCAACAATCAAACCATCATTAACAGCAAAGCGGTTAAACAATTTGTCCCCACCACAAACGCCCGCATCGAACTAACCTTAAGTGACGGTTCCACCTATTTTATCAGCCGTCATTACATTAATAATTTCAGGAGGTCACTATCATGATCAAAAATTTAAGTCAATCGTTCTTCCAGGTATTTTCCGTTACCCTGGTGTGGGTTACCCTGCTGTTGACGATCTTCTTCAACGGCCAAACCGTCGCTTTGAATTATCTGTGGAATTTAATCGGCATTGCTGCCATTTGCGCCCTACTGTTTGGTGTTGTTTACAGCGGTTTGTGGAACTATCTGACCTTAAAACCGGTCGTCAATATTCTGATTACTTCCGTTTTGAACATTGTCGGCGGCTTAACCGCTGTATGGCTGTTCTCTACCGACATGTTTTATTTCATTGCCCCCTGGATTCCCGGCATGATCCTGCTTTCGCTGCTTCTGCACACCCTCGCTTTTTATGTCTATGCCAAAATCGATGTCAACCGAAAAGCCGCACAACTCAATGACCTGGTCAAAAACAAGCAGGCGTAAGTCGGCTTCAACCCTTAAGATTAGCGTCTAAATGATCGTCGATAATGTGCTCAAAATGAATTTGGCGGTATTAAATTTTGCCCACCGGCGCCATATAAATGACAAACTCCTGATCACCATCAAGATTAAGCAACGAATCGGCTCGTTGCTGATTATAGGCGGCAATGGCACAGGTTCCGGCGCCGATGACTTCACAGGTCAGATAGAGATTTTGACAAACGTGTCCGGCATCCAGAGCGATGACCTTGTAGGAGGCCTCGGCATAACGCCATTCCATTCGATAGGGAATGGTTGTCCAGATAAAGGTAACCGCTCCGGAACCGACAAAATACTGATTAAGAGCCGCATCAATCATCCGGTCTTTAAGATGATCCGGTGTTGATTCCAACACCAGTTGATGCCGGGAGGGCAGGTAGCGATAAATCCCCGGCTCCAGGCCGGTTACATGAAATACTACCAGATACGTCTCCAGGGCATGCCGGTTTCCGGCTGAGGGCACCGTTCGCAGGGCATTTTTCTGACGCCACTCCCGAACCCCCTGGGTAGACCAGAGCAGAAATGACAATTCGTCCAGAGATAGGGGCTGAGCTGTAAATTTCCGCCGGGATTCCCGGTGTGCAATGGCTTCTTTAAAGGCTATTGGGCCGATTTCAAGGGCCTCGGGTTCAGGCAGGGGGATTGTCCGGGCATCCGGTGGCACTGGTTTTTCAATTGGTGGCATCGGTATCCCGCTATTCTGATCGGTGCTACGAAAATCGGTTTCCTGACGGATATCATCTTTTAAGAAGTATTTTAAGGTGCTTTTGTTTTCAGGTTTCATATCTTTCCTGCCTTTCCTATTTTGAGGGATAATTGGTTTAACAATTTATCTGATAAGATAACAAATTGAGGATTGCTTATTATATAAGCTTTATTGCTGGGGATAAACAATAATTTATAAGTTTATTTTATTTTTTCAGGTTGAGTTGGGATGCGCTGGCATAAAAAAGTTCAATCCAACTTTGATTACCATGGATCGAACTTTTTTCTTTGAGAAAGATTAAATTATTTCAGGTTAAAACCTAAAATTGAACAAAAATTTTATAATATTTTGTAGTACTTAAATTTTCCGAGACAACTTTTACCCATAAATAATGATTGCCTAAAAATTGAACATTACTGCCATACAAACCTTGAAAACTATTATCATCAGGGGTACTGGTTCCATCATTGACACTAACCGTAACTGAAGAAGCATTATCGGTAATTGGATTAAATGGGACACCAGTTACTTGCGGCGTATTAATCGAAACTTCTAAAAGTATGGGATCATTTAGCTCTCCGGTTTCCCCAATTGAACCCAGATCATCCATGACAACTACATAGTCCAGTGTTGTGCTCGACTGGCCAGAAATAATCAACTCAGCACTTGAACTTCCAGGTGTTGTCAAGCCTAAGGCTAATACATTCAATGCTTTCACTTCTGCCGATGCATTACTTGCACCTGGTACTGCTTTTATCCGTACATACAGATCACCTGTTGCCGTAGCTGTGATATCACCTGACTGTACGCCTGTTGATGGTACGTCTGCCCAACTACCTGTCGAAGATGCCGCACCGTCTGCCACGATTGCGTACTCTAAAATGCCGCCAAAGTCGGTACCATAAGTAAATGTCAATTTCGTTTTGGTACTATCCGCGCCCGCAGCACTGACAACAAAGAACTTGCCTGCTCCTTTTGCCGCTCCTGCATCAGCCTGCATTGCTGGTGGCGCTGGTGGATTGATAATCACCGGCGGATTTCCTGTGTAACCAAGGGGTGGATTCCTGAAACCAGCATTATCACCAGTAATGTTGGCACCAGTGACGTTGCCATTAAACCGGGCATTATCGCCTTCGATAATGGCATGCAATATACTAACGTTTTGACCAACGGAGACATTATCAGAAAATTCATCAACCTCAAAACGATCAATAAAACTATCACCGGAAACGACTAAGCCTGAAGCACTTTTCTGAGTGTCATCGATACCCGCAATCAACCGCATAACCGTTGTTCCCGGAGCCAGCTCAAGATTGATATCCGGCGCTTGAACCAATACATCTTTAAAAGCCCCACTCAGAATAATGGGTTGCCCTTCAGGAATGTCGATGACCTCAAAGTTACCAAGGGAGTCCCAACGGCTGCAAAAAACAGAAGATCCGCTGATCGTTGTCAATCAGTTGACCTCCTGCGCCATTGCGTATGGATTATTATGTCAGTGTGCTATTTTTTTCAGGATGAACACGTCATCAATATTCGTGCTGAGAAAGGCCATGGCCGCCATCAGAATTGTACTAATCAATCGTTTTTATTTCTGCCGGAATCCACATTTTCGGGTTGTAATTGAGGGTGTATTTATACTTGGAAACATCGTTGCCGCCGAGATCTTCCACCACATAGGTGACGTTGTCGCTTAATCCGATAAAGTGCTTTTTGTAACTGCCGTCTTCATCTTCGACAATCACTTCCAGCTGATTGTCCGCCGTGTCGGCGGTGATTGACATCTTTCCGGTCATTTGAAATAACACGTCCCCCTCAATGCAATTGATCACTGTCAACTGCCTGATCACATTGAAGTTGTCGGCCTGCTGGGACAAATTGTAAGAAACTTTCTCGGCTTCGCTTTCGCAGCCGGTAAGCATTAATAAACCAAATAGGGCAATAAAGATTGCTGTTTTTTTCATCATTCTGATCCTTTCAGCTGTTCATTTTATAAAACCGGTTACTGGGGCTGACCAAGCAGCGGCCATTTTTCGGTATCGGTAAAGTGGTCCACCAGGGTGTGGGCATTTGTGATGATCTGTTGGTCAAAATCCAAATAGTTCAGCAGGGCAATGGCATTTTTGGTCCGGGCCGGGCCGGGATGCAATTGATAATCAAAGCTGATGCTGTCATCGGTAACGGTTTCCTGAAAGTGATAATTGGCGTAACGGGCGGCCAGAATGTTGGTGAGTTCGATATCATGGGTGGCAATCAGGCACAGGCAGTTCTTTTGATCCAAATAATCAAGAATGGCCGATGAAGCGGCGATCCGCTCGATGGTGTTGGTGCCTTTTAAAATCTCATCAACAAAGCAGAGGCAGGGATAGCGATCGACCTGATCCAGAGTGCGTTTGAGGGATTTTATTTCAGCCATAAAATAACTATCCCCGGCTAAAATGTCATCCTTCACCGCCATGGATGTCACCGGTAAACAGTGGGCCATGGCAAAACTGCTGGCGGTGCAGGTATAAATTGTCTGGGCAAAAATGCTGTTAATCGCCAGGGCCTTGACAAAGGTCGATTTTCCCGAAGCGTTGGACCCGGTAATCAGGCTGTTTTGAGTCAGCTCAATATCATTGTCGATGGGGTCATCCAACAAGGGATGGTATAAGCCGGTGGCGGCCACGCTAAAGTCTTTGGTAAACACCGGGGTAACCGTGCCGGGCAGACTTTCCCGGAATGACGCCAGGGCAATGGCCAGATCCAGTTCGCCGATGTGCTGATAAAGGCGATGAAACGCCCCACTGTTTTTTGATACCAGGGCAATGGCTTTATTATAGGTGCGGAAGTCATAAAGGGTGATAATCTTCAGATAGTCCAGCAGCAGATCAAGATCCGAGGTGCCCCCCATCATCACGCCGGAAAGTTTGCTGGCCAGCGCTTTAAACGGGCTGGCGTCCTGGCGGATGGCGGCCATTATTTCGCTTAGTTCGGCGGTTTTTTCAAAATCCAGCAGTCGGTTGGCGCAGCGGAGGATGGCCGAAAAATAATGAATGGTCAATAAGTTTTTGGCGATTTCTTTCTTGAAATAATAATAGACCACGCCATTAACCAGCAGTGACCCCACCAGGCACACCAGACCCACCGACAGATTAAACAGACAAAGCCCCAGACAAAAAAGCGGAATAATTGCCAGAATGGTATAGACCCGGGGATTCTTAAGGCCTTTTAGCTTGCTTTCAAAAATCAGGGCGGTGACGTCGTTATAGCTGGCTTTGCCGAGGCGGGACAGAATCATCTGCATTTCCAGCCGTTCCCGGGGATGGGTGGCAAAGTACCTGATGTATTGCTCCCGGTCCTTAAGCGGTTTTTCACTCCACTGGGGTTGATGGAGGGTGGCATAGAGGTACTCGTCGCCCACCGAGGTCAAACAGGTATCCAGCCGTTTAAAGACGTCGTCCATATCCAAATCGCTCCAGGTCAGTTCATCAATGGCCCCATCAATCTGTTCGTATTTGCGTTTGCGATCCCAATAATCCGACACGCTGCCCCAGATATCGGGATTAAAACTGGTGGGGGCCTTGCCGAATTCGTTTGCTAAACGCTGGCGAAAGAGCTGGCGGGCTCGGCGACTGGAGACCAGCCCGAAAACAAGAATGGCCATGACGCCAATGATGATAAAAAATAGTATTCCCATGAGACTCCTTTATTTTCAGGTCTGTGAATCGCAACTTGCCTGCATAGCCACCTGAAAAACATGCGTTAACTATACGCTTTCAGGGGGGCAATGTCAAATTTGATTCTTCATCACGAGATTAAGCAGCGCTGCTGACCCGATGGATTCCTTCCCCGATGCTCATTGTCAGTTGTTTTATAAGATAAGTGTGCCTGGCTACCCTAAATTACCAAAACCATGCCCTAAACCCGCAGCATCAGCCATTCCCGAAGCCGTTCCGGCAGCGCCAGCAGCAACGAAAAAACAAACGGCAATGCCACCGGATAGCGGCCTTTGAGCCTTTTCCTGGCCATAATCGCGTCGATCTCCCCCGTAGCTTTGCTAAGATCGGCACGTTTCTGTTTTTTGCGAAAAGCCAGATCGCGCTGGTAAAAAGGATGGTACGGGGACTGGCTGTTTTGCATGCGTTCATCCGAATTTTGCGACAGCGTCCGGAAAAAGTCGGTGTCCATAGCGCCGGGTTCAAGTACCGACACCTGAATCCCAAAGCCCTGCAGCTCCAGTCGCGCAGCATCACTGATGGCTTCCACGGCGTGCTTCGAGGCGCAGTAACCGCCATTGACCAGCCCCGTCAGCCGGCCGGACACCGAACCGATGTTGATGATCTTGCCAGCCCCTTGCTGTCGCATGATGGGCGCCACGGCCTGAATCATCCGCACGATGCCGTAAACATTAACATCAAACAGATGCGCCAGTTCCTCCAGGTCAATCTCCTCGACGGCGGACCGGACCGAATAGCCGGCGTTGTTGACAAGCACATCAATCCGGCCGTACGCATTCATAACGGCGGCTATCGCCTGCTTGATGGAATCCTGATCAGTGACATCCAGCGCAACTTTCAGCGCCGCCGAGACCCCCTCCAGACGCTCAAGCGATCGGGCGGTCGCGACCACCCGATCGCCTTTTTCGGTCAAGGTCCGGCACAGTTCCCGCCCGACCCCGGACGAACACCCGGTAATTAAAACGACTTTTCTTACCATTGTTTTCACTCCCTGTTCTATCGGCGATGGTAAAACCTTGGTGAGTTTTGCCATCGTCCAATTTGTTTTAGACTAGCTTAGCAAAAACAAACAGAGCTGTCATTGCCAAATGACAACTCGGTATTTAGAAAAGTGCTCCCCAGTACCGACACCTGATCGGTACAGAATTGGCCACGAGCCGGGCTACCGACTTACAGCTCCCGTTTGATGCGGCTTAAAGAACTCGGGGTGATGCCGATGTAGGAGGCGATGTATTCCTGTCGGATCTGTCCGGCCAAATCGGGATAGTTGGCGACAAATTCAAGATAGCGCTCTTTGGCTGGCAGCCGCTGGAAAGCCAGCCCCTTTTCATCACTGATAATAAAAGCCTGGCGGAATAATTTTTCATACAAATCCCGCAGTACCGGCGCGTCATCAAACGCCTGACGCAGCACCGGGACGCTAATCTGCGCCACCTGACAGTCTGCAAGTGCTTCAATCCCATATTCGGATGGCCCATCGTCCAGCAGATTGTAAATGCAGCACCAGTCGCCTGTCTGGGAAAAGCATTTGGTGATGTCTGCACCCGCTGCATCGAGGTAAAAACCCCGCACGACCCCCTGCAGAATCAGACAGACAACTTTTGTGTTTTCGCCCTGCGGAAGCAGAATTTCACCTTTCTGATAATCCCGCACGCGAAACAGCGGAGTCAGGGCCTGAATCAGGTCAGGGTCAAACCCTTGCTGGTTCAGATAGTCAGGCAGATTGATTGCATTTGCCATTTTTTCCACCTTTTTCATGGGGACTTCTGTTGATCAATAATACTTTCATTTGTTCTTCCTTTCAAAGCTATTATTTATTTTTGATTTAAGTTAAGCATGTCTGACACCAAGGTATACACTATCAGAAAGATGTTTAGGTACACCCGATATTTTACTGCTAGATCCGGTTGTTCTTCTCTGCTGATTGCCGCTGGCGGCACACCCTGCAAGCCTGACCCGACCGGCAGCCTTTGCGCTTATCATCAATAATAGATTGCGTTTAGCGGGCTTTCCATCCCGATGATGCGCTTGTTCAATTGAATCATCGTATCGAGTTTTTCAACGGGCACTGCCACCGCACCCAATTTACAGGCCACTGAGCAGTGATAACAATGAATGCATTTAGCGCCTTCAATCGTTGCGACATCGTCCAGCCGGATGGCGCCCACCGGGCATTCTTTGACACATTTTCCGCAGCTTTTGCAGCGATCGGTTTTAATGGTGATGGGCAGTTCCCGTTTTTTGCCGATGATGTGAACCAGCGGATAGAGCAAGTCGACCCTTTTTTTCTGGACCGCAAAAAGCTCTTTCTGGCGATCGGTGGCAATCGGTGCAAAATCCTTGGCCTTTATCGCTTCATAAAAATCACCGATTAAGGCTTCGGTGGTTTTTGTCGGAAACGGATCGGGGTGATGAAAATGCGGCGCCGTCACTTTCATGGCGCCGATCACGGGAATATTCAGGGCTTCCAATACTTGCGCCGTATTGGAAAAAGCCTTCCCCGAGGTGATCCCGCCATAGTTCAAATACAAAAATGCCCTGAACTGATAGGCCCGCCCGGCCGACTGCAGCGCCTGTAAAAACATTTTCATCGATTCGAGCATATCCATATGATAGGCCGGGGCGCCAAATCCGACGATATCGGCCGCATTGATGGTTTCCAGAATCGGTCCGAAATCTTGCCGGTACTCGCCGCGGCCTAAATTGATGAGTTCGACGGCATGTCCGTCTTTTTCAATGATATTTTTAAGCACCTGAGTGGTTTTTTCAGTGGTGCCATTTGGTGAAATATAGATTAATTTGAACTGCACTGCTGCCTCCTTTTAAGCGGCATCAGGCCATGCCAAGTTCGTGAAAACATTGTTAGCTCCTTAAGTTAAGTGGTATCTGGCACCAAGGGCTTATTTCCTTTACTATAAGTCAAGGTACCTGACACCGGGGCCTTATTCAAGTAAATTATGAAATAAAATTCATCACCAGTCTTACCATGATTTCCTTTTCCTGGCGCTGAGATTCAGCAATCATAATAATCAGCGCAACCAAAGTGTGATCTTCAATACACTTTTGGCCGTCTTCAAATAATGACTGATTTTTGTCCAAAAAGTATAGAAAAATGGCCGCAGCAATCCGCTTATTCCCATCGGTAAAACAATGATCTTTTGTGATAAAGTAAAGAAGATTCGCTGCTTTTTCCTCTAAACTCGGATAAACATCTAGTCCCCCAAAGGTCTGATAGATCGCACTGATTGCACCTTTGAAAGATTCGTCTTTTTCTTTTCCGAATAACTCACTTTCATTTTTATATTTCATGCTATCAATCAAGTTTCGGCATTCTTCATAATCAATCACATGAATTGCCTTTTTACCTTCTGGCTTCTTTATTGTCCGGTGATCATAGTCATCCAAAAGACTAAGGGCAGAAGAATACATTTCGATGACATCCAACACCTGCCTGGCATCCAATTGATTCACTGTTCTCTTCATGATTTTAATGGCTGTATTCAGTTGATTTAACCTTTGCTGGTTGATGGCATAACCTTGCAAAATATAATCTTTAATTATCTGGTTTGCCCAAATTCTAAAACGTGTCCCTTGCAGTGATTTAATGCGATAGCCGACAGAAATAATCACATCCAGACTATAAAAAGCAACTGGTCGATCTGCATTTGCAATATGCATAAATTGCATATTGCTTTTTTTATCGACTTCATTTTCTTTAAATACATTATTGATATGTCGACTGATTACCGATTGATCTCTTCCGAATAATTCAATCATCTGTTTTTGAGATAACCAAACCGTTTCATTTTCAATTTTTACATCAATTGAAATTGAACCATCTTCTGTTTGGTAAATAACAAGCTCATGTTTATCTTTTATCTGGGTGGCCGTTTTCAAATCAATACCTCCAGTCGTTTAGTTTAAGACGGTACCCGGTCAATAAGGTGTTGTCCAGCAGCAAACCTGGGCGCACAATCCCTCCGACCTTTGTGATCATACAAGTGCGTTTTTAACCTTTACCCTAGATCTATCATATAAGTCAAGTGATACCTGGCACCGAGGCTTCTTAATGATTTTTTAAAACAGCATCGGCAATTAAGCGATCAAATTTTCTGATGTCGACGCCTTTTCGCAAATTGACCTTAATGTGACCGGCACGCGTCCAGAGTTCAACTTCGGCATTTAAATCCAGGAGCTTACCGGCATTTTCGGTCGACCACATATTAATCGCAGAGTATGGCAGGGAGTATACTTCTACTTTCTTACCGCTCAAACCTTGCGCATCTCTGACGATTAAACGTTTGTTGGTAAAAACAGCACTATCTCTGATTGTCTTATACGCAGCGATAGCTTGTTCACCTTCAACTAACAATTCCTGTACATCTTGTGGAATCGGACACTCCGAAATGAATGTCCATGATAAAATTAGACTTGTTTCTGCCATTTTTTTCTCCTCTTTTGTTTGATTTACTTTTTCTGACTTAGAATCATTAACTGTGCCTTGATAGCAAAGTTAAGTGGTACCTGACACGGGGGCTTTTCAAAGCCTTCAATCGGGATAAATACTTTGTTTTAATGTTTGAAAATATTTTCGAGTATTTGCTTTTTTTTCAGGTGTAAGGTCATAATTCAATTCTTTTTCAGAGATAATTTTTCTAAAAACTCTTCGAACATAATCATCAACAATAGTTGATAAGTTTTTTAAACTTTCACAATTATTTTCTTTTAAATATTTTAAATTGTCACCATGGGAACTATCCGAACGTATCCCGTATGCTTCTTTCATATAATTAATAATTTTTTCCCGTTCCTCATTATTATTACCAATATAAACTGCTGTAATATGCGATATACTTGTTTTGTGTTGTTTATTTATCGCATACAGACATTCTAAAATCGAACAATATTTATCAATCTTACTTGTTAACTCGCCTGTCCTTCTTGCCTCTTGTAATAGTATTAGAGCCCTTGAAAAACTATTTCCTTCCTTACTAATTGCTTTGTCAATTTCCCATACCGTTGTACCCCCACTGATCGTACAATTGATATGTCCCATTTTTGATTCATCCGGTAGCAGACAGCTATACACTTCATACATTCTTTCAATTGCCTCTTTTACTTCATCAGCTGTTAAAAATGTCTCCGCTATAGAACCATTACTTAAAGTTACTGCAATATCCCTCTTTGTCTGTGAATTATAAGTATTAAACAGATTAAGCCAATAAATATTCGTAGCCGAAATACAAGAGTCTTTTATAAACCAACTTCCTATAGAAAATGTTTGTGCAAAATTATTTAAATGTATTGCTTTGATGCCATATTTTTCATCACATTCATTTTTTGACCATACAAATTCTTCTTCAATTGTTGGCATTAAATAAACCATCATTGGTTTTCTTAATAATGCATTATACATATTTACACCAATTTGATTTTTTAAGTTTGTTTTTTTTATCAAAGCCATTACATTCATTTTATTAACAATAAATTTTCCATTTGCACCAACTATAACTCCCTCAATATTAATATCTTTCTTAATATCATCCGGTATAAATTCAAAGCACCTATCACCAATATTTAAATTATCTAGACTGTTCAATAATATATTCATTTTTATCCTTTTGTAATCTAAAAATAATAATCTGTCAGTAAATCAACTAAACTGCCTTTCTCTTTTAAATCAATTTTTTTATTTTTTAAAGCAATACAAATTTTCGATATTATTTTTTCTTTTACTAAGAGATGATCAGATAGCTTTTTGTGAACATTTCTATTAAAATCAAATAACCAAGCAATATCGAAATCATCAAAATCAAAATTTTCTTGCTGCAAAAAAAAGTCAAACTTATTAGAAATCCCTAAAAATTCTATAAAGTCTTCTTTTTTTAAAATATTTAAAAAACACAAATACCCAATATTTTCCAAAATTTCATATGGCTTCGATTGAGAAATAACTATCACATTTGGATTAGTCGTTTTTTCCTTTTCTACCGCTAAATCAATTTGTATTTTCAATATTTCAATTTCGGATTTAGAAATTTTACTTTTATGTTCAATCAAAAACAGGAATAAATCAAAATCGAAAGTTTTTTTCAAGTCTTCCTCTACACGTTTTATGAATTTTGACTTTATTTTCTTGTATAAGTAAGGATAGTATGCGATTATTTTTTTGCTATCATATGTCGAATAATTGTCAAGTAAATCATTTACTACACAAGACAAATCTTTTGAAATCCAGGGTGTTTTTGGAGATAAATAATTTGCTAGATGCCAATAGTTTGTATCACTTCTTGAACTGTGCAGTTCAAAATTGGTGCCAGTCGTTATACAATTTTTTTCTTGATTGATATAATCGATTAATTTATTTAAAATCATTTTTCTAATATTATTGTTCGTCATCGTCTTCAGATAAACTTGTATATCAAGAAAAAGTATTTTATCGGATATCAGTATCTCGCTAAATTCGTGTTTTAACAGAATTTTAATAATATATTGAATAGTACCAATCGGAATATCCAAATACCTTAATAAGGTTATGCAAGTTTTTAATTTATTCTGAAACGTTAATTTCTTAAAGTTTATTTTTTCTCTTGAAAGAACCTCATCATAATACTTAAACAAATTTTTGATTGCCGTTTCTATTTTGTCTATATTCAAAAAGTTCACTTTTTCAAGCTTACATTTATTCATTAAATCGCTAATTTCCGTATGTGTGAAATATTCTATTAAACAGTAAAAATCTATTTCGTCTAAAGCTATTGTTTGATTTTTGAAATCAGAAAAAACTGACTGTCTAAATTTTTTTATATTCTGAATTGAATATTTATATACAACAAGTGACACTGACTCTTTAACAACAGTTTTAAATTCGATAAATTCATCAAGATACAAACTGTTCCCAAGAAAAAAATGCAAGTTCTCATTTAAGCGGTGGATTACTTTATCAGTATTTGTAATGCCCATTTCCAAGGTATCTTTTTCAATTGCTTCCGTCATTTTCTTATTCTCTAAAAATGATTGATAAGCATTCCTATATAAATAAGAAGCAGAGTATAAATCTGAAAAAACTGAATACCTATTTTTGAATTCCACCGGCAGATCATTAAAAATCTCATTATCCGGTAAATCGTTTAATTTTAATTTTTCGTTTTCATCAACAACAAATGTTCCAAAATACATTAAACTACTATTTGTACTTTTTATTGCCTTATATAAGTTTCTTTTGTTTTCCTGGGCCAAATAGTATAATAAATAATCCTCTTCAAAAAAAGCCGAATTTGCCACGACTTTGAACATTTCATAAGCTCTGTCATAATCCTTCAATTTTGCATAATAGAATGCTTTTTCGTATAAAATATTATTTTTATCTGGCTTAACACTAATAAATTTTTGCATACCCAGATAGTCAAAAGAAATGCATTTTGAATCACCAAATTCGGTGGTTCCTAAGTTTAGCGTCTCTACTTTATTTTCGAGAAAAACGTGGTCAACTCGCGCTTTTCTTAGCACATCACAAATAGTATTAAACTCAAATTCGTATTCTTCAGGTATTTTTGCACTTTTATTTTGATTGCAAAATTCAAAAAACAGTTCAAATATATTCGGTTTGTTCGGATTTAACCAAATACGGCCGATTTCATCTATTCTTGCAAATGGATCGAGTTTTTTTGTAATGTCACTCATTTTTAGTGCAACCATTTTATTCAGTGGTTCTAATTTTTTAAATAATATTTCAAAAAGTTCGTATTTATCCATGGTTTCACAATCAATATCTTCCCATGAAATAACCCTTTTTAAAATAGATGAATATCGTTCTTCATAGCTTACTGCTTTTACATCTACATGTTGTTCATAAAATGCTCTATAATCAATGATCGATAAACCACGTGATTCATGATAAACTAATTCTAATTCATTTAATTCATCATCGTCAGTATAAAGAAAAAATGGCGGTCTAAAATCATCTTCGAGTAATGTTTTAGCCCAGTTTAAAATCAACTTAATATTGTAATCATTGAGTCCATATCCGATAAATACTACTGTATTTGTCGAGAATATTGATTTCAATAACGTTTCAATCAGTTTAAAATTTTCAGAATAATTAAGATAATCTTCTTCTTTCAATACGATATTTTTGTGTCTTAAATCACCGTGCACTTTTAAAATAAATTTGTCACCATTGATTTTAGGGACTTCTTTGTCAGTTGCCACGGTTTTATAAAAAGCACAATTCTGAATTGCTGACTGTTCTATGAGGCAATCAAAATTGGTTGTAATAAAACTGCTAGGCTTAATCATGATCATCAAATCATGAATTCTATTTGGTTTTGAACTTGTCAAATCAATATTATCTTCGATGAATTTAAAATACTTTTTTTCATTTTTTTTTATTTGATAGTAATACATCTGTGGAATCGTAAGATAATCACCAGTATCGAACTTGTTAATACCTAATTCACCACTAATCGATCGAATGAGTTCTTCCCAATTTGGAATGCCAGAGATTTTGGAAATACCAGCCCCAACAAAAAAAGAAAGTGCTTCTTTTTTTGACGCTTCATAAATTAATTTTATTTTGTCATTGACCAATCTGTACACCTCAATTCTAGGTAAAATTATATTTCATCAAACCATTTAACTGTTAAACAATCCCCTCAGTTGTTTGATTGAGTCATCTTTATTTAGTCGTCTTTATTTAGATGTAATGCTTGGAATTATTGTATCATTTAATTGCAGGTAATGAAAGATTATAAAACAAAAAGACGATCCGGCCCCACTAGGATAACGAATGAATAGAAAGAGGCCAAACAAAAAAACAGCGACCCGACATCGCTGTTTTTTAATTGCTTTTTTTTATTTGCTTTCCCTACTCCCGCTCCTCCCCCAGCTCCGCCACCACCTGTCTCAGCCGTTTGGGGATCGGCACCCCCAGGGCACCGAGGTTTTCGATGATGCTTAAGCCTTCATTGGAGAGGTAGAAGAAGATCATCGCCGAACGCAGTGGTGCGCCGCTGCCGCCCAGCAGGGACTGATCCAGCAGATGACCCAGGGCCACCACCAGAAAGATCAGCATTTTTTTGAGAATCCCCCGGAAGCCCCGGGCGCTGGAAAGCCGGCCGGTTCCGGCGGCAACGAGGATACCGGTTAAGTAGTCGGTAACCACAAACACCACCAAACACAAAAGAAAGCCGTCCCAACCGCCCAGCGCCTGCCCCAGCAGACCGCCGAGACAGGCCCAGGCGATGGAAACATTGGTTATCCAAATTTTAATGAATGGTGTCGCCTCCTTTCGGTGAACGATTCGGTAGTTAAATTACCACCAACGCAGTACCGACAATTGTTATATCATGTTGTACGCATCGGAGCGGACACGGCGTAGCCTGTCCGATTCTGCGCGAAGGCAACGAGCCAGTCACAAGTTTGCTTGTAGTTGACGACTGCCCGCGACCAATGCGAAAGAAGCAGAGCGGATTTCGCATGGCGCAGCGTACAACCGATTAACAATTGGTCGGTACGGTAGCCAGCTATAAACCCGAAACGCTGCCCTAGCTCATTGCAAAGGGGGTGGTGTCAGTGGCGACCCGCTCGGCTTTGACCTTGGCCACCAGACTGGCGCCGTCCGGGACGAACACATTCTGGGTGATGATCCCGGCCATGGCGGTGTTGATTTCCTCGGCGGTCAGTCCCGCTTTGGGGTTGGTGATGGTCATGGTGGTGACCTTCAGATCGCTGCGCTTGAAGCTCAGCTGTAGTACAGTGCAAATTGCCATTGTTGGTTCTCCTTTCAATGAATTTTTTTAAATGCTCACGCTAACTACTGGGGAGTAATCAGCGACAGGTTATAGACGATGACTTCTTCCAGCACCGGTTCCTGGAGTCCGGCGATCAGCAGGGCGGTGTCATAAACGGCCTGATCGGTGGCGGTGCTTTTGACATCGCCGTAGGTTCGGGTGGTGATTTTTTCCACCCCGTCGGCCATGCCGTGGTTGGATTTCAGCTGAATTTTCTTCTCCAGCTGTTGGGTTGTTACTGCCATAGGCTCACTTCCTTTACTGTAAAAATGAAACGGCCATAAGCAACCGCTGGCGGGTCTGGCGGATCTGTTCTTCCTGGTCTTTTAGATTCATGGCAACTCCATGGTTTATTTTTTTGAAACGCCCTGGGTTTACCAGGCATTGATAATGTGATTGGGGTTGCGGTTTCAAAAAGCGAAAGGGTGAAAGGGTTGGGGCTGTTTTTTTCCCGGTTAACTGTTTAAAGAAAACGAATCACACGTTTTCGCAATTTGTCAAAAAAAGCTTTCGACCCTTTCGTTTGGCTTGATACCGCCGTTTAACTCTTTCGCAAACCCTTTCGCAACCCTTTCGATCCTTTCGGTTTTATGTTGCAAATGTCACACAGTCAGCACTTTTTAGAAAATATCGCTTTCCAGCAGATCAATCCCCCGGTAAAGAATCCGCCGGGTTTTTGTATCTCTATATTTTTCCAGCTCCCGATACTCCCCCTGCAGTTCGCTTCCGAAGCGTTTCTGGCTCACTGCTTTGAGCCCCGCATCTTTGCAGTAGGTCTGATAGGCAAAATAAAGCTGGGTGGCCGACACCTGGGCGGCAGCATCAAGGCGGCAGTGGTCAGCGGCAAAAGAAAGCACCGAGCTGCCGGTGATCCGGTATTGATCCAGGGCTTCCCGGCTCCCGGCGGATTCACTGAAGCGGAAATCGTTTTGGCGCAGCCGCTCCAGACCGGCCAGGGCCCAGTTTAAAATCCCCGGAGCTTCGGCAGCCAGTTTGTCCTTGAGTTTTAAATCCCGGCGGTGTTCCGGCAGTGGCGGCAGAAAAGGCACAATCACCAGCCGGCGGTAAAAGGCGGCGCTGCGATCCCCCAGATTCCGGGGGATTTCGTTGCAGGAGAAGACCAGCCGGGCGGTGGCCTGAAAGGCAAAGGAGTTCTTGTTTTTGCGCTCGCCGATGATCATGTCCTCCCCGGTGATGCTCTTGAACATGCCGTTGTCGTCGATGTTTTTCGATGGCAGATCGGCAAAAACATTGGCCAGCTTGCCGAAAATCTCCACCGTTTTAAAGCGGTCGCCGAGGCTCTGCCAGGGCACGTTGGCGACATTCTCCCGGCCCAGCAGCAAGTCCTGGATCACCGCTAGCAGGGTCGATTTGCCGGCCCCGCCTTCCCCCACAAAGACAAAGGCCTTCTGGGCGCAGGTTTCGGGAATCAGCAGGTAACCAAAAATTTCCTGAACCAGCCGCTGGGTGGCACCATCGAGGCAGTCGCCAAGAAAGGCGCTAAACCGGGGCGCCGTGGCATCCGGGTAGAAAGTGGTTTTTATCTGGATCGTTGACGGGTATTTGGGGTCGTGAGTGCTGAGTTTTCCCTTTTTTATATAGTATAAGCCGTTTTTCACGTTGATGATGGCCGGATCGGGGTTCATCGCCGCCACCGGCATGCTGCCCCCAGGGCCCACTGGCCAAAGACATCGTTGATCTGGGCCATCCGGACATGCTCATCCAGCAGCTGCTCCCGGATGATCCGCTTGCAGTAATCGTCAGCCACCGGCTGATAGACCCCCTGCGGTATTCGTGAAAGGCCTCGCCAACAAACAGCATCCCCCGGGTTTTAATCAGTTCGCTGGCCAGCACCCCGGGCATAAAGCGGAGTCCCCGGGAATGTTTGAGATACCAGGGCGCCAGTGGCGCAGTGGCCAGATCCTGGGGCCGCCGGGCCGTGCAGGAGCGCCGCCGGGGACAGTCAAAGCCGCAGCCCTTGATGGTTTCACAGCTCAATGGGGCCATGTTTTTGGTGATGATCCGGGCGATTTTCGCATCGGTGGCCACCGGGTCGTAGTCGGGATAGGACTCAGACAGGCTGTGGATCACCGGGACAGCCCCGGGGATGGCCGCCAGATTGGTGATCATAGCAAACCACAGCGGCTCGGTCAGGCTTTCGGCGTGATCCCGGCAGTGCTGGATAAAGGCGCAGTGGCTCAGCACCCGGTTGATCTCCAGCTTTTCGGCGAATGGCTCCTGATGCCCCTGGCGGACCGGCGGCTTGACGGTGGTTGGGGGCAGGGCGGCGATGATTTCGGCCTGGCTGTAACGCCGGGTCGGCTCAAAGAGCAGGCAGACAACCGGCAGGGGCTCGGCCTTGTTGTGGTAAAAACCGGGCAGCCGCATCACCCGACTGGGGTTGGCAATCACCGGGTCACCGTTAAAATGGGCTGCCAGGGCTTTCTGGACCCGGCGGAAATTGGCGCAGTTGGGAACCGGGTCGGCTTCCACAAAATGGGCGCTGATCCGTCAATCTCCTCGTCCCGGTGGCCGCCCTGGTTGACCACAAAGAAAATACCCCGGCGGTCCTGGCTGTTGGCAGCGGTAAGCGCCGCCTGAATCTCGGCCAGCCGGGTCACGGTGTAGTTTTTGCCAGGGCCGCTGCCCTGATCAGGAAAGGTGCGGAAGGCATAGGGGCCGTCGTGGAAGGCGGCCAGAAAGTCCGCCCCAGTGACTTCCACCGGGGTTAATGCGGTAAAATCGGTATTGTTATGCATCGCTTTTCTCCATATTAAACATTGGGGTTAAGGGGATTATTATATAAGGGGGCAAGACGGGTTTTTTAGCCGTAGGTTGGCGGGCGGACACGGTCCGACCCTACACAATAATGCGGTGGGTTTGTTTATTATTCAATGGCGTTCAGGCTCGGTGTATAATTTGTGGTCGGACGTAAATACCACAGGTTAGTTGGGTGATTTCCAGTGTCACCCAACCCGGTGTGTCGGGGCGATCCATGATCGCCCGCACCGGGGCATTGACCCCCTGGCGATGCCCCAGCGGCACATAGATCCCGCTGCCTTCTCTCACCGCCAGCGAAATCCCGACAATCTCGGCCCGATGGGGGTCCAGCGCCGCATACTTATCCCCCTGCCAGGCCGCTGTCGGCGCCGTTTCAAAATCAAAGGCGATGGTCTTTGCATCCCCCAGATAAGCCGCCAAGGTCTTCAGTTCGGTGGTCATTTGATAGTGGTTATTCAAATTTTTTCTCCTTTTCGATTATAAAACTCGCCCCCCGCCCGGATTTTCGGCAATAAAAAATACCGCATGGTCACAAGCTTCAGGGGCATCCCAAAAATTGCGAACATCCGGTACTTCAGTCACACTGCCGCAGCAGGTTCTTCTTAACTCAGAATATTTCATCATCATTACTTCCTTATTCAGTTTTACGTCTGGTAACCTGGCGCCAGATGTGATGGTCAAAATCAAATTTTACGGGTCTTTTTCTGCCTCACGTCTGTCAGACCGGCCGCCTAGCACATCGCCCCAAACGCATACATCAGCTGCCCGCTGTCCCGGGGGCATTTGATATGAATCCGTGCGGCACCGGTAAAGAGATGGACATCTAAAATCCGATGATCGCAGGTTGTGCATTTAATGGGTTTTAATAGCTTTTTCAGCGCTTGGTGTTCCTCTGAATCCGGTTTAATATGCCGGATCTTTTTCTTCTGGATTACCATTGGCATTAATTTGCCGGAAATACTACATTTGAATTCCACCGCCAGTTTCGCCGCAGTGGGTTCAACTTCAATCAGCAGGCCAAAACAACGGTAGCGATTGTTTTTTGGCTTCAGCTTTCCAAATGGACACAACTCATAATGCGGACAGATCACCCGCACCCGGTCCCGGGAATTTTTTGGCGACCCGCCTTTTGAGCCACCATCCGAGTTGTTTTTGGTACCGGTTTTATTTGTTTTCTTTTTCATATTCAAATGCTGTTCTCCTCTCGCAATCAACAACATGGCCTCAACCAGCCGCCGAGATGGTTCAGAAACGGGTTATGAACGAATCCGTCAGATGGTTCTGCCAACCTCAGATCCTACTTTTTTACCTCCTTTTCATTTATTAATAGCAAACCCTACAGGATATTACAGTATCATTATACTATCAAATGCATTCGTTTTCATAATTTTCAGGGGTAGTTTTTGTTGTATTTGCAACCTATTTTATTGTTTTCTATACGGTTTTTCAGTGTTTTTAATGAAATATTTTATACATTTATTAAGATTGCATCATTTTGCCTGTCACTTTCAAAAATCGGTCACAGATCCGCCCCGACGATTGAGCGCCGCCATTTTTAATTCGCCGTTTCGTTTGATTGCTCCGGTCTCCCCGGCCCCACCGCCGTCAAACAGTAAACTTCAAAACCTTTTCTGCTGGTTTCAATTTGACCGGAATTCGTTTATAATGTAGAGATGCGCAGACTTGGACTGGCGATCAAAAAAGTTCAATAAATTATAAATCAATGGGATCGTTATCCCAAATCTTGGCGTAGTTCTGATAAATAGCCCTTTTTAGGGTATTAATATCCTATCAGCCGGGAATCAAAACGGACTTAATTTCACAAGGAGGTGCCCGATGAAAAATGAAACACCCCCCAACCCAAAGTTATCCACCAACGTGATCCGGATCACCGTGATTGCTCTGGCCATTAATGCCCTGGACTATTTTTTAATCCACAACCTGTTTTCTGACGTTGCCAACCCTGCTATTTTTTACGGTCTTGGTTTTATGGTGCTGTTTATGCCAGTGCTCGCTGTTTATCTGCACCGACAACAAAAAAGCGCTAATCCGGAGGACAACGACCAGCCTGACAGCTGTGAAATCGATAAAACTGCTTTAACCCGTGAAATTGATGAAAGTGAAGCCCGCTATCGGGTTCTGGTCGAAAACTCACCGGCAGGCATTATCACCTGTGACCTCGACGGTAACATCACCACCGTCAATCCGGCTACCCTGAAACTGCTGGGATCGCCTTCCGCACAAGCCACCAAACAGATCAATGTGTTTACCTTCGGGCCCTTGGTTGAATGCGGTATCGCTGGCAGTCTGAAAAAAAGTCTGGAAACCGGAGAAATCGTCACCTGCGAAACTTTCTATACCACCAAATGGGGCAAAAAGGTGTATCTGCGGATGCATTGTGCCCCGCTTCACAGCTTTTCCGGTGCCATCGTCGGTGTTCAGGGAATTCTTGAGGATTTCACGGCTAATAAAAAAGCCCAGGATCAACTTAAGACCTATTATCACGTCATTGAGCACAGTCCGGTGGCGGTGCTTATCAGTGATAATAAAGGGCAGATTGAATATATTAATCCCAAATATGTTGAGCTGACCGGTTATACGCCGGATGACGTCATCGGCAACAATGTCAGTATGTTATATGCCAGAGACCAAGCGTCAGCGGAATATTATCAAGAACTCCTAAGCGCAGTCCAGGCAGGTAATGTCTGGCACCGAGAAGCTTTTAACGAGCGCAAGAATGGCGAGGGTTACTGGGAAAACATTTCCGTCTCGCCGGTGCTGGATGAAAATGGCCAGATTTATCATTTTGTTGTTTTGAAAGAAGATATCACCAAACGCCGGGAGGAATCGGAAAAGGCCAACTACCTGGCCTATCATGACAGTCTGACCGGGTTGTCCAATCGCAGCCTTTTTTATGACCGGCTGATGATTGCCGTGGCCAATGCCGCCCGTTATCAGAGCCGGATGGCGGTGATGTATCTGGATCTCGACGGCTTCAAGGAGATTAATGACACCTATGGTCATGATACCGGCGATGACGTCTTACAGGCCGTTGCCGGACAGCTCAAGAAAATCATGCGTAAAGGCGATACCGTCGCCAGAATGGGTGGCGATGAGTTCACCCTGATTGTTCCGGAATTTGAAGACGTGACGGATGTGGAATTGGTGGCTGAAAAAATTCTCAAGTCACTGCGGCAACCCTTAACGAAAAAAGCATTGCTGGTGACCCCCAGCATCGGGATTGCCTTTTATCCCCAGCACGGCACCAATCATGAAGCGCTGTTAAGCCATGCCGACAAGGCCATGTATCAGGCCAAAAAACAGGGTAAAAATAATTATCAGATTTATGAACCGGATCAGGAAACCACAAATCCAGACCGGCACCAGTACAACACGTAGCCAATAAAACCAAACCCGCAAAAAAAAGACAGCCATCACTAGCTGTCTTAACTATTTTTTAATGGTCGGAGTGAGAGGATTTGAACCTCCGGCCTCATGGTCCCGAACCATGCGCTCTACCAAGCTGAGCCACACCCCGTAATATGTTGCATTTCCGACTCATATATTGTAAACTATAATAGATAAAAACACAATCATAAATTTAAATTTTTTCGATGTTAAGGAGGAACCCTACCATGCACAAAAGAAACCCACTCTATCGTGTTGGCGCATTGGTTTTAGTCGCCGTTATTGTTTTAAGTCTTCTTGTTGTTTACAGTTTCTAATCTGAATGAATATTCGCGTTATTGCTGTTGGAAAAATAAAAGAAAAATATTTAACCCAGGCTATTCAGGAATACACCAAACGACTAAGCGCCTATTGTCGCCTGGAATTAATCGAAGTTAAAGATGAGAAAATTCCAGAAAACGCCAGCGAAGCTCAGCGCCAAAAAGCCGTGGACAGTGAAGGACGCCGAGTTCTTTCTCATTTGAAAGATGATGAAATTCTGGCCACCCTGGAAATACAGGGCGATCAACTGGACTCACCAACTTTTGCCAGGAAAATCGAAAACTATGGCATTCAGGGAAAAAGCCAAATCACCTTTGTCATTGGCGGTTCCATCGGGCTTTCCCCTGAGATTACCAGTCGTTCACAATGGAAATGCTCCTTTTCTAAAATGACATTTCCCCACCAGTTATTTCGAGTGATGCTGTTAGAGCAAATCTATCGTTCCTTTAAGATAATCCGTGGCGAAACATATCATAAATAGCTAATTCAATTTAAACACTGAGAGGTAAAACATGCCGGACTATGTACTAAAAGCCACCGCCGGAAACGGACAGATTCGGGTCTTTGCGGCAACGACACAGGGACTCGCCGAAACCGCCCGTAAGCTTCATCACACCAGCCCAGTCGTTACCCAGGCATTGGGCCGATTATTGACTGCCGGTTCACTGATGGGGTCAATGATGAAAAATGCGGATGAACTGATCACTTTAAAAATCGCCAGTGATGGCCCACTCAGCGGCTTATTGGTAACCGCCGATGCCAGCGGCAATGTCAAAGGTTATCCCTATGTCAGTGATCTTTCTGACACCATGGAATCCCCCATGCCGGTTTCAGAAGCCATTGGCGATGGTGCCTTGAACATTTTAAAAGATATCGGTTTAAAAGAGCCTTATGTTGGTTATTCACCACTTGTCAGCGGTGAACTGGCCGAAGATTTAACTTATTATTATGCGCAATCTGAACAAATTCCCACCTCGGTTTCCCTAGGCGTTTTATTAAATGATGATGGCACAGTCCGACAGGCTGGGGGATTTATTATTCAATTAATGCCGGATACCGATGATGACGTGATTGATGCCCTGGAAGCAGCCCTGGCTGATACCCCATCTTTGACCAAACAGCTTGACGAAGGAAAAACGCTGGAAGAAATTATGGAAGGTCTGTTTAAACACCTGAACTTAAAGATTTCCAAAACAGAAATCACCCGGTTTATTTGTGATTGCTCCCGCCAGCGTATTACCAAAGCACTGATATCGATTGGAAAAAAAGATCTAATCGACATGATCGCAGATCAGGAAGATATCGAAATCAACTGTGACTTTTGTAAGGAAAAATATCTCTTTACCCCCGAAGACCTACAGTCCATCCTGGATCGCATCATAGAAAAAGAGGGTTGATATGGCTATAAAATCGCGCTCCAGTGGTGTCTTGATGCCAGTTCCCGCCTTACCGGGGGATTACGGCATCGGAACGTTAGGCAGTGATGCCCGCACTTTTGTTGACCTGCTTCAATCCATGGGCTTTGGCTACTGGCAAATTCTGCCAGTAGGTCCTGTGGACAGCTGTTTTTCGCCATATAAAAGTACATCCGCTTTTGCTGGTAATCCCCTTTTGATTGACCTTGAACGGTTATACCAATGGGGTTTATTAACTGCGGATGAACTGGCAACCGGTAAATCTACTGCTCCTGCTTACTCCATTAATTATCCCGATCTGACCTGCAATCGTCATTCTATTTTCAAGCTGGCTTTTTCTCGACTCACACCAAAGCAAAAAACAGACATTCAAAACTATGTCGAAGCCAACAGCGAGTGGCTTCCAGATTTTTCCTTATATACAGTTTTAGCCCAATATTATTCTGAAGAAGACTGGACTAAATGGGACAATCAGGATCTGGTAAAGCGAACGCCAGCCGCACTTTCCATCGCCCGATCTGACTTTTGTGAAGAGATTAATTTTCAGAATTTTCTCCAATACACCTATGCTAAACAATGGTCGGCTCTTAAAGATTATGCTAATACAAAAGCGATAAAAATTATCGGCGATATGCCCATATATGTTGCGCATACCAGTGCCGATGTGTGGTGCCATCCGGAGCTTTTCCTGTTGGACGAAAAAGGCTCTCCCATTGAAATTTCCGGGGTTCCTCCAGACTATTTTGCCAAAAACGGTCAACTATGGGGTAATCCATTATATCGTTGGGATGTGATGAAAAAAGACCACTATTCCTGGTGGATGCGACGGATAAAAAAAGCACTGGCGGATTTTGACATGGTTCGAATCGATCATTTTCGGGGCTTTTCTGCATATTGGTCAGTCCCGGCAAGTGAAGCAACTGCCAAAAATGGTCGTTGGATTCCCGGCCCGGCGATGGATTTCTTCAGGCAATTGGAAAAGACCTTTCCCAAACCGAGTATCATTGCTGAAGATCTGGGGCTTCAGGATGAAGACCTGGTCAAATTGTTAAAAGACACCGGTTTTCCCGGAATGCGGATCATGGAATTTGCCTTCATTGATGATTTGGATAATATTCATCTGCCCCATAACTACAGCGCCAATACCGTAGCCTACTCAGGGACCCATGACAATAATACACTACTGGGGACTTTTTTTGACTACACCCCGGAACATCGTCGTTATGCTTTTGACTACTGCGGCTACACTGAGGCCTGGGAAAACCAATGGCAGATCGGCGGCCACCAGAGTCCTTCCTGTCGGGCTTTTATCCGCACCCTTTTTCAGAGTGCTGCCAATTTAGTCATCCTGCCCATTCAAGATATTTGCGGATATGGCTGCGACACACGCATGAATGAACCCGGAACCACAGCGAATAACTGGGTTTTTCGAATGACCCGGGACGGTCTTTTACAAATCGATGTTGATTGGTACAATCGTATCAATCATCTCTATCATCGAAAAGCTCTGTCTGTCATCTGACTACGGACGATCTGATTTCCTGATTTTTTCTGCAAACCATTACTTTAGCGCGCTAATGCAATACTGCAGATTGTGTAAATCAGTGTCATTAAAACAAGTGTCCGTATGATTCAAACATTTCTTAATATAAACTTGCAATAAAAGTGTAAACTTTGGTATAATAGCCACAGGTAAAAATTAGGAAAAAAAGAAAAAGGAGGACTTTACCTTGAAAAAACCTTTATCAGTATTATTGTCTCTGGCTTTGGTCGTAACCATGGCCGCTGGTTGTTCTAGCGGAACAACAACAACTTCTTCTGGGGATAGCGACGTCATTAAAATTGGCGTATTCGAACCCTTAACCGGTGCAAATGCCGCTGGTGGCGAGCTGGAAGTTGAAGGGGTCGAATTGGCCAACAAATTGCGTCCAGAAGTATTAGGCAAAAAGGTTGAATTGGTCATTGCTGATAACAAATCAGACAAGGCTGAAGCAACAACTGCTGCTGCCCGTTTAATTGAAAAAGACAAGGTTGTTGCCATCTTAGGTTCCTGGGGATCTTCACTCTCCATTGCTGCTGGTGACGTTGTCAAAACAAACCAAATTCCTGCCGTTGCGCTTTCAGCAACCAATCCACAGGTTACCGCCGGAAATGATTACTACTTCCGTGTTTGCTTCCTTGATCCTTTCCAGGGAACGGTCATGGCCAACTATGCTTCTAAAAAACTGAATGCAAAAAAAGTTGCCATCATCCAGGAAGTTTCCAATGACTACTCAGTTGGCTTAGCTAAATTCTTTACCGATTCTTTTGTTAAACTAACTGGCGATCCAAATGCCATCGTAGCTACTGGTAATTACAATACTGGCGATCAGGATTTCAACGGAATCTTAACCAATATTAAAGCTGCCAATCCCGATGCCATTTTTGCTCCTGGTAATTTCACCGAATCCGCATTGATTATCAAACAGGCCCGTGCCCTTGGCATCACTGCTCCATTTATTGGTGGTGATACCTGGGAAACAAACGAATTCATCACCGTTGGTGGTGCTGATGTAGAAGGCGCAGTCATGTCAACATTCTTTGACGATACCAATCCACTGACAGAAGCCGGTAAAACATTTGTTGCCGAATACAAAAAAGCTTATCCTGACCGTGAAAACATTGCAGCTGTAACAGCCCTTGGTTATGACGGCTACATGATGACCCTGGATGCGATTGAGCGAGCAGGATCTGCTGATCCTGTTGCCATCCGTGACGCACTGGCGGCCACTAAAGACTTTGAAGGCGCTACTGGGATGATTACCATTGATGCCAATGGTGACGCTACTAAAAATGAAGCGATCATTAAAACCGTTAAAGATGGTAAATTCACCTACATGGATTCCGTTACAATTGACTAACAAAAAGTCACAAATTACCATAAAGAAGTCATATTTTATGTGACTTCTTTTATGCGCAAGGGTGCGCAAAACAAAACGTACACTGTCTGTTTTGTTTGTGCTGCCTTCACAACAACTAACTTTGAGGGTATTTGTATGATCAGATACCCTCAATTTAAATTAAATGATATAACGAGGTTATAATTATGGTCGTTGGAATGACAATGGAAACATTCTTGCAGCAACTAATAAATGGTTTATCTCTTGGGAGTTTGTACGCGTTGATCGCCATCGGTTACACGATGGTTTATGGTATCTTAAGACTGATCAACTTTGCCCATGGCGATATCTTTATGATGGCTGCCTATTTCACATATTTTGGGATTGCCGTGTTCTTTCTTCCCTGGTATGTCACGTTTATTATTACAATTGGGTTAACCATTTTACTCGGTGTCACGATTGAACGGGTAGCCTATCGTCCGCTCCGTGATGCACCTAAAACATCACTATTAATTTCAGCGATTGGGGTATCATTTTTGCTTGAAAATGTTGCCACTTACTTATTTTCAGGAAAGCCACAAGCGTTTCCAGAATTCCCGCTTTTGACAACACCTTTCTTTATAGGCGGTTTGTCGATTCAACCGGTTTCTATTGTTATTCCAATTGTTGCGTTTATCTTGATGTCAGCACTACTTTTTATGATTAATAAAACCAAACTTGGTATGGCCATGCGGGCTGTCGCAGTCGATTATGATACCGCCAAACTCATGGGTATTAAGATCAATGGGGTCATTTCTTCAACCTTTGCCATCGGTTCTGCGCTAGCTGCCGTCGGTGCTATTTTATGGTGTATGAAATACCCATCGGTGTTACCCCTCATGGGCGTTGTTCCCGGATTAAAATGTTTTATTGCCGCCGTAATCGGTGGAATTGGTAATGTTAAAGGCGCCGTTCTTGGGGGCCTGATCCTCGGGTTTTCGGAAGTACTGATGGTCGCCTTCTTTCCAGCACTTACCGGTTACCGGGACGCCATCGCATTTGTCATCTTAATTATTATTCTGCTCTTTCTTCCCAATGGTCTCCTTGGTAAGAAACAAGTGGAAAAGGTTTAGGGGAGGTACCAAAAATGAACGAAACTCAAAACAGCCTCGGTGCCTACTTAAAACTTCACTGGAAAACAGCGGTTTTCTTAGTTGTTCTCCTGATTGGAATAGGTTTAGCCGATATTTTTGTTGATTCCTATATGCGTCGTTTACTGAATTTATGCGCAATTTATGTCATCGTCAGTTTGGCAATGAATCTGGTTAATGGTTTTACCGGTCAGTTTTCATTGGGACAGGCCGGTTTTATGGCGATCGGCGCCTATACTGTCGCCATCTTTACAGTGCCTGTTGAATCTCGTGCGGCCATTTTTTATCTGGAACCGATGGCGCCTTTCTTAGCTAACATCCAGTTGCCCTTTGTGGTGGCATTGATTCTGGGTGGTCTGGCTTCAGTGGTGGTGGCCTTCTTTATTGGCTCCCCCTGTCTACGGCTTCGGGGTGATTATCTGGCCATCGCAACTCTCGGGTTTTCGGAAATTATTCGGATTGTCTTTACCAATACGCAATCGATCACAAATGGCGCCCTGGGTATTAAGAGTATTCCCACCATCAGCAGTCTCTGGTGGACCTATGGAACCGCTCTGCTGATCATTATCGCAACCATTTTACTTGTTTACTCGTCCTATGGCCGGGCCTTCAAGTCCATCCGGGAGGACGAAATTGCTGCCGAAGCGATGGGGGTTGGGCTCTTTAAAACAAAGATGACTTCCTTCCTGATTGGAGCATTTTTTACTGGCATCGGTGGTGGATTATTCGCCGCCCTATTGGGTACTGTTGATCCCAAACAGTTTTATTTCACCCTGACGTATAACTTTTTGCTGATCATTGTCCTTGGTGGAATGGGCAGCATCTCCGGAACCATCATTGCCAGTTTCCTGGTTACACTGGGACAGGAAGCCCTGCGTTTTCTGGATGAGCCCATGGCCTTCGGCCTGGATCTGCCGATCTTTCGACCCGGTCTGCGAATGGTTGTATTTTCATTCCTGCTGATGATTATCGTACTTTTCTATCGCAAAGGCTTAATGGGTACCAATGAACTCACCTGGGATTTCATGGCGCAGAAATTCCAGTCCATCAAGAAAAAACTGAGCCGAAAAAAGACCTCGACTGAAGGAGGTGGCAAGTAATGAGTCTGCTTAGAACAGAAAATGTCATCATGCAGTTTGGCGGTGTTGTCGCCGTCAACGACTTAAATATCAATATTAAAAAGGGTGAACTGGCTGCCCTGATCGGACCCAATGGGGCGGGTAAAACCACTGCCTTTAATGTCATCACCGGGGTTTATACGCCCACCAGCGGCAAGGTTCTTTTTACCCCAACCGATAAAAGCGGCACCGCCACTGAAATTGATATTACCGGTAAAAAGCCGGATAAAATCACAGCTCTGGGTGTCGCCCGAACCTTTCAGAACATCCGCTTATTCAAGGAATTGTCTGTTCTTGAAAATGTTCAGGTTGCTACCCACTTAAATACTGATTATAGTTTTTTATCTGCGATTTTGAGAACCCCCAAAGCCCGGAAGGGCGAAGCTCAGGCTAAAGCCGACTGTGAATTTTTGCTGGAACGATTGGGACTCATTGATTTAAGAAATGAAAAAGCTTCATCGCTCCCCTATGGACAACAGCGACATCTGGAAATTGCCCGGGCCTTGGCAACCAAGCCACAGTTACTGCTGCTTGATGAGCCAGCAGCCGGAATGAATCCTCAGGAAACTGATGAACTGACGGATCTGATTTTTAAACTGAAAACGGATTTTGATCTGACCATTTTTATGATTGAACATCATATGGATCTGGTCATGGAAATTTCTGATCATATCTATGTATTGGATTTTGGCTGTACCATCGCCAAAGGAACCCCAGATGAGGTTCAGAATAATCCTAAGGTTATTGAAGCATATTTGGGGGTAGACGCCGATGTTGAAGATTAGTAATTTACAGGTCGCTTATGGCGGTATTGAAGCGGTTAAGGGCATTGATCTGGAAGTGCCAGAAGGCAAAATCGTGACTCTGATCGGAGCCAATGGGGCGGGAAAAAGCACCACGCTGCGAGCCATTGTCAATTTGGTTAAATCAAAAGCTGGCAGCATCACCTATAACGGTGAAGAACTGCTGGGCCTTGATACCACCAAAGTCGTTGACAAGGGTATTACTCTGGTTCCGGAAGGACGGCATGTATTTCCCGATCTGACAGTGCTGGAAAATCTCAAGATTGGCGCTTATATGCGCAAGGATAATCTGGATGCCGACATCAAGCATATTTACAGTCTCTTCCCCCGGCTGGAAGAACGTTCCTGGCAGGCCGCAGGCACCTTATCCGGTGGCGAGCAGCAAATGCTTGCAGTTGGTCGGGCCATGATGAGCCGGCCAAAACTATTGATGATGGATGAACCATCCTTGGGTCTGGCCCCCTTGGTTGTTCAGGGTATTTTTGATATCATCGAGACCCTTAATAAAGAAGGAATGACCATTCTTTTAATTGAACAAAATGCCAATATGGCCCTTCGGGTCGCTGATTATGCCTACGTACTGGAAACAGGCAAGATTACCAAAGCTGGAACTGGCCGGGAACTACTGGCTGATGAAAGCATTAAAGAAGCCTATCTGGGCAAAAGCCAACGAAACAAATAAGAAAAACTCCAATTATTCAGTTTTGAATAATTGGAGTTTTTTTATCGTCGCGAAATAATGACTTTGTTATTAATCGTCAGCGTTTTGTTAAACACCCGTTTGAATTTTTTGCCACATTCGTTGATGATCATATTATCAAATACTGAATGACCGGTTGTGAGGACATTCAGCTGGACTTCTTTTTCCAGAATCACGCAATTCACATCCTTGACGACACCATCCATACTGCGATCCAGATATTCTGATATTTGCAGAAACAAGCTCAATTGATCGATGAGGTGCCGCTCTTCATTCTGGAGCAGCCCCATGTATTCTTCCGAAATATGGATTTTTTTATTGGTACGATGATTAAGCGCAATAAAGGCACTCATTAAAAGCTCTTTCTGTTCGATCCCCAACAAACCGGAGTTTAAAATAATATAAAAACTATGCTCGTGATGATTTCCAAATTGAAGCTTGATGCCAACATCATGAAGCATGGCCGAGGCCCGGATCATCTTGCGGACGTCTTCTTTGATGCCATGGAGTGGTTTGAGCTGCTCAAACAGGTTTTCGGTCAGCTTCAGCACATGATAGGCGTGAGGGATATTCACATTAAAGTTTAACATGATATTGACCAGAGACAGTTCAAAAATATCATAAACCAGATTGTCTTCATTATAGCCAAAATAATCGTAGATGATACCATCCCGTAACCCGGCATTACTGATAATGAGTTCTGGCGAATCAATATGTTTCATAACCCGTTCCAAGGTATGGCTCGAACCCACGAAAATATCGATCCGACCCTTGGACAATCCTTTAAGATTTGAACGTTCCGCTAAATTCATACTGGCGGCCATTTCGCAGATCCGCTTGACATCATTGGATTTCATCCGATAATTATGGGCAATTTCCAAAGGATAATCGATGAAACTCCGGTGGATCCGGCCAACATTTCGAATTGTCCCACCCACGCCAATAACCGGCAACCCCTCAGCCTTTTTAAGGATTGCAATCGTACTAAATGCTTCTTTTAAAAACTCATCGAGAGCTTTCAGTTTTTTCTCTGATACCTCGTCGGTCAAATCAAATTTTTCGGCCAAATCGATGGAACCAAAGGGCAAACTCACCGCCTCTACCTTCTTGCGGTCTTTGATCAGCACAAACTCGGTACTCCCACCGCCGATATCCATCAGCAAGGCGTCTTTAACATCAAGGGTGTTAATCGCGCCCAGGTAATCCATTGAAGCCTCGACTTCTCCGGGAATAATGGCCACATCCAAACCGACTTCGGTTTTAATTCGCGCCACATAGTCAGCTCCATTTGATGCTTTACGAACCGCAGCCGTTGCTACCGCAATCACCTTTTCGATCCCATAGGCATCACACATACTGACAAACATGGTCAGGGTTTCAATTCCAAAGTCCATCCGATCCTGCTGGAGTTTTCCGGTTTCAGCCAGCTTATCATTTAGACGGACATTCACCTTGACATCATCGATAATCTGAAAATATTCGTTATTGTAGTACTCGCCAATCACCAGATGGACACTGTTTGAGCCAATGTCGATGACTCCAATATTTCGTCTATCCATTGCTATTCTCCCTCAATATTATGTTTTATAACGGCTTTATTCTTGACCTGTTCAAATTCTGCTTCAGCTTCTTTGCAGAAGTAATCCTGACAGGAAAGCAATTCCTTGCCACGTTTGTCAACCCGGATATACTCTCCTGTTTCAGTCATTAACCGGGTTTTGATGGTGTCTTTTAAAGTAATCTCCAAAATGTGCTTTAATTTTTTCTTTAAGCTCTCTTCTTCAACCGGAAACAGGGTCTCAATTCGCCGGTTCAGGTTTCGCTCCATCCAATCGGCACTGGACAGAAAAATATCTTCCTTGCCCTGGTTGTAAAAATAATAGATCCGGCTGTGTTCCAGGAAGGTTCCCACAATGCTGTGAACCGTGATGTGCTCACTGATGCCCGGTAACCCTGGTTTGAGTGAGCACATTCCCCGAACAATCAGTTGAATTTCCACCCCAGCCTGAGAGGCCTCATAAAGCTTATTGATGATATCTTCATCAACAAGTGCATTCATTTTGGCAATGATTTTTCCCTTTTCTCCCATTTTGACATTTTCAATTTCCCGGTCAATGGCAATGTAAAAGGCATTTCTAAGCGTTTTCGGAGCCACCTCGATCTTTTTCCACAAAGTGTAGTGACTGTAGCCGGACAAGAGGTTAAACAAGGTTGAAACATCCGACCCATAACTCTCTTTGGCAGTGAACATTCCCAAATCGGTGTAAAGACCGGCGGTCACATCATTATAATTCCCGGTTCCAAGATGTACATACCGCCGGATCCCATCGGACTCTTTGCGAACCACCAGAATCATTTTACAATGGATTTTTAGCCCTACCAACCCATAAATGACATGACACCCAGCCTGCTCCAGTTTCTTCGCCCAGACAATATTATTGGCTTCGTCAAAGCGCGCTTTGAGTTCGACCAATACAGTAACCTGTTTACCATTTTGGGCTGCCTGAATCAATGCTTCAATGATTGGCGAGTCGCCACTGACCCGATACAACGTTTGTTTGATGGCCAGCACATCGGGATCGATGGATGCCGCCCGGACAAAATCAACCACTGTTTGAAAAGACTGATACGGATGGTGCAAGAGGCGATCCTTCTCCCGGATGACTTCAAAGATGTCGTCAACCTCATAGAATTCATTGGAGATAAGCGGGGTATAGCGGGGCTCCCGGAGTTCATTAAACTCGCTGCGGTTCTGAAATTTCATAAAGCAGGTCAAATCCAGGTTTCCCTTGAGTTCATAAAGCTCACTTTCGATAATTTCCAATTCATGCATCAACCATTTTTTCATTTTTTTACTCATGTCCCGGGTTACTTCCAGTTTAATGCTGGCTCCCCATTTACGTTGCTGAATTGATTTCTCAATTTCAATCAGTAAATCCTCGGCTTCATCCTCATCGATGGCTAAATCGCCATTACGGGTAATCCGGAATTCACTGACCTGCTTGACATCATAACCGGTAAAAAGTTCATTTACAAACGGGCTGATTAAATCTTCAATAAAAATATAGTTTAGCACATCCGATTCTTTCGCTTTCGGTAAGGCAATGATTCGGTCCAGAACCTTGGGGATTTCCAGGATCGCCATAAAATCTTTTTCATCCTTAATCTTCGCCTCGGTGTCATGGAGCATGATACACAGATAAACCTGATTGTTTTTTACTAACGGAAAGGGGCGACTGTTGTCAATGGCTTGTGGCGTCAAAACCGGATAACACTCATGCCGGAAATAATGAAGGGCAAAGTCTTTGCCTTCCTCATTCAGTTCATCATAACGCAAAAAAAAGATATTGTTCTGATTCAGCTCCGGGATGATCGATTTTGATAAGCAGGTATACTGCCGAGCCATCATTTCCTGAGTCATGCTGTTAAGAACTGCCAACTGTTCAATCGGGGTTAGTCCATCTACCGATTTTTTGTTGTAGCCAACATTAATCTGATCCATAATCCCAGCAACCCGCACCATAAAAAACTCATCGAGATTTGATGCCGTAATCGCCAAAAATTTCAACCGATCCATTACCAGGTTGCATTTGTCATAAGCCTCGTCTAATACCCGGTAATTAAAATCCAGCCAACTGATTTCACGGTTTATAAATAATCTACTTTTCATGATTCAACCCTCTTAATTTTTAATATCGGTTTAATGCCATAAACATTCTCCATGGTTGCCCGACTTGCTTTAAAGAAATACTCTTCCAACTGAAAATTTTTCCCGGTGGTTAATTCAAGCATCAATTTTTCGTCCTTGACATGACAGTGAAGGTTTTGTATTTTTTGCTGATAACTCTTATCCAGGGCAATGGCCAGCTTTAAAATAGCCGCCAGTTTGGCTACCAGCAACTGTTCTTTTTCATCACTGGAATGAATCTTTTCTTCCACTTTAATAAAATTCGTTTTAACCGCCTCGGCGACCTTACCCATCACCGCTTTCTCTTCCTGGTTAACCCCGATAATGTCGGTTGTTTCAATAATATAGCGGCTTTGCACCCAAAAATTTTTATGATCAATAAAACTGCCCACCTCCATCAGATAACAGAGCATCGATAAGAGCTGCCGCTCTCTTTTTCCCAGTTGGTGATATTTTTTGAGCGAGTCAAATATCTTTAAGCTGATTTTTTCAACAAATTCCGAATGCCTGTGACTGGTATGATACTTTTTACCGATGGTTTTAGCAGAAAGATAACTGCCCTCTTCGATCCATTCAATCAACTGTTGTTTTTTTGTGATCTGGAATTCAAAATCCAAAAAAGCATCGCCGATAATCATCGGAATCAAAATAAAGGTTTCGACGCCTGTTTCAGCCAGTAGCTTTAAATAAAGCATCAGGGTATGATTCAGGGTTTCTGCTTCGCTCTGATCCAAAAGTGGGTACTTTTTCAATAATTGGTTCACGGTCAGATCGCCCGCCACCTTGCACAGCTTCCCAAAATCCTCGGCATTGATCACATAATAATCCTGTCGTTCCGTGATGCCACAAAGCTGAGCAATGACATCAACTTCGTGGGAGGATACAAAAAGTCTTTTAATGTGACGTTTTCTGATGTTTTCAACAATATCCTGGGTATTGATGGAGATGAACTCCATCAGTAACGTTTCAAAGCGCTCCGAGTTTTCTTCGATGGATTTCAGGATTTCCTTCATTTTTAAATAACCCAGCTCAGCGGTCTGATGATAATCAATAATGCCATTTTTTAGGAGTGCCACTGACACATTCCCGCTGGAGATGGACGCCAGCATCTGATCCTCTTTTGTATCAGTGATTATATTAAATTGCGGATCGCACTTTAACACCATATGGCGATAAATAAGATGGGTTTCTTCTTCCTTGTCGAGAATTTCCACCTCGTAACCGCCGGTATTGATTTTGATTTGTTCAAGAATATAAAGCCGATTTCTGGCTTCACGGAGAGCTGTTGTTCCAAATATTTTAATCGATTCAACGCCGTAGGTTTTAGACATTTCGATGTATTCATTAATCGTTTGACACAAGGCATATACAGATTTAAATGAGATCTCCCCTTTAGTAAAGCTCTGACTCCCAAAATTAATGGGAAACATGGCTCGATCCAATATTTTAATGCAGCCTTTGCCCCGCTGTCCAACGATCAGTTCACAACGGATTGAACCAATATAGATTACTGAAAACCGCTTAATCATAAACGTCACCTCGCATTCTTTTTTCTATTTTATCACAATTTAAACACTTTTTTTGTTAAAACTAATCGAAACACTGATTTTTTTTCAATAAAACAGCTCATCAGGGTAGTTATGTTTTCAGCGCTAGCGCTTTTATGTTACAATAGTAAAAGATTTTACATCAGGAGGAAAATCTTTTGCTTGGAACCATTATCAATGCCGCCGCCATTGTTGTCTGCGGCCTCATCGGCCTATTATTTAAACGGGCTTTACCACAACGTCTCTGTGAAACCATTACCCAAGGTCTGGGACTGGGCGTAGTTGTCATTGGCATCACGATGACCATCGAAACCGAAAACATTATGCTGATGCTGCTGAGTCTATTATTTGGCGGCATCCTGGGGGAACTGATCAATATTGAAAAACAATTAAAACGAATTGGCGACAGCCTGGAAAAAAAGATGAAAAACAATAGCAATAATATCTCCCACGGCTTTGTCAGTGCCTCCCTGCTTTTCTGCACCGGCTCAATGGCCATTATGGGTGCTTTGGAAAATGGGCTCACCGGGACGGTCAGTATTCTTCTGAGCAAGTCGCTCTTGGATGGTATTTTTTCGATGATTCTCTCATCGACTTTAGGAATCGGCGTCGTCTTTTCCGCTATTCCAGTTCTTCTCTACCAGGGCAGCATTTCACTTTTAGCTGGCTCAGTCAAAACCCTGCTCTCTCCGGAAATGATCACCGAAATGAATGCTGTTGGTGGCGTTCTAATCATGGCCATTGGTATTAATATGCTTAAAATCAAAGATCTTAAGGTCGGCAACCTGCTGCCAGCAGTTTTTATGCCGATTCTGTTTATCTGGATCATGGGAATTTTGGGAATTTAGCATAAAAAAAGTGTAGAATTCAAAACCGATTCGGTTAAATTCTACACTTTTTAAGCAAGCCATCATTATGACTTCTTTTATACTAATTGAAAACGCTGTTTAGACTTCTGAAAATGCGTTTTTATCAACGCCACATTCTGGACATACCCAATCTTCAGGAATATCGGCAAACGCAGTTCCAGCTGCTACCCCGTTGTCTGGATCTCCTAATTCTGGATCATATACATAACCACAGATATCACATTCAAATTTTTGCATTGTATTTCTCCTTTACTCTTAGAATGACATATTTCTATTATAATCATTCTAAGCAATATTACAATGTTTTTTTTTTACTATTCAGTTTTTTCTCGCAATTTTCATTAAAAAGCAAATGCGTCAGATGAATTGTCGAAGATTGGCCGCACCGATCAAACCGGCTTCATTTCGAAAGGTAGCCAGCACAATTTCAGGCATTGCATACTGGGGATAGGTTAAACAACTTTTGGCGCTGGCCTGAATCCGGTTTAAAAGAAAATCTCCAGCCTCAGACAAGCCACCACCAATTACGAATATCCCGGGATCTATGAGATCGTTGATGTTGGAAATGGCCCAACCTAAATATTTAGCCAGCCGATTGACTGCTGCCAACGCCAGTACATCGCCAGCTTTGGCAGCATCAAAAATTCGTTTGGCATCATAAGTGTCGTCTTTTTTTAATTCGGACTCCACGCCTTCATCTAGTTGTTTCTGACAATAGCGAATCAGTGCTGTTGCCGAAGCAAAGGTTTCAAGACAGCCGTTTTTGCCGCAATTGCAGTCGTAGAAATTTTCTTCCATGATCATGTGGCCGGCTTCTGAGGCGACCCCATGGGCTCCCGAAATAATCCGATCATTGATGATCACCCCACCACCGACACCGGTGCCAAGGGTTAATAACACCGAGCTGGTTCGACCCCGAGTGCTGCCAAATGCCGCTTCAGCAATACAAGCTGCCGTGGCATCATTAACCAGAAGCACCTCAAGTGCCAGGACTGCTTCGAGATCTTGCTTTAGTGCTTTGTTCTTCCAATTAAGATTAGGACAGGAAACGACGGTTGATCCATCCCCTGAGAGGATTCCGGGAATTCCGATTCCCACGGTGGTTTCTTCCGGTGAAAGCTGAACCAGTTCGTTTATTAATGCAGCAAGATCACTCACTACACGATCATAGCCCATTTGGCTTTGGGTTTTGACTCGCCGTTCTTCCTGAATGACACCCCGATGATTGACAATACCACCTTTAATTGCGGTGCCACCTAAATCAATACCGATTCCCATCCTATTCCTCTCTTTTTAACTGATGGCTGTGGTTGATAATCCCGCCATCGAATTAAGACTAATCAACGACACACCTAGACTAAGACCAGCGGCTACCACTTCCAGTCCAATCACTGGAAGCGCCGTTTTTTTGTAACTCACACCGTAGACAATGGCCAGACCAATAATGGTCAGGACAATCTGCCAGATATTGAAAATGCTGAAAATCCCTCCCAGGAAGGCCACCCAATCCATCTCATAAACCTTGGTCATATCAATCGGTTTTTGAAAGAAAATATTGAGAATATTCTGGAAAATTTTGGGGAAATAACTCAGGCCGACCACATACACTGCTGTCTTAAACGAACCCTCACCCCCCATTTTCTTTAACACCAGATTAAAGATGGCTGCCTTCACCACCATGGCAACTGCCACGCTGATGATCCCGGAGATGATTCCGGTAACAATGCTAATGGTTTTAACCATTCCCATCTGATCAGCTGGCAGATCCATGGTGCTTACCACATTTCCGGCAATGACACCTGTTAAACAGCCGATCATGGCAATAATCAAAATTGGGATAATCAGAGAATGTTTTTCTTTTTCGGCAACCTGTTTAAAAAATCTGACCGGATTAATTAATAAATATAAATAGTTCATCCTTACTCCTTCTCGTCTTAAATTTCTATCCTGTCTTTGCAACCGCTTATTCACACCTTAAAAATTGCAAGCTCAGTTATTTTTATTATCGCTTTCTGATATTTTTGCGCTCTTTCACTATTCACTGCGGATCGCATCCAGGGAACTGAGATTGGCTGCTTTGATAGCCGGACGAACGCCGGACAAGAGCCCGACCAGCGCCGAAAAAAACAAGGCAAAAACAACCAGACCGGGGGTGATGTAGGAAATCGTCACACCCCCTTCACCACCGATAAATAAACCCGCAATCAGATTGATCAGTACCGATAGCACTAGGCTGATGACAATCCCCACCAGACCGCCGATCAATCCAATCATGGTTGATTCGGCAATAAACATGTTGCGGATATCCGAAATCGATGCCCCAATGACCTTCATGATCCCAATTTCCTTGGTGCGTTCATAAATGGACATGGTCATGGTATTGACAATGCCGATACAGGCAACCAACAAAGCGACCCCACCGATACCACCCAGCAGAATCTGAAGCATCTGAAAGACGCTGCCCATCGAATCCAAAATCTGTTGCATCGAAAAGACTGTAAATTTCATCGCTTCAACTTCAGAAGTGACATCATTTACCACCGAAGAATCCTCGACGGTCACCAACGCCTGGGAATAGCCCTGCTTCTTGACAGTGGCTTTCCTCCCGGTCTGCCATTCGTTCAGGTCTGTCACCAGATGATAGTCAGCGATGATCGAGTAATCCTCATTTCCCCCAGTGGCTTCCAGCACACCAGTCACCTTCAGCTTCTGAGTCTTTATCTCTTCTTCGCCGTTGGCATTGGTACGTTTGATGGTCATGGTAATGTTCTGGCCTATTAGATCTTCCGGTTTAACCGCACTGGCTTCAAGTTGGGTTGACGCACCGGTGTAGGTAAAGCTGGTTAATACATCTTTGCCAAGGATCACACTGTTTTCATCGTTGGCTCCAGGCTTTTTACCACTGGTTGTAACATAGCGCATATCTTCCAGGACAGCATAGTCCACGCCCATCAGAGAAACCCCATATTGCTCACGATCAACTTCTATTTCCCCGCCGCTTAGATTGACCACCGGCGTAACCGCCACGACCCCATCGATTTTCTTTAAATCTTTGATGGCATCATCATTAAGGATTGCTTTATCGTCCGTTTTTCCACCACCCATCGCAGTCATCCCCATCGAAGAGAGATCCTGATAGACCTGTAGCGTGGTCACAGAACCAATCCCGGACAATTCATCCGTAATGCTCTTTTGAGCCCCGTTTCCAATGGAAACCATCACGATGATCGAGGCCGTTCCGATGACTACCCCAATAATTGTGAGGATTGTTCGAAATTTCATCCGCCAGAGATTCTCCCAGGATAATCGCAGGAGTTCTTGCTTATTCACACCTTCACCCCGCTAAGCGCCAATGCCAAAGATGACTCTGAGAAATTTTTGAAAAAAGTTCTCGTCTCCCGATTCCGCCGTCTGAGTTGTGGCTTCCTCAGAAACAATGGTAATGTTCTTTTCGATTACCCGTTCATTATTGAAACTGTCCATGTATTTTACGGATATTTTCCCGGGAAATTCACCACTTTGACTCGTGGTGACATCAGCGGAGAAGTCATCGTTATCATCTTTTTCGAAGGTGCCATAATACTGATAATCTTTGGAGAAATCGACACCATCAGCAGATACACTAACCTGCACCCCACGCACCGGATTTGATCCAAAATTAGCAATTTCAAAATTGATCGGGGTAACCCCTTTATCATTCTTAGCTAAAACAAAACGATCTGGGGCAATAATCGACATCGATTCACTTTCATTGATTACAATCCCCACTGTTTCTGTGAAATTATAAACACTGCCACCACTGGTTTCGCAATTGATTTGCAAATTTAAATTATAATTTTTAGCCTCAGCATTTGGTGATGTCACCATGGGAATCTCAATCGTTGCACTTTCACCAGAAGGAATTTCTTCCCGATAGAAATGACTGCCGCTTCCTACCATCGAAAAGACCCCCAAGTCATTCGCGCCCGACTGGGACAATACATCCAGGGTTACATTATGGGCATCATAGTCACCGTGATTGGTTAAGGTAACCACCATCTTGAATTCCTTACCGGGTGATACCGTCGCCGGATTGAAAGTGACTGAACTGATCTGAAGCAACGGTTGTTCCGGTGCCGCCAAAGCTGTTGGCATAAAACATAATGATAGCAGGATAATCACCAATAGGGCTGAAAGCAGCGGTTTTGTCTTCATTTCAATTTTTGTTCTTTCTTTCATAATTTCTCCATTTCTTTGAGTATTCATTCTGATCAATGTTTATTGATTGACTTCGGCCTCAATCAGGCCATCACACATGTGGATTACCTTGGTGCAGTATTTAGTCGTATCCGGATCATGGGTGACGATGACAAAGGTCTGCTTCTCTTCCCGGTTGAGTCGGGTAATCATTTCCATGATGTCGGCACTGGTTTTAGAGTCCAGATTCCCGGTGGGCTCATCGGCCAGAATTATTTCCGGATGATTAACCAGCGCCCGGGCAATACTCACTCGCTGTTGTTGGCCTCCGGAAAGTTCACTTGGTTTGTGTCCCATCCGATCCACTAAGCCGACAACTTCCAGCGCTTCCTGTGCCCGTTGTTGCCGGATTTCTTTTTTGACCCCGGCAAAGGTTAGTGCCAGTGCAACGTTTTCCATGGCTGTCATGGTGGAAATTAGGTTATAGGACTGAAAAATAAAACCCAGGTGCTCCCTGCGAAACAGACACAGTTCATTTTCAGTCATGTCGCTGATGCGATAATCACGAATCATAATGTCGCCGGAAGTAGGCGGAACCAGCCCCCCCAGAACGTTTAAAAAGGTGGATTTGCCTGATCCTGAAGGACCAAGCAGGGCCACCATTTCTCCCTGTTCAATATCCAGATCGATTCCCTTGAGGATATGAATGTCTTCCTTCCCCAACTTGAAATCTTTGTGCAAATCTCTGACTTGAATAAATATTTAGATCGCCCCGCTTTCATTTTATCTTTTTCAACCATTTAATTGCAGATTATTATAACACAAATCAACACAAATTATTCCAGATTTAGTCTTTTTTTCATAATGGTTAGGGTCGTGTAATAAAAACCCACTCCCATTACCACATTAAGTACGGTTGAACTATTAAGAAGCCAATTGATGGTAGTGATGGCATCGCTGCCATTTAGAACACTGTTCTCCAGATTTCCGATGGCAAAAACAGTCATAAAAATCGACATGATAATCTGGAGTGCAATCGTAATGACGATATAAGCCCCAAACGCAGCGACAATCCGGTGCTGATTAAATAATTGGCCAATGGCTATGGCTGCATAGATCATCAGAATCGAAGCAACGGTTTCAACCAGTAAAAAAATGATCATTTCAAAAATAAAAAAATTCAGTTCCATTCCAGTCTGCAGGTAAAACATTGAGTAAGCTGACCGGATCGCCTGAGTCAACTCCATCATCGAAAAGTTCCCCAGCGAGAAGATAAAAAAAGTCAAAAAAATCATAATTGTACAAACAGCCGACCAGATTAGGCCAACGACAAGTTTGGAGCATACCAGCTCCCAGGTTTTAACTGGCAGCGAAAACATCAGGTAGCCTTCGTCAGTAAATAAATTTTTATAAAAGCGCTGAATGATCATGACCAACGTCATCACACATATGGCTACTACCAGCACAAAATAGAGAGTGAAGCTGATACCTAAAATGATTTCCGCTACCTTATTATTGGATACCGCTTCAGAAAAGAAATCCGGAGCACCAATTGCCATCACCAATTTGGTGAAAACTGTTAAAATCAACAGGGCGCCGTAAAGAGGAATAAAAATTCGGCTGGTGGCCCTGGTTTCATGCTTAATTAATTTTGCTAACATTTAAAAACCTCCCTGAATAATCCATCCACAGACTTGTTATGGGTTTCCCGGATTTCATCCACACTGGAACTCAATGCCAGTTCGCCCTGATTAATAAAAATAATGTCATCCAATATCTGCTCAACATCAGCAATCAAATGCGTCGAAATAATTACCGAGGCCTCTTCTTTATAATTGGTGATGATCGTATTCAATATATAGTCTCTGGCGGCTGGATCCACCCCTCCAATGGGCTCATCCAGGAGGTAGAGCTCAGCTTGACGGCTCATCACCAGGATCAGTTGCACTTTCTCCTTGGTTCCCTTGGACATGGTCTTGAGTCGATCATCAGGGTTGATATTTAGATCTTTTAACATGTTTTCAGCTTTAATGCGATTAAAGTCAGTATAAAAATCTTCAAAGAAAGCAATGATTTCACTGACCCGCATCCAATCATTTAGGTAGGTTCGTTCCGATAAATATGATACTTTCGCTTTGGTGTCGACCCCTGGAGGCTGACCGTCAATAATAATTTCCCCTGCTGTTGGCACCAGCAAACCAGCTGCTATCTTTATAAAGGTGCTTTTCCCGCTGCCGTTTGGTCCCAGTAATCCAATGATCCGGCCCCGGGATATTTCCAAGTTGATTTGGGAAAGGGCTGTTTTCTTTCCATAGCTTTTGGTTAAATTCTTAGTGCTTAATATGGTCATCTTCCTTCTCCCCTTCCTCGATCTTTTCCATCAATTCCAATATTTCATTACGACCCATCCCCAACTTTTTCATTTTTTCAAGGAATGCGCTAATTTCCTGAACTGCCAAACCCTTTTTTGCTTCTTCTATCACTTTCATATCCTCCGTAATAAATCTGCCGCTGGTTCGTTGTGCAAAGACGAGTCCCATTCTTTCCAGTTCTGCCAATGCTTTTTGCATCGTATTGGGATTGACGCCTGCATCCATTGCCATCTCTCTCACTGATTCAAGTTTTTCTCCCGGTGCATAAATACCGGAAATGATTCTAAGCTCTATTTGTTCCACCAACTGTTTATAGATGGGGCGATCGGAATCGATAATCCATTTCATGGCTGTCCTCCTTTGTATTATTGTATTACTTGATTAATACAATAATACTATTTAACTAAATTGTCAAGCGTTATTAAACAAAAAAGAAAAAAACAGAACTCCGAGAGCTCTGTTTGAAGTTAACTCAGCATACCGCTTTAATATATCACGGCTTAGACTTCTTTGATTTCAAAAGCACTAACCATCTGTTTAAGCAGCTGTGCCTGTGCGGACAGCTCTTCACTGGCGGCAGAACTTTGTTCGGCAGTGGCGGAATGGGTTTGAACTACCGTCGATACCATTTCAATTCCCTGATTAATCTGTTCGATCGCGCAAGCCTGATCATGAGACGCCTCGGCAATATTTTTTACCAGATCGGTAACAATTTCAATCTCTGCCAGAATTTCTTTTATGCTGAGCGCTGTATCATCGGCGATTCGGCTACCAACTTTTACCGCATCAATGGAGCCTTCAATCAGACTGGTGGTTTCTTTGACGGCGGATCGACTGCGTACTGCAAGATTTCTGACTTCCTGGGCAACGACTGCAAAACCTTTGCCGTGCTGTCCGGCCCGGGCCGCTTCCACTGCGGCATTCAAGGCTAAAATATTGGTCTGGAATGCTATATCATCAATAACCTTGATAATTTGGGAAATATTTTGTGACGATTCATTAATAGCTGTCATAGCGGCCACCATTTTCTGCATTTGGGAATTGCCATCGATGGCATTTGTTCGCACTGCCAGCGCCCGCTCATTGGCTTCATTGGCGCGACTAGCATTATCTTTGGTTTCAACGGCCACTTCCTCAATCGATGCCGACAATTCCTGAATTGAACTGGCTTGTTCGGTCGTCCCCTGTGCCAATGCCTGGCTACTGTCAGAAATTTGGATGGCACCTCCCTCCACCTGGGCTGAAACCCCATCAATATCGGCAAGGGTGGTACTCAGTTGCCGATTGATGTCGTTAAGTGATCGTTTGATGGCTGAAAAATCGCCTCTGAATTCGGTGGTAATTTCCTGATTTAAATTACCCTGTCCCATTGCCGCCAACGTACCTGTTATTTCACCCACATAGGCCGCCAATGAAGTGATCGTCTGATTAAGATCCTCTTTAATTCTGGCATGATCGCCCTTGTATGCACCCTTAACCACCGTTTGAAGATTTCCTTGGGCCAAGTCCTGAAGCACGCTGGATGCTTCTTTGACCGGTTCGATAATCGCATCAAGCGTCTGATTAAATCCCTCAATGACCATGGCATACTCACCACAAAACTTACTGCTATCGCCTCGATGGCTTAAATCACCTTCCACCGCAATCTGAGCCATGGTTTCAGTTTCAGCCACCAATTGATAAATATTTTCCATCATCCCCACCAGGGTCGGCATCAATTTATCATTTTCGCTGCGCTTGCCATTCTGCTTTAAATCGGCCAAATCACTGAGATTGCCTTCCCGAATATTCCCTGCTATTCGTGTGATGGTCAGCAGCAACCGACGAATCCCATTGATGGACTCGGCAATTTCGGCATAAATCCCCAGGTAATCACCCTGAATTGACTGAGAAAAATCATTCTGATTCATCAGACCCAGCACCCGATTACCATCTTCCAGCGCCGCTAAGCCATCAATGCAGGCGTTGATGCTATTCTTAAAGGTTTCGAAATCACCATAGTAGGTGTCTTCTATTTTTTCGGGGATGATCCCACATCCAATCTGACTGACATATTCAGCGGCAACGTTTATTGGTACAACCAGGGCATCCAGTGTGCGATTAAAGCCAATCAGAATTTCTTTGAACCCGCCATTAAAGGCATCGGCATTGCTACGGATCTCCAACTGCCCGGCAACAGCTGCTTGAGCTAGCAAAGTAGACTCGGCAATCAGTCCCCGAATGGTTTTTATGGTCTGCTTTAACGCCGGGGTTATTTCATCCTGATCATCCTTGGCCTCAATGTTAGCCGACAGATTCCCGTTTGAAATCTGATGCATGGTTTCAATGACCACGTGCTGCAGATCATCCGCAAAATGGTCCATGGCCTCCGCCATTTCTCCCACCTCATCCTGACGCTCCATCTTCAGTCGCATCCCCAAATGACCCATACTCATTTCTTTGATCATCACATTAATTCGAGCCATCGGTTTCGTGATGGTTGACGTAATCAGAAAGCCCAGCAGTAACGAGAGGATTACTCCAACAACCAACAAGATGATCGTTAACAAAGTTGATGATGCCGCAATAGCCTGGTTACTTTTAGCGGTATCTTTTACAATCACCAATTTAAGCTCCATCATTTCACGATAATTGGCTTCAATTTGCGTATAGATTGTTTCAAACTCACTGCTCTTTGCTAGAACTCCTGCTTCGGCTGATCTCCCCGCACGTGTCAGATTGATCATTTCGGTGACCATGGCATCAAATTGATCTTTAAGCAGATAGGTTTCATCGGCGATTTCAATGGCTTTCGAATCCATCAAGGTTGTTTGAAACGTTTTAAGATTGGAGTCGAATCGAGCGTTTCTTTTTAAAATTTCTTTTTCAATGGCATCAATGTCTTCCGGCGTTGTGGCCCGGGTTAAATCATCAACTTTGCCGATAATTCCCTGAAAGGAGTCGACAATATAAACCAGTTCCCCCAGTGGTTTGGCCATTTTCTCATAAAGATACACATCCTGCTGGCTTATTTTTTGAATTCCAATCAGTCCCATGGCACCAATTCCCCCAGCGATCATGGCGATAATCAGATATCCCAAAATTATTTTTCGACCAATTTTTAAATCATAAAACCATTTCATTAATACTTCTCTCCATCTTCTGCTAATTTATATCAATTAATAGTTAAGAAACTAAATAACAACGATAAAGATCCTCAGTTTCCTGTTTATCTTTATCGCTGTTAAAAGTCTAACATGTGCTGAAAGTGCATATGTTAAGATTTTGAAAAGTTTAAATTAAGAGTCTGTTAATTCATTTTGCAAATATTATTATAGCATCTTTTTTTAGCGCTTCCGTTTCTTGCGATGAATCGAGATTGTCAGCGCCAGGCTGAGAATGATTGCCGTAAAATAGCCCAGCGCCCCCAGCGCTGGAATCCCCATAAATTGAGGGGTCATGTCAGTGGTGGCAATAAAGCTCGAACCAATTAAAAGCGCTGCCAGAATAATGCAGATCACGATCTTATTAACCATCTTATCAATTTCAGCCAGAGGCTCATCCGAACCCATCACCTCCAGATTGACTTTCAACTGCCCCTTATTGGCCAGACTCAAAAAATCGGAAATTTGGCCGGGAACGCTGATGGCCTTTTCGCCGGAAATCAGGATTTTTCTACGATTTGTTTCCATAAAATTATTTAAGTCAAAATTGGCAACCTGCTGACCGGCCATATGATTGGCCATGATCCGGACAAAATTAGCGTCCGGAGAGATTTCGGCAATGACCCCTTCGATGGTGATCATCCCGCGGCTCAGCATGCTGATCCCCCGGGGCATGCCGATATGATTTTCAGCAGCGATCCGCAAAATCTCTTCTAAAAATCGGCCCATATTGATATTGCTGAGTTCTTCGGTGCCGTAGACATCAAGCATCCGGTCAATCGATTCATATAACAGTGAATGATTGATCCGTCGACTCTTGTGAACCCCCAACGATAGAATGGCCCCTTCCAGGCTTTCGACATCACGACTCGCCACGGCCTTGACACTTCGCCGTAGTAGTCCCATTTCACGCTTGGACAGTTTCCCCATCATCCCCAGATCAATCCAGACAATCTGACCATTTCTGATAAAGATATTGCCCGGATGGGGATCAGCATGAAAAAAACCATCATCGATGATCTGTTTGACATAATTTTCGGCCAGTTTAACTCCAATTTCCTGAAGATCATAACCGGCATCCTGCAGTCGTTTTTTTTCGTTGATTTCGATCCCAACAATGTCCTCCATAACCAGAACCTTTGAGGTCGTAAACTGATTGTAAATTCGCGGACAACCGATGTATTTGATTTCGGCATTGAGCTCGTTGAATAATTGGGCATTCTTGGCTTCAAACAAAAAATCCATTTCCTGCTGGGCAGTACTCCACATTTCATCGACGATCATCTTAAAATCGACCACATCGCCGATGTTGCTGGCAAGATTGAGAATTCCGGTGGCCCGGTTTAAAAGGACCACATCCTGAGCCATCACCTTATAGATCCCCGGGCGCTGCACCTTGATCACCACCTTGGCACCATCAACCAATTCGGCAGCATGAACCTGGGCAATTGAAGCCGATCCCAGCGGAACCCGGTTGATTGTACGAAACACCTCATCGACCGGGCAATCATACTCTTCTTCAATAATACGGATAAATTCATCAAAGGGCATCGGGGTAACCTGCGAACGCAGTTTTTCAAGCTCGATACAATACTCGCTGGGAAAAATATCCCGACGCATCGACATAATCTGGCCAATTTTAATAAAGGTTGGCCCCAGGTCTTCAATGATCAATCGAAGTTTTTCCGGAGTCAACCCTTTGGTAATCTCATGTTTTACCAGAATGGAAATAATTATTTTAAGCCGTCTTCCATTGGTTTCCATTGAATTTTTGGTTAGATCTTTTACTGTTACACCGGCATCACTTAAGTTCATCAATTTCCTTTTCACTGACATTTTCTTCTAAATCAGAAACCTCAATGATTTCCTTCTCAACTGGGGCTGCCGCCGTCATCGCCTCCAGTTTGTCTTTTATCTTCTGAAGTTCTTCGGGGCTCATCTGATCAAGACTATCGATAACGACTTTCGCACTCGGAGCTGTTTCTTCTTTGACTACATTAACCGTCACTGTATCTCTGATGGTTTCTTTGATATTATGTTTTAGTTCTTCATTGAGAATTTTGCCCTGCTGAACCGTCAGATCACCCTTTTCCACCAGTTCATCGATGAGAACCTTTGATTTTTCAGCGGTAATCGCCACCGCTCCGACACCAAATAAAAACACCTTTTTTAGATCTTCGCTGATATTGGTTAACATTTTTCTCCTCCTGTTTTACATCAAATTTATTTCTTTTTTCCTTTGGAATAATCGAACGATTTTAGAAGTTATAATTTTTATTTATCTCAGTGTGCTCTTTTTGAGAGTCGCCCCGTTCTGATAAAAAAGCACACCGCCGATAAACAGATGTTAAAAGACCTATCTCAAAAAATATACCCCGTTCTTTTTAAATCAATCACCAAACGGCATTATTTTCATTTTAATTCTGCAATTTAAAACCACCTTGAATCAGACCTTCCCGAATCTGGCGAATGTGTTCGTAATTCCGGGTTTCCAACTCGATCCGCAAAAAACAGCCATTGATATCTGATCCTTCATTGCTCCGCTCATGGTGAATGGAGATGACATTGCCACCGAGATCGGCAATAATCTGGGAAACCTTCTTTAGCTGACCGGGCTTATCCAGCAGCTCAATGTTAAAGGAACAGGTTCGACCGGAAGTAAGTAATCCCCGTTTAATGATTCGGGATAAGATCGTGACATCAATATTCCCACCGGAGACAATGCAGACCGTCTTTTTCCCTTGAATCGGTAGTTTGCCAAACATCGCTGCTGCCACCGCCACTGCCCCGGCCCCTTCAGCAATAAGCTTTTGTTGTTCAATCAGAGTCAGAATAGCAGTCGAGATTTCGTCTTCAGTCACCGTGACAATTTCATCGACAAAATCACTGCAGAGGCTGAAAGTCAACTCACCCGGTTCTTTCACCGCAATCCCATCTGCAATGGTGGATACCTGAGGTAACCGACAGATTTTATTGTTTTTAATCGACAGCTCCATACTGGGTGCGCCACAGGCCTGCACCCCATAAACTTTAACATCCGGCTTTAAGGATTTAAGGACATAGGCAATCCCGGAAATCAGACCTCCGCCGCCAATTGGGACGATCACTGCCTCCAGATCCGGCAGACTTTCCAATAATTCAAGTCCGATGGTGCCCTGGCCGGCGATGACAAACTCATCGTCAAAGGGATGGATAAAGGTATAACCCTTCTCAGCCTGAAGCTCCAAGGCTTTGGCATAGGCCTCATCATAGCCGCCTTCAACCAGACAAACCTCGGCGCCATACGCTTTGGTGGCCTCCACCTTAGAAATCGGCGCACCGTCCGGCAGACAGATCAGAGCTTTGATCTGATTAATCGCCGCCGCCATCGCCACTCCCTGGGCATGATTGCCAGCTGAACAGGCAATGACGCCTTTGGCTTTTTCTTCGTCACTAAGCTGGGATATTTTATAGCAGGCCCCCCGAACCTTAAATGATCCGGTGATCTGCAGGTTTTCGGTTTTTAAATAAATATCACTGTCTGGACAGATTTTGGGCGCATGAATCAGATCGGTGGGACGGATGTATTTTTTTAATGTAAATGATGCGTGGTATATTTTATCCAGTGTTAGCATTAGCTCTCCTATAATATTTTACTGTTAGGTAATTGCGAAACTGCCGTGAGCTTTGTGCCCAGTTTCGCACGAAACAATTGTTACACTGTACGGCGGACAGTTCGCTGAACTGTTCGCCTACACGTTACACAATTGTTTGTGGAAACTGCACTCAAAGCAACCATTGTTCGGTGCTTTTTCATTTCGCAATTACCTATATTTTACTGTTTTTATTTGGGTTTGGCCATCTCACTGGGGTACCATTTAAGAAACCACAGTGAAAATGCAAAGGTTGGGATGCTCAAAAGAATCGGAATGATCGCTGCGAAATTGATCAACAACGTGGTATTAAGCCAAAGAGCCAGGCCAGCCTGGGCCAGAAATACCAGTGACCAGATATAACATAACAACCGATTGGTTCTTAGAAACAACACGTTTTTAAGGGCGTTGCGGCCATTGAAATAGTGGGTGTAGTCTGCTGTTAAAGGAACCGTCTTTAAGGTCGAAATGACCCAAATCAAGGCCAGGGCAAAATACCCGATGATCGCAAAGGTGTTTCCCTGATAGTCCGACCCAAAGGTTACCACCATTAAACTGAGCAGAGAAAAAGTTAATAGAGTCGCCCGTTCAAAATAAACCAGATCGGTGCCGCGCTTGATACCGCAAAGGATACCACTGATCATCATCGGAATCACTACTCCAATCAAGGAATTGTAATTGGCAAAAAGAAAACAGAAAATCCAGGGGCACATTGCCACAAAGAACCAGTAGGGGGTGTTTTTAAAACTGATCGGCACCAGCCGTTTTTTCTTATCGGGATTTAAATTGACCGGTCCAAACAAGCCATCGAGAAAGGCATTGAAAACCCGCATATCGCCAACAACGGCGTATTTTTTTTCTAATAGCGATTGGGCGGCATCAATTTTACCTTCCAGGATACGCTCCAGAGTGGTCAGCGTGATGCTGATCGCCGTTGTCTCCCGGGCAAAATCATTTCGAAGTAAGGTACAGGTTTCATCCTTGATCACCAGCTGATAGCGTTCTTTTATGTCGGTAAAATCAATCTGGAGCACCGCATTCATTTTAGGCCGGATCTTGGGATTAAAGGCAGCCTGAACCTCTTTCATATAATTCCAGGCGATCAGACCACCATCAGAATCCTTCATCCGGGTATCATCCACTCCCCAACTCAGATTTGTTGTCTGGAGATAGGTCGGCGTTTCCACAAAGGGTTTTGCCAGACCTTCCCGTATTTTCGGTGAAATGCTCAAACTTTCACCGTATTCTTTTCCGGCTATTTTAACCAGATCCAGATACGGGCCGGTCAGGTTGTCCAGCTGGTGGATCCCCAGCAGTTCTCCTTCAACGCAAATAATCTTTTCCCACTTATCCCTGCCGAAAAGATTATTAAACTGTTCTTCGACTCCCTCATAATTGTTCTTTTTCGATGGAAAACCACATGTGCTGATCAGCACATGTTTTTTATTTTGCATTTTTTCTGGGTTCCTGAAGGGATGTCCGTAGGTTCCCCGCCCTTCATTGTCAATAAATGGGAGCAAAGCCGGTTGGGTTCGTTCCATAAATTTTTTCATGGCGCTGGAGATCCCATAATGGTACAGCGGCGTGGCCCAGATCACAATGTCGGCCTCTTCATATTGATGGAAAAGTTCCGTCATATCATCCTGAAAAACACATTCTCCCGGGGTGGTCGTCCAGCAGCTATGGCAGCCGGTACAGGCACTAATATTCTTCTGGATTAAATTGATGGTCTCGACGACTGTTTCCGGATCATACTCAATTAACCCCGATGTAAATTGTTCGGCAATGATCATTGTATAGCTTTTGGTTGATTTATGACTGCCGTTTAACAATAGAACTTTACGCATGGTATCCTCACTTTCTTATTTAACTAACTGAAAAAGGTCATCAAACAAACGATCCTGTTGGTAGCATCGTTTTTCCTAATATATAATACCTCATCTCCCAAAATTATAACAAAAAACATCGCCGACGAATACACCTAATTTGAAACTTATGTTTTATCAGTTCTGGGATTAAGGCATCCTTCGTGTGTCACGTGTTATAATGATACACAAAAGCGTCTCATTTTGACACACGAGACACAGATTCACCATCAAAAAAACCAGTTTCCGGCTTTTTTAAGCGTACTTTGTTTTGGCATGATTATTGCGGGTATATAATTACACGTCCATGTTTATGGGCAAATATATGGTGACTATACCAAAAGGAGATTATCATGAGTAAAACAAAAGTATCTGTTGTAAAGGTTGCACAACCTGAAGGCAATGCCTCTTTCATGAACGGAAAATATGTCCGGATTGAAGAGGATGTCAGAAAAATTGAATCCGCTGTTGCCGAAGCAGTTGAACTCGCTATTGGTTCCCTTGATACCATCATCAAGGAAGGCGATACGGTCTTAATTAAACCGAACCTTGCTTTCCAGGCCCCGCCTGAAAGCCACGCCGTTGTCGATCCCCGAACCATCGAAGCTGTTGTTTCTTATGTTAAGAAAAACTCCAAAGCCGGAAAAGTCGTCGTCGGCGATAACCCTTCCTTAGGCATGCATGTTGGCCGGGCCAAACCTGCTTTTAAAGATTCCAAAATGGAAGAAGCTGCTAAACTTGGCGGTGCTGACGAAGTCATTTATTTCGACGAACATGATGTCGTTCCCGTAGAAATTGAAGGGGCCAAATTATTCAAACATGCCACCGTGTTTAAACCGTTTATGGATGCCGATGTAGTCATCAACCTGCCAAAAATGAAGGTTCATTTGGCCGGTACCGTTACCTTAGGCCTTAAAAACTGGAATGGGATCATCCCTAACTGTCACCCCAATGATCAACAGCAAGGTGCCCACCGGATCGAGTTGGGCCAGAAAATGGCTGACATGTATCGAATTCGCCATGCCGATTTGACGATTGTTGATTCCGTTATTGGAATGGAAGGTCAGGGACCGCACGCCGGAACCCCGATTGAAATGAACCTGATTGTCGCTGGCACCGACACCGTCGCTGTCGATTCGGTCGCCTGTTCGATTATGGGCTTTGAACCGATGGAAATACCTGCGATCCGCTGTGCCGGAACCGAAGGTCAAGGCGAAATCGATTTAGATAAAATCGACGTTCTGGGGAACTCCATCGAATCAGTCATGAAACATTTTAAACGTCCCGGAGGTGATCCCATTGGGATGTATGCCGGATTAACCTGCATCATGCAGCAAACCTGTCCTGGTTGCTTTGTCAATGTTCGAGGAGCTCTGGACTCATTTAAAAACTCCGGCATCGACATGAAAACCTTCCTGGCTAAATCCGGTGAAGTCGTGGTCATCGCCGGTGGTGTGCCAGACATTGATCCACAATTCTGTGCCGGTAAAAACGTCTTTATTTGCGGCGATTGCTGGGAACTATTCCCCTCAGCAGACAAAGTTCGGGAAGCAGCCTCACTGGCTAAATCAGTAACCTATTATCCCGGTTGTGCACCCGTATACATTTTTGCACAACTCAACGGTGATCTTCAGAAACTGGCTGCTGGCAAATAGATTTTCGACTCTCGGTATCAGGGGATCCCCCCTGATACCCTTTGTTAATCAATTGCAAAAGCAATCGCCTTCGCAAGAAACAAACCAACAAAATAGAGGAGTGTGAACGCGTTGAAAATTTCTGCTGATTTTGAGATGATTAAAAAAACCTGGGAAGACTTTATCGTATCCGGGAACGTCGGACATCATGTCCGTAAACCGATCATTGATTCCTGGCTGCGCTGTCAACAAGCAGGACTTGATCCCCGGGCTTTAAATCGCACTCCAACAGTCAGCGAAGAAAATTTTAGAAAACGCCTCGAACAGAATCAGTTGCTTCTGGATGTCAGTATTCCCTTTATGGTTGAATTACAGGAATTTGTCAACAAGTCTGGTTTTTCCACCACCCTTACCGATCCTAATGGCGTCATTCTTGAACTGATTTGTGACCAAGCTATTTTAAAAGAAGCCTTCACCAAAAATCTGGTTCGGGGCAGCATCTGGAATGAGCACATGGCTGGCACCAACGCCACTGGTTTAGCCATTGATCTGCTCCAGCCGATTCAGGTAATCGGCGCCGAGCACTACTATGAATGCTATCACGAACTAACCTGTTCCGCCGCACCGATTCTTGATGCCAACGGCAAACTGCTTGGCGTTATGGATATGGCCGGGCCTAAAGAAATGGCCTATCCCCATACCTTGGGCATGGTTGTTGCTGCCACAAAAGCAATCTCCCGACAGCTCTGTATTGCCGAATCCCATCGCCAGGTTGATTTAACCAATCACTACCTGCGAACCCTGATCGACTCAATGACCGATGGGGTGGTGGCCGTCGATCTCAAAGGCAAAATCATTGGCATCAATTCTCAAGGTGCCAAGATTTTAAAAACCACTACCTTTGAATCCTACGGGAAAAATATTCTGGAAATTATGGACGGCGAAACGATTCTCGATCATAACGGTGATGTTCCGCCATCATTTGAAGAAAAAGATAAACACATTATTACAAAGAGTAAAAAAATCAACTGCCTGATTAACAGCAAACTGATTCTTCATGACAATGGCACTGTTGCTGGAGCTGTTGCCACCTTGAAAGATCTGGATAAAACCATTCAGGTTTCAGAAAAAGCCAAACGCAAAGGCACCCGATTTACCTTTGATGACATCATCGGAGAAAGCTCTGAACTGCTACGCTCTGTCCATCTTTCACAAATTGCCGCCAAAGGTAGTGCGACGGTTCTTTTAGAAGGCGAAAGTGGAACCGGCAAAGAAATGTTTGCCCAGGCCATTCATAATGCCCATCAATCAGACCAGCCCTTTATTGCCATTAATTGTGCCGGAATTCCCGAAAGCCTGATTGAAAGTGTGCTTTTTGGCTATGAAGAAGGATCTTTTACGGGAGCCAGCAAACACGGAAAAATCGGAAAATTTGAACTGGCCAGGGGCGGCACCATTTTTCTCGATGAAATTGGTGAAATGACCTTAAACACCCAGACCATCCTGCTACGGGTTTTACAGGAGCGGTACATCCAACGCATCGGTGGAAACAAGGATATTCCCATTGATGTGCGGGTTATTGCCGCTACAAATAAAAATCTTGCCGAAGAAGTTAAAAAGGGGCGGTTTCGACAAGATCTTTACTATCGACTGAATGTATTGCAAATCAATATTCCACCGCTACGCAAACGAAAAAAAGACATTCCCATTCTGGCTGAGTTTTTTCTGCGTGACATCACCCAGACCTGCGGTAAATACATCGAGCCCCTCCACCCTTCCACTATCGCAACGATGCAGGAATATGAGTGGCCGGGCAATGTGAGACAATTTAAAAATGCCATTGAACAGGCCGTCAATTTTACCGAAACCAATCGCATTGACAACTATTTTATTGCCAGTTACTTACCCAATATTAACGCTGAGCTGACCCCGAAAGAAAACCTTCCTGTACAACAAAAGATTATTGAAACACTAACAGAGCAACCCAATGTGGACTTAAAAAATATGGAACTCACCACCATTAAAAAAGCCCTAGCTCTTTTTTCTGAACGCAAGAAAGCAGCTGAGTACCTGGGTATTTCCCGGAGTACCCTGTACCGCAAAATGAAACTGTATCACCTGGAGGACTAAGCATGAAAAAAGACCTCATTTGGATTGACCTGGGACTGATTTCCTATGAAGATGCCTTTGTCATTCAGGAACAACTCCATAAAAAATGTGTCACCAAAACATGCCCGGACACCCTGCTTTTTCAGGAAAACTATCCGGTTATCACCCTGGGTCGGGGCACTCATGAGCAGAACCTGCTCCTGACCCCAGATGAACTTTTGGATCAAGGTATTGCTCTGACAGCGGTTAGCCGTGGCGGTGATATTTCCTATCATGGCAATGGTCAATTCATTGTTTCACCAATTCTGCACTTTGATCAGTATGTCAAGGGGGCACATCAATATGTTCGCTGTCTGGAACAGGTGGTTATTAATCTGCTGGCTCATTATCAGCTAAAAGGCAAACGTATCAAAGGACGCAGCGGCGTCTGGGTTGTGGAACCCGAAACCGGCGAAGAAAAGAAAGTCTCCGCTCTGGGCATTGCGGTATCCCATGGGGTTACCCTCCATGGCATATCGATTAATGTCAACCCCAACCTCGAACATTTTAAGGCCATCATTCCCTGCGGCATTGCTGACAAAGGTGTCACCTCCATGGAAGCCTGTGGATGTCCCCCGATCAACCTGCCTGATCTGCGTGACCAGTTCATTTTGGCCTTCGATGAGATGTTTGGCAGCAACACTACTAAAAGAACCATTGACGAAATTGTCAGTCATAAACGTTAAACTGTGTCTTAAACAAATAGTTGTTAATCTTGAAGAAAAAATTTAAAGGAGAACCAAATGAAATACGAAATAGCAATCCCCGAATTCGCTGAAGGCGCTGAAGAAATCAATTTAAGACAATGGCTTGTGGCTGTTGGCGACACGGTTAAAAAAGGTGATAACATTGCTGAAGCAGCCACCGATAAAATTTCTATCTACATCGAATCCCCAGCCGACGGGGTTCTTTCTGCGATCCTGGCGCAAGAAGATGATCGCGTTTTAGTTGGCCAGATTATTGGCGAAATTGAGGGTTAAGAACATGGCCGGTATACATCAGGATAAGGTTATTATCATCACCGGGTCGTCCCGGGGAATTGGTTATTCGTTTGCTGAATATCTCAGTAATGAAGGGGCCAATATTGTTATTATTGGTCGAAATATTGAAACTGCCAAGGCTGCTGCCGAAAAGCTGCCGACCAAATGTATTGCTATACAATGCGATATCTCGTCCGAAGCAGACGCCATCAGAATGGTCGACATTGTTATGGAAACCTACGGGAAAATTGATGTGCTGATTAACAACGCCGGAATCTTCCCCGTTAAAACCTTCAGCGCCATGACCCTGGACGACTGGAAAGCGGTGATTGACATTGATTTAACCGGCACCTTTATCGCCACTCATGCGGTTTACAAGGTGCTGGAAAAGCAAAAACGGGGTAAGATTATTAATGTGGCTTCCATCGCCGGTCGGGTTGGTGGACTCGGGTTTACTCATTATTCCGCCGCTAAAGGTGGTGTCATCGCCTTTACCAAAGCCCTGGCCCGGGAAGCTGCTCGTCTCAACATTCAGGTTAATGCCATCGCTCCAGGAGTTATTGAAACCGACATGGCCAATTCAAACTTCCCCAAATATGCCCTGACTGAGCACACCAAAAATACCCCGGCCGGTCGACTGGGAACAGAAGAAGACTTATTGGGGATTATCTCCTTTCTTTGCTCATCAGGCAGTGATTACATCATCGGGCAGACCATTGCCATCGATGGTGGTTATACCATGATCTAATGTGGATCTGACCAAATTGTTGAGGAGACTTCCATGAATATACAAGACTCGTTTATCAAGCTAAAAACCAGTGATGTCACCATCACGTATCTGGAGGCCGATGGCCAGGAATTTACTCAGACCTACGCCACGCTTTTTGAAAATGCCATGAAAGTCCTCGGCGGTTACCAGTCAGCCGGTCTAAAAAAAGGATCCCTGCTGGTGTTTCAGCTAAAAAGTATCCAGGCCCAAATCACCTGTTTCTGGGCGGGCATCCTGGGCGGCATGGTTCCCGCCATCCTACCCCTGGCCCAGGATGAAAAATCACGGGCTTATCTGCAAAGTGTCCTTAACACACTGGAAGACCCCATCATTGTCAGTGATCTGGAAGGGGTAACAACCCTGTTTGAAAACAACCAGCTGATGTTTCGGGCCTTGACCGAATCGTCCCCGGGAACCACTGTTTCAGTGTGTGACACAGATCCTGGAATGATTCAGTTTACCTCCGGTACCTCTTCGGATCCGAAAGGCGCTGTTCTGACTACCCGCAACCTCCAAGAAGGCGGTGTTGCCAGCAGTATAATCGTCCGCGACAATGTGCAGGAACGCTATCTAAGCTGGCTGCCGCTATCCCATTGCTTTGGTTTTGTCGGCTATCATCTGGTTCCGATTGTCAACAACTTTCCTCAGTATTTAATGAGCCCGCTGCAGTTTGTAAAAAACCCCAACCGCTGGCTGGAAAAGCTCTCGCAGTTTTCCGCCACTGTCACCGGAGCGGCCCTTTTTGGCATCGAACTATTGCTGAAAGTCGGCATTAAACAGAATCGGGCAGTAAATCTTGACACTCTTTATATCTGCTTTTGCGGTGGCGAAGATGTCAATCCCCTTTCCTTAACCGCTTTCGAAGATCAAACAGCCCCAATGGGTTGGACCCGGGATACCTTAAAACCAGCCTACGGTCTTAGTGAAACCACCATGGGTGTGGCTTACACCCCCTACGGTTCACCCTTCCGGATGGACTATTTTTTGGGCAGCGGCATTGCCATTGGCGAAAAACTGTTCTTCTGTGATCCTGATGATGATACCATCGGCCGGATGTCAGTGGGTGTTTTGGACGAATGTAATGAGGTCGTCATTAAAGATCTGAACGGAAATGTTTTGGATCCGGAATATCTGGGTCTGATCCATATTCGTGGCACCAATGTCATGCAGGGATATTATTCCAAAACTAAAAACACCCCTACCGGGGTGGATGAAGACGGTTATTTTAACACCGGCGATCTGGGCTTTTTTCGAAATGGCTGGTTGAATATATTTGGCCGCTATAAAGATATTATTATCGTCAACGGTGAAAATTATCTGGTCTCCGATCTGGAAAAAACCGGCAAGCAGGCCTTGCCTGAGAATACCAACCTGATTGTTGTTCAGGGCAAAAACCGGAACACTCAGGACAACTGTCTGATTCTCTTTAGTGATTCCAAAAATCCGGAAACTTTTACCCTGGCTGGCCAGTCTATTTCTGCCATCTGGCAGCTTCCGATAAAATGGGGTGTGATGATTGACGAAATACCCAGAACCACCTCTGGAAAAATCAACCGGTTAGCTTTGGCTGTTGCCTGGGAAAACGGCGACTATGATCATTATGATCTGGCCATTCCCTTAAGCAACGTTTCTGAATCAACCCTGGATGGACCATATAATGAGATGGCAAATTGCTGGGCCGATATTCTGAAAATTTCGCCAGCGATGATTGGGCTTGACAGTCATTTTATTTTTGATCTCGGCGGCGATTCGCTGGGTCTGATTGATCTGATTAACCAACTGGAGCAGACCAATGGGATTAAAATAAACACCAATCAGTTCCGCAACTACCTGACCTTAACTGAAATGACCAATTATATTTTGTCACTTTAACAAATTTTTTAATATTTTGCTGACTCATCAGCAGTAATGGAGACAATTATGAATGTAGATCAATTAACAAAATTATTGGAAGACGTCAAAAACCACGAATGCGAGGTCAATACCGCTCTGGAGTTGCTAAAAACCTTGCCCTATGAAGACCTTTCCTATGCCAAAGTGGATCATCACCGGGAGCTACGAAACGGTTATCCGGAGGTGATTTACAGTCCCGGAAAGTCGCTGAACCAGATTAAGGGGATTGTCGAAAACATGCTGACCCGATCCACTGGCAACATCCTTGCTTCCCGGGCTGAACGGAACGTCTTCGACACCATCAAATCCATTACCCCTGATGCTATTTATTACGAAGAAGCCCGCTCCGTGGTCGTCAAACGGGAAGAATATAAAACCACCGAAGATTATATTCTTGTCGTCACGGCCGGAACCTCAGACATTCCGGTTGCTGAAGAAGCCGCTGTAACTGCCATGGTGATGGGCAATCAGGTCAAACGACTCTATGATGTGGGAGTCGCCGGGATTCATCGGCTACTTGGCAACGTCCCAATTATCAATCACGCCAAAGTCATTATTGTGGTGGCTGGTATGGAAGGTGCTCTGGCCTCAGTCGTCGGTGGACTCACCGATAAACCCATCGTTGCCGTTCCCACCAGTATCGGTTACGGCGCCAGCTTTGGTGGAATCTCGGCTTTACTGGGGATGCTGACCTCCTGCGCCAGCGGGATTGGTGTTGTCAATATTGATAATGGTTTTGGGGCTGCCTGTATGGCATCAAAAATTAACAAACTATAAACATAAGCGAAATTTCATCAGGGCGTGGCCCAAAGAAGGAGAATTGTCCATGAAGGTTTTATTTTTCGATTGTTTTTCCGGTATTAGTGGGGATATGGTTTTGGGTGCCTTTATTGATTTGGGTATTGATCCAGCATACCTTGACGCTGAACTGAAAAAGCTGAATCTCAGCGGGTTTCGCATCGAAGCCGAGCAAACCATGAAAAAGGGAATTTCCGGCACTCGCTGTCATGTTATCCTGGAAGCTGACCGACACCATCATCGGCACTTTAACGATATAAAAGAAATCATCGAAAATTCAACCCTCTCAGACGAGGTTAAAAAAACTGCTCTGGCTATTTTTATGCGGGTGGCAGTCGCCGAAGGCAAGGTTCATAATGTTTCGGTTGAACGGGTTCATTTTCATGAGGTTGGCGCTCTCGATTCAATTGTTGATATCGTCGGGGCGGCCATCTGTTATCATGCCTTAAAACCGGATCTGGTTTATGGTTCCAAAATAAATGTCGGCAGCGGCTGGGTTCGCTGTGCCCATGGTCTCTTACCGGTACCAGCTCCAGCCACCGCAGAGATCCTCTGTAATTCCAATTTCGAAATGTATTCCAAGGCCATAGACGGTGAATCAGCCACGCCCACCGGGGTGGCCATTCTCGCTGAATTGGCTACCTATTCCCCGACCACCCCCAGTTTTATTCCGGAAAAAACCGGCTATGGTTTTGGCGGCAAGGATTTTGGGGTTTTAAATGCTCTGCGGATTATTCAGGGGCGTAAATCTGAAGCCAACACCATTATGGTGGTAGAAACCAATGTTGATGACATGACTGGCGAAATGGCTGGCTATGTCCTCGAAGTTTTATTGCAAAACGGTGCCCTGGATGCCTTTTACACGCCGGTCTATATGAAGAAAAACCGCCCAGGCATCCACCTGACGGTTCTCTGCAGCGAAGCCCGGCTGCCGCTGATTGAAGAAATTATTCTAAAGGAAACCTCCACCATCGGCATTCGCAAATACCCGGTTGAGCGAACCTGCATGCACCGGCATTTTAAAAAAATAGCAACTCCACTGGGTGAAGTAACCATTAAAATATCCCAACAGGGCGATATTACCCGGGCTACCCCGGAATATGAGGATGTCAAAAAAATCGCCCAGGAATCGGGCAAATCGCTGTGGGAAGTATTAGAAATGGTTGAAAAACTAAAGTAGCGTTGCAAACCAGTAAAACAAAAGACTCAGATGCTTAGCTTTCTTAGTCTTTTGTTTTGTTGTATCCACTGATATTCCTTTTAAAATTACCCTGATTTACTGAAGCTTAAATTGATTGGTCTGTCTTTTTAATATCTCAGCCTGGTTAAAGAGTTCTTGACTGGCGGCGGCAGTTTCTTCCGATGTTGCTGAATTAGTATGAACCACGTTGGCAATAATACTGATCCCTGAATTGATTTCGTGAATATTTTGGGTTTGCTGCTCTGATGCTTTGCCAACTGCTTCAACCCGGGTTTCAACGGCTTTCATACTCGCTTTGATTTCGTCCAGTGCTTCCGACACCCGATTTGCCACTTCGATACCGATTTTGACATTCTTTCCCGATGCTTCAATCAAACTGGAGGTTTGTTTTACTGCGTCAGTCGTGCGGATGGAGAGGTTTCTTACCTCGCTGGCGACCACTGCAAACCCTTTGCCATGTTCCCCGGCCCGAGCGGCCTCCACACTGGCATTTAATGCCAATACATTGGTTTGAAAGGCAATCTCATCGATTACTTTGATGATGTTTCCGATATTCTGCGATGAATCATTAATGTCATCCATACAGGCCAGCATATTATGCATTTCCCGGTCACCGCTGTTAACCTTAGCCTGGGCATCACGGACCAATGCAACAGCTTGACTGACACTTTCGCCGTTGATGGTAGTCTGCTCATCAATTTCGTTGATGGAGGCAGTCAGTTCCTCAATGGAACTGGCCTGTTCCGTGCCGCCAATCGACAGGGATGTGCTGGCCGTGGAAATATTCTGGGCACCCATGGCAACCTCTTCCGAAGAATCCGCTATTTTTTTTAAAGCTGTTCGCATATTAACGATCATCCGCTCAATCGCCACGGCTAATACGCCGATTTCGTCTTTACTTTTGACCGTTTCAACTTGTTGCGTCAGATCGCCTTGCGCTACCCGATTGGTGACTTTTTCCAGCATCACTAATGGTCGGGTCATCCGGTCAGTAATGATCCAAATGACAATACCCGCCAGCGTAACGGCCACGATGGAAAATAAAATCAGCATATTTCTGAAATCCGTAGCCAATTTGTCATAGATGGTATTGGGAATTCCCACATACCAGATGCCGATCACCTCGCCCTTGGCATTGGTGATCGGTTTATAGACTGTTTGGTTCCAGACACCCACTACATTGGCCTTACCGATGTATGTTTCGCCCTGATCCAAAACAGTTTTTTTAACCACGTCGGTTGCCTCCGTATTAACCGCCCGATTACCTTCTGCATCTTTTACGTTTGTGGCAACCCGGGTATCATCTTGAAAGACCGTTACCGTATCCCCTGTTAACTCCCCGATTCGATCAACAATTCCGAAATTATCATTCATTTTCACCGAGCCTTTGTACAAATCGCCCTCTTTAATAATCCAGTCCCCGGGAATCTGTTGATCCAGGAAAGCCTCGCCCAAAGCAGCATCACTCAGGAGCTTGGAGCGGGCAGCATCAAGCACTTTATTCTGCATGCTGTTTACCGCATAAATACCGATTCCAAGGTTGATTAAAACAATGGCCGACACAAACAGGGCTACGATTTTATACTTGAATTTCATCAATCATTCTCCTTATCGGTAAGTATATTGGCTTATTTATATTTTTATCCAATTTGCGCGCCGATAAACAAAAAATGCCAGCTTCCTGTTTTCAATTACCATAACCTGAGCTATAAGATCCGTCTATTTTCTTTATTTTAACATAATAATCCTCCGTATCACGCAATAAAACACCGATAACTTGTTAAAAACAAGGTGCCGGTGTTATTTTGCTTACCTTTGATTTTCAGACAGCTTCTTGATTTGTCGTTGGATTATCTTCTGCTGTCGTTTTTTCTTTTGTATCTGCCAATTTATTTTGGGTCGTAAAGACCTTGCCTTCGCGGTACCCCTGAGCATAAAACGAATAATGATCATCATGATTCTTCTCTTTAATGTGCGCACGTTCCATCGGTTCAAGAATTGCTTTAACTTCCGGTGGGACCACCATCACCAGCCCCCACTCCTGATGCACATACTCCTGGGTCGTGTAAGCGTCATCCAAACCTTCATAAAAACCCTTACCATAAGTTTCACACGCTTCATTAATGATATTAGCTGGCTGCTCATTTAACTTCATCACTTTTTTTATCGCTTTGATCTGGGTTCGCACACAATCAACAGCATAGGCAAAAATGCTGTTGCAAATCAGCGCATCTTCCTCGTAACCATGAAAAATAATATAATGGCGTTGCGATCCGGACGGCGTGACCATATAAAAGACACAGCAGTTGTTCTCCGAAATCACATCCGCCAGGCCAGTCATCCAATGCTCACTGCGGGTTGTATAATAAATATCACTATCCACTTTAATCGGATTTTCATCATGGCGCAATAATTCCCGTTCAGTCAGCTTGTATTCAACCATCAGCTTTTTTGCTTTTAATATTGCGTAATTTGCTTCATTGGGATTGGGACTTCTACCAAGGGCTAACAGTTTTTTTATTCGATCTTTGATATTGGCTTCCATTTTTCTTCCTCGTTTTGAACTTTCTGCTTTTTGCCAAAAACAAACACTTCAATATAGAATCCATCTTAATTAAATATCATTTTACTATACATCTCTTATTTTATTTGGTATGGCTCCAACTGTCAAGAACGAAGACGGAAAAATTTATGGATTCTTAATTATTTTAGGATGGGATTTTCAAACCGTCGCCACTTAAGGGTTTTCTTTCCATACTGAATCGCTTTCTGGGGACAGCGGTTGATACAGGCGGTGCAGTGCGTACATTGTTTTGCCGTCCAAACCGGCTTGTTATTAACCATTTGAATCGCCGAAACAGGACAAATTTTCTCGCATTTTCCGCAGCCGTTACACTTGTCATCAGCATAAAAGAGCCTGGTTTTTCGGCCATGGACGTATAGCGGATAAGCTATATTGGTCAAAAACGATTTTTTTCGTTTGTTGCTATCATCCTTCTTTTTCTTTGATATTGCAGCGATAATGTCAGTTAGCTTTTTATCTGTTGTAATCTGTATTTTCTTTTGCAGCGCTGGCCCCTTTGGCTGGTACATCATGATATAATTGCTGGCCATCTTAAGTTCAAACGCAGCATCGAGCGACACCTTTTGCTTTTTCAGCAGATCTTCCAGCATTTTCGGCGTTCCGCCCATTCCGCCGCCGCATGTCATCACACTAAATACATAAGATTGCATGCGGGTTTCCAGATTTTGTTCAATTATGAGCTCTGCGATAAAATCAGCTACAATTGAAGGTACGCCATAAAAGTAAACCGGGAAAATAAAGCCAATTTTTTCATCGACTGAAAGCGAATAAACAAAAGATTTCTCTTTCATAGCCGTGGTTATATCGACGAGTCGTTCACCCAGCTCGTCACCAATCCTTTTTGCCACATACAACGAGTTACCGGTTCCGGTAAAATAAAATATCATGTTCTGCTCCTTTGTTTTTTTTATTTTGAGTATGTAATTTGATCCACTACTTGCATTGTTTCATTAACAGTTCAATATGCTCCACCAATGTTTTTAAGTGCAGCAACCTGCTTTTTTCCGGATCCAGATAATAAAAATTCATGGTTCCCTGCTTACTCACATTAACAATCTTAGCATCCATCAGGATTTTGATATGATGGGATACTGCTGGTCGGGACAGATTGACTTTTTTGGTAATTTCTCCTACCCGAATGCCAGGATAGCACCCATTTTCCATAATTGCCACCATGATTAACTGTCGGGTTTCATCCCCGATGGCGGTGAGTAGTGGTTGACAATCTTTGAACATTTCAATCAGCGCTTTTTGCTCGTTACTCATTTCTAGCACTCCCTTCCTCCGTTTAATGGTTTAATTCATTAAACCATTGCTAACAGTATACATGAATAAATATTTTTATCAACATCGGGAAAGAAATTCGAGACCATTGAAATTCACATAATCCCAAGAACCGCTGTTATTTACGCAAATCTAAGTTTTTACGAAAATCAAAATTGCCCCGCTTCAGAAACCAAACAACGTTGTTACAGGTATTTGCAGTAAAATTCATGATCGTTTTAAAACCATTGGCTTCACTTATATCAGCCTTGA